>Ga0194131_10003413_pt1 | contig 25077 bp, 17 predicted proteins | sample TA2KigO120mmetaG_FD_148631 | JGI IMG/M metagenome (GOLD analysis project Ga0194131, IMG submission 148631) | Freshwater microbial communities from Lake Tanganyika, Tanzania - TA2015053 Kigoma Offshore 120m | ecosystem: Environmental > Aquatic > Freshwater > Lake | place: Tanzania: Lake... | reverse complement strand
CTGAACCGGGCAGCGTCCAGAAAGCAAATTCCTATGTGCAGCCTTCGGACGTTGACACGCTTGCAGGTGCAAGTCCTGCCTCGGCAATGGATGGTTGGGCCGAGTAGTGATAGCAGACTCTGGTTGGGGGAGACCCTGACTGGGGCAAGCTCTGCCGTAAACGGGCGGGCCTGTCCGCGGCATGAGCCGTCGGCGGGGACTGGCCAGCCGCTCTAGCAAACATGCAGGCCGCAACATCACGAGAAGACTGCCGCCCCGAAAATGCTTCCGGCTCTGAAGCCAGTGAGCCGGGTATCTCGGAACCGCCGAACCGTGATAGGAACGGTGAAGGCTCGCATGACTGAGGGATGAGCCATCAAGCGAACTCGGTCAGCCGACGGGGTAGAGGTCGTGGCAAGCATGGATCGTGTGACAAAGCAAAGAAGGGAAAGTGAGGCGCTCTCACCTGACATGACGACCAATCAAGCACTACTACTCTCAATCCGTCCGCATTTTGTGGATTTGATTTTTTCAGGGACGAAGACGGTCGAGCTTTGGCGGGTGAAACCACGCGTCAAGGCCGGAGACTTGGTGGTTGTTTATGCATCAGGCGCGACGAAGGGAATGGTTGGAGCATTTGAAGTTGCTGGGGTAATCGCAGCGGCTCCGAATTCAATTTGGCGAAAGTTCAACGGAGGAAGCGGGCTGACAAAGCGAGAGTTCGACACTTATTTTGCCGGGGCGTCTGTCGGTTACGCGATTCGCATTGGGAAGCGGTGGAAAATTCAGGAACCTGTCCCTCTCAAAACTCTCCGTAAACGCCGCACGGGATTTCGACCTCCGCAAAGCTATCACTCCTGGAAATTGGATGAGTTGCTCCGAATCGGAGGAGAAGCGTTCTCGTCGCACGTGAGAAATTGCTCTCCACTTTCCGCATCGCATCGGAACTGAATTTCAAAACTCCTGCCGCCCTTTCAGGGCTTGGAAATTTTTTGGACGGTTAACCCAGGGCGTCGCTCGCAGACTCGCTTTGCCCTGGGCTATTATCTTTCGGTCTTTTAGCCCTTTCCCACCGGCCAACGCAACGCGGTTGCGGACCATTCATCCCTGCCCGCCTCGCCGTGCAGCCGCACCCGGGTCCACGTAGATCCGTCGCAGGTTCAAGCGAGCGAGAAGACGCGAGCGAAGACTGTCGATCGCGACGGCCACAAAGATGATGGCGCTGGTCACCAGGGGGTAGCTGTAAGGATTGGCGTTGAGGATCACCAGGCCGTTCTCGACGGTCTGAATCAGCACCGCCCCGAGCACCGCCCCCGGCAGGACGCTGCCGCGTCCGCCAAACAAACTCACGCCGCCGAGCACCGCCGCGGCGATCGCGTTGAACTCCTTTTGCTGGCCGAAGCTCGGCGAGACCGCGCCCGTTTGCGTGAGAGACACAAGGCCGCTCACGGCCGCGCAAAAGCCGGCGATCACATACACGGCAAACAGCACGCCCGTCACGTTGAGGCCGGCCTTGCGCGCGGCTTCCGCGTCCTGGCCCACGGCGTAAACCTGTCGGCCGAACGGCGTGCGCGTGAGCACCAGGTGCGCCGCCAGGCAGATCACCGCGAAGACGATCACCGGCAACGGCAGGCCCCAGAGCTTCGCCGCACCCAGTTGCGTGACGGCCTCGGGCATGTTCATGGCGCGCGTGTTGGTCAGCCACAGCCCGAAGCCGCGTCCGACGAAGAGCATGGCCAGCGTGACGATGAACGCGACGATCCGCAGCCGGATGATGAACACGGCGTTGATGGCGCCTGCCACCACACCCACTCCCATCGCGGCGAGGAAGGCGACCCAGAGCGGGGAACCTTGGAAGATCATTTTCCCGGCCACGGCCACCGCGACGAACATCACGCTGCCCACGCTCAGATCCACCCCCGCCGTCAGGAGAACGAACGTCATGCCGGTGGCGACGATGGCCATGGCGCTCGATTGCAGCAGGATGTTGGACAGGTTTTGCAGCTCGATAAACTTGGGTGAGAGGGAGCCGAACACGGCGAACACGACCGCGAAGAGCACGAGCGGCGCGTTGTTCAGGAGCCCGAGCACAGGCTTCATTGCGCGGCCTCCGGGCTTGCGACCGTCGAGGTCAGATGTCCTTCATGCAGGGCGGCCTTCAAAATCCGTTCGCGATCGAACTGGTGGAGATGGATTTCATCGCGGATCCGGCCGCGGTTCATCACCAGAATGCGGTCGCACATGCCGATCAATTCCTCGATCTCGGAGGAGATCATGAGCACGCCGGCGCCCCGTCCGACGAGTTGGTTGATAAGCGAATACACTTCGTGCTTCGCGCCCACGTCGATGCCGCGGGTGGGTTCGTCGAGGATGAACACGCGCGGTTCGTTAAGGAGCCATTTGGCGAGAACGACCTTTTGTTGGTTGCCGCCGCTCAAGGTTTTTGCCGGCTGCAGGTCGCGGGCGGACGCGCTCAAGGTGACGGCGCGCCGCGCGGCTTGGAGCGCTGCGTTCATCGCTCCTTGATCCAGCCAGCCAGCCGGGCGGGACGCGTGTCGGGGCAGTGCAACCAGCGCCAGATTGTCCGCAATGGATGCATCGAGGCAAAGCCCCTCGTCGCGCCGGCTCTCCGTCAGAAAGGCGATCCCGGCAGCCACGCGTTCGCGCGGCGACAGCCGTTCGATCGGGCGGCCGGCCAACAGAATCTCCCCTCGCTCCATCGGATCCAGGCCGAACAGGATGCGCGCAAGTTCGGTGCGACCGCTGCCCATCAGTCCCGAAATCCCGAGCACTTCCCCGGCGCGCAAGCGAAACGAGATGTCGGCCACGATGCCCGGCTGGGTGACGCCCGCGACTTCCAGGATAGCGTCGGACGATTCCGCGCCGGAGGTGCTGCCCGGTCCGGCGGCAGATGCAGACGGTGATCCGGGATTGGATCGCGGGCGCTGAGGAAACAATTGCTCCATCTCTCGGCCGACCATCAGCGTGATCATGCGCTCCACCGTCCATTCGGCGCGCGGGCCCTGGCCGACGACGGCGCCGTCGCGCAAAACCACGATGGAATCACACAAGCGGAGCACGTCGTTCAGCGCGTGCGAAATGTAGATCATGGCGATGCCGCGTTCGCGGAGCCGGTTCAGCAGCGCGAACAAGTGCTCGGTTTCGCGGGCCGTCAGGGAGGTCGTGGGTTCGTCCAGGATGATGAGGCGTGGCTCGATGCTCAGCGCCTTGGCGATCTCGACGAGCTGTCGTTCCCCGGCGGACAGGCGCTCGACGGGAGTGTCCGGTGGATGATCGAGGCCGACCTGGCGCAGAAGTTCCGTCGTGCGGGAACGGAGGGTGCGACGATCGATCCAGGGTAGGCCAATGCTGGGGGTTCGTTGTTCGTTGTTCCTGGTTCGTGGTTCGTGGTTCGTGGTTTGTGGTTCGTTGATCGTTGATCGTTGCTGAACGCGAGTCGTGTCGGTGCTGCCACGATCCACGAACGACGAACCACGAACAACCTTCTGACCCAGTCGCGGGAAGGCGGCGAGGAACAGGTTCTCGGCGATGGAAAGGTTGGGAAAGAGATTTAGTTCCTGATGGATGAACGCCACGCCGGCACGCGTGGCCTCTTTCGGGGCGGCAGGCGCATGCGGTTCGCCCGCGAGCGACATCTGGCCGGCATCGGGCGTCAGGTTGCCGCCCAGGATGTTCATCAGGGTGGATTTGCCCGCGCCATTCTCGCCCACCAACCCGAGCGTTTGCCCGGCTGGCACGCTGAAACTCACCTCCTTGAGCACGGCCACCCCGAAGAAAGACTTGGTGATGCCACTGAACGAAAGCAGTTCGTTGTTCGTGGTTGGTTGTTTGTTGTCTGTGGGCATGGGGGCATTGGGCTACGGACCACGAACCACGAGCCACGAACTCCTTCCAACATCCATCGCTGCGGCGAACAGAATGACCACACCCTTCACCATCATGATGGTGAAGTGAGAGAGGTTCAGCAGGTTCAGGCTGTTGTCGAGCAGCGTCAGGAAGAGCACGCCGAACACGGTCCACAATACCTTGCCGCGGCCGCCATACAAGCTCGTGCCGCCGATCACCGTCGCGCCAATGATGTCGAGCAGGTTGCTTCGCCAATGCACCGGAGATCCGCTCTCGAGGCGCCCGGTGATCAGGACCGCCGCCACTCCCGCACACAGGCCGCACCAAACGTAGGCCAGGATCAGGGCGCGGTTGACCGGCACGCCGGAAACGAGTGCGACCTTTGCACTATGGCCGACGGCGTAGAGCCAGCGCCCAAGCAACGTCCGCGACAGGAGCAGATGCCCGGCTCCGGCGACGACTGTGGCAATCGCGCCCGTCAGCCAAGGTTTTTTTCCCAGGGCGAGGAAGCCGGAGGGCAGAGCCGCAATCGATTTGGCTTCGGTCAGCCAGATGGCAAATCCGCTGAAGAACATCATGCCCGTGAGCGTGACCACGAACGGCGGCATGCGCAGTTGGGTGACCACCGCGCCATTGAGCAAACCGATGGCGGCGCCCAGAGCGACCATGGCCAGAACGCCCGCTGGAACAGCGGCCGCATGTCCAGCCAGCAGCCCTTGATCGCCACTGATCAAGAGCGCGCCCGTCACGCTGGCCAGCGCAATGATCGAGGTGACCGAGAGGTCGATGCCGGCGGTGATCAACACCACGGTCTGGCCCGTGGCCACCACCAGCAGCGGCAGCATCGCCGAGAACACGTTGGCCAGGTTGCCGGCGGTGGCGAAACCGGGGGTGAAGGGCGCCAGGGCGACGAAGTAGGCGGCGCAAAGCAGGAGCGTCCAGTATTCGGTGGTCAGTGTTCTTCTGAGGAAGGGAGGCATCGCCGGGGAAGGGCCGGGGGGGGTTGGTTCGTGGTTCGTGGTTTGTTGTTTGTTGTTCGTTGCACGGTCATTCGATGGGTTCGGGAAAACGGCCGATGGATCTGAGGTATGCGTTCAGGCGCGGGGCGATTTCGTCCATCAGCGGCTTGAGTTTATCAATCTGCGTTTTGGTCAGAAGGTCGCGCTTGTAAGCGCGGCGCAGCCAATGCTTGGTCTCGTAGAGCGATCCGCGTGCGGTGCGGACGAAACGTTTGTTGTCGGCGTGACTGCCACGGCCCACACCTTCGCTGATGTTCGCGCCGATGCTGTCCGCCGCCCGCACCATCTGTTTCCCTACCGTGCCCTGCGCGAACGAATCCCACTTGCGCGGAATTTCCCAAACCATATCCGCAATCTTTTCGGACAGTTGGTAAACTTCCAGCCGTTCAAAGTTTGTTTTGGTCATAGGATTGTTCGTTGTTGGTTGTTCGTTGTCAGTTGTGCGTTGCCGACAAGTAACACACGGAACGCTGCGACAACAAACCACGAACCACGAACCACAAACAACAAACAAAGAACCACGAACTACTTCCTAATCTGCGCCCCCCACATCCGCGCCTTCATTTGCTCCATATTGGCCTGAGTGATGACGAAACCCGGGTCGCGAATCAACTCGGGGACCTGCTTCTTCTCGAGCAGGTCAAGGATGGCCTGCACGCTGGCCGACGCCTCGAAGTAAACATCCTGAACCCCGGTCGCGTCGAGAAAGCCGTCCACCATCATTTGCCACGCGGTGGCGTCGCCGTCGAAGCCGCCCAGGATGACATGGCCCGGCGCGCCGATCTTGTGATACTTGCCCGCCTGTTTGAGGGCGGTGACGATCGAGGGGAAAAGAAAGTCCGACGACGTGAAAAGGAAGCTGATGTCGGGATTCGCCTGGAGGGCATTGACCACTCCGGCCTGCGCCTTCTCCTGGTTCCACTCGGAGGGAACACGCGCGACGACTTCGATGATGTCCTCGTTTCCTTTCACGGCAGCGTCAAAGCCGTCACGCCGGCCGATGGCGTTCAGGTCGCCCAGATCGCCCAGGACGACCAAGGCCTTGTGCCTGCGGCCGGTCTTCCGGGCTTCGCCCACCATGAACGCGACGGTCTCCTGTGCCAGCTTCAGGTTGTCCGCTTGCACCCCGACGAATTTGGCCGACCCCGGATCCGCGATGCGGTTGAAGAGCACGACGGGAATGCCCACGTCGTTGGCCGCCTTGATCGCGGGCACGGTGCTCTTCGCATCCTTGGGCACCAAGATGATGCCGTCCACCTTTCGCGTGACGAGGTTCTTGACCTGTTCGAGCTGGCGGTTTGAGTCGCCGTCGGCGATGGCCTCCAGGACTTTGATCTGGCGCTTCGACAACTCGGCCTTGATGGCCTCGAAACCGGCGACCCAGTATTCAGTCTGCAGAGTTTCGAAGGCGACTCCGATGGTGAGAGCTTTGGCGTCCGCCCCAGGCGCTCCGCCAGAGGAATCGGATTTGTTGCAGCCGCTAAGCAGGAGAGCGGCGAACGCGAAGCTTGCGATGAGAAGCTGGGGGATTCGTTTGGGTTTGTGGGTCATGGTTTGGGGTGTGGTTTTGCCTTGGGGCGTGGGTTATGGAGAATCGAAATCGAGCGTCATGACGGCGTGCGGCGGAAGCGTGAGCTCCGGGCCGGCAACCGGCGTGAACTGCGCGCGAAACATCTTGGGCTGATTCATGGCGGACAGGCTAATCGAGGCGTCCAGGGAACGCGATGAAACGATTCCGGAGAATTCATTGAGCCGAACGTGGTGTGGAGTGGGACTGAGGTTTGCCAGCATCAGACGCCGACGCGCATCCCGCCGAAGGAACAACAAGGCGACGGCCAACGGGTCTGAGGAGAGGCTCGAAACCACTTCCCCACCCGCGAATTCGGCCACGTCCGCCAGCACGTGATAGAGCGGGAATACGGCCCCGGGAACCGAGGGGAACTTCGCCGGGAGCGGCGAGCCGGCCGTTGTTTCCATCACGCCGCGCCAGCCGGTCGTTTCGAAGAACGTCACGCTGGTTGCTCCGGACTCGGCGAGGGCTTTGATCATTGCAAGCGTCCAGGCTGCGGCGAAGAGCGAGAGCTGGCGCGGATCCACCTGCGACGGAAGTTCACCGGGAGGCACGGTCGGCGCGGGGCCGGTGGCGTTCGGATTGAACCGCGGCCGAAGGGTGATGGGCGACACCACGAGGGGTTTTCCCGGGAAGTAGCGGCGCACGCTGCTCAACTGATGCGCGGCGGCCTCGGGTGTCTCGGCGATGCTGGTGTCATCGAAGGCGTGGACCTGCGGATTCATCGACCAAGTGATGAGATCGGCGTCCGCGGGTGGGCGCTGCAGATTAAGCTGGTAAAGATCGGCGTCGGTGCCGGCTCCGATCGGCACGCCCGGGATAACTGCGGCCAAAGCCACGCGGGCCGCGCGTAGCGCGTCCGGCGTGGTGGATTTTTGATGGCGGTGGAACACCAGCACGCGGGCGAGCGATTCACGTTTGCCGGCCAATGCTTCCGAGATCGGGGGCAGGCCCGCTTCCGGAGCCACATCCAGATGCAACGCGACTTCCAGTTTCGCTGCCAACTGATCCGCTTCAGCAGCGGCGCGATCGAGTTGCTGACGCCAGCTTGCTTCCCATGAGCGCAGTTCCACCCGCAGGTGGGCAGGGCGCAGGGCCCGCAGTCGATTCACTTCGTCAGCGAGCAGCGGTTGCCCGTGGCTTGCCATGCCCAGACCGATCGCCGGTAGCGGCGTGACATCGCCCAGCACGCGAACGGTCACGGCGGCATCGGCCCGCATCAGCGGCGACGGGCCGGAAGCGCCGGATGCAGACGGTGCCTTCTCCACGAGGCGCAAGCGCACTTCCTGGTGCACCCGTGTTCCGGCTTTGATCTCCATCGGGAACGGCAGGCGCAGTGGCGTGCAAAAGGTCTTGAAGCTGGCGTCGATCCAGTTTCGTTGGTCCTCCATCTCGAAGAGATCGCCTTCGAAGTCCAGCTCGGTCCACACGCCGGGCGCCACTTCATGGTTCAACCCCGCGAGATCGTGGAGCCACTTCACGGGTTGCTCGGCGGCAATGGTATCCGGAAAGCAAAGCTCCCGTTCCGTGCCGTTGGCATAGCGCGCCCGGCATGTCGCGCCGGCGCATTCGCGAATCGGATGCAGCACACAAAAGCCGATGCGATTCCGGCGGAACGTGCTCTTCGCTTCGCCGTCGAAGGTGAAGCGAATGCTCCCGTCATCGCCGCCCCGGATATCCGCACGCCAGATGAAGTGAATGTAGTCCTGGCGGTGCGTGCTCACATAGCGGACATGGAAACCCGTCCCGGTGGTCCGAACGTCCAGGTCCGATACCACCCCGGGCACCGTGTTCCAGTTGTGGTCGCGCACCGCGGCGTAGATGCGGCGAATCACTTCGCGGCTACCCCACTTCACGTAGCGAACGTCGCCCGCGTCCAGGCGCAGCGAGAGCGGCCCGGCCTGCAACGGCCGGGGCCGTGAGGACCTGTCGTCGGCTGACGCGAGGGGGAGCGCTTCCACTGGGTTCACGGCTGCAGATGAATGACGCGATCCTTCGCCGCGCTTTCGTAAGCGGCGAACGTCAGCTCCATCGTCTTGAGGTTGTCGGCTCCGGTCGTCTCCCCGGGGCCCTCGCCGCGAAGCGCGCCAAGCAGGTCGCGCAGGCATGGCACCATGCTGGCCTGGGCGACGTCGTAGCGCGGATCGGCCCAGGCATAACGCGGCGGCGCATGCCTCCGGCTGTGGGTGCCCTTCTTCGTGGTGACTCGCAGCCAATAGTCGGCGGTAAGCTCAAGGCTGCCCTGCGGACCTTCGACAAAGGCCAGGGTCTGGGGAAAAATCTCCCGCTCGACCGGTGTCTTCGCGTAGGCCAGCTCGATGACCACGCTCGTGCGCGCCTTGCCCATGGCGAGCAGGAGGGTAGCGACGTTCTCGCCCTTGACGGCAGGCCGCAGCGTCCCGCGCGTCTGGCAATAGACCGAGTGCGCTTCGCCGAAGCAGGCCCGGGCCGTGTCGAAGAGATGCACGCCAAGGTCGGTCATGATGAACCTTTCGAGTTCAGCCAGTGCCGGCTGGTTGGCCCACACGTCGAAGCCGGAAATCATGGTCAACCGCGCCCGAAATGGCGTTCCGATGGCCCCGGAGCGAAGGGTTTCAATCAGCGCACGCAGCGGCGTCTGCCAGCGCCAGTTTTCATGGACGAAGAACGGCGTCTTCGCGCGGGCGAAGCCGGCGACCATCGCGCGGGCATCGGCCAGGGTGGGAGCCATCGGCTTCTGGCAGATGCAGGGGATGCGGTGTTTCGCGCAGAGCAGCGAGAGCGGCTTGTGACCGCCGACTTCGGTGATGTTGTCCACGAAGTCCGGCTGGACCTCGCGCAGCAATTTCTCCGGGTCGTCATAAACTGCGGGCGCACCGAGATCGCGGGCGAAGGCCTCGGCGCGTTCGCGCGTGCGGTTGTAGATGGCGACACACTCCGCGCCGCCGATCTCGCGCCAGGCCGCGAGTTGGACGCGCGACCAGAAACCGGTGCCGAAGATGGCGAAGCGGAGGGGTTTCATTGGCCGTTCTCCGGCAACTTTCCTTCCACGATCATCCGGACCTGCTCCTTCACACTCTGCGGTTCGAAGAGTTTGCGCAGCCAATCGTCGGCGAAGATTTTGCGCCGGCCATGTTCACCGATGAGTTTGGCACCGTCGGAAAATGGAAACTTCGTTTTCCCAAAGCCGATGCCCAGTTCGACCTTGATGTGGCCATACATGAAGTCCTCGGCGGCGGCGCGCGGCACGCCCCGGCGCACCGTTTCCTCCAGCACTTCCCGCAGCGCCAGGACGAGCGCGATGCCGCAGGTTTCGGCCATGGTGGGCTCGAGAATCGCCATCTGCTCGACGGTGATCCGGTGCGAACGCGTGACTGGCGCATAGATGTCGCGCGCGATCCGTTCGCCGAGCCCGTAATGCTCCTCGGGACCTTGCATCAGGGCGCAGACGATGGCCTGACGGGCATGAGTGCCGCCGAAGAAATCGTTGATCTCAGCCTCGGTCTGGAAATGGTCGAACACATCCGGGTGGCACGGATGCGAGACGAAGTAGGTGATGTCGGGCCGGGCCGGCAGTTCACCGGCATGCGCCGCCGCCGGGTCGAGGGTAAACACCATGCAGCCGGGGCGCAGAAGTGGAACGACTTCGTGGGCCAGCTTGCCGAGCACGCGGTCGGGCAGCGCCAGGATGACGACATCCGCGGCACGCAGGGCCTCGTCGCGTGGGGTCGGCGAGACGCCGCGCTCGCGGAGGTTGGCGAGACCGCGTTCGCCAGTCTCGACGTAGAGCAGTCGGTAGCCAGGGTCGTCCTTCAGATGATCGGTGACGCGGCAGCCCATTTTTCCGCCGGCACCGAGGAGGGCGAGAGTGATCAGGGGTTTCTGGTTCATAAGTCTATGGTTCGTTGTTCTGATTCAGACTGGATTGGAGTAGATCGGCGTCTTCACGTGGGTCGCGGCCCTCCCTGGAGGACATCGAGGAAGAAATGATCGCGGCCGACCTGGCCGCCCTTGAAGACAATTTCACAGCCGTCCGCAATGCGCCCGGGAGCGTGAATCTTGCACAACGGCGATCCGGGTGCGATGGGGCCGACGTATTCGAGCGCCTCAACTCCCAGGCCGCGGGCCACGTGCATCGAGGTATCGCCGCCGCAGACAACGGCCCGGCGCAGGCCGGAACTGCCGAGCAGTGTTTCGAGGATTCGTCCCAGTGAATCGCAGAGCAGCGACTGCTTTTCGCCGCCGAGTTTGAAGTCGTATCGCGCGTCGTCCGGTCCCCGGCTGCTATGGATGACCACAGAGCGCTGCTGTTCCAGGAGCGTCCGGGCACGTTGCAACACGCCTGCGATGGGAGCCATCGAGGCGAGAAGCTCGGGTCCCGCGCCGATTTCCGCGAAGCCATGATCGATGGCCCGAGCAATCTGTCGGTCGGTCACCGGCGAGCAACTGCCGGAAACGCAGATGAGCTGTTGCACCGCGGAGGAAGGAGAGCGCGGAGGACTGAATCGAGACTCTCCGCGTCCTTCTTCCTCCGCGGTGTTTATCGCGCCCGTCTCTCTCCAGTGCTCCACCAATGCATACTCCACACCGCTCGATCCCAAGACGAACAGTTGCCCCTCGGCTGCCAGTCGTCCGATCTCCCGCCCGATCACGGGCAGATGCGCCTCCCGCAACGTATCGAACAGCACGATGGGAGGCCGCGACTGACCACTGACCACTGACCACTGACCACTCGCACTCTCCAGCTTCAACACATCCACAAGCACCACCGGCAATTGGGTCTGTTCGGCAAGTATCAACCGGATGTCCGCCTCCTGCATCGGGGTCACCGGATGTCGGCTCATGGTCGGATGGCGGTCGAGGCGGAACGGTTCCGTGTCGAGCCCGGAGCGGGCAAAGAGATTTCCGAAGGCGACGTATCTCCCGATCACGGGCGCGCCAACCATGAGCGGCGTCGGACGGTCGCCGAACACACGCCGACCAATCTCGATCGCGCGGCCGATCGAGCCGATGTTCGGCGACGAATCGAACGTCGAGCACATCTTGTAGTGGATGATCGGCGCGCCGCTGGATCGGAGCGCCTTGAAGGCCGGCGGCAACGCGCGCTCCATTTCCTCCGGCGACATCGTGCGCGAGCCGCCCGCGATGCCGAACGCGCGCAGTCCCGGATACCGGGCCAGTTGGCTGATCGTCGGTGGCTTCAGAAACAACACCGTGCGCAGGCCGGCTTTCGACAAAGCCTCCATCACATCGGTCGAGCCGGTGAAGTCGTCGCCGTAGTAGGCCAGGAGCAGTTCGTGGTTCATGGTTCGTGGTTGGTTGTTCGTGGTGAGATCGGCCGTTCGCGAGCAACGAACGACGAACCACAAACAACGAACATCATTTTCGTTTTCCAAACTTGTCCATCGTCTCCCTCAACTCCGGATGCGTTGCCGCGTAGGTGTTCAAATCCACTCCCTTCACCGCGGCTTCCCACGCTTGCTGCAAACCTCTCAATCCCGCCGCCGGTCCCATGGGATGCGCCATGATGCCGCCGCCCGCGACATACATGAGATCGGCGGTGCCGGTGAGCCGATAAGTCTCCGGCGCCTGGCCGCCCCACTGGCCCGAGCTGATCACGGGCATGGCGGTGTCGTCGGGCCGGAACATCGGCGTGCGGCAGGCCTGGATGCTGCGCACCACCGAGTCGTCCGGTTCCCAGAATTTATTCTGCAGTCCGTTCACGTGGAGATGATCGGCGCCGGCCAGGCGCCAGAGTTTTTGCCAGGCGGGATACTCCACACCAAGGAGCGGATGCCGGGTGTAAAGGCCCCAGCCATTGCGATGACCGTGGATGGGCAGCGCGCAGCGGCGCCGCAATTCGAGCAACCCGGGCAGGCCGACGCTGTGCAGGCTCACCATCACGCAGGTGCCGCCGGCGGCCAGCACGGTATCGTGATGCCGCAGCATCGCGTCGAGATCGTCGGTGATGTTGAAGGCGAACATCACCTTCTTGCCCGTTCGATCGGCGAGTTCGTTGATCACCCTCATCACGGCGGCGACACGATCTTTCAGCGGGCAATGCGGCCCGTCGGCCTGAAGCTCGTCGTCCTTGATGAAATCGATCCCCGCCTCGCCGAGTTCGCGCACGAGATCCGCGGTCTGGACTGCGGTGAAGCCAACGCTCGGCTTGACGATTGTGCCGATGATGGGGCGGTCGTGAACTCCCGCCAGCTTCCGCGTGCCCGCGACGCTGAACTGTGGCCCCGGATACTTCGCGCCGAAGGCCGGCGGCAATTCGAGGTCGAGCAACTTGCAGCCGGAGTGATCGCTCAGTTCGTAAAGGTTGCCGCAAACCGTGGCGACGAGGGTGGGCAGGTTCGCGCCAAGATTGTCGAACGGAAACGCGAGCGTGACCTCCGCGCGCTGATACTTGAGCGGGCCGGACGCGCCCTTCGGCTTGCGCCCGCCCTGCAGGCTCGGTGCATCCACCGTGTCGAGGAGCGTGATGTGGGTGACTTTAGCCCGCGCCCGGGCTTTCAACTCTTCCGTCTCTCCGGGCACGGGTAGGAACGTGCCGGACGACTGCTCGCCGGCAATCGTCTCTGCAACCTGCTCCGGCGGCAGGCAGGTCTCGATGCGGTAGCGGGCGATGATGTTGGGCTGGCTCATGGACGCGACGGGTCATCGCAGCGCCCGGCCTGCGTTGCAAGCATTGATCATGGGGCCACAATAACACCCAAGCGGCCGCCACGCCTTGGACAATCCCATCAGTGTCTTGAACAGAAACGCCGAGCTGGCTCTCATGCCGGAGGCATGGGAGCGATTAGATTCCCGACAAAATACACGCCCATCATCGTCCGCTCCGGTCCTGGCTCAAGTGCTTCGGGTTCCGAAGATTTTCGCAGGATGAAAATTCTTGTCACGGTATACCGTTTTGTTGCAGCTTACGGTATACCAAATGCAACCAAGCCCCATACCCCGCCCTCGTTCTGACCAGGCCTTAGCCTTGCTTCGCGCGCGCATTCTCGACGGCGATCTCAAACCCGGGGTGCTGTTGGCGGAGTCGGCAGTCGCGGTGGATCTGGGCGTGAGCCGGGTGCCGGTCCGCGAGGCGCTGTTCACTCTGGAGAGCGAGGGCCTGGTGGAGTTTAGCGCGACCGGGCGCGCCTATGTGAAGGCGCTTTCGCCGCATGATTTTGATGAGTTGTATGTCCTGCGGCTGGCACTGGAGCCGGTGGCGGCCCGGCTGGCGGCCCCGGCATTGCATGAGGATGCATCGGCGCTGGAGAAGAACATCGACGCCACAAGACGGGCGTCTTCCCTTATCAAGGTGACGCATCTCGACCTCGATTTTCATGAGATCATTCTGGAGGCGTGTGGCAATGCGCGCCTGCTGAAGCTGTGGCGGTCGTTGCGCAGCGAGTTGGAGCTTTGGCTCGGGCGGCTGCATCGCTCGAAGCAGATTCAGACGCGCGTCACGCGTGAGGAAACGGTGTCCACGCACCACCATCTGCTGGAGTGCTTTCGCACTGGTTCCCCGGCGGTCTGCGAGCGGAAGATGCGCGAGCATATCCTCGGCTGGCGCGAGTGGCTGCCGATGGAGGTGCAGCCATGAGATACCTCGCCGCCTTGGCCTTGCTGGTCGCCGCGCACTCGTCGCTCGCGGAGGATCATGCCTTCTTCGAGTCCAAGGTGCGTCCGGTGCTCGTGGAGCACTGCTACGAGTGCCACAGCGGGGAAAAGACAAAAGGCGGCCTCGCTTTGGACACGAAGCAGGGCTGGCAAAAGGGCGGTGACAGCGGACCTGCCATCGTGCCGGGCAAACCGGATGATTCCCTGCTGATCAAAGCCGTTCGCTATCACGATCAAGACCTCGCCATGCCACCGGAGAAGAAGGGCGGAAAGCTGGCGGAAGAGATCATCGCCGATCTCGTCGCATGGGTAAAGATGGGCGCGCCGGACCCGCGTGTGGCCGCAGAGAAGATCGCGGGCATGAAAGCGGACGAGGCGAAGTCTTGGTGGGCTTTTCAGCCACTGCCGAAGGTGGAGTCACCAAAGAGCATTGATGACTTCATCAACGCGAAGCTCGCGGATGCAAAACTCACCCCCGCGCCTCCCGCCGATCCACGCACGCTTATCCGCCGCATGAGTTACGACCTCACCGGCCTGCCGCCGAGTTCTGAGGAGGTGGAGGCGTTTGTGGCCGACTCAATCCGCAATCCGAAATCCGCAATCCAAAATCTCACGGAGCGCCTGCTCGCCTCGCCGCAATACGGCGTGCAATGGGGCCGGCACTGGCTGGATGTCGTGCGCTATGCCGACACGGCGGGCGAGAACACCGACCGTCCGCTCATGCATGCGTGGCGGTATCGGAACTGGGTCTTCGATGCCTTCAATCGTGACCTGCGCTATGACGAGTTCGTGCGGCAGCAGCTCGCGGGAGATATTCTTTTCGACAAGGCAGACACCAGGGAGCGCGCGGAGGGCATCGTCGCCACCGGCTACCTCGCCATCGCGCGGCGGTTTGGTCACGACATCGACAAGGACATGCACCTCACGCATGAGGACGTGATCGACACGCTGGGGAAGAACTTCCTCGGCCTCACCACCGGCTGCGCCCGGTGCCACGATCACAAATACGACCCGATCACCGCCGCGGACTACTACGCGCTCTACGGCATCTTCAGCAGCACGCGCTTCGCCTTTCCCGGCTGCGAGCCGAAGGGCCAGCCGCGCGACATGGTTCCGCTGATTCCGCAAGCGGAGGCCGATGCGCTGATGAAGCCCTGGCAGGAAAAGAACGCGAAACTCGAAGCCGCGAAGAAACAGCGACTCGAAGCCGCCAAGTCCGCCAGCGCGGCCTTTGCAAAGCTCGGCGGCACGAACACCAAGGTGCTCGCCGAATCAAGAGTTGCCGAGGGAGCCGGCGTGCCCTTCGAGCAGTTCGTCCGTGTGCGCAAAGGCGAGGTCGTGCAGCTCGCGGTGTCGCCGAATGCCAGCCACGGCGCGGACACGACGCTTGTCGAGTGGCGCATCGCGGAGACGGAGGGAACGAAGCGTTCATGGAGCGTGGCGGAGCTGGTGCCGGACCTCATGAAAGGTAATCCGCATCCCGCGCACGACGGCGCGGCATGGTGCTTCCTCGAAACCACGACCGCTCCGGTGTTCCTCACCGAGCAGCGTCACAGTATCAAGGGTAACAGCGCCCTAAAGTCCTGGAGCCTCGGCAGCGAACCGTCGGTGTTTGTGAACTCGGCGGATCAGCAGGTCATGGTTTGGACCACGCTCGCGGCGGAGTCGTTCTTCGTGCATCCAGGGCCGAAGCGGCCCGTGGCTCTGGCTTGGATCAGTCCGCTCGATGGCGAAATCACCCTGAGTGGTCGCGTGGCCGATGCGCATCCGAGCGGCGGCGATGGCGTGGCGTTTGAACTCAAGCACATCGCCGCATCGGAGTATGGCCCCGCCCTCGCCCAGCTCGGTGCCAACATGAAACCTAGCGCCGAGCCCGTGCCGATGCCGGTGATTCCCGTCGCCTATGCCGTGGTGGACGCGAAGCCAAAGAATGACCGCCTTCATCTGCGGGGTGATCCTGAGAAACTCGGCGACGAGGTACCGCGCCGCTGGCTGTCCATCCTCGGTGGCGAACCAGTGCCCGCAGACTCCGGGAGCGGACGCAAGGAACTCGGCGACTGGATCGCGAAGTCACCGCTCGCCGCCCGCGTGATGGTGAACCGCCTCTGGGAATGGCATTTCGGCAAAGGCCTCGTGCGTTCCCCGAACGACTTCGGTGCTCGTGGCGAGAAACCGACGCATCCCGAGTTGCTCGACTGGCTCGCGGCGAAGTTTGTCGAAAGCGGTTTCAGCGTAAAGGCCATGCACCGGCTCATCCTCCGCAGCCAAGTGTATCAGAGATCGAGTTTTCCCGCAGATTCAGGAAGGATAGCAGATTCTTCTTCTCAATCTGTGGGCCTCCTTGAATCTGTGGGAGGACTAATCAGTGCCGATCCCGATCCCGACAACCGCTTGCTCACGCACTTCAATCGCCGCCGTCTCACCGCCGAGGAGATGCGCGACAGCCTGCTCATCGCCTCCGGCCAGCTCGATCTCACACCATCCGAGGCGCATCCGTTTCCCGCTGAGGCGACGTGGAAGTTCACCCAGCACGATCCCTTCAACGCCGTCTATGAAACCAACCAACGCAGCGCCTACCTCATGGTGCAGCGCCAGCGACGACATCCCTTCCTCTCGCTCTTCGACGGCGCCGACCCGAATGCCACCACCGCCGCCCGCCAGACCACCACCGTCCCCACGCAGGCGCTCTATTTCATCAACGATCCCTTCTTCCACGCCCAGGCCGGCGCGCTCGCAAAGAAACTCGCCGCGCTGCCCGACGACGAAACCCGCATCACCGAGTCGTGGCGCATCCTTTTCCAACGCAAGCCCACCGCCGTCGAAACGCAGCGCACGAAGTCCTTCCTCGCCAGCTATCCCGCTGACGACACCGCCAAATGGACTGCGCAGGTGCGCGTGCTGATGGCGAGCAATGAGTTCCTGCATGTCGACTGACATGAAACCGCCACTCAACCGTCGCCAGTTCCTGCGCTCCGCTGCGGCGGGATCGCTCGTATTTCCCGGCATCGTGCAGCGGCTGCTCGCCGAGAGCGCGGACCCGCTCGCGCCGAAGACGCCGCATTTTCCGGCGAAGGCGAAGAACGTGATCTTCCTCTTCATGACGGGCGGCGTGTCGCATGTGGACAGCTTTGATCCGAAGCCGGAGCTGGTGAAAGGACATGGCAAAGAGATCAAGGCTGACCATCCCGAGATCAAGAACCGCCCGGGCTACGAGCGCATCTACCTGAAGCGACCGCAGTGGGAGTTCGCGAAGCACGGGCAATGCGGCACGGAGGTGAGCACGTTGTTTCGGCACATCGCAGAGTGCGTGGACGACATCGCGCTGATCCGCTCGATGCACACCTCGCACTCGAATCATTACAACGCCACGCTCGGGATGCACACGGGCTCGTTCGCGCAGTCGCGGCCCAGCATGGGCTCGTGGGTCACTTACGGCCTCGGCACGATGAACCGCAATCTGCCCGGCTTCGTCGTCATCGCCCCGAAGCAGACCTATGCGGGCACGCAGGTCTTCGCGAGCGACTTCCTGCCCGCGGCTTATCAAGGCACTCTCGTAGTGCCGGGAGCGGAACCCATCGCCAATGTCGCGCCGCGTTTGCCAACGAACCGCCAGCAGCTCGAACTCGCCGCGCTGCGCCAGATGAACGAGGATCACCTCGTCACACGCGCAGGCGATCCGCTGCTCACCGCGCGCATGCAAACCTTCGAGACCGCCTTCGGCATGCAGATGGCCGTGCCGGACGCGTTTGATTTCAAACAGGAATCCGATGCCACGCTCACCAGCTACGGCCTTCAGCGCGGGCAGACCACCAGCTTTGGCTGGCAATGCCTCGCCGCGCGGCGACTCGTCGAGCGCGGCGTGCGCTTCGTGGAGCTCATCGACACCGGCTCCTCTGGCAACTGGGACGCGCACGGCGACATGATGACGCACGTGCCGCTCGCGAAGAATGTGGACCAGCCCATCGCCGCGCTGCTGCGGGATCTGAAGCAACGCGGCATGTTCGAGGACACGCTCGTCGTCTGGACCACCGAGTTTGGCCGCACGCCCTTCAACAACACCGCCGAAGCGAAGGGCCGCGAGCATCATCCGTGGGCCTTCAGCTCCTGGCTCGCCGGCGCGGGCGTAAAGCGCGGCATTGTCCACGGCAACAGCGACGATATCGGCCTGCGCGCTGTCGAGAAGCCGGTCCACGTCCACGATTTTCACGCGACGATTCTGCACCTCATGGGCTTCGATCACGAGAAACTCACGTTCCGCCACGCCGGGCTCGATTACCGCCTGACCGGTGTCGATGAGAGTCACGTCGTGAAGGAGGTGCTGGCATGAAAACGCGAGCCGCCAATGCGCTCCGCGCGCCAAGTCGATTCCGCGTCCTTCCGGGCAAACGCTGGCTTGGCTTGCTGTGGATCCCGCTCGTGGTCGCCCATGCCTTTGCCGATCAAAAGCAGGTCTTCGAGCAGACGATCCGACCGGTGCTGAAGGAGTATTGCATCACCTGCCACTCGACCGAGAAGCAGAAGGGCGATCTGGATTTGGAGCGGTTCACGTCATTCGACCTCGTGAAGCGCGACCCCGATGTGTGGGAGCATTCGCTCGATCAGATCCGCGACAAAGAGATGCCGCCGAAGGGCAAGCCGCGGCCTTCGCCCGAGCAGATGAAGCAACTCACGGATTGGCTTCAGGGCACGCTCGATGAAGTCGCGCTCGCGAGCGCGGGCGATCCCGGCCCCGTGGTGCTGCGGCGGCTGTCGAACATGGAATACACCTACACGCTGCGCGACCTCACGGGCGTGGAGTCGCTCGACCCGGCGCGTGAGTTTCCCGTCGATGGCGCGGCGGGTGAAGGCTTCATGAATGCAGGCGCGGCGCTCGTAATGTCGCCGGCGTTGCTGCAAAAATATCTCGACGCGGCGAAGGATGTGGCGGCGCACATGGTTCTCACATCTACGGGCATCCGGTTCTCCGCGGGAACCTCGTCGCGCGATGCGACCGACGAGACGCTGGCGATGATTCGCAGGTTCTACGCGGACTTCAGCGACACCACCGAGCAATCCATCGAGGTCGGCGGCGCGGGAAAAGTCAGTTACAAGGGAGGCCGGCTGCCGATCGCCAGGTATTTGTCGGCGACGCTGGAGGAGCGCGCTGCCCTTTCGAGCGGATCGAAGACGGTCGCCGATGTCGCGCGCGAGCGTCGCTTGAGCGCAAAATATCTCGGGCTGCTTCGGACCATGTTGCAGGGGAAAGATCCCTCGCTGCTGCTCGATCCGCTGCGCGCGAAATGGCGTGAAGGCAGTCTTGCCGCGGCGGACATCGAGGCATGGCAGCGGGCGCTGTGGCGCTTCGCCAATGTGGGACATCTCGGCAAAGTCGGCGGGCCGAAGTCGTGGCTGGAACCGGTGACGCCACTCGCGGCCCAGCATGAGCTTCGGATGAAATTGCAGCCGCCCAAGGACGGCGGCGATCTCACGCTCTACCTCTCCACGAGCGACGCGGGCGACGGCAGCGACAACGATTTCGCCGTCTGGGAAAATGCGCGGCTCATCACGCCGGGACGCGGGGAACTGCCCTTGCGCGATGTCCGCTCTGTCTTGCAGCAGATGACGCGTCACCGGGATGCCGTCGCGGAGAGCGCCGTGCGATGCCTTGGAGCCGCGGATGAAGCGGAGCGTGTGCAGGGCCAGCCCGATGTCACCGCCCTCGCGGCGAAGCACAGCGTCGATGCCAAAGTGCTCGCTGGCTGGCTGAGCCAGCTCGGACTCGCCGGTGCGGGTGCTTTGAAGCTCGAGCCGCTGCTGGCGAAGAAGACCGAGAGCGTCCAGAACTACAACTTCATCAAGGGCTGGGTCGGTGACAACGCACTCAGCGTGCTGGCGAATTCATCGGACACCACCGTGCGTATCCCAGGCGAGATGAAGCCCCACAGCATCGCCACGCATCCTTCGCCGCAGCTCGCCTCGGTCATCGCGTGGCGCAGTCCGGTCGCCGGCAATCTGCGGATCAACGGCAGCGTGCAGGACGGCGACACCGCCTGCGGCAATGGCATCCTCTACGCGCTGGAACTGCGTCGCGGTCAGACGCGCGAGGTGCTCGCCGCCGGCGAGAGCAAGGGCTCTGCGGTGATCCCGATGGGGCCTTTTGAAAGGGTGCCCGTGATGCCGGGGGATGTGATCGCCCTCGTGATCGATCCGCGAGCAGGCAACCACGCCTGCGATCATACGCCCGTGAATCTGACGCTGAGCGATGGCAAGACGGAGTGGGATCTCGCGAAGCATGTTTCGCCGGACATTCTCGCCAGCAATCCGCACGCGGACCGTCACGGCAACAGCGCCGTGTGGCATTTCCTCAGCCAGCCAGCGAGCGGAGCGGATGCACCTGCCATCGTGATGGGCTCGCAATCACTGCTCTCGAAATGGCGGCAGACAAAGGATGCCAGCGAGCGTGCGCGGATTGCTGGTCAGCTGCAGCAGCTTCTCCAGGACAACGCCGCAGCCGCGAAGGCGAGCCCGGCAGACCGTGAATTGCGAAACCAGCTTCTGTCATTCAATGGCCCGCTGCTCGCCGATGCGTGGCGCTCCCTGAAGGCGCAGCCCGATGCCCCTGCTTCGCCGTATGGCCTCGACCCGGCGATGTTTGGCAAGCATCCCAAAGGCGGCGAGGTCGCCGCCACGAGCCTCTGCGTGAAGGCTCCCTCCGTAATCGAACTGCGGCTCCCCGCTTCGCTGCTCGCCGGAACTGAACTCGCGGCCACCGCGCGGCTGCATCCCGCGAGCGGCGGCGAAGCCAGCCTGCAAATGCAAGTGCTCACAACGAAGCCAGCCGCAGCATCCGGCCTGCGCGCCACTGACGCCAGTTCAGCCGCCGAGGCCGGAGCGTGGAACTCCAGCAAGCCTGCCGTGATGTTCGATGCACCCATCCTCGTGCATGATGGCAGCGAGGCACGTCGCCGATTCGAGAAGGCGTTCGATGATTTCCGGGCGCTGTTCCCGGCGGCGCTGTGCTACACAAAAATCGTCCCCGCCGACGAGGTGGTGACCCTCACGCTGTTTCATCGCGAGGACGAGCAACTCCGGCGGTTGATCCTCGACGACGAGCAAACCGCCGAGTTGAACCGCCTCTGGGACGAGCTGCATTTTGTCAGCGAAGACGCGCTCACGCTCGTGGATGCCTTTGAGCAGATCTGGCAATACTCCACGCAAGACGGCCCCAACGCGCCCAACGGCGACAAGCGACTGGAGCCGCTGCGCGAGCCAATTATGCAAGGCGCAGAGGCGTTCAAGAAACGGAAGATCGAGTGCGAACCCCAGCAGGTGCAAGCCGTGCTCGATTTCGCCCCGAGAGCCTGGCGGCGTCCGCTGACCGATAGGGAGCAGAACGAACTCCGCGCAATCTACGATCAACTCCGCAAACAAGACCTGCCGCACACCGCGGCGGTGCGCCTGATGTTGGCGCGTGTGCTGACCTCGCCAGCGTTCCTCTATCGCGGAGAAAAACCCTCACCTGGACCAAAGGCCGCGCCGGTGAGCGACTGGGAGATCGCCACTCGACTCAGCTACTTCCTCTGGTCCTCCGCACCTGACGCTGAACTCACGCAACTCGCCGTCTCCGGCAAGCTCCACGATCCCGACGTGCTCACCGCTCAAGCTCGGCGCATGCTGAAAGACGAGCGCGTCCGCCGCCTCGCCACCGAGTTTGGCTGCCAGTGGCTGCACGTGCGCGATGTCGCCACGCTCGATGAAAAGAGCGAGCGGCATTTCCCGACTTTCCTCGGCGTGCGCGCCGACATGCAGGAGGAGGTCACGCGCTTTTTCACGGATCTTTTCCAGGGCAATGGCAGCGTGCTCTCGCTGCTCGATGCGGACCACACGTTCGTCAACGAAGCGCTCGCGAAGCACTACGGCTTCGAGGTGAAAGCCGAGTGGCAACGCATCGACGGCCTGCGCGCGAAGGGCCGCGGCGGCATCCTCGGCTTCGCCGCCACGCTCGCGAAGCAGAGCGGAGCATCACGCACGAGCCCGATTCTGCGCGGCAATTGGCTGAGCGAAGTGGTGCTCGGCGAGAAATTGCCGCGCCCGCCGAAGGGCGTTCCCGTGCTGCCCGACGAAGCGCCGCAGGGCCTCACGGAGCGCCAGCTCATTGAGCAGCACAGCAGCGACGAGAAATGCGCGGGCTGCCACAAGCGGATCGATCCATTCGGGTTCGCACTCGAGGGCTTCGATGCCATCGGCCGCGCCCGCAGCAAGGACGCGGGCGGGCTCGCCATCGACACCCGCACAAGCCTCACCGACGGCACGAGCATCGCCGGCTTCGACGGTCTCCGCGCCTATCTCGTGAACACGCGGCGCGATGATTTCCTCCGCCAGTTCAGCCGCAAGCTGCTCGGCTACGCGCTCGGTCGCAGCGCCCAGCTTTCCGACAAGCCGCTCATCGAAAACATGACGAAGTCAGAGGCGCACCGCGTCGCAGACCTCGTCGAGCTAATCGTCCGCAGCCCCCAGTTCCGCGAGGTGCGCGGGCGGCATTTCATCGCCAACAACTAACCCGTCACAACTCATGAACACACACCGATTCACCCGTCGCGCCTTCCTCCGCGGAGTCGGGGTCACCATGGCCTTGCCGTGGATGGAGTCCGTCAACGTCTGGGGCGATGAGCCCAAGAAAAACCAACCCGCCAGCGAAGCGCCGGTGCGGCTTTGCGTGACCTTCTCGGGCAATGGCTTCCAGTCGAAGGAATGGTGGGCGAATGGCGCCGGCGCGGCGATGGAACTCGGGCGCGTGCTGCATCCGCTGAAGGATTTCCGGGAGCGGATGCTCTTTGTGCGCGGCCTTTATCACGAGGAGGCGCGGAAGGGGAACATCCACTCCTCGCAGACGGGCAACATGCTCTCCGGCGCGCCCATTTCCTCCGGCGGCGAGATTCGCTCCGGCACGAGCTTCGATCAGCTTCTCGCGCAGACTTACGGCCGCTCCACGAAGGTTCCGAGCCTCGTGCTCGCGTGCGAGAAGTCGAATCCCTCGGTGCACAAGAATTACTCGATGCTCTACAGCTCGCACATCTCGTGGAGCTCGCCGACCACGCCGACGCCGCTGGAGCTTTACCCCGCGCTGGCCTTTGACCGGCTTTTCAAGGACGAATCGTCGCCCGCGGACAAGAGCGTGCTGGATGCCGTGCTCGCCGACGCGCAGGACCTGCGCCGCGACATCAGCGCCGGCGACCAGCGGAAGCTCGACGAGTATCTCGACAGCGTGCGCGAGGTGGAAAAGCGGATCGAAAACGCCGGCAAACGCGGCGAACTGCAAGGCTGGCGGCCCACTTTGGAGAAGCCGAACATTGAGCGTCCCGCCGACGGCATCCCGCAGGACATCGCGGAGCACATGAAGCTCATGTGCGACATTCTCGTGCTGGGTTTCCAGACCGACACCACGCGCATCACCACGCTGAAGCTCAACAACGACCACAGCGCGCTGCGTTTCCCGAACCTGCCCAGCGTGCAGCAGCCCGGCCACGGCATCGACTACATGATCCACCACCTGCTTTCGCACAGCGATGGCGAGGACTATCTCAAAGTGAATCAGCTCTTCATGGAGCAGCTCGCCTACCTCGCCCGCAAGCTCGATGGCATCCGCGAGGGCGATCGCACGCTGCTCGACAACACGATGCTGATGCACTGCTCCAGCATGATGGTCGGCGCAGCGCACAATAACGACGAATTGCCCGTCATCGTGCTCGGCGGGGCAGGCGGCCGGATCAAAGGCGGTCGCGTGCTGAATTACAAAGACAAGCCGGAGCGCCAGCTCTGCCGCCTCTTCATGTCCATGATGGACAAGATGGACGTGCGCCCGAAGACCTTCGGCGATGCGAAGTCGCCGCTCGAGGAAGTCTAATTCTCCTGCCGGTAGCGCCGCAGGACCGCCATGCCCGCTTGAACCAAGTCGGTAGCGGCTAACGGCCCTCTTTATCTCGCTGCTCAACTTACTATGAACATGACCACCACCCGACAATTCATCGCCCTCCTTGCTGCCGCTCTGTCCTTCAGCGCGCCTGTCTCTGAAGCCGCCGACGCCGCTGCGAAGCGCCGCCTGCTCCTCACCGAATACGGCAAAGGTCCAAACCGCTTCATCGAGCTCGATGGCGACGGCAAGCTGGTCTGGGAGTTCAAGCCGCCGAGCACCACGGTGATCTTCCAGGCGTTGCCGAATGGGAACATCCTCTTCGGCTACGGTGGACAGCCCACGGGTGTGCGTGAGATCACCTCGCGTGGCGAGACGGTGTTCGACTACGTGAGCAAGTCGCATCAGGTCTTCGGCAGCGAGCGGCTCGCGAATGGCAACACGCTCGTCGCGGAGCAGGAGCCGTGTCAGGCCGTGGAGGTGAATCCGAAGGGCGAGATCGTGCATGTCACGCCGCTGACGACCAACGTGAAGGGCTTTCACCTTCAAGTGCGTAATGTCCACAAGCTCGCGAACGGCAACATCCTCGCCGCGCATGAGGGCGAGGGCGCGGTGCGCGAAGTTGATCCGCAGGGCAAGGTGGTGTGGGAATACACCGGCGTCACGAACACCGGCGAAGCTCAGCGCCTTGCCAATGGCAACACGCTGATCTGCTGCGGCACGCAGAAGCGTTTGATCGAGGTCACGCCGGACAAGCAGATCGCGTGGGAGTTCAAGGCGGAGGACGCGCCCGAGCTGAACCTCACCTGGGTTTCCAGCGTGCAGCAGCTCAAGAACGGCAACTATCTCGTCGGCAATTTCATCCGCGGCCAGGAAGGCAAAGGCGCCCACGCCTTCGAGGTCACTCGCGACAAGAAGGTCGTCTGGAAGTGGGCCGACCACACCCTCATCAAGTCCCTCACCACCGTCCGTGCGCCCGGAGAGTGAATCCTTTCCCATCCTGAACACGCCCATGCCAACCATCGCCATCACTGACTACACGTTCCCCGACCTCAGCCTGGAGGAAGCTGTGCTTCGTCCGGCGGGTGTTGAGATCGTCTCCTGCAAGGAAAAGCGTTCGCCCGCGGAACTTGCCGAACTCGTGCGGGATGCGGACGCGG
>Ga0194131_10003412_pt1 | contig 25086 bp, 18 predicted proteins | sample TA2KigO120mmetaG_FD_148631 | JGI IMG/M metagenome (GOLD analysis project Ga0194131, IMG submission 148631) | Freshwater microbial communities from Lake Tanganyika, Tanzania - TA2015053 Kigoma Offshore 120m | ecosystem: Environmental > Aquatic > Freshwater > Lake | place: Tanzania: Lake... | reverse complement strand
GTCACCTTTGACGACGGCGTCACGGAGGCAAGCGCGATTGCCGAGGTGAAGGGGAAGGCGGGCGACATGATCGCACAGCTCTGGCGAGTTTCGAAGAAGGTGAAGGAGCGTTTCCCGAAGGAACTGCTGCAGGAAGCGAATGTCGCTGGAGACTCGGCCGCGCGCAGCGGCTTCGACTTCCGTGCGCTGGCGCAGCGAGTGCTCGGCGATCCATTTGGTTTCATCACGGAGCAGCGCGAGCGGATGAAGGTGGAAGACCTCGGTGACGGCACCGCCGCCATCAGTATTGACGACGAGCCCGTGTTTGGCGGGGCGCTCACGCTGGTCGAGACAGATGACGGGTGGAAGTTCAATGTGCCTGTCGATGCGCTTCGAACCAATGAGTATTGGCCTGATACGCGACATGAGTGGGCTGTCATCGCGTCGATGATGCTCGGCATCGAGAACTCGCTGAACGATTTTGAGCGTGAGTTCGATGAAGGCAAGATCCGATCAGTACGCGAGGCGGGTGAGCGAGTTGGACGACTCGTGGGCGAGTCGGTCGTCGTGCAGAGCGTCATCTACGGCATGATGAAGCGCGATTCGTGACGCGAAGGCCCACGGGGGGCAGCGCGCGAGCCGCGGCTCGTTGTCAGCGCAGGAAGAGCAGGCTCGTGGCGATGAAGACGGGGATCAGGATCGCCGCAGCCCAGGCCATGTAGCCAAAGAATGTGGGCATGCGCACACCGCGTTCCTCGGCGATCGCCTTCACCATGAAGTTTGGTCCGTTGCCGATGTAGGTGTTTGCTCCCATGAACACGGCGCCGAGCGACACCGCGGCAAGCAGGGGTTCCGCCACGACCGATCCATCGACGAGCGCGATGGACACACTGCCACTTGGCACGGGCTGCGTGATCGCCGTTGTGAGGAACACGAGATAGGTCGGTGCGTTATCGAGGAAACTTGACAAGATGCCTGTCGCCCAGAAGTAGCCGTTGGGCGAGGACAGTCCGAGTTCGCCTCCGCGCTGCTGCAGGACGCCAAGAGGCACCTGCATCGCGACGAAGATGCCGATGAACAGCACGGCAACCTCCAGGATCGGTCCCCACGTGAAACTGTTGACACGGCGAAGTTCGGCGCGCGTGGTGACGAGACTCAGGACTGCACACGCCACCATGACTGCCTCGCGTGCGAAGTTCGGCACGGTCCACGAAGTGCCGGGAAGGACTCGTCCTGGAATCAGCACGATCACCGCAGCAAGGATGCCCACAAGCCAAAGCAGATTCATGGACCCCGAAAGATGAACGCGCCGCCGCGTCACGGATTCGGCGGCGCGGGCCGCTGCGGGTTCACGGCGAAACATCCACGAGTCCACGACCCAGTAGATCGCGAGGACGCTTCCAGAGACGAACAGGAACGGTTTCCACATGTGCAGCGTCCAGAAGAAAGGCACACCGCGCAGATAGCCGAGGAACAGCGGCGGATCACCAATGGGCAGCAAGAGTCCGCCAATGTTCGACACCAGAAAAATGAAGAAGACGACGGTGTGAACGACCCGCGTGCGCTGCTGATTGGTCGCCAGCAGCAGTCGAATCAGCAGCACACTTGCGCCGGTGGTTCCCATGATGCTTGCGAGCAGTGTGCCCACAAGCAGGATGCTCGTGTTGGTGGTGGGTGTTGCGGCAAGGTCGCCGCGAATGACGATGCCGCCTGCCACGACATACAGCGATCCAAGCAGGATGATGAACGGGACATACTCGGCGAGCAGCGTGTGCTCCAGCGCGTGCCAAGCGGCACCCACCGAGTCCGTGCCTGCGATGAACAGCAGCGTGGCAAGCCCGCATGCGGCTGCCACGATCAACTTGTTTGAGTTGGCATGCCACCAGTGCGCAGCGCGCGGGATCAGCGGCAGCACCGCGATGGCAAGCAGCAGCAGCACAAACGGCAGGCTTCCAAGTGGCCAAAGGGGATGCACACTGTGCATGTTGGGCAGCGTAGTCAGCGGATGAAATGTGTGGCGGTGTGGGTGGGACTCTGCTTGCAACCTAGACTGTGGCGCCCGTCATGGCGATCGCACTCTGCATCCTCGCAGCGAGCCTTGCTCAGGCCGTTCCATCGAGCGCAGCGCTCGCAGGGACGCCTGCATGGGAGGCGGTCGTGGTCGAGTCGCCCGTGGCGTGCGCGATCGATCCCGCGGGGCAGGTCGTTGTCGCCGACTCATCGGGTGAAGTCGTGTCGCTCAGCGCGCGCGACGGCAGTGTGCGCTGGCGCGTTGCCGCAGCGGGCGACGAGGCACTCATCGAGCCTGCCGGTATCGCAGTGGAAGCAGGTGGAACGCTCCTGGTGAGTGATGCTCGCGCGCGGCGCATCTTTCGTCTGGCGAAGGACGGCACGCGTGTTGGAGTACTCGAAGCGCAGTCGCCGATCGCCATTCCAGGAGTAGTCGCAGTGGATCCCTCGCCAAGTGGCGGCGGCCGCATTGCCATCGTGGACCGTGCCGATGGGGGCGTTCACATCGTGCTGCCGAGCGGGCAGTCGTTTGGGAGGCTTCCTGCGGAACTGTTCAATGTGGATGGCGCAGTCTGTGTGCCAACGGCGGTTGCTTTTCGCCCCAACGGTGAACTGATCGTCTCCGCGGCGGAGCAGGACCGTGTGTTCGTCATCGATCTCGGCACGGGCGCGGACAATGCGCACCGCACGGCATCGTGGGGCGGACGCGGACCGTTCCCCGGACTCTTTCGAGGTCCGAGCGGTGTCGCTGCAGCGGGCGAGTGGGTCTTCACTGCAGACACATTCAATCACCGCATCTGCCGGCAGGATGCGAAGGGGCAGGGTCGATTGGCGTATGGACAGCACGCGATCCGCCCGCGTGACGGCAACGGAGCGGTGCATTATCCGCGTGCAGTCAGCGTGACGGAATCAGTGCAGCGCGGTGATTCCACGGGGCCGCTCGCCGTTGTCTGCGAGCCGTTTGAGCGGCGTGTACAGGCCTTTGTCCCTGGATTTGGATCGGAGCCGGCCGACATGCGACTGGAACTGCCGAATCTCGACGGCGTGCAGAGCCACTTTGGCGGGGCCGCCGCACTGGGCGGAGACCGACTCGCGCTGCATGATCCGGAGTCCGGCACGGTGGTGATCTTTGACATGCTCGGCGGGACGCCTCGCCATGTCAGCAACATGTCCGCAAGCGGCGCGAAGCCGCACGAGACCGGACGCATCGATGCACTGTGGATGGATGACCGCGGGCGCCGCGTGCTGCTTGCCGATGGTGGTCTGCGCCGCCTCGCGCTGTGGGAACTGACGGAGCGACCGAAGGAGATCATCTTTGAACCGTTCATGGCGAAACTCGTGAAGACTCGCCCGTACGACCGGCTCGAAACTGGTCCGAACTGCATGGTGGTCGCGCTTGCGCGCGGAGTGGGCGGCGAAGTACTCGCTCTCGCGCAGCCTGGTCCACATCTCGTGCGACTTGATCCCTCGCTGCGCACGGTGGAAAGCCTGCCGATCGCGCTTCCAGACACCACGGCTCAGCCCACCGGTCTCGCGGTGGGTAGTGATGGTCGGGTCGCTGTGCTGCTCGATCGTCCGGCCATGCTCTGTTTCTTTGAACGCACGGAGAAGGCGTGGCAGCCGCGAGGCGTCCTGCCACTGAAGGAACTTCGGGATGCGCGTTCGGTGGCGTCTCTCGAAGGCGGGGAGTGGCTCGTCACGGACAGCGCGGGTGATCAAGTGGTGTGGATCGGTTCGGGAGGCATCATTCGGCGCGTGGGAACGCGCGGCGTTGCCGATGGTCAGTTGTGGCTGCCGAGTGCCGCTGTCGGTGATTCGCAGGGGCGCGCCATCGTCGTCGATTCGGGCAACCACCGTGCGCAGCGCTTCGGCGCAGCGGGCGAATGGGAGATGACCTTCAGTCTCGGCAGAACCTACACGCGCGCGCGGAGCGCGGACGAAGTACTGAAAGTGAAGCGGCGAACGCCCTCGCCCACAAGTGCCGCGCCTCTGCCGCAGGGCAAAGGAGGCGAGCAGTGAACTGGCATGCGAGATGGATGCTGCCCGCCGCAGTACTCGCGGCTGCGGTGATGGCTGCGCCGAGCGCGCCCACGCAGAAGGCTGAGGAGTGGGGCAGCGTCATCAGCAACGATGGATCGTGGCGGGTGCAGTGGCGAGTGATGATGGGGACGAAACAGTTGTCCCTGCCCGAAGTACGGAAGCGGTTCACCATTGAACTCCGCATCGAGTCGCTGCTTGAACCCAAGCGCCCCGTTCGCGCCGTACTCGTGGATGCGCAGATGCCCGACCATGTGCATGGGATGAATGTCGCTCCAACCATTCTGATGCTCGAAGGCGGTGGCGCCGCGAGCGAGGGCATGCTCTTCCACATGTCAGGTCGCTGGGAAGTGGATGTGGACATCGACGATGGCGAGACCATCGAAAGGGCCCAGTGGGACATCGGCATGTATTGATGCGTGCGGCGCCGCTTGCGTTCCTCGTGCTGCTGACCTGCTGCAAGGGAGGCGAGCGCGGCGCAACAGAACCAACGCGTCCCGCGCCGAACGATCGCGGTACATCGGGTGTTGAACTCGGTGCGGCGCAGATCGACCGTGTCAACGAGATGGGGCACCCAGGCCCGCCGCCACCGGACGACACCAATCTGGTCGCCGACGATCTTCGCGCGGCTCAACTCGGACATCTGCTGTTCTTCGATGCGGGACTGTCGGTCAACGGCAAGATTTCTTGCGCCACATGCCACGATCCAGCGCGTGCATTTACGGATGGACTCGCGCTGAACCAGGGTCTTGAGCGCGGTCGGCGGAACACGCTTTCGGTGCTCGATGCGGCGCACATGAGATGGTTCAACTGGGATGGTCGCTTTGATTCGCTTTGGGGGCAGAGCCACGGGCCGATTTCGCATCCGCGAGAGATGGGCAGTTCCTTCGCCCAGGCGGTCGAGCATGTGCGCGCAACACCCGCCCTCCGCGAGCGGTACGAGCAAATCTTCGGCGCGCTCCCCACTGCACCGGCGGATGGTCTTGCGGGCGAGACCGCCATCGCGAACATCGGCAAGGCAATCGCCGCGTACGAACGGCGACTTGTCACAGGGCCGAGCTCATTCGACCGTTGGGTCACCCGTTGGCGTGAACGTGGCACGCCGCGCGATGCGGACTCCGTGCCACCGATGGACTTCAGCGCATCGGCGCTTCGTGGGCTTGATCTCTTCACGAGCCGCGGCTTGTGTTGGCAGTGCCATGTCGGGCCGCTGCTCAGCGACGGTGAGTTTCATGCGCTCGGTGCGGCGCCGCGCAACGATCTCATTGCCGATGGTGGGCGATTCGAGGCCGTACCGCAGCTCAAGGCGAGCCCGTTCCGATCTGGCGGAGTTCACTCGGCAAGTCCGCAAGGGGAGCAGGGGAAGTTGGTGGAGTCGCTCGTGGCGCAGCCCGATCAGTGGGGGGCGTTTCGGACGCCAAACCTTCGGAATGTTGCGCTGACTGCGCCCTACTTTCATCAAGGGCAGTTCGCCACACTCGAAGAAGTTGTGACTTTCTACAGCACACTGGAGGGCGCCGTCACCATGGATCACCACCGCGAATCCGTGCTTCGTCGCCGTGATTTGTCGGCGCAGGAGATTTCAGACATCGTGTCGTTTTTGCGGTCCCTGACGGGCGAGTCGCCCCCCTCGGATTGGGTGCGAGATCCGTGGCGTTTTGGTCCCGGCGAGTCCATTCCCTCCGCCGAAGTCGTGCGCCCAGACGATGCTGCTCGCGCAAAAAATGCGGCCGGAATGTGAGTGTTGCGGTGGATAAATCGCGCTGAGGGGATACTCTTGCGGCATGATGAGAAGCGCTCTAATCGCTTTCGGGGTTGCCGTGGCTGTCCTTGCTGCCTCGCTTTCTTTCGCACATGAAGATGATCCGAAGGCGCAGGACATGGAGCCTGCGTTCGTTGGACCAGTCTGGCGAGATTCTGATCCGCCCAGTGGCGTGGCGGACACCTTCGCATCGTCGAACATCAATCTGCGCGCCTGGTTTCCCTGCAATACCCTCAACAGCGCATCTGCGAGCGGGAACGACGTCTGGGGCTACGTGAGTCAGAGTGGGCGCGAGTACGCGCTCATGGGACTCGACAACGGCACGGGCTTTGTCGAGGTCACCAATCCATCGCAGGCGACGCTGGTGAGGTTCATGCCGAAGCCACCGAGCGCATCGTCAAGTCTCTGGCGCAACGTCAAGACCTATCAGCAGTATGCCTACTCCGTGAGTGAAGGTGGAGGCGGCATCCAGATCTTCGACATCTCGGGAATCGATCAAGGCACTGTGACGGATCTCGGCACGGTGACCACGGGAGGCTCGACCGCCACCCACACCATGATCATCAATGAGCAGACGGGCTTCCTGTACCGCATGGGCGGAGGGTCAAACGGTGTTCGCTGTTACAGCCTCGCGAATCCTGCGCAGCCGACCTTTGTGTCGTCATGGAATCCCAAGTACACGCATGACGGCGCCGTTTTCAACTGGCCGAGCGGACCCTACGCGGGCAGGGAGATCTTCCTTGCGTGCGGCGGGCTGAACGGCGGGCAGACCGATACGGGTATGGACATCCTGGATGTCACCGACAAGAGCAACATCACGGTGATCGGTCGTGCGACCTATTCGAACGCCGCGTTCTGCCACCAAGTGTGGATCTCTCCTGACTACAAGTATGCGTACATCAATGACGAGATTGATGAATCGAACTTCGGTATCAATTGTCTCACTCGCATCATCAATATTGAGAATCTCGCGAATCCCATCTCTGTCGGCGGCTTCACCAACGGCTTGGTATCGGTGGACCACAACCTCTACATCAAGGGCAATCAACTCTTCGCCAGCAATTACAAGACGGGACTGCGCGTCTACGACATCACGAACCGAACGAACTTGTCCGAGACCGCGTACTTCGACACCTATCCCGAGGGTGACGGCACGGGCTACGCGGGACTGTGGAGCAACTATCCGTTCCTGCCCAGTGGCACTGTGCTGCTGAGCGACATCCAGCGAGGCCTGTTCGTGGTGTCGCTCGGCGTCGCGCCACTGACCATCGGCTACCCCAACGGAGCACCCACGGGGATCACGCCAACCGGTGGCAACTTCCAAGTCACCCTCGCGCTCGCGCCCGGACAGTCGATCGCGCCCAATGGTGCGAAGCTCATCTTCAACACGGGCGGACCGACGGATCGCTCCGAGCCACTTCAGTCGCTTGGCGGCAATCTTTACCGAGCTGCGTTCCCCACACTTTCCTGCCCCTCCACCGTGTCCTACGGCATTGAGGTCACGCTTGCGAGCGGGTCCGTTGTGCGCGATCCCGTTTCAGGATGGCGGACGGCGAACGTGTCCTATGGCGAAGAGGCAACCTTTTCCGACACGATGGAGAGTGGAACCAATGGATGGACCGTTGGCCTCTCGACAGATGACGCGACGACCGGAGTGTGGGTCCGCGTGGATCCCAACGGAACCACGGCTCAGCCTGAAGAGGATCACACGGTCAGCGGCACACAGTGCTGGGTGACCGGTCAGGGAACGGTGGGCGGCTCAGCCGGTGCGGCGGATGTCGATGGTGGTACCACGACGCTGACAAGCCCAATCTTCAGCGCGGCGGGCATCGTCGACCCGCGCATTGGTTACTGGGTGTGGTACTCCAACAATCTTGGTGGTGCTCCGAATGAGGACTCCATGCCCGTGCTGTTGTCCAACAACGGCGGGACCACATGGACGCAGGTGGAACTGATTTCAACCAGTGCGACCGCATGGGTCGAACGGTCGATCCAGATTTCTACTTTCATGACCCCGACGAGCCAAATGCGAATCCGTTTCCAAGCGCGTGATCTGAATGCGGGCAGCCTCGTGGAGGCGGGCATCGATGACCTGCGCGTCTTCGGGTACGACTGCACTTCACCGCGACCGGCCGACATCGATGGTAGTGGCGCTGTCGATGGCATGGACCTCGCGCTGCTGCTGTCCGGTTGGGGAACCAGTGGATCGAGCGACATCAACGGCGACGGCTCGACCGATGGCAGCGATTTGGCGGTCTTGCTGAGCGATTGGGGTTGAGCACCCCGTGCCTCGCTGCGGTAGTGTGGCGCGCATGACGCTCCGTGCTGCTTCTGTGTTGCTGATCGCGCTGCTTGGGGTCGCGTGGGACGATGCGCCTCGCGTCGATGCGCCAGCGCAGAGCGAGGAGAAATCGCTGCCGACCACACCTCCTGCGCGTGCGCCGTTCACGCAAGCGATCGCAGGCACCACACTTTCCATCGACTTCGTTCCTGTCACCCTTGCGGACGGTCGGTCGCTTTGGATGAGCCGCACCGAGATTCCATGGGAAGTGCTCGATGTCTGCGTGTATGGATTCGATCAGGTTGAAGGCAAGAGCGAGTCTGCGAAGGCAGACGCCGTCACGCGCCCGACGAAGCCCTACATCGCGACGGACCGTGGCTTCGGTCACGCGGGCTGGCCTGCCAACTCGGTGAGTTTCCAGAATGCGAAGGCGTTCTGCGAGTGGCTGAGCGCGAAGAGTGGTTGTGCGTACCGCCTGCCGCGCGAAGCGGAGTGGATCGAGGCGTGTGCGCTCAGTGGTGTGACCACCGCGAGTGCGGCCGATCACGCGTGGTTTGATGGCAACAGTGGCGGCACAACGCACCGCGTTGGCAGCAAGCGCGCCGATGCGCAGGGCGTGCATGACTTGTGGGGCAATTTGGCGGAGTGGTGCGTACTGCCGGACGGGAGTGGCGCCGTCTTTGGCGGCTCGTATCGGGATGCGGCTGCCGACATCGGCTGCGCGGCTCGGAAGGTGGACTCGCCACGCTGGAACCAGAGCGACCCGCAGATGCCCAAGAGCATCTGGTGGCTTGCGGATGCTGGCTGGATCGGCTTCCGCGTGGTGTGCGATGCACCTCCGACGAAGCCAGCGGCGCCGCCTGCGAGTGCGCCTTCAACGAAGTAGTCTCGTGGGCGTTCGATTCGTCCGTCGGGGGGAGAGGGGCGGATCGGTGTCCCAAATCAGGAGAAAGCACAATGCCATCGGATCACACTCGTCGGATGTTCCTGAAGACCGCAGCGGCTGCCGGCGTCGGTGCGGCGGTCGCGCCATGGAGCGCCTTCGCACGCGTACCCGACTCGCGAATCCGAGTGGGTCTTGTCGGTTGCGGCGGGCGTGGCACAGGCGCTGCTGCGCAAGCGCTCGCTGCGGACGCAGGCGTGGTGATATGGTCGATGTCCGATGCGTTCGCAGACCGCATCGAGCAGAGCCTCCAGCAACTGCTCGGCTCCGAACACAAAGACCGTGTGGAAGTGCCGGCTGAGCGCCGTCACGTGGGCATCGGTTCGATCGATGCGCTGCTTCCCGAAGTGGATGTGGTCCTGCTGTGCAGTCCGCCTGGCTTCCGCCCTGAGCAACTTGCCAAGAGTGTTGCGGCTGGCAAGCACATCTTCTGTGAGAAGCCGGTGTGTCTCGATGGACCGGGCTATCGATCGGTGCTCGAGAGCGTTCGCGCGGCACGCAACAAGGGGCTGTCGCTCGTGAGCGGCTTCTGTTGGCGCAGTTCATCGCCCGAACGCGCCATGTTCGAGCAGATCCACGCGGGCACGCTCGGCGAAGTGGTGGGCGTTCACGCCACCTATCTGACCTCGCCGCTTGGCGTGCGTGCGCGGCAACCAGAATGGAGCGATCTCGATTTCCAGCTGCGCAATTGGCAGCATTTCACGTGGCTTTCGGGCGATCATCTTGTGGAGCAGGCGGTCCACTCGGTCGACAAGATCCACTGGGCCATGGGCGGGCGGCTGCCGATGCGGTGCATCGGCATGGGCAGTCGCTTCGTGCATGATCCACTCCCCGAGCGCGGCGATGTATACGACAACTTCGCGGTGACCTACGAGTACGAGAACGGTCCGCGCTGTGTGCTGATGTGCCGCCAACAGCCGGACTGCTACAACGTCAACGATGACTGGATCAATGGCACCAAGGGATACGGCTGGGTGAACGGGTGGGGACCGACACACTGGATCAAGGACTATGCGGGCTCACTGCTCTGGTCGTATCCGAAGGACGGACCGACGCCAAACATGTACCAAGTGGAGCATGACACGCTCTTCGCTGCGATCCGCTCGGGGCATCCTGTGAATGAGGGCGAGTGGATGGCCAACTCGTGCATGATGGCGATCATGGGTCGCATGTCCGCGTACACGGGCCAGGCGATCACGTGGGAGCAGGCGACGCAGTCGAACGAAGTGCTGCGCCCAGCGGATCTCAGCGGCCCACTCGCCGTGCCGCCTGTGCCGCGCCCAGGTCGTCGTGCCGTTCCGCCAGCGCCGAGCGTGTGATTCGCGGTTTGGTGGTCAATTCCTGTCATCTCTCACTCCAAAGGAACCCAATCCATGAATCGACGCGCGTTCATGCGGAAAACGGCTGCGCTTGGCGCCGCCGCTGCACTTCCATCGGTCTTGCGGCAGGGGTCGCTCGTTGCCACTGCTCCAGATGCCGCGCGCGCCCGTGCTGCTCGCCTCGGCAGTGAACTGCGCATCGGAGTGATCGGCTGCGGAGGTCGCGGGACGGGGGCCGCCACAAACGCGCTCGAAGCGTCGCCCGACGCGCGCATCACGGCGGTGGGGGATCTCTTCGAAGACCGTGTTGCATCCTGCCTCACGCAGTTGGCGCAACTGCGCGGACGGGCAGAGGTCGCGCCCGCGAACCGCTTCGTCGGCCTTCAGGCGTTTGAGGGTGTACTGAGTACGCCATGCGATGTCGTCATTCTCGCCACGCCGCCTGGGTTCCGCCCGCAGCACTTTGCCGCCGCCGTGGACGCAGGCAAGCATGTGTTCCTCGAAAAACCCGGTGCGGTGGATGGCACGGGAATCCGTACCGTGCTTGCCGCTGCGGCGCGTGCGGATGAACGGCGCCTCTCGGTCGTTGCAGGCACGCAGCGACGGCACGAGACGAGTTACCGCGAGGCGATCGAACGCATCCGTGGTGGCGCCATCGGCGACATCGTTGCAGCGCGGGTGTTCTGGAACACGGGAAGCCTCTGGCACAAGCAGCGCGATCCCACCCGCAGCGACACCGAGAACCAGATTCGCAACTGGCTCTACCACACATGGCTGTCGGGCGATCACATCGTGGAGCAGCATGTGCACAACATTGATATCGCCAACTGGGCGCTCGGTGCGAACCCCGTGCGCTGCGTGGCAGTCGGCGGTCGACAGGTACGCACTGATCCAGCCAACTTTGGTCACATCTTCGACCACTTCGCGGTCGACTTCGAGTATCCACCCGCGCGCGATGGCGCACCGCGCTTTGTGCTCAGTATGGCGAGGCAGCAGGATGGAACCGCAGGGCGTGTCGAGGAAGTCATGCGCGGGACGCGTGGCATGGCGCGGCTGGCATCCGGCTTCGCACAGATCACGGGTGAATCACCTTGGCAGTTCACGGGTCAGAACAACAACCCGTATGTCGAGGAGCATGTGGATCTGCACGCGGCGATCCGCAGCGGAACGCCGCTGAATGAAGCGAGGGATTTGGCGTACAGCACGCTCACTGCAATCATGGGTCGAACCGCCGCTTACACGGGCGCCGAAGTTTCGTGGGACGAGGCGCTCAATGACCCGACGGATCTGTTCCCGCGTGATCTGCAGATGGGGGCGCTGCCGCAGGCGACCGTGCCGATGCCTGGTCGTCCGTGGCCACCAACGCCTGCCACCCCGAAGTCGCCGTGATTCGTGGGGCAGAACGCTCCCCCGAATCCGAACCGCCGGTCACCAGTCGCGCTTCAAACGGTCCGAGCGCACTGCGCAGTTCGTCGACTCGCTCGATCAGCGATGGGCGTGCGGCGATGGCAGTCGCGAGCGCGTCCGCGATCGCGCCGTGCGGTGCCACGACGGTCACCCCGAAACGCCCGTTTCGCGGCGCACCTGTGCGTGGTTCGATGATGTGGGTCATGTGTTCACCGGACGCATCCATCGATTGCTCGCGGTCGCCGCTGGTCGACAGTGCGCAGTGTGTCACACAGAGCATGCAACCCTGATCGCCTTCCACGCCACTGTCGACTCGAACGCGCCAGCCTGCGCGTCCGCACGGGGCTGCGCCACAGGCGATGTCGCCATCGAGACTGACGAGTGCGATCAGGCAGCCTTGCCGCTCTATGGTCATCAAGGCCTCTGTCACAGCGAGGCCCTTCCCAATGCCGCCAAAGTCGAGTCGCACGCCGTCGCAGTCGAACGCGATGGTTCGTGCAGCGCCGTTCCAGCGGACATGCGACCAGCCGCTGCGCGCACGAGCCTGTGCAATGCTCGCCTCCGTGGGTGGGGTACCCGCGGCGCGCGCCTCCCGCCAAAGCCGCGTCAGTGCGCCGAGCGCCGGATCGAACGCGCCGTCGGTGGCCTTCTGTACTTCGCTGCTGCGATCGAGTGCCGTTGCCAGATCGCCTGTCACGACCATTGGCTCGTCAGCGGTCAGAGGCAAACGAGAAACGGCGGAGTTCGGCTGCCAATCGCTCAGCGCATTCTCCACTTCGACCGCGCGTGCGAACGCGGCCGATGCGGCCGCGCGCGCATGAGCAGCATCCTGTGCGTCGATGGTGATGCGCATCGGGGACGCCATCACCAGCTGTGTAAAGCGCGCCTGGACCTCCGTCGCCGAGGGCAGGGCAGGGGATGCACGCTGCTGAGTGCAGCCAAGCCAGACGGATGCAGTGCCGAGCAGCGCCGCTGTCCATGCAGCCACGGCTCGCCTCATGCGCGCGGTGGCTCCTCAGGGTGTGCATCGCGCACGCGACGGATCGAATCCAGTTGCGTGAAGAGGATCTCGACGAGTTCAGGATCGAAGTGCTTGTGCGACTCCGACTGGATCAGCTCGAGCACGCGCTGCTCGTTCCATGCCTCCTTGTAGCAGCGCGCCGTACTCAACGCATCAAAGACATCCGCCAGTCCAACGATGCGCGCGAACAGCGGAATCTCCTCGCCCTTGCGCCCGCGGCGCGTGCCGCCATCGTCGAAGCCGGGGTAGCCGTTGCCATCCCACTTTTCGTGGTGCAGCAGCGCCACCTCGCGCGCCGCCTCATCGAAGTCCGACGGGTCGTGCGTGAACAGATCACCACCGATGGCCGTGTGCTTCTTGACCTCGTCGAACTCCTCGGGCGTCAGACGTCCTGGCTTCTTGAGGATCGAATCGGGCACACCCACCTTGCCGACATCATGCAACTTCGCGGCCGTCCGCAGCCGATCGCGCTGCCGCTCGAACGCCGCGCCCTCGAGCCCGCGGCGGCGCGCCCACTCTTCGAAGAGCACGGTCGCGTATCCGGCGACGCGTTCGACATGCGGCGCCGTCTCCGACGGATCTCGAATCTCCGCCATTCGGATCATCCGCAGGACCGATTCTTCGGCAAGATTGGTGCGCTCGATCGCCACGGTCGCAATGCTCGCAAAGTGCTCGAGCAGACGGATGTCCTCGGCCGTGAAGCCGATGACCGTCCGTCCGTCCTGCGACCGTGGATTGATCAGTTCGATCACGCCGAGAATGCGCCCCGACTGGTTCTTCAGCGGCATCGCCACCATCGAACAGGTGCGGTATCCGAGCAGTTGATCGAACGACGAATCGAAGCGGTAGGGCGCCTGCTGCGGAATGCGATAGCAGTCGGGGATGTGCAGCGGCTGTCCCGTCAGGCAGACCCATCCTGCGAGACTTCGGTCCGTGATCGGCACGCGAAAGCTCGAGACATGCGGCGTGTCGCCCGTGGCTGTGCGCTGCGCGAGCGCCTCGTTGTGAAAGAACGCGAATCGCAGCGAATCGGCTTCACGAAGGAAGATCGTGCCCGCCTCCGAACGCAGCAGGTGCCGCGCCTCGGAAAGAATGCGGTCCATCAGCGTGTGAAAGTCCTGAATCTGGTTCAGTTCGATGCCGATCTGCATCAGCCCGCTGACGCGCAGTTGCCACTGCAGATCATCAGGATTGCGGTGGCGTTCCTCAAGTTGGCGCCGCGCCTCCTCGAGCGAACGGTTCGCGGCACGCAACTCCACCTGCAGTGATTCGTAGGCGGTCGCCGTGCGATTGCGCTTGATGATGTTGAGGTACGACGTCGAGTGGATGCGAACACGCGCCACAATCTCGCCGACAGATACGGGTTCGATCAGAAAGTCCGTCAGTCCGCGACCGAACGCCGCTTCGCGGATGCGTTCGGATGCCTGATCGCCGAGCAGGATGATCGGTACCGCGCCTACTTCGGGACTCCGCTTGAACGCCTCAAGAATGCCCAAGCCATCGAGCCCCGTACCGCGTAGGTCGATCAGAATGCTCGTGGGACATGTGCGGATCGCCTCATCGACCGCGTCCTGCACGCGCGCACACACGTTGACGCGGATGCCGCCCGAAGTCGTGATCGAATCGGCGAGTTCACGCACCCGCAGGAAGACGCTGCCGACCAGCAGCAACTCATGGTTGTCCAGATCAAGCCCCTCGAAAGGGTCGCGGGCAGTCACTTCTTCAGCCATCGTGCAAGGCTACGCGCGGCGAGGATTGCGAGAGGACGCGGATGATGTTCGCACGGGACCGCCCCGCAGCGGCGCATCGCCAACGCGCGACGCATCGATCTCCTGTGCCGTCGCAGCCACGCCCATCGATGCCGTACTCCCCGACTGCGGCGGGTCGATCCGCGAAAAGATGATCCGTCCCGTCTGCGTTTGCAGGACATTGGTGATGGTGCATGCGGCTTCAGAGCCGATGCACGCAGCTCCACCATCGACAACGACCATCGTTCCATCGGGCAAATGCCCAACGCCCTGCCCGGGCTGTTCGCCTGCACGCGTGACGCTGACGGTGATGGGTTCCCCTTGTTGCAAGGGCGGGCGCAGGGCCGCCGACACCTCATGCAGATTGATGACTTGAACGCCGCTGATCTGTGCCACGCGCTGAAGCCCGGCGTCGCAGGTGGCGATCCGCAGGTGATCGCGTGTGGCACACTCCACGAGCATGCGATCGGCACCACGACCGTCGAGCGGCAGATCCTGCACACGCAAGTCCATGCGCGGGTTCGACTGCATGCGACTGACCGCATCCAGTCCGCGCCGCCCACGCGCCCGCTTGTGGCGATCTTCGCTGTCGCACAGCGCCTGCAACTCATCGAGAATGAACTGCGGCACCACGAGATGCGCATCCACGAGCCCAGCCGATGCAAGCGCTTCGAGTCGACCATCGATCAGCGATGAACTGTCGAGCAGCACCGGCGCGTACTGATCGGGCTTGCGGTCGAACTGCACATACGGAATGACCATGCGGAAGTCATCCTTGGTTGTCAGCACGATCGACGTGGCGAGGTAGCAAAGAACGATGCCGATGATGATCTTGGTGAGGCTCAGGTACACCTGCGTCGGTCCCTGCGCGATGTCCCACGCGCGCGCGACGATGTCGATCAGCGATCCGAAGGCGACCGCCGCCACGAGTCCGAGGCAGATTCCGAGATAGACGCCGACCACGGAGGTGAGCTTCTTGTTGGGCGTCAGGACGTCGAGCAGCAGCACCACGATCCCGACTCCCACGGACGCCACGATCAGACCGACAACAAATGGCGGTCCGAATTCCTCGATCGTGCGCGAACTCGCGACGGTGACTGTGACGACCACAACCAGCAGCACGACGAAGATGAGCCGAACTGCGAAGAGTAGGAATCGACCGCCGCGGGGGCGAAGCCCGTCTGCCCGCGCGGGGTTCCAGCGGATCTCCTGCGGGGACTGCGGGAGTGGGGGGTCGGCCGTCACGCATCCAAGTGTAGTTGTCGCTGCTAGGATTCAGAGTGCAGGGTCGCGGAGGACGGCCGGGCCCGTTGGGCGGTCGGCTCGTGAACCTGGTCAGGGCCTGACGGCAGCAGCCATAAGCGTCGTTGTCCGTGCCGTCGGTCGCCTGGTCGTCCTCCGCGCCCCTGCACATCATGTCACCGAGCAAGCCCAGCCCGAAACCAGCCGCGAACGATGCGCCGCCCGTTGCCCTGTTCGGGACGGATGATCAGCCCGCGCCGTACGAGGTCTTTGCAAGGCGCTATCGATCGCGCACCTTCGAAGAGGTGGTGGGGCAAGAGACGATTGCCCGCACGCTGCAGAACTCCATCACGCTCGGACGGACAGCCCACGCGTATCTCTTCTGTGGAACGCGCGGCGTCGGCAAGACATCGATGGCGCGCATCTTCGCGCGCGCGCTGAACGCCGTGGAGTCCTTGTCGCAGCACGATGCGATCGCCGACTCGATCATGCGCGGGCAAGATCTCGATGTGATCGAAATCGACGGTGCAAGCAACCGCGGCGTCGACGATGCGCGCGACCTGATCGCGGGCGCGGGGATGGCGCCCGCGCGCAGTCCCTACAAGATCTACATCATCGACGAAGTCCACATGCTGACGCAGCCGGCGTTCAACGCGCTGCTGAAGACCATGGAGGAGCCGCCCGCCCATGTGAAGTTCATCTTGTGCACCACCGAGCCGCACAAGGTGCCGGCAACGATCCAAAGCCGCTGCCAGCGGTACGACTTCAAGTCGATCCCAACGCAGGCGATCGCGGCGCACCTTCGCGCCGTACTGCAGCGGGAATCGGTGACGGCGGATGAGGCGGTCGTCTTGCAGGTGGCGCGGCTTGCGAACGGTTCGATGCGCGATGGACTCAGCCTGCTCGATCGGCTTGTCGCGGCCGCAAGCGGCCATGTGTCGAGCGAACTCGCGCGTGAGGTGCTTGGGTTGCCCGACGAGGAACTGCTTGAGCGGATCATGGCGGCGATCGCGGCGTGCGATCCCGCTGCGGGTCTTGCAGCCGCCGGGGAACTGCTTGATCACGGCATGTCCTGCGACCATGCGCTCGACACGATCGCGGCGCGCCTGCGCGATGCGCTCCTGCTGCTGCTGAGTGGCACAGGGGCAAACCATGTCGATCTGCCCGAGGAGGCGAAGCAGCGGCTCGCCGCACATGCCGCCTGTTTTGATGCGCCTGCGCTCGTGCATCTCATCGCGCTCTGTGACGCATCGGTCCGGAGCGTCCGCTCGTCTGCGGTGCCGCGCGCGATCTTTGACGCGGTCGTGGCGCGGCTGTGCATGAGCGAGCACTTCCTGAAGGCCACTGCGCTGCTTGCGGGCGAGCCACAGGCGGCTGCGCGCGGCGGCGATGCTAAAAAAAAAGTGATCCGCGAGGATGAACGCCCCGCGCCGAGTGTGACGCGCGTCGTCGCCGCTGCGCCCGCCGCCGCAGCGTCGCCTGCGCCGCGGCCGACCGCACCTGCGCCTTCACCGCGCCCGACCGCACCCGCGCCTTCGCCGCGCGCGCCAGCGCCGCGCACAGTCACGCCCGCCGCGCCAACCACCGCGCCGCGTTCAACCGCATCATCCTCACCTGCACACAAGGACGAAGCGGATGCGATCCGACGAAATCCCATGGTGCTCGAGATCGCCGAGATCCTCGATGCCACCGTCGGCAGTGTTTCGCTGCAAGGTGACATCGGCGCGGTGCGCGAGCCAACGAGCGCAGCATCCGAAGGTGAGTCCGCACCATGAGTGGCGAGGATGTGCAGGGACCCTATCCCGCGAGTGTCAACCGGCTCATTCAAGCGTTCGGTCAACTTCCTGGCATCGGTCGCCGCACTGCGGAGCGGCTTGCATTCTGGGTGCTGAAGGCGGAGGACGCGCAGGCCATGACGATTGCCGATGCAATCGCAGCCGTCAAGCGCACCGTCCGTCATTGCCCGGTGTGCTGGAATCCAGCCGACACGGCGCCCTGTCACATCTGCTCCGATCCGCGCCGCGACGCGGGCATCGTCATGGTGGTGGAGCAGCCGAAGGATCTGATCAATCTTGAGCAGACGGGCATGTTCCGCGGCATCTACCACTGTCTCATGGGGCGACTCGATCCACTCGATGGGGTGGGGCCAGAGAGCATCACCGTTGCGGATCTTCTTGCGCGTGTTCGCGAGCCCGCGCGGAATGCGCGTGGGGTTCCCGTGCGCGAAGTGGTCCTCGCACTGAACCCCGACATGGAGGGAGATTCCACGGGACTGCTGATCGCCGAGATGCTCGCGCCCAGGGGCGTTCAAGTGACGCGGCTCGCGCGTGGGCTTCCGTCCGGATCGCAGATCGAGTTTGCCAATCGCGCGGCACTCGCGGATGCCATTGCGCTTCGCCAATCCGTTTCGTGAACGCTGCGTAGGCTGGCTGCTCTACCGCACTTCGCAGGTAGGATTTCTGCGTGAAGTTTGAACTCTCGCAGACTCCGCAGGCGCGCCTCGGGCAGCAACTGAAGATCGCACCCCGTGTGCTGCAGTCCGTGGAAATCCTGCAGATGCCGATCGCGGCAATGGAGCAGCGCATCGCCGCGGAACTCGAGTCGAACGTCGCGCTCGAGCAAGTCGAACCCGAAGGGGAGCGCACCGAGGAGCAGGATGACCTGCCGAAGCGGCGCAAGACGCGGAGCAAGGCATCGGAGGCGGAAGGGGAGCGCCTCTCAAGCGCGGACCGCATGCGCAGCCGTATGGGCGACGATGATGACGCGGCGAAGTACCGCGAGGCCGCGCGCCGCGAGGGCGAGTTCGATCCGCGTGTCGCTGCCGTCGAGGGCGCCGCAGCTTCGAGTGGCGGACTTGAGCAGGCGCTGCTCGACCAGTGGGTGCTGTGCGAAGCACCGAAGCCCATCATCGCTGCAGGCAAGGTGCTCATCGCCAACATCGATGCGCGTGGGTTCCTCGCGCGCCCCATCGATGTCATTGCGGGCGAAGCCGCCACGGAGACGTTCGCGCCGAGCGCCGAACTCCTGCAGCAGGCGCTGCAGCGGTTGCAGGAGTTCCTCGAGCCAGCGGGTCTTGCGGCGAGCGATCTGCCGGAGAGCCTGCGGTTGCAGTTGAACGCACACGAGCGCACCGAGAGCCACGCGCCAAACGACACACGCTTTGCCGATGCGCGGGAATTGGTCAGCCACCATTTGCCCGATCTCGAGCGAGCGCGTGTGGCGGCGATCCGTCAGCAGCGCGGCTGGAGCGCAGAGCGGCTCGAGGCGGCGCTCGCGTGCCTGCGCCGATGTGATCCTGCGCCCGGACGCACCCTCGCGAGCGAGCCTGCGCCGCTGCTGCGACCTGATGTGATCATCGATCACGACCCGGCGACCGATCAGTTTTCCGCACGGCTCGCGAGCGGGTTGGTGCCGAATCTGCGAGTCAGCGAGGAATATCTCCGCCTCGCGAAGGACCGCCGTACGGATGCGGCAACCCGCACGATGCTCAAGGATGGCATTCGCCGAGCGCGGTGGTTCATCGACGCGGTCGAGCAGCGCGGTGCGACACTCCTGCGCGTCGTGCAGGAAGTGATCGCACGACAGCGCGAGTGGATCGAAGTGGGGGGCGCGACGCTCAAACCGATGCCGATGATCGAAGTGGCGCGGTCGCTGCGGCTGCATGTGAGCACCATCAGTCGGACGGTCGCGGGCAAGTGGGTGGCGGCACCGCGCGGAACGTTCGAACTGCGAAGGGCGTTCACGGGCGGCACCGAGACCGAAACGGGGTCGGACATCTCGTGGACAGCGGTTCGTGGTGTCGTTGGGGAGATCATCGCGGCCGAGGACAAGGCGCACCCACTCTCGGACGATGCAGTTGTGAGCGCGCTGAAGGAACGCGGCATTCCACTCGCTCGACGAACGGTCGTGAAGTACCGCGATCAACTGGGTATCCCCACCGCACGGCTTCGCAGGCGTGAGGAGAGCTGATGCGCTGCAAGAGTTGCGGCTATCGACTCTGGAACGCAGTCCCCGGCGGGTGCAGTGAGTGCGGTGCCCCGTGGCGCTTTGAGGACTTCCGATTTGTGCCTGGACTTGTGCAGTTCTGTTGCACAACATGTGGTCGTGCCTACATGGGAACGGACGCGGACGGGCTGCCGCTGCCGAGATCGTTCGTCTGCAGCGGCTGCGGCACGGAACTCGACTTGAGCAGGATGCGGGCGTTGCCTGCCCCCGACATCACCGACGACGCAACCATGGTGGTCGAACATGCGTGGAGTGAACGCAAACGGTTTGGGCGTTGGCGTGCCTTCTGGACAACGGTGGGTCAGTCGCTTGGAAATCCTCGTCGGCTCGTCACATCGCTGCCGCAACGGCCCAGCCTCCTCGGCGCACTCTGGTTTGCGGTGCTTGCCGTCTTCATCCCCACGTCCATCGCCGTGGCGCCTGTCTTCATCGTTCCATTTGGAATGATGCCGCTGCGAGGCAGTGTCATGCAGACACAGCAGTGGCTCTCCGTAGTGGGCGGGTTTCTGTTGATATTGGTCCTGTCAGCACTGACCATCCTGCTGGCCGCAGCAATCTCTGCCCTGTTCACACATCTGCTGTTGCGATGGACAGGTGGAGTCAAGCGGTCGCTGCGCTGGACACTCTGCACGAGCCTCTACTGCCTCGGACCATTTGTCTGCAGTGCACTCCCGTGCTGTGGCGTCTATCTCGTCTTGGTGACCATGACGTGGTCGTACATTTCATTCATCATTGCAACGATGGAACTGCACAAGACTGGAGCAATCCGTGCGACCTTTGTCGTACTGGCGCCGCCCATCGGCAGCAACCTGATCGGTGCTGCGCTGGCGCTTTGGCTCTTCGGAGGGCCGTAGTTGGCGCCGTCGCCGATCATCACACGGCGATCCGCTCCCACTTCGACGATCGGAACCGTGCGAGGAAGAGAAGCCCCCGCAGGCAGAGTTCCGCACATAGTGCGATCCAGATCCCTGTCAGTCCCCAGTCCATCCATAGTCCAAGTGCGTACGCGAGCGGCATGCGAACCCCGTAGCAACTGATGACCGTGATCCAGAAGCATGCCGCCGTATCGCCAACGCCGCGCAGCCCGTTTCGAATCACCATCGCCATCGCGAAAAACACCTGAATGATGCCGCAGGCCAGCAGCAGGCGGGGCACTTCGCGCAGATGCACTTCTTCACGGCTGATGATGCGCGTCAGGGATTCGCCGCATGTCATGAAGACGATGCCAAGCAGACCCATGATGATGCAGCCCACGAGTGTGCATGCGGCGATCGCCTTCCGAGCCTGCTTCTTGTTTCCAGCTCCGAGGTACTGACCCGCGAGCGCGCCCGCGGCGATCCCCATGGCAAACCCTGGCAAGAATGAGAAAGACTCCCATTGCACCGCGATCATGTGCGCGCCGATGAGACCGTCCGCAGGTTCGCCGCTTGCCGCGCGCTTTGCTGCGATCATGCCGATGAACACCATCACTGCCAAGTTCACAGCCCACAGGGCGATGCCCTCGGCAAAGTTGGGAATGCCGATACGGGCGATGCGCCATGTCATCGAAAAGGTCGGTCGCAGATCGATCCGCTTTGGGTGGAAGTCGCGCGCTCCTCGCCGCAGCGCCAGCAGCGTCAGTGCTGCACCGACGAGGTACGAAAGCGCCGTTCCAGCTGCGATGCCGATGACGCCCCAGCGCGCGCCATCGATACCCAGCACATTCGGCAGCGTGAACAGGGGCGTCTCGTACTGCGCCCCCGACAACACCCACGACAGCGAGGCGTTCACGATGTTGACCACGACCGCGATGGCGGCTGGAGTCCATGTGTCACCCGCGCCATGGAGACACATAGAGCCGACGGTCATGAGCCCCGTCAACGGCATCGCCACTGCCAGAATCCGGCAGTACTGCACGCAGAAGAGTTCTGCATCGCCCTGCAGTCCAGCCAGACGCGCGAGCGGTACCACGGCAAACCACAGCAGCGCGCCCACGAGTGCGCCCCACGCGAGGCTCAGCGTCAACGCCTGCCCACATGCGGATTCGCTGTCGCGCGTGTTCCCAGAACCCATCCCGCGCGCAATGATCGCCTGCGCGCCCACTCCGAGCCCCGCCATCGCAATGCCGATGAACCAGCCGACATACGAGCCGATGCCGATGCCATCGAGCGCGGGGAGCACCGTCGATCCTGGCAGACTGCCTGCGATCACCTTGTCCACAAGTCCCACGCATGCGGTCACCAGTTGCTGCAGCAAGATTGGGATGGCCAGCGTCCAGATCGCGGCCCACATCGTCTTGCCCGCGAGTTTGCCACTCGCGATGCGACCATCGAGCATCGACTCGGCTTCCTCCACTGCGAGCAGCGTTTGCGGAGGATCGTCGGGACCGACGGCGGTCAGCGAATCGGACGAGTCAGCGCGGCGCGGTTGCATCCGGTACTGCTGCGGGCGGCGCCGTGCCCGTGGGATAGGTACTGCGAGCGCCAGCATCCGCGAGCCCGCGCGGAAGTGCGGGGGACTCCCAGCGCGGAATGTCCCAGAAGACGATGTAATCCCAGAAGACCAGATGACGCTGGAAAGTCGGGAAGAGATAGGGCGGCTGCGCGGTGAAGCGCTTCGACTCTGGCGTCATCGCGTACCACCCAAGCCAGCGGATCTTGTCGAGCCCAAAGTCAACGCCTGTGATCTGCGTCAGGCTGTCGCGTGCCGCGACATTCACCGACAGTTCGCTCTGATCAAGCGCAGCACACAGCGCCTGAAACACATCATCCTGTGCATACTGCCCAAGTCCAATGGCCAACTCCACGCGCGTCTCGGGCTCTTCCGTCTCATCCTGCATGCGGCGCCACATGGTTTCCACCACGATCGGATCCTTGTTGTGCAGCCGCTGCAACCCGATCGCAGCGGCAAGACGGACCTTCGGGAATGGACTACCGCCTTTGCCAACTGGCGCTGCCCCAGATCCGCCCTCCGCTGTGGGTGCCAACTTTTCCGCCAGCAGCAGTGCATCCGCCGGATCGCCGAAGCGCGCGAGCGCAGTGATCGCCGCTGCCTGCACGAGTGGGTCCTTGATGTCCTTCGCGTAGAAGCGGTAGAGCTTCACATACGGCGCAGCGCCACCGAACGCAGACGTACCGAGGAGCACCGTGCCACGGCGCATGTTTTCCGAGTCGGTGGTGTCGACAGCCCACTGCGCCGCCTCCTGCGGCGACGGCGGCGCGAGTTTCTCGCCGATCGACTGGAAGTCTGAACCGATCGTGTCGCAGCCTCCGATGGCAAGGATCACCGCCGCGAAGATGGCTGCCGTACGACGCATCGGATCAGCTGCCTGGCGTTGGCTTCCCGCAGTCGAATGTCACCGGAACGAAGCAGAGGAACGTCAGATCGTCCGCGCCTGCGTTCACGAACTGATGCATCTTGTTGGGCTCGATCAGCAGCACATCGCCCGCGGCGCAGTTGTGGAACGCGCCGTCGTACTCCACGCGCGCCGTGCCGCCCATGATCATCACCTCATGCTCGTAGTTGTGCTGATGGCGCGGCGTGTGCCCGCCCGGCGAGACCGTGTAATGCCGCATCGCAAATGTCGGCGCACCGTCCTTGCGCCCCACCATCAGCCGCATCGCAACACCCTGAACGCCTGGCATGTCGACAGGGGTCGGGTGCACTTCCTCCACGCGCCGCTTCAGCATGGCAGGAGGGTAGCCGCTCTGTTCTCGCGCGGGGCGAGGCGAGGCATCCAAGGTTCATCAACCCCCTTCGCCAGATGGCGGAGCCTGTCGATGTGCCCGCCATATCTCTGGCGTCGCCGACCGGACGCTCGCGAAGGATTCAAACAGCGTGGATGGGTCGGTGCCAAAAACAGTTCTGGGTAGAGTGTGATCGTGGCGCTTGCGGCACTCGCGGTCCTTGTTCTGTGTTCCTCCGTCCTGTCGCCGCCGCCCAAGGACTCGCTCGATTCCACCCGCTCAGCCATCGCCGCTGCGCGCGCACGCATCGAGAAGCAAGTCGCCGCCTATCACGATCCTGTGGGTCCTCGAACCTGGATCGATGGGTCTCGGCTTTGGTACGCCGAGACTTCGCGCGATGGCGCGCGGCGCTGGTGGCTTTGCGATGCGGCGTGCGAGCGTGGCGATGCCCGCGTGCCGCTCTTCGACCATGCCGCGGTCGCCGCGGTGCTTGGCGGAGCCGTCGCCGCCGACCGACTTCCTGTGCGCGGCGTCGCCGTCGATGGTTCCCGCGTCGCGATCGCGCTCGAAGGGCGCGATGCCCCCGTTGTGTGCGCAGTTGGTGGCGCCGTTGTTGCGGAAAGCGACCCATCGGCTCGCGCGCTGCTCGAGATATCACTGCGTGCGGGCAAGCAGCGGAGCAGTGGGCAAGGCGCGTCCACGCATCTCAACTTCGTGAACAGACTCGCAGAACCTGTTGAAATCGTCTGGATCGACCATGGGCAGGGGGAGAGGCCCTACGGTCGTATCGCACCGGGTGAGACGCACAGGCAGCAGACCTTCGGTGGGCACGCATGGTTCGTGCGCACCGAGTCAGGGCGTGATCTCGGGCATGTCGTGGCAACCGATGTCGAGCGCACCGTTGTCATCGGCGAATCGCCACCCGCGGAGCCTGCGTCGGTCGAAACCATCGGCGCACCGAAGCAATCGCCCAAGCCCGCCCCGCACGACGGTGTGCCCTCGGCGCTGCCGCTTGTGGAGATCGCCCGCGACGGCGCAAACCTTGTGTTCCGCGCGGAAGGCGCTGAGTTCTTCCGCACCATCGATGGCGCCGAACGCGATGCCTACGACGCCCACTGGCTCTCTCCCTCGGGCGACGCCGTCGTTGCGCTCAAGATCCGCCGGGCTCCACCGCGACCCATGCACATCGTTGAACCCGCGCCCACGGATCGGTTGCAGCCGAAACTGCGGACAGAGAACTACACCAAACCCGGCGACGAGATCGATCACCCCGTACCGCACATCTTCCGCATCGAACGCACCGATGGCCGCGTCACTGCCCGCGAATTGCCCCTCGAAGCAGCGCTCTTCTCCACGCCGTGGTCGATTGACCGTATCCACTTCCTCCCAGGCGGCCGCGAGGCCGCATTCCTCTACAACGAGCGCGGCCATCAGATCGTGCGCCTCGTCGCGGTTGATCTTGCTTCAGGCGCCACCCGGACGATTGCAGAGGAGCGCTTCCCGACCTTCGTCGACTACGCCAACAAGATCTGGATGCACTGGCTCGATGAGACGGGCGAGCTGCTCTGGATGACCGAGCGCACGGGGAAGAGCCAACTGCTCCTGATTGATTCGGCCACGGGAGCGGTGAAGCGCGAAGTCACCCGCGGTCCCGCGCTTGTTCGCCG
>Ga0194131_10003411_pt1 | contig 25087 bp, 21 predicted proteins | sample TA2KigO120mmetaG_FD_148631 | JGI IMG/M metagenome (GOLD analysis project Ga0194131, IMG submission 148631) | Freshwater microbial communities from Lake Tanganyika, Tanzania - TA2015053 Kigoma Offshore 120m | ecosystem: Environmental > Aquatic > Freshwater > Lake | place: Tanzania: Lake... | reverse complement strand
GAGCATCACGAAGGCCACCATCATCGACCCCCATTGATCGACACCGAATGAAAAATCGCGTGCAATCCCAACGCCAAGAGTAATACCGGTCACAAACGATAGCCAGCGGTATGCACTTAAATAAGTGCGATCGCGAATCGCGATAAGACGTTCATCGAGCAACTCCGTCGGCGCATCGCCGATCAGTCGAACGGAAAAACGCAATGCGAAAAACAGAGCGATCAGACTCGCTCCCGCAATTGCAGACACATAACTCGTGATTTTGGGGGTGCCGATCGAGGGTGCGAGGAAGAGCAGCACGATCAGCGGCCAATAAATCACAACTATTGTTCGACGGGCCGAGCGCCGATAAAGAGCAGGGTGTTTATTGGCCGAGAGCGCCGTCTCTACCTCTTTACGCGTTACGCCCTCAATCCAATAAAATTCATTTTTCGACTGCTCGGTCACATTATGCTCCCTTCTTGAACGGCTTGATCGAAAAAACTTCTGGGATCTCCGCATTCAGCGCTTTGGCGATCTTGAAAGCGAGAATCAAACTCGGGCTGTACTCTCCCCGCTCCAGATATCCGATCGTCTGGTAATGCACCTCGACAAGATCAGCCAGTTGCTGACGCGTCAGTCCTCGAGTACTGCGCAGTTCTTCGACTCGGTTGTAGACCGGATCTTCTTTTTGGCGACTCATGAAAATAGAGCATATATGCTATGTTGCATGAATGCAATATAGTTGCCGAATGACATGCGCCTCGTGACGATTCCATTGCGCTCCTTTGCTGCGAACGAACTATCATCGAAGGCATGAAGACAGCAAAAACCATCGCGATCGTCATCGCTGTTTTGGCGCTCGGCAGCGGTTACTGGTACTCGACTCTCGATCGGGAGACGCGCGGATTACTTGCGGCCCTGCCTACCAACGCCGATGTGCTGAGCTGGAGCCAACGTCAGCGTGAAGCGGCGTTTCGTGCCATGGATCGCATGCCCATCCTCGCGCGTTCAGCGGTGATCACGCCATCGCCGCAGCCCCTACCCTTGCCCGCGGGTGAGCCGCTCGATGTCCCGGGCATCGACGACTACATGGCTCGGCAAAACACCGCGGGGCTCGTGATCGTGCAGGATGGCAAGATTCGGCTCGAACGTTACGGACTCGGCTTCGACGCCCAGGGTCGTTGGACGAGTTTTTCGGTCGCGAAATCTTTTACATCAACGCTCGTTGGCGCCGCGATACAAGACGGTTATATCTTGAGCCTGGAAGACAAAGTGAGTCGCTATATCCCGGATCTGCGTGGCTCGGTCTATGACGCAGTAACGGTACGACAATTGTTGACGATGAGTTCAGGCATTCGGTGGAATGAAGATTACGAGGACCCGAACGCCGACGTCGCCAAATTCAACGATGCCAAACCAGAGGCCGGGGTCGATGCGACCGTCAGCTATATGCGTAAATTGCCGCGTGCCCATCCGCCGGGAGAGGTATGGCACTACAACACCGGTGAGACCAACCTGATCGGTGTGCTGGTGTCGTCAGCAACCAAGAAACCGTTATCCGAGTATCTGCAGGAGCGTATTTGGCATCCTGCGGGCATGGCAGCAACGGCGACCTGGCTGCAAGGCAAAACCGGTCACGAGATCGCCGGTTGTTGCCTGCAGGCGGCAACACGTGATTACGCAAGGTTTGGGCTCTTCGTACTTGCCAACGGCGACGTGGATGGTCGACAGATCGTGCCGCCCGATTGGTTTGGTCAGGCGACACAAAAACAAAAAGACATCGGTCAAGCGGGTCGGGGGTACGGATTTCAGTGGTGGACCTATGACGACGGTTCGTTCGCCGCGCAGGGTATTTTCGGTCAGGGAATTTTCATCGATCCGCGGCGCTGCTTGGTGATCGCCTCCAACTCGAATTGGACGCGTGCGTCGCGCGGTCCGGAGCCGGCAGCCCGCGAAGAGTTTTACGCCGCAGTGCAAGCAGCCGTCGATCGATCGAGTCGTTAAGTCACCTATTCGTGACTGTCAACGCAAGACGGGCAAGGTATCGTCGATGGCGTGAAAAATCTGGTTGCGGCAACTCGGTTCGTTGATACAACTGGCTGTCAGCCGTGCGAGTCCGCGTCGTGACACGGAGCCATAAACACGCTGATCGCTCACCAGCCGGGCACGCTCGGGTACATCCTCCGAGGGGTCGCGCAATACCGCGTTGCGAATAATCGTATACGCCACGCCGGAGGTCATCGCAGCGTTTTCGCCGATTTCTTTGGCAGCAAACAATGCTCGCATCGCTCCATAGCGCTCCGACGGATAGGCGTCTTTGCTCTGACCGGCGCCGACCGAGCTGTGCAGAATAAGTTGCCGCACACCGGTGGCGCTCGCCCACTTGGCGATATGGGTGCCGCTGATTGCAAAAAAACCAACGTCTGCGCCGCTGCGACCGAGCGCGTCGATGACGACATCGAAACGAGTTGCCTGCATGGCCTGACGCACGTCGGCTTCCACCGTCACATCGCCCTCAACATAATGCACCGTGAGATTAGCGAGGCGGCTGCGATCGGAAGTCGGGCGCACAAACACAGTCACATCGTGGCCTGCGGAGAGCAGCGCACGGACGACCTGCGAGCCGAGTTGTCCTGAGCCGCCGAATACCAAAATTTGTCGCGGCGCATTGATTTTGGTCGCTGTTTTGGCAGGCAGGGAGACACTACTCGACACGCCAAGCAGGAGAATCGTTGCCAGCAGTCTGCGACGGATCGAGAAGTTCATCGTCTTTACCATGTGAGTCGCTCGTGTAGTTTTCCGGACAAAAACTTTTCCATGCGCTCGACAAATGCTCCGGACAGTTGCTCGACGTCATCCAAAACCACGCTATCGATACGCCACAGCAAACCGCCCGGTCGACCACTCATGCGCAACCACGGTTGCCATTCTGCCTGACTGGTCCAGGAATACGTCGCCGGCACGTGACGGTGCCGCATATCGAACACCTGGTCGAGTCGACAGATCCATTGGTCGATCGAGAACTCGTTACGTACGGTCGTCCCCGCACGCAAACGGCTGGCGGCATGCCGCGTCAGCCAGACGCTGGAGTCATGGATACGCCAGTGCAACTGTGCCGGACGACCGATGGCGGTGCTGTCGAGTCCCGCACCGCCCTCCAACTCTGGGCCGGTTGTGGGGTGCAACCACGAATGTGTCGGTCCACCGCGAAAGGGCGGTGCTTCGAGCGTTTCGCCAGTCCAGGGATTTTCGAATTTTTCGAGCCAACGATCCTCGTCGGCGTGACGATAGAACATCCAACTGTGCGAGCGTTTTTCGACCGAATCATCATCGAGCAAGCGCGAAATTCGAGCCGTGAAACCTTCGACACGGTACAGCAAGCGCCCAAACTCACCAGGTGCCAAGCCCTGCCCCGCCACCGTCGCAAAAACGAAGCCCGAGTTGTGAATCCAACGCTGACGGCCCGAGAGATCGCCTTGCAGTCGGTCAACCAGTTCGGTATTAAAACGCGGATCTGCGATCCGTGCGTCGAGTTTTTGCTTGACTGATGACCACCCCGCTGCTGCGGGAGCGGGTTGCGTCGCCAGCAATAGCCCGCCGCCGATCAAGCAATCACGACGCGTCATCAGCACGGCGTGTACGTCGACACTTTGACCATTCGTTTTGACCTCGCCATCGATTTTAGCCGAAGCTAAAAGAATGAGACGTCAGGACAATAATCAGGTCAAGGCTCAGGTTGCAACAGAGGATCGGATAGTGAGCTGATCGGCAATAGGCCGATAAAGCTGATTCACGGTTCCAGCCGGAAAATCCGTGAAAAGTGGCGACGTGGGGTCTTCCCAAAGCTCGTGTCGAAGCGGCACAAGCGCTACCGCATAAATTGGCTGAAGATCGGTGACGAACAGATTCTTGTACTCGTAATCCCCGACCGGCCCGAGGTTGTAGTAGTTATAGTCGTTATCCCGCCCCCATTCGCAAACGATCAAACACGCATAAATGCCCGGTGAACGATTACGGTAGCGCTCGTTCCACTGGCAGAAACTGCCGTAGATTTCACCATACTCCGGCATGAGGATGGAGACATCGACGAAGACTTCATCGCCCGCCTCGTCAAAACAGCGGACGATCAGCACATTCAAATCGCGTACGTAGTCGAGAAAACCCTCTATTTCTTCGAGCCCGATCTTGCACTTTTTGAAATGCTCACCGCCCATCTCGAGCATCGCCTCCACGTCGAGATTCATCCCGGGTACGACCGTGGTTTCGGTTCGAAACTGACGGAAACGCTTGGACAGCTCGCCGAATTTACGCGCGCGCCGCGGATCCTCCCAGAAGGCTGTCGACTTCACATCGACCAATCCGTAATGGTCATTGATCGGTACGCCGTACTGACTATCTGGAGGAAGCGCGTAAACGATGAGTGGTCGTCGTGCACACGCGATCATCTCTGCGGAAAGATAGATGTAAGGACACAGCGCATCCCAACGTGTCGTGTAGTAAGGGATACCGTTGTGCTCACTGCGGATACACAAGTTTTTCGCAGTGAAAGATTGATGTACTACCCGGTAAGTACGCGGGGGCGGCGCCTTGATGACCACTCGCTCGGGTGGGCTCGTCAGTAAGTCGAGTTGCATCAGTCCGATGCTCCGCCAAGAGGGACGAGATCGAAATAGTCGCGATCGACGGAAAAATTCTGTTGCAAATAGCCTTGATCAACACTCTTGAGACGCTTCACCGCGCGTTGCATACGCGAGAGGTGCTGCGAGGCTTCTGTCTTGACGTCCGAAAGTTGCTCGACGTAGGTGTCAAAAAGCGGACACTCGCGATCGAAATAGAACTGGTGTTCGCTTGGATCGTAAGCGAGCGGGTAAAGATCACAGCCAAAAGGCTTGGATTTCCCGAGTGAGCAACCCGTGTCGCTCAAATGGCGGCATCGACTTTCGATGCAAATGGGTTGCATCGAGAGTTGTTCAACGGCAGTCAGGTTGACTTCGAGCGGCGGGGCGCCCTTGTCGACATGGCAGCAGCTCTTACACTTCGAACAATGATCAAACAACGACACAGATGTCTTTATGAATTACGTACTTGTTTATAATCGCTGCCGCACACTATATCAGGAACGACTCTGTAGAAATACCATACCACTGAACGAGTGCCTATATGCCACCCGCAGGCAAGCGAGCGTCAGAGGCAACCAAAAGGAATAGCGCTCACATGTCAAAGCGCGAGAGTCGCAACAGCATCATTCGCCATCTGCATGACGAGGTTTACTGTCGCATCGGGATTTCAAACGCACATGGCGTCGGCGTCTTCGCCGTTCGTCGCATTCCGAAGAATATACAGGAACTTCGCTCAACGCTGTCGACTCAAGACATCAGGGTTTCGAAGTCGTCACTGCGACACTTGCCCCGAGCAACTCGTCGTCTGCTTCAAGACTTTTGCGAGCACGACAGTCGCTTTTACTGGCTGCCGCGACATGGGCTGAACGCCCTGAGCTTGTACCAGTACCTGAACCACTCGACCGATCCTAATGTTTCGCTGATCAGACCCGGGGTTTACCGTACGCTCCGCGCGATTCGCGGTGGGGAGTAACTGACCTTGAATTACGACCTTGCCTTCGGCGAAAAACATATCTTCGCCAAAAACAAAAAGTCAGCTCGATAGCTCGATCAAGGTGGCTTTATTACTCCAAACCACCCCGACGGATGAGGATCAAATTCGAACCGTGATGCAGGCGCGAGAAGTTATGAGGCGCTAGCGCGCGCTCCATCGCCTCGGTGCAGCCCGGCTTGATCCGGTCGTGCAACTCGATGAACATCATGTTCGTGCGTGCGAGCCAATCGTGGCACTTTTCATCGGCGAAGAGCTCTTTCTCGGCACCTTCGACATCAAGCTTCAGAATATCGATACAGCGAGCGGGGTGCCCATTGAGCAAATCATTCAAGCCAATAGCCGGAAATCCAGACTCGCCCTCGTGGGCCTCACGAACTCGAAATGCCCACGACTTTGCCTCGGGATTCTCGATGACAAGCGCAGTGCTTCTCGGCCAAACGCCGCATCGCATCGCCTTTACCCGCGGATACGCAGCGATATTTCGCTCAACCAATTCGAAGTTTTCGGAGTCTGGCTCAATCGCAATGATGTCGGCATTCGGGTACAACTCCGCGAAACGTACGCTTGAGTAACCCACGTTTGCGCCTGCATCAATGATCAAACGAGGCTGTCCGCCCGGGAAGGGGTGGTCGTACCAGCGCTTGACGATCACCTCGTTGAACGCACTTCGATCAGAGGTCCCCGTTCGCATGTAAATCGGCTTCGCCATTCCCGGGACCTCGATGGTGCGAACGCCCCTCTTCATCTTGGTGCTGAGATAAAGGCCGTAACCGGCCAGCAGACCAAACCGTTGAAGATATGCACCGAGGTTGCTGCCGCTATTCATTAAACACCCGAATTTCGATTGCCGAAGAATACGACATTTCGGGAGTAACGCTTGAAGCTGTCCTGCGACTGCGTCTGGGCGTACCTTTGCTGCCAATGAGGCATGAGACTCAGCCGGCTTGGCTCTTTCGGCAATGCATGTATAGTTCAAAGACGGGCGCTGAAAAAGCGCGAGACCGTTATGTCAAGAGGTATGGTGTATGAACGAACCCATGAACCCGGACAACGCCGACCCCGAAACGCTGGCGGATCACCGCGAGGCACGGACTGAAGTGATTAAAGTGTATGGGTCGGTATGGAGTCAAGCCATTGCCAAAAGCGGAGTGACGGACGAAAAGGTCAGCGAGAACCTGCTTCAGGTCTGTGCCGCCTGTTATCTGGATGGGGTACATCAAGGATCGCGCCTGACGATAGACGAAATAGTCGCCACCCAAAAAAAACCTGAGCATGCGCGCCAAAGCGCGTGACCTGATATGAAATTCACTTGCAGGTTATTTCTCGGAACTCTGCTCGTCCTCGCGCCGTCAATACTTTACGCGCAAGAAACCCGAAATTGGAAGAGCGAACCCGGGTACTCACCCGAGTTGTACCCCGATGCGCCACATATCCGCCACGGCGCATACAATCAAAAGCCGATTGCCGGCAAGTTACTGCGGGTTAAACGCCCGCTGTTGATCGTATCGGACCTCGAACGGTCGTTGAAATTTTATGTCGATGTGATAGGGCTGGAACTCTACTCCGTTGATCCGTACTACGACCGTAATCCCCAGTCGCTAGGCTATGAAATGTTCGGTGTAGCTCAAGGGGCTCGCAAGAGAATGGCGATGCTGAACACATCAAATGAGATTCGTGGTATCACGCTGCAAGAAATTAAGGATATGCCAGTTAAGTTTGAGCAGCGGCCGCGAGCCTTCACGGTGCTTTTCGAAACCGACGATCTGTTCGGGATTCGGCAACGGGCTCAAGCCGCTGGCTTTCGAATCATTGAACCGCAACTTGCTGACATACCAGAAACCACGCAAACGCCGCGACTACGTTTTGCGGAACTCGCAGTCATCGATCCTGACGATCACGTGGTCGCATTTTTTCAATACTTCGAGTCTGACGAGGCTTGGCGAACCGCAGAAATAACCATCAAAAATGAAGGGGTAGCTGTCAAGTAAGTGATGCGGCTAACGCGATGCGGTTGCGCGGATGAATGAGTTCACGGCGGTCGAGATGCCTGTCATCTATCTCTCGCGATCGCCATCTATTTTCTATTTGTTTTAGCGGGTCTCCTGCGCGGCGGCCGAGAGATTTCAGGCCCTTGGTGGTTCCTGATGCGGAGCTTCCTTCCGAGTTGGCGGTTCTACCACGACGTCGGTCGTCAACCACGACTGGATTTCCGATTACACATTGCAGCAGTGTACCGACCCACTGATTTCCTGCTCAGGTGTTATGTTCCTCAAGGAGATAGCACATGAGTATCGAGACGGACGAAGAGATCAAGCGCGGGACGGCGCGTCGGAAGTCGGCTCTGGTTCTGGACATCATTCAAGGAAAGACGACCGTTAGTGAGTCGTCCCGTCAGTTCGATCTTCCGCCTTCGGAGATCGAGTCCTGGATTGACCAAGCCAAAGCCGGGATGGAAAACGCCCTGAAGGCTAAACCGGAGGACATCCGCGAACAGTACGAGACGCGGCTCAAAGCGCTGCAGGAAGCGTACGGTGAAGCGATGTTGGAGCTACGTGCCCGAAAAAATGGGATGCCCTGCTGGCGAAGAAGGACGAAGCATGATCCTTCAAATCCAGCGGGGCTTGAAAGAGGACGGAATCAGCGTCTCGATCACCAAGCTTTGCGCATGGTTCGCTGTTCCTCGCCGCACGGTGTACTACAAACCCGTGAAATCTGCGCCAAAGATCCAAGAGCGATTTGCGGTGCCGATCAAGCAAATGATCGAGGCCGAACCGTCGTTCGGTTATCGCACCGTGGCAGGCTTGCTGACGTTCAATAAAAACACCGTACAGCGGATTTTCCAGCTGGTGCACTGGCCCCACCAGGCCCTCGGCATGAAAACCCCCGCTATGGCGTATGCATTAGCTGCCTGACCTGAGCAGAAAACGGTGGGTCGGTACATACATCCAACCCGGAAAGCCGCAACAAAACGCTTACGTCGAACGATTGAATCGAACCGTGAGATACGAATGCCTCGCGCAGTATTGCTTCGATGTGATCAGTGAAGTCCAAGACTTCGCAACACGATGGATCTGAAACTACAATCACGAACGCCCAAACATGGCCTTGGGCGGGATCACCCCAAAACAGCGGCTGGCCATGGCTGCGTAACGTCTACTTCTCAGTCCCACCAAAAATGGGGGGATTACCCTGACGCACCCTCACTCTAGAGAAACTCCGGTGCGGGCTTAATACCGACGCGGCGAGCAGAACTCGCAGCCATCACGAGCGAGCGTGTCGGGCCGATCAACGATCGCGCGAAGCAGCACGGCATGCCACACGTGACGGTGCCGGCGCTCTGAGTGCCGGCTGCGACAGAAGGAGTGGCAAGCGCGCGACGTTCAGTAGTCGATCGGCTGCAGCACGCCGTCGACGACGCGGTAGGCGCGCTGGAATGCCGGCGCCTCGACGCGCCCCTCCGGCAGGTGGAGGACTGAGCCCGCCGCAACGCCGGTGACCTCGATGCGACGCGCATTGAGCGGCTTGCCGCGCGCGGGCGGATCGGCGAAGCCGCCGCGGACGACCCAGACTGCGCCTTCGGGATTGGTTGCGTAAATACGGCTGCTGCCATCTGACTCAACAGCCAGCGCCGCGCTTTCGTCGATGCCTACTCCAATCAGCACACGCTGCGCGTCACCCGACATGACCTGCGCTTTGGCGAGAAACGCGAACAGCCGACCGAGCCGATCACGCTCACGGAAGTGCGAGTCCGTGATCACGCCGCGCAGCCTCTCGAGATTCAGGAAGTCCCGCTCGATCGTCACGGCCGCACCCAGCGGATCAGCCATCGCCTCCGGGCTGCGGATACTGCCACCATCCATCGCGCCGTACAGGTACTCGCCCAGCATCGCGAGTCCCGCGCTCGTGCCGCCAAGCGGCTTGCCCGCGCGCACGTGTGCATCGAGTGCCGCCGCCACGGGAGTCCCCTTCCAGAACCGCACGTAGTTCGACTGGTCGCCCCCCGCGATGAAGATCGCATCGGCACGCGCGAGGCTCGCGAGCAGCTTCCAATCCATCGCAGCGCGGCGGCTCTTGAACACGAACGTCTCCGCGGATGCCAGTCCGCCGACGTCGTGGTAGAACTCATCCGCCACGTCCGTCGTGTAGGACGCGCGCAGCACGACCAGATGACCGTGCCCGGCCTTGGCGATGAACCACTTGAGTGCATCGACGTTGCGGTCACCGCCGCCCATCAGCAGCAAGCCAGGCGACACGCGCCCGGGGGTCGCGAGCGTCGCATCGCCAACGAAGAATCGAAGCAGGTCGCGCGCACTGGCCGGGGCGGCCGCCACCGTCAGCAGCAGCGACAGGAACGGCAGCCAGCACCGAACGGCATGAAGTTGCATCTCACTCGCTCCCGGTCGCGCCAGATCGGCCGATGCGATCGGGCGGACAGTAGTCGAAGATGAACGAGATGCGCGGCAGTTTGCCGCGGTTCATGACGCTGTGCATCTTCTGGTTGTTGATCTCGTACGCCCGCCCCGGCGACATCGGGCACGGGCGTCCGTCGATCGTAAAGCGCACCTGGGCACTGCTCGTCAGCGGAATGTGGATGCGGTGCGCCTGTACGAACGACTCGTGCGCATCGACATGCGGCTTAATTGTGCCGCCGACCTCGAGGCGCGCCGCCATGGCACGCAGGATGACGCCGCCCGGCGTATAGAACTTCGCGATGATTGAATCCATGAGCGGCTGCGCGACCTCGGCGAGGCGCGCCCAGCCCGGCTCGCGCGTGATGACCGGATCGGGCCAGCGCGTATCGCAGAAGATCAGCACAATGGAATGCGTGTCGTGATGCACTTCGAAGGTGCGCTGCCGCAGCTCGTGCTCGTGCCACGCGTCCGCCTTCTGCGCGAGCGTACCTTCGGCGAGGGCGGTCACGTCCACCGGCCCCAGATCACGATATGCGACACCGATATCCAACGACGGCACCTCGCCGGCAAGGATAATCCAGCCGGTTCCACTGCGGCCAGAGGATCCCGCTTGGTCGCGTAGGCGTCGGTCGTACAGTAGCCTTCGCCAAGGGGGGGGGTACTACACATGCTGAATGCCACGTCCCGTCGCGCTGCCGCCGTGCTGCTGCTCGCGTCCGTCAGCGCCGCGCACGCACAATCGCCGCCGCCCGCCGCCGCTCAGGCGCGACCCGTCACACTCCAAGACAGCGAGGCCATCCGTTCGCCGGGTGAGCCGCGGCTTTCCGCCGACGGACGCCGGGTCGCTTACACGCGGGACGGGCGCATCTTTGTCGCGCCCACGCAAGGCGGAGTCGCGCAGGCCGTGACGTCCCCCGGCTCGCGCGCCTCGGATCCGCGCTGGTCGCGCGACGGCACCGCCCTCTACTTCCTCTCGGACCGCGCCGGTGGCAAATCGCAGCTTTGGAAGCTGCCGCTGGCACGCTTCGGCGAAGCGGAGCCGCTGACGAAGCTCGGGCGCGGCATCGATGCGCTGCACCTGTCGCCCGACGAATCGCGGCTGCTGCTCGCGTTCGCCGGCCCAGCTGAAGTGCCGGCCGACGCAGGCGCTCGCGCGGACACCGACAAGCGTCGCGGTCCCTGGGTGATCACGCGGCGGCAGTTCAAGGAGGACGCCGGCGACGGGTACATCACCGGTGACCGCGCCGAACACCTCTACGTCTACGACCTGGCGTCGCAGTCGCTGCGCCAGATCACATCTGGCGACTACTCCGAATCGGACCCAGCATGGTCGCCGGATGGTCGCAGCGTCGTGTTCGTGAGCAGTCGCGAAGCGGATCCGGACGCGAGCTACCGGACCGACCTGTGGCTCGTCTCCGCGGGCAATACCGACCTGGGCCGGTCGCTGCAGAGGCTGACCAACGAGGACAGCGTGAAGAGCGCACCGGTGTTCTCACCGGATGGCCGCAGCGTCGCCTACCTCTCGGCGGAGGATGGCGTCTATGCGATCCCGCAGGTGGCGCTTGTCAGTGCAACGGGCGGTACGCCGCGCATCCTCACGCGTGCACTGGACCGCTGGATCACCGCCCTGCGCTACTCCGCCGACGGCCGGTGGATCTACTTCTCCTACGAGGAACTCGGCGGGACTCACGTGGGGCGCGTGCACGTGACCGACGGTCGTATCGAGATCGTGCTGGCCGGCGAACGCAACGTCTCGGCCTTCGATGTTGCACCGAATGGAGTGATCGCGGTGCGCGCCGAGAACATGAACGACGCGCCCGAGATCTACGTCTCCGATCGCGGTCGCGTGCGCAGGCTCAGCGATATCAACGCCGCGTTCCTGCGCAGCGTCTCGCTCGGCAGCAAGCGGAAGGTGGAGTTCGCGAGCGCGGATGGCACCAGGGTCGAGGCGTTCGTCACGCTACCGCCGGGTTTCGTCGCCGCGCGCCGCTACCCGACCATCCTGAACATCCACGGCGGACCGGTGGGCCAGTTCGCCTACGGTTACGACTTTTCCAACCAGTACCTCGCCGCGCAGGGATACGTGATCGTCGAGCCGAATCCGCGCGGCTCGACTGGTCGCGGCCAAGACTTCGTGCGTGCGATTTACAAGACCTGGGGCATTACGGACTACGACGACGTCATCGCCGCGGTCGACCACGTCGTCCAGATCGGCATCGCCGACCCCGAGCGGCTCGCCGTGACCGGCTACTCCTACGGCGGCTACATGACCAACGTCGTCATCACTCGCACGAACCGCTTCAAGGCCGCCGCGTCGGGTGCGGGGCACAGCTTCATCGTCGCCAACTACGGCCATGACATCTACCAGAAGTGGTACAACTGGGAGCTCGGGGTTCCGTGGGAGAACACCGCGAAGTATGACCGCCTGTCGCCGCTGCGCCAGGTGGGTCAGGTGCAGACGCCCACCCTCTTCTATGGAGGGCGGGATGACTGGAACGTGCCGGTGCTCAACGCCGAACTCTTCTACCAGTCGCTCAAGGTTCGCGGCATCGACACGCAGCTGGTCGTGTACCCGGATACCCATCATGGCAACTGGTCCGACGAGTTCGAACGCGACCGGCTGCACCGCACGCACGAGTGGTTCGACCGACACCTCGGCATCGGCGCCGCGAAGCCCAAGCCATGAAGCCTGCGCCGTGAAGCCCGCGTTGAAGGAATCGCCGCCCGCGTCGATCGTCGAGGCCCTCGAAGCGCTGCGCCTGCACCGACCACAGCAGGCCGAGCAGCGCTGCCGCGAACACCTCGCGCGTCATCCCGATTCAGTCGATCACCAGAGGCTGCTCGCGCGTGCCCTCGGCATGCAGTCGCGACTCGCCGAGGCCGAGCAGGCGCTGCTACATGCCCTCGCCGTTCGATCCACGTTTGCCCCGCTGCACGAAGACCTCGGCGGCCTTCTCGCCACTCAGCAGCGTTTCGAAGAGGCGGTCGCGAGCCTCGAGACGGCGCTGCGTCTCGACGGCAGCCTGCAGCTCGCCCGCAAGAAGCTCGGCCAGTGCCTCGCGGCGCTCGGTCGTGGCACGGAGGCGGATGCAGCATTCGAGGCCTGGCTCGAACAGGACCCGGGCCGCATGCAGGTGGCGCTGGCGCTCGACCACCTGCGCGCCGGCCGCAAGGACGAGGCCATAACGACCCTGCGCAGCGTGATTCGCGCTCACCCAGACAACGTCGACGCGCTGCACACGCTCGCGCAGGCGTGGTGGGGTGACGATGAGCGCGTGTCCGACATCGAGGCGCTGCTGCGACGTGCGACGGAGATCGCGCCGGCGCTCACGTCCGCCTGGGTCATGCTGGGGCTGCTGCTACACCAGTCGCATCGGTCGGAGGAAGCCATCGCCGCGTACCGCCGTGCGATCGAGCTCGATCCGGAAAACGCCGCAGCCTGGACCGGGCTAGGCGCCGACTACGCGCAGATCGGCCGCATGGAGCAGAGTGCCGAAGCCTATGGCCGCTCGCTTGAGCTCGCCCCCGGGCAGCCGGGCGTACACATGAGTCATGCCCATGCGCTGAAGGCACTGGGGCGCCAGACCGAGGCGCTGCGTGAATACCGGGCCGCTATCGCGCTCAAGCCCGACTTCGGCGAAGTCTACTGGAGCATGGCCAACCTCAAGGTGTTCCGCTTCGAGCCGGCTGAAGTCGCCGCGATGGAGGCGCAGGTCGAGCGCGCGGATCTCCCGCCGAGCGCCGACGTGCATTTCCGCTTCGCCCTTGGCAAGGCCTGCGAGGATGCCGGCGACTACGACCGGGCTTGGAAATTCTATCACAGCGGCAACCAGCGGCAGCGGCCCGAGGTCGCCTACGACCCGGTGGAATTTGAAGTCCGGCATCAGCGGATCGCGTCGGTATTCACGCGCGACTACCTCCGCGAACGCAGCGGGCGCGGCTTCGAGTCGAACGCTCCGATCTTCATCGTCGGCCTACCCCGATCCGGCTCGACACTGATTGAGCAGATACTGGCCAGCCACAGCCAGGTCGAAGGCACGCTCGAACTGTCCACGCTGGGCGAAATCGCGGTATCCATCGGCCGATTCCGGCGGGCCCGTGTCGAGTATCCCGAGGCCGTGCGCGAACTCACCGACCGCGACCTACGCGCCTATGGCCGCCAATACATCGAGTCAACCCAGATCTACCGCGCGACCGACCGTCCACGCTTCACCGACAAACTGCCAAACAACTTCTCGCACGTCGGCTTCGCGCACCTGATCCTGCCCAATGCGACCATCATCAACGCGCGGCGCCACCCACTCGACAGCATTCTCGGCGGCTACAAGCAACTGTTCGGCAAGGGCCAGAACTTCACGTACGACATGAGCGAACTGGTAATGTACTACCGCCAATACCACGAGATCATGCGCCATTGGCACGATGTGCTGCCGGGCAAGGTCCTGGACGTGCACTACGAAGAGACCGTCGGTGACCTCGAAAAGCAGGTGCGGCGCATCCTCGCGCACTGTGGCCTGCCATTCGAGGACGCCTGCCTGCGCTTCCATGAAACACAGCGCGCCGTGCGCACCGCCAGCTCGGAACAGGTCCGCCAGCCGCTATACACGCGCGCGCTGGGCACGTGGCGGCACTACGAGCGACACCTGCGACCGTGGCAGGAAGAACTCGAAGACAGCATCGCGGAGTTGCCCCAGAGCGTACGCGACGCCGGCCTGTAGTTGCGCGACCAGGTCTGCCGGGGGGAGATGCCTCGTCAGCCGAACGGCCAGACCTCGAGTCCGTGGATGGCGTTGCGGACGTCCATCGTCAGATTGACCGACAGCACGCGTTCGTTCTTCTCAAGATCGTAGATTGAAATGGTCGAGGGCGACGAACCCCCGGCGACCACGCAGTCGGACAGTACGGCGAGGCCGCGCGCGAATCCCTGCCGGGCGATGCGACTCTGGTCCATGTCGACACGCAGCAGCTGGTCCTGCGGGTAGCGCGGCACCGGCATGGCCCGATCCTCGCGCCCCTCACCTCGCCCCGCGTAGCGCAGAACATCCGCCTCCGTATCGTTAAACAGCACGCCGTCGCGAAAGGGACGAGCATTGTGGGTGCCCGGTGGCAGTTCCGCCGCCATGCGCACCTCACGACCATTGAAGATCAGCATGCCACCGCTCTTTAGGCCGGTGAGGTACATCCCGCCCTCGTCGCAGTAAACGTTGTTTAAATGCAGCGTGTTGAGCTGGAGCGGCCCGTCGTCCTTGCGCGGGTCGTACAGCGTGCCCCGGAAGCGGAACTGGTGCGGCTCCACGTGCAGCGCCCAACTAAACTCCTTCCGGTCGAGGTCGAACCCCAAGATGCTGTCGAATCCGGTGGACACCAGGAACAGCGTTCGCTCCCAGAGCGCGAGCTCGTGGCAATGCTTTAGGTATGTGTTGCGCCAAGAGCCGATCAGGCGGAAGTCGGGCGTGTAGGCGAATAGTTCGTCGCTGGCGGCGACATAGACGACGTCGCCATCGAACTCGATGCCGCGCAAGCCCCTGTCCCAGCCGCGGGCCTGCCAGTCGATGCTAGCCGTGTTCCAGTCGATGGTTTGGCGGATCTCCCGCTGTTCGAGGTCGACCAGATACACGCCGCCATGGCTCTCGCCCTGGTGGCTGCCACGCACCACCGACGTCGTGATCAGCTTCAACGCGAGCGCTCTTCAGCCGAGAGCAGCCGTCACCACTTCTTGGTGAAGGAGAGGTAGACGCTGCGCGGACGCTGCAGGCCGCGGACGTAGCGGAAGCGCGGATCGCCGAACAGCGCGCCGCGGTCGGTACTGCTCTGCCAGTTCACACCCCGGTCGTCAAACAGGTTACGGACGATCAGTGATGCATCCCAGTCGTTCTCGCTCGTGAACCCAAACTGGAGGGTGCCTGACTTGTACTCAGGCAAGAGGAATTCGCGATCGTCGTCCTCGATGGCGGACAGGCTGTCCCAGGTCTTGCCCTGCCAGCTATACGAGAACCGCGTCCAGACGTCACCCGACCACGGCAGGAACTTCGAGAACATGTACTCGGTCGAGACCCAGAGCTTCTCCTTCGGCGAGACCGGCAGCATCGTGCCCTTGGCGATAAAGACATCGGTCGAGTTCAGCTCGAAGGTGTCCTCGGTGAACTCCGGGCTGGCGAGGAACGCGCTCCACTCGAACTTGAGCTGGGGCGTCGCCTTCCATGCGCCGGCGAACTCCGCACCTTTCTGCTCGGCCTCACCGCCGTTGATGTTGCCCTCAATCCAAAACGCACCGCCGTTGCGGCTGCTGGTGCTGGTGAAACGGACCTGGATGTCGTCCCAGCGCATCAGGAACAGCGACAGATTGAGCCGCAGCCGGTTGTCGAACCAGTCGCTCTTGATGCCGACCTCGAAGTTGCTGAGCTGGTCGGGCCCGTACACCAGCGGTACCTCGCCGGTCGCCGCCGCACGGGCCGAATTCTGCCCACCGAGCCGGAAGCCCTCACTGTAGAGGGCGTACACCATGACCTCCGGATTGAACTTGTAGGTGGTCGCAAACTTGAGCGACGTGTCGCTGTCCGAGCCCTCGTTAGTGAGACCGTTCGCGTCGGGGTCACTGCTTGCTGGCAGGCCGAGAGGAACGTTGTACTTGTCGAACTGTTCGCGGTCGAACTTGAACCAGCGCGCGCCGCCCGTGACATCCCACTTGTCCGTCAAGGAGTAGGTGACCTCGCCGAAGAACGCGAGCTGCTGTACCTTGTTCTCGTACTCGTTGAGGTAGTAGATCTGCGTGGGAGCCAGCGGGCATTTCGCGACCGGCGGCCGGAGCCTGCAGGCAAGCCTATTCGCCTCCGCCCACGCGGCCGTCTTCGTGAGGTCGCCTCCGATCATTGAGGCGCCATAGTTCCACCAGTCTTCGACGTCCTCGAAGAACGCGCCCGCCATCCATCGCAGCTTGCTCTGGCCGGATGAAGTCAGGCGCGCCTCATAGGCCCAGCGCTTCTGTTCCTGGGTATTGAACGTGATTGAGGCCAGTGTGCCGGTGTCGTAAAGGGCGTAGTAGGCGCCGGTACCGGCTGTGCGCCAGTGCGCGTAATTCGTGTTGTCGAACTCGTAGTCGACCTTGCGGTCAAGATGGCTGGCCGTTAGCGACAGCTCGGCGAAACCCAGGTCGCCGCGCAGAGTACCCGAGGCCGTGTACCACTTGTCATCGCGCCAGTCGTCGAAGAAGCGCGTGATCTTGTTGTCGCCGAGGAACGGGTCGGTGTCCCAGTGGCCTTCCGTCTTGCTGCGCTGGTAGATGCCGGTCAGCAGCGCGCTCCACTGCGGGTTGATCGTCCACAGGCCGGCGACGCGCCCGCCCGACTGCTCGTACGAATTCTGGTTGTTCCTCGCGATGTCGGCGTTCGTCGCGTTGCCGAACAGCGTGGGCCCAAGTACGTTGTCGACGAAGCCACCCTCCTTTGAGAGGAACCCGACTGCGCGCACGGCGAAGTTGTCAGACACGGGCAGGTTGGCCCAAGCGCTGAGGTCGTAGCTCTCCGATCCGCCCTGAGTATTGCCGAGCTCGCCGGCGACCTCGGCGGCGAAGCCATCGGTCTTGGGCTTGTTGGTGACGTAGGCCAGCGTGCCGGCCTGGGCGCTGGAGCCGAAAAGCGTGCCCTGGGGACCGGGCAGCAGTTCGACGCGCTCTATGTCGATGAGCCGCACGTCCACCTGCTGCGAGATGGACGTCATCGGCTGTTCGTCAAGGTAGACCGATACCTGACTGTCGATGCGGTACTGGCCTGTGCCGGTCGTGATGCCGCGGATGATGATGTTGTTCTGGCCGGGCCAGGGCGTGACGATGTTGAGGGAGGGCAGCGCCCCGGCGAGATCCGCCATGTTGTTGAGCGACTGCTGTTCGATGAACTCCGTCGACAGCGCGGTGACGCTCTGCGGCACTTCCTGCAGCTTGACCTCGCGACGCGTGGCGGTCACGACCACCTCTTCGAGGCCATCGGCCGATCTGCTGCCCTGTGCGAGCGTCACCGACGCCGGATACAGGGCGGCGGCAACCGCCACGGCGATGGGAGAACGGAACAGGGCGGCCATACGCCCGGAGTCCTTCGCTGCAGACTTGCCGCGCGCGGAACGCTTCTCACTCATCGCGACCCTCTTGACGAACCCTTGCGGCAGCCGCGCGAGCGACCGCCCCCCTGGGAGGTCGATGGTAGCACAACACCGGCGGCTTTGTCACCTGACAGCGACAAATCGGTGCCTGACCGCAATGCAACCTTGGCTAGGATACCGCCGGACCATCGACCGGAGAGTTGCCATGCGCCTAGCCTGCCCTCTGATGCGCCTGTCAGCGCTGTGCTTCCTGATGTTGCGCGCGGCGGACCCGGCGCTCGCCGGCGTCGTCGACGACTACGTGCGCGCGGAAATGCTGCGGAGCAAGGTGCCAGGCGTATCGATTCTTGTGCGGCGCGGTGGCGCGGGATGCGGCTGATCTAGCAACAAAACGAGGAGATCAAAAAATGACTTACTACCGGTACTTAACCAAAGCCCAGGAAGCTGCGTTCTGGCACCGCGAGCGTAACCCCATCGGGGTCGCCATCTCCGCACGGGATCGTCAGGCTGTTAAAGACGGAAAGAAAGTAACCGTCGAGTTACGCCCTGTGGCCGTCTACTCGGGCGGATTTTGAGTGCGCCGCTACCAAGCCATGCGAACCGTGACTCTCTACGCATACTTCGCACGCCTACTCGCGTGTCTGCATTGCGCCGAGAGCCGCAATGTCAGGATCGTCCTCAACAATGAGAATGCGTGTGTTCATCCGATCCCCACCGCCATCAAAGCTGGGCAGCTCAGATACTGGAACGGAAAAGTTACCCATTTATCACGGGCCGCTTCTGATAATTTTAATCGAGAGCTTTGGAGCGCCATGCAGTGATTGGCTATATCCCGTTCCGCCCCGCAACATGACAAACCGACACCGCCTGATCGTTTGCTCGTTCTTCGTGCTCACTGCGTCCGCGTTGCCGGCTGCCGACTTGCCGGAGCCCGGCAGCACCGCGGCGATCCGCGCAGCGACCACCGATCCGCGCTTCCTGCCGCCGTCATTGGCGGTACTGCCCGACTCGGCGACCGTGCCGTCGCCGAGCGATCACTTCGGCCGGATTGCTGGCGCGCCGGGCGAAATGGTCAATTCGTCGCAAGCGCAGGGCTACCTGCGAGCGCTTGCCGCAGCCTCGCCACGAGCACAGGTCGTGCGGATGGGGCGCAGCGAGCAAGGGCGCGACATCATGATGATCGCAATCGCCGACGAGGCAGGCATTCGCGCACTCGATCGACTGCGCCAGACGAACGCGCGGCTCGCGGATCCACGGGTCACTTCACCTGACGAGGCGATGCGGCTCGTGAGCGAGTCGCGTCCTTTTTATTACCTGAACGCCGGGTTGCACGCCGATGAGACCGGCAGCGCCGAAGCGATGCTCGAGCTCGCATACCGGCTCACGGTCTCTGAGGAGCCTCGGATCCGCGCGATTCGCGAGCGGCTGGTCGTGCTGATTAATCCGGTCGCAAACCCAGACGGGCGCGACCGCGTGGTCGAGTGGTTCTATCGATTTTTGAAAGGGCGCACGGACTACGCCGGGCTACCACGTCAGTCGCCGCCCTACTGGTCTGACTACGCGTTTGTCGACATTAATCGCGATGCGCATCAACTCGTGCACCAGTCCACCCGCGCGGTGCTGCAAATGTTCTTCGAATGGCACCCCACCATCATTCACGATCTTCACGAATCGATCCCGCTGCTGCTCACGTGGAATGGCACTGGCCCGTGGAGCCCTAACATGAGCCCGGTGACGACCAGCGAGATGCTCGAGATGAGCCTGCACGAAGTGCAAGCGCTAACGGCGCTTGGCATGCCCGGTGTGTCGACCTGGAACTTCGGTGAAGGCTACGGACAGCACTTCCTCGACAGCATTGCCAACAACCACAACGCACTCGGCCGCGGCTACGAGACTTTTGGCAACGCAAGCGCAGAAACGTTGCGCCGGCAGCTCGATGCCAGCGATCTGACGCGCGAGTGGTGGCGCCCAGCGCCACCGCCGCCGACGCTCCTGTGGAGCGCGCGCGACAACGCCAATTACAATCAGGCGGCCGTACTCGCCGCGCTCGATTACAGTGCCCGCCACGCCGGCGACCTGCTGCTTAACTTCTATCGCAAAGGCCATGCTTCTTGGCGGCTTGGTATTGAGGGCTCGCCGAAAGCTTTCGTGGTTCCGCCCGACCAGGGCGATCCGGCGCGCGTCGCCGAGATGATCGCGCGGCTGATGGCGCAAGGCATCGAAGTCGGTCGCGCGACGGAGGCAGTGCAATTCGCGGGCCGCCGCTTTCCCGCAGGTAGCTATGTGGTGCCACTCGACCAACCCTACCGTAACTACGCCGTCGATTTGTTAGCACCTCAGCGCTACCCCCCTGAGTCAAGTGTGGAACCGTATGACGACATCTCCTGGGCACTGCCGATGCATTACCGACTCGAGGTGGTCGCCATCGACGATGCAGCCGCACAGAATGTGCGTCTCGCACCGCGACTTGTCGAGCCACCGCGTGCACAGGGTCGTGTCGTGGGTCGCGGGCCCGTGTTTTTGCTTAACGACAGCGGCCAAGAGGCCCTGCTCGCGGCACGCTACCGGCTCGCTGCGTTCAACATCGACGTAAGCACCACGAGTTTCCGTGCCGCTGGGCGAGAGTACGCAGCGGGCTCGTGGATCTTGCCGGCGCAGCCGGGCCTGCGCGCGGCACTCGAGGCCGTTGCCACCGAGACTGGACTCGACTTTGACGGCATTGAGCGCGCGCCCGACGTTGCGCGCAGCGCCGCGCAGGCACCGCGACTCGGACTTTGGGTGCCGTGGGCGGACACCGACTCCATCGGCTGGATCCGCTACATACTCGATCAGCGACGCATCCCCTACACCTACGTGCGCGATGAGGACATTCGCAGCGGCCAGTTTCGCAACGCCGTCGACGTCCTGCTGTACGGACATGTCGATCTCGAACTGGCGGAGCAAATCCATGGTCTCCCTAAGCACTGGGGGCCAATGCCCTGGAAAGCCACTGCAGCGACTCCCAGCCACGGCTATCCCGTCGAGTCAGACGACATCACCGGCGGCATCGGCTGGGCTGGCCTAACAACTCTGCAGTCGTGGATCGAAGCTGGTGGCTTGCTAGTCACGCTCGGCAGCGGCTCGACGCTCGCGCTCGAGGGTGGCATCGTGCGCGGCGTACGTCGCGGCGAAGGCGGCGCACCACGATATGCCGGCGGCGGCGATGTTTCCGGGGCGACGCACACCCCCGGTTCGCACCTGCGCGTGCGTTTCTCGCGGCCTGACCACCCGCTCGCCTATGGCCAATCACGGAGCAGCAGCGTCTTCCGTCGCAATTTCACGCTTTACGATACACCGCGCGCTTGGCTGCGGATGGCGTACTGCAGTTCGTGCCTCGATGGGCCGACAGACGGCAGCAGCGTGGTAATGCAATGGGGCGATGGCGACCAGCCCCTCGTCGCCAGCGGCGGTGCGTGGCGCGAACAAGGGTTGATCGGCAGGCCCGCGATACTCGATCTGCCGGCGGGCCGCGGCCGCGTCATCGCGTTCAACTTCAATCCGCTGCACCGAGACCTCAATCGTGGCGATCATCGGCTGGTGTGGAACGCCATCCTCAACTGGCAGGCGATCCTGGCGCAGTCGCAACGGCCGTAAAGATAAGCGGCGGACGGACGGTAAGAAGCTCACTGCTTTAAAAATGGTGCCGGGTGAGGGATTTGAACCCCCGACCAGCGATTTACGAAACGGTTGGATCCCATTACGACCAAAATTTTTGATAACGCTTAGGACATGAAATTTTTTACGCGTGTCGCCAGAATGCAAAGACTCGTAAAGGTCGATAAAAACGGGCTATCGAGTCTAGTGCGAATCAAGCGTATGGCCTGTCTGACCTCCAGAATCATACTAGTCGTCACATTTACCGCCCTTTTCATCGCCGCGTGTGGAGGTGGCGGCGGGTCGACCAATGTGACGGTGCTCTCGCCGGTACCCACGGCAACGACACCTGGCCTCGCTCGGACCAGCTGCGGCGAATATCAAGGTGTCGAAGCCGCCAACACCTGGCGCTTCCTCGGCATTCGCTATGCTGCGCCGCCGGTCGGTGTACTACGCTGGCGTGCTCCAACTGCACCGAGCTGTCCGACAACTGTCGTTGCAGCTAACGACTACGCGCCCATATGCCCACAAACGGTTAACGGTATCGCATCCGGTAACGAAGACTGCCTCGCGGTAAATATTTGGACACCCAAAGGGGTCTTCAGTGGCACTCGGGCGCCCATCATGCTGTTCATCCATGGCGGCGGTAACGTGCAGGGTTCAGCACGCGAGGAGGTTGAAGGTGGTCGCGTTTTATATGATGGCCGCGCGCTCGCTGAGATCAGCGGCAATGTCGTAGTCACCGTCCAGTACCGACTCGGCGCTTTAGGCTGGCTGGTGCATCCAGCGCTCGACTCAGAGGCAGCCGATGCCCGTGCTGGTAACTACGGGCTGGAGGATCTGATCGCGGCGCTGCGTTGGGTCGAGCGCGAGATCGGTGCTTTTGGCGGGAATCGTGACCGCGTCATGGTATTTGGAGAATCAGCGGGCGCTGTCAATATCTGCGCATTACTTGCGAGCCCTGCGGCCGCGGGCCTATTCGACGCTGCAGTCATTCAAAGCGGCGGTTGTATTGCCGATACGCGCGAGGAGGCGCTGATCTCCGGAGGCACACTTGCGAGAAACGCCGGCTGTGCGAGTGCATCCGACGTGATCGCGTGTTTGCGTAGCCGGAGCGTCGCGGAAATTCTCGCTGCGCTCCCGGCAGTCGCAAGCGTCGGCGGACCGATACCACCCTTCGGTCCAAGCGTCGATAACTCTCTTCTGCCCTCATCACCGCTTGCGCAAATCCGAGCCGCTGCACATAACCGCGTGCCGACAATCGTTGGAGCCAACGGTGATGAACTCGGGCGCTCAGTACCCCTGACCTTTACGCAGCGAGATTTCGATGCCGCTCTGTTAGCGGCGTTTCCGAGCGCGACAGTTCGTACCCAAATCGCGGCGCTTTACTCCCCTACCGAGTTTGGCTCGGCACGCCGCGCTTACATCGCCCTTGCCTCAGATATCAAGTTCGTCTGTCCAGCACGCACGATCGCGCGTACGCTCGCAGCGGCCCAGACGCCGTCGGTGTTTCGGTACCACTTTACGGAAGTACCAGACGCCACGGAATTTCAACCTTTCGGTGCCTTCCACGGCCTTGAGCTGCTGTATCTTTTCGGTGTGCTCGACGTACGAGGCTACCGGCCGACTGTCGCCGAATCCGCCCTCTCTACGGACATGCAACGCTACTGGGGTAACGTTGCCGCCGGCGGACAACCGGGCGGCGGCGCACTGTCCCTGTGGACTCCGTACCAAACGGCGCGTGATAACCACCTCGTGCTTGAGGCCGGCGCAGTCCGCGAGCAGGACGGCGTTAATACGGCGCGGTGTAATTTCTGGGACGTACTGCTCCATCGCACTGAGTAGCGTAAAGCGCCGCCTGTCAACCTCGCTGCCTTTTGGAAAGTGTTCCCGTGTAATCCCCCCATTTCTCGGGGGTCTGAGAAGTAGACATCATCCGGCCATGGCCAGCCGCTGTTTTGGGGTGATCCCGCCTAAGGCCATGTTTGGGCGTTGATGATTGTACGACCAGATCCATCGGGTGACGAGCGACTCATCGAGCTCGGCCAGGCTGTCGCGGATGAATTTCCACTGATGACTGGAGCTGTCCGGTTGCCGCCAGAGTTCAGGTTCGATGAGGTAGAGCGGCAGCACCGGACCACGGGCCGCAGCGGCGGAAAAGGCTGCGTGATCGTGCAGGCGCAAATCACGTTTGAAACAGACGATCTGAGTATTCACGGATGTGTTGACCGACCGACGCATGTAAAAAGCTAGCGCAAGACTGCGCTTGCCGTTGGAGTGCCGATGCGGCATCGTCGCGCCCGCATGGATGCTCCCGATACCTTACTGCTCAAGATCGTCATGGTCCCGGCCTTAGTCGCTGCGGTGACCCTGCTCGGGCGGCGCTATGGGCAGGGTGTGGGCGGCTGGCTCGGTAGCTTCCCAATCGTCGCAGGCCCCGTACTGTTTGTCCTGGCCTATGAGAACGGCGTTGAGTTCGGCGCGAGGGCAGCCGAGGCGGCGCTGCTAGCGATCGCACCGGCGATGCTGTTCTACGTGCTCTACGGTCGTCTTGCGCTGCGCCATGGCTGGCCGCAGGCGGCCTCGCTCAGTGTTTTGGCTTGGTTACTGGTCATGGTCGCGCTCGGGGCACTGAATGTGCCGCTCGTGATCAGCGTGTTGCTCGTCCTTGTTGCGCTCGGCGGGTCGGGCTGGGCGCTCACCAAGCTGGTCGCTAAGGCAACGCCGACCGCAGCGGCTACGCAGATCTCGCATCGGTTTGAGTTACCAGCGCGGATGTTGACCGGTGCGGTGGTGACTTTGGTGACGAGCGAGCTTGGCAAGTTGGGTGGCGCAGCGATCGGTGGCTATGCCTCCTTGTTTCCGTCGATCGGGCTCGTCGTTGCAGCCTTCAACCACGCGCAGTCGGGACCTACCGCTGCGGTGCGGTTTCTTCATGGCATGACACGCGGCATGTGGTCGGTCGGTAGTTTTTGTCTTGCGCTGGCGTTTGCCCTACCGGCCTTTGGGCTCGCGCTCGGCTTCGGCGCCGCGGTACTCGTGGCGCTTGCGACGCATGCGCTCAGTCGACCAAGGGAACTCAGTCAATCGCTTTGATACCATTTCTTCCACGATCCAACCATGACGTTACCGATCTGCCAAATATTCTCATCGCGGCTTTCTGTTTTTGCTCGGAACACTCACGCAGTGGTTTCACTGGGTCTACAAGAGAGCGGGCATCGCGGGCGCCCGTAGCCACAGTGGTCGCCGTACCTTCATTACCAATTTGGCAAACAAGGGCATTGGGGTGCGAGTGCTGGCTAGTTTGGCAGGGCATAGATCCATCGCAGTCACACAAGCCTACATTGATGTGAACG
>Ga0194131_10003406_pt1 | contig 25102 bp, 20 predicted proteins | sample TA2KigO120mmetaG_FD_148631 | JGI IMG/M metagenome (GOLD analysis project Ga0194131, IMG submission 148631) | Freshwater microbial communities from Lake Tanganyika, Tanzania - TA2015053 Kigoma Offshore 120m | ecosystem: Environmental > Aquatic > Freshwater > Lake | place: Tanzania: Lake... | reverse complement strand
GAAAGATTGGCGAGCGTGCGCTTGACGATCTTTTTGCCTTGGCGGAAAGCGGTGCGGAGCAGAATCGCGGGAGGCGAGGAGCGGTTCGGCACGGTTTCCACGTACATGGTAACAGTATGCAACAATAGGCGCTACGTGTAAATACATATACGAGTATTTACATGGGTATACAGAACAAGACAAAAAAAACGCGCAACCCACGCTGTCTGAGAACCTTGCGGTGAAAACTACTGCTTATCGGCGGGGGAACTTCGGATTAAGGCATCAACGCTAAGAACTATCCTTACGCAAGCTGGCGTATCAAGGGAGCTGTTCTTGCGCGCTTATGAGCTAGCGCGATGCACCCGGCCCTACCCCCGCGCCGGCTCCTTCCAACCCCAATCCGGCTTCGTCAAATCCAGCGGATCGCCCTCCTGCTTCAGCATCATCCGCATTAGTAGATCGAGCTGCGTGACCGTCTCCTTTTGCGCCGGTTCTTTCGACAGGTCCTTCATCTCCAGCGGATCCGCCGCAATATCAAAAAGCTGCTGATTCTGCACGCCACTCGCGTTATATCGAATGTACTTCCATCGCGTCGTACGCAGCGCGCGCATAACGTGCCGGTAGGCGTAAACATGTACGTCGCGCAGCTTCGCCTTCGGATTCTTGAGCACCGGCACAAGGCTCTTGCCATCGACCGTCGCCGGCTTCGGCAGCCCGAGCAATTCGAACAACGTCGGGAAAATATCGAACAGGTAGACCATCGTGTCGGTCCGCTGCTTGGCGGGAATGCCAGGGCCCGCCATGATGAGCGGCACACGCACGCTGTGGTCGTACATGTTCTGTTTGCCGAGCAGTCCGTGTTGCCCAACGGCCAGCCCATTGTCGCCTGCGAACACGACAATCGTGTTGCGCGTCAGGCCTTCCTTGTCGAGCGTGTCGAAGATGCGGCCAAGCTGCGCATCCATGTGCGTGATGATCGCGTAGTAGTCGCTGCGTTCCTTGCGAATCGCCGCCTCGGTGCGCGGCCACGGCAGCAGCGCTTCGTCGCGAACCTTGATTTCGCCGTTGTCGAACGGATGCTGCGGCAGATAGTTCGCCGGCAGTTCAATCTTGTCCTCCGGGTACATCGCCTTGTACTCCTTCGGTGGCTGCCGTGGATCATGCGGCGCCGTGAACGCCGTGTACAGGCAGAGCGGCTTCGATTTATCGCGTTTGCGAATCGCGTCGATGGCGGCGTCGGCAAAGATCTCCGACGAGTGTCTGTCCTGCGGTTTGACCGAGGTCTTGGGATACTCAGCCGCCGGATTGAATTCGTGCAGCGGCGTATTGTAGTGATCCGCCATGCCGCCGAACAGAATCGGCCCGCCCTTCTGAAACGCGCGGTGATACAGAGCGGGGCCGTTGTGCCACTTGCCAATGCCGACGGTTTGATACCCGTTCTTACCAAGCAACTCAGGCCACATATCGAACTCTTTCGCGGGACCGTAGGCCGGTTGTTTGACGACGTTCGCCGTCGCATGAAAGAGATTCTGCCCAGACATCAACATCGCGCGCGACGGCACACAGACCGCGGGTTGCAGCCCGCCCATGATAAACGCGTGCGTGAACGCCGTCCCGCGCGCGACCAACTTGTCGAGGTTCGGCGTCCGGATCTCGCGGTTGTTGAGCGATCGAATTGTGCTGTAACTCATGTCGTCGGCATAGATCACCACGACATTCGGGCGCGGCCGCGAAGGTTGCGCGGCAAGCGCCGCAGCCTGTATGAAAGTACGTCGAAGCATTTGTCTCATCAGAGGATAGCGCGAGCCGACCACCCGCGGTCCCGATACGTATTCAACAGCTTTGTCAACCGCTCCACGACTTCGGGCCGTTTCGATGCCAAATCCGTCTCCTCGTAAGGATCGGCCGCCAGATCGTACAAATGCGTTTCCGCGCCCTCTTTGCCCCACGCTCGCGCAAGACCAGTCGGATCGGTCAATTTTTCGATCATCTTCCACTGACCCTGCCGGATCGCGAAGACCCCGTCGGCGTTGTGCACCACCGTCGCCTCGCGAATCGGCTTCGCGAGCTTGTCCTTAAACAGCGCGGGCCGGATGTCGTAGCTGTCCTCGCCATTGCCCGGCGGTATCTTTTCGTTCATGATGCCGGCGAAAGTCGCCAGCATATCGGCAAGCTGAACGACTTCGTTCGACGACGAATTCGGCTTCACCTGACCCGGCCACCGCACCAGGAACGGTACGCGGAACCCGCCTTCGTAAACGCTGTGCTTGCGTCCACGCAAGGGTCCAACCGGCTTATGCCCGGCATCCTCCGCCTCGGCCTGCGCGACTGAGTAGTGATTCTTCACCGCGCCGCCATCGTCGTTTTCGAGGATCAGGTTAAACGTCGCCGTCTCGCGGCGTCCGCTATAAGACGGCACTACGGCGCCGTTATCGCTCGAGAAAATCACGATCGTGTTCTTGGCGAGATTGTGCCGGTCCAGCGCTGACAGCACCTGGCCAACACAGTAGTCGGTCTCAAGGATGTAGTCGCCATATAGTCCCGCCTTCGACTTCCCTCGAAACATCTTGTTCGGCGTGACCGGATTGTGCACGCCCACCGGCGTGAAGTACAGAAAGAACGGCTTATCCTTCGACCGCTCGATAAACGCTACCGCCTTTTCGGCCAGCGTAATGTTGACGCGATCGTCGACCCGCGGTTGCGCCAACCCTTTCGGAACTTCGCCTTTTACGCCCAGTTCGAAGGGCACGCCCGGCGTACGGCCCACGACGTCGTAATTCTCAATAAACGCTCGCGTCAGATCGCCATGATTGGACGGCACGCCAAAGTGATAGGTGAAGCCAAGTTCGAGCGGTCCCGGCTTCAGCGGCTTGTTCCAATCGACCTTCGCATCCGCGCCATAACCCAAGTGCCACTTCCCAATCGCCGCGCCTTCATAGCCATGCTTGCGGAACATCGAAGCGAGCGTCATGCGCGATGGCTCGATATGAAGCGGCGCGCCGACACTGAGAACCTGCCGCTTCAGCGAAGTGCGCCAGCAGTAGCGGCCTGTCATTAACGCGTAACGCGTCGGCGAGCAAACCGACGACGGTGTATATGCGTTATAGAATCGGCGACCCTCTTTCGCCAGTCGATCGCAATGAACCGTCTCGACGTGTTTGTTGCCATAGCAACTCAAATCCCCGTGGCCAAGGTCATCGGCAAGTATGATTACGACGTTCGGTTTCGACTTGGGTTGCGCGGCAGCGGTAGCGCCCAGCGCGGCAAGAAAGTTTCGGCGGGTCATCCGAACGGTTGTACCAAAAATGAAAGCGGCCGCGCTGAGGCGGCCGCTTTCATAAAGTTCGGGGAGTTACTTCGCGCGCTTCGCGGTGAACTCCTGCTCGCCACGCTGCGTTGAGCGCTTCATCTTGATCTCATCGCCGGCAACCACGCCGGAGTACTTCATCTCGATCGAGTTGCCGTTAAACTCCATCTTCACGACGAAAGAGATCTTGTCGCCGTCGATCTTGCCGTCTGAAATATCGATCTGATTGCCCTGGAAACCGGACATGGTACCCTTCAGCGCGGCGCCATCGGCCTTGAAGTTGTACGTGGTCTCGCGAGTCTGGCCATCGCGGCCCGGAATCTGCGCAACCCATTTGCCCGACACATCCGCCGCAGCGGCCACAAGGGCCAATGACGCGAGTAAGAGGATTTTCTTCAACATGGTGTTTAAGAGGCGTACACTCCTTAGAGACAGGTTACAGCCAAATTGTTTCACTCGATTCGATATACTCTTACACAGTTTCCATGAAACGATGGATCTTCCTCCTCGCGACGGGTACTCTCGCAGCGCAGCCCGGTTACTTCCGTGATATCCGGCCCATTCTGCAAAAGCAGTGCCAAGGCTGCCATCAGCCCGCCAACAAAATGTCAGACCTGGACGTCACCACCTTTGACGCCTTCAAGAAAGGTGGCAAGCGCGGAACCGCCATCGCCACCGTCGTCAAGTATTTAACCGGTGAAACGCAGCCGCGCATGCCTCTCGGCTCGCCGGAACTCCCCGCCGCCGACATCGCCAAATTCCGCGAGTGGATCGCCGCCGGCGCCAAGGACGACTCACCGGTCGAAACGTCGTCAAGTCAACCGATCGTCTACCTCCAACCGCCCGTAATTACGGCTCTTCGATGGTCGCCCGATGGCTCACAACTCGCCGTCAACGGCAATCGTGAAGTGATCGTCCATTCGTCCGACGGCAAGCGGATCCTGCATCGTCTTGCGGGCAAAGCCGAGCGAATTCTGTCAATCTCCTATAGCCCGAAAGGCGACCTCCTCGCCGCCGGTGGCGGTACGCCCGCGCAGTTCGGCGAAGTGCAGTTGTGGGATCCGCGCAGCGGCAAGTTTCTCCGCTCGGCGACGCTGACCAACGACACCGTCTTCGGCGCCGCCGTATCTCCTGACGGCTCGAGGGTCTCGGTCGGTGCCGCCGACAACACCGTCCACATGATCGACACCGCCACGGGCAAAGAGTTGTTCAAGAACTCCAATCACGAAGGCTGGGTCCTCGGCACCGTGTTCGGCATCGATTCGAAACGCTTTGTCACCGTCAGCCGGGACCGCGCCGCGAAGCTGACCGACTCCAACACCGGCGCCTTCCTCGAAAACGTCAACCTCCTACGAGGCGAATTGACCGCCATCGCGCGCCATCCTAAGAAAGACGTCGTCGCCATCGGCACCGAAGATCGATACGCCTTCGTCTACATGATGGACCGCCCGCGCAACATGAAGATCGCCGACGACACCACCCTCATTCACAAGATCGACCGGCAGGACGGCGCAATCACTTCGATGGACTGGTCCTCCGATGGATCGCGCATCGCCATCGCCGGCCTTTCGCCAGTCGTCAACCTCTACAACGCCGATACTGGCAAACTTGCCTCGCAATGCAAAGGCCACAGCGCCGGCATCTACTCCGTCGCGTTCTCGCCCGACGGCAAGCAACTCGCCACCGGCGGCTTTGACGGCATGGTGCGCGTCTACAGCGCAGCCACCTGCCAGTTACAACTCACCTTCAGCCCCGTGCCGTTATCGCACGGCAATCCCACAGGAGCCGGCCAATGAAACTGCTGCTTCTCGCTTGCTCTCTCGCCGCCTTCGCGGCGCCGCCGGTGATCACCGATCTGCAGCCGCGCGGTGCTCAGAAAGGCCGCCCGTTCACGCTGACCATTGCCGGAACGAATCTCGCCGAAGGTGCGCAAATCCTTTCGACTCTGCCCGCCAGTTTCACTTCGATGGTTCCCGACAAGCCGCAAATGGAAGGCCGCTACGCGACCTTCCTCGTCGAGCCGAAATCGGAATGGGAAGTTGGCGTCTACCCCGTGCGCATCAAGACGGCCGACGGACTCTCCAACATCCTGCTCCTGAACATCGGCGCGTTCCCAGAGATTACCGAAGAGGAGTCGTCACCCGGCGGCGTGCCGAATTCGAATGACTCCATCGAAAAGGCGCAGCCGCTTCCGGCTTCGGCCATCACCTTGAACGGCACGCTGCGCGGCGCCGAGCGCGACATCTATCGCATTCAAGTCAAGGCCGGTGAGCGCCGCGTGTTTGAAGTCGACGCACGCCGCGCCGGATCGGCCGTCGATCCCGTGATTCGCGTCATGGACGCAAGCGGCAAACAGATCGCGCGTTCCGAAGACGCGGCGATGCTGCAACTCGATCCCCGTCTCGACATGACATTCCCGACGGCGGGCTACTACTACGTCGAACTGCACGACGCCCGCTTCTCCGGCCAAGCCCAAAACTTCTATCGCTTAAAGACCGGGGCATACGCCTACCCAACCGAAATCTTTCCGCTCGGCGGCCGCCGTGGCGAAGAGGTCGAAGTATCGCTCGGCGCAGGCAAAGCGAAGACCAATCTGAAGGACTTCAAAGGCCCGCAAACAACCGTGAATCTCGTCGATTCCCCCGCGCTCCCGCTGCCCTTCGCGGTCGGCACTCTTCCCGAGACAACCGAATCGGCCAGCGTAAAGACGGCCTTCCCGCTCACCATCAACGGACGTCTCGCAAAGGCTGGCGAGATCGACAAATACACCTTCGACGTGAAGCCCGGCGAAGACGTGATGTTCGAGTTGCAGGCCCGCGAACTGGGCACATCGAAGATCATCGGCATCTTGACGGCGTGGGACGAAAAGGGCAATCGCATCGCTAGCGCCGGCGATCAACCTTTGCCGGTCGACGTCGCCGCCGTGCAGGTTTCCAGCCGTACTGCGAGTGATCCGTTCCTCTCCTTCAAGGTTCCCGACGGCGTCTCGAAGATTACGCTCTCGGTCGAAGATCTCGCCCTCCGTGGCGGCGCGCATTACGCCTATCGCCTCTCGGCATTCAAAGGCGCCCACGATCTGCAAGCCAGCATCGGCACGGCGTTCGTCAACATTCCCGCCGGCGGCACCGCGCTGGTCAACGTCAACGTCGATCGCCGCGGTTTTCTCGGCCCGCTTACTGTCAAAGCGCTCAACCTGCCGAAAGGCGTCGAGATGACCGGCGGCAACATTCCGTCCGAACTGCCCGAAGGCGCGCCAGGCCGCATCGCCACACGCCGCGCCATGATCGCCCTCACTGCCGCGCAAGGAGCCGAACTGAATCTTTCCGACCTCTCCTTCATCGCCGTCGGCGAAGGCGTCGAACGTCGCGCCAAAGGCATCGGTTACGCGATCAACGTCGCCGGCGCGGTGACACAAGGCGTCGTCGACCGACAGCGGGCTCTCAACGGCGCATGGCTCGGGCTGGAGTTGCCGGCAGCCATGACCGAAGCGCAACCCGCCTCGCTCGATCTGAAACTGGAAAAGTCCGAAAAGAAGGAAGCCGGCTACCAGTTCCTTTTCCGCTGGACCTGGAGCACTCGCAACAACATGCAGCCCGTGCCTCCCACCGTAACCGTCGATGTCCCGAACTTCGCCGACCTTCGCATCATCAACATGGCCGTCGAAAAAGGCAACCGGCGCTCCGGAACGTTCCTCGTCACCTCCACGCGCAACACCGCGCCGGCGCTGTACGACATCATGATCCGAGGAGCTCTGATGACCGGCACAATGCAGCAAGACGTGTATTCCAAGGCGCTCTCATTCGAAGTGCCAGCTCTTGAACCTGAGGATAAGAATGCGACTTCCGCTTCTGCTCGCTAGCGCCGCCGTGCTGGCCGCACAACCCGTCACCTTTCTGCGCGACGTCGCGCCAATCTTGAACAAGGCTGGCTGCACGTCGGGCCCTTGTCACGGCGCTGCTAAAGGCAAGAACGGTTTCAAGCTGTCGCTGCGCGGTTACGATCCGCAGTTCGACTACGAAGCGCTGCTCTACGATCTCTCCGGCCGCCGCTTCAATCGCGCCGAGCCCGCCCGCAGCCTCATGCTCGCCAAACCGTCGCAGGAAATTGCGCACGGCGGCGGTTTGCGTTTTGAAAAGGACTCGGCCTACTACAAGACGATCTACAACTGGATCGCGCAAGGCGTTCCGTACGGCGATCGCGCAAAAGACACCGTCACCGCCATCGAAGTAACGCCGCGCGAAATCAACATGCCGAAACCGGGCGAATCCGCCCAGGTCAACGTCATCGCCAAGTTCGCCGACGGAGCGACCCGCGACGTAACAAAAGAAGCGACCGTCGAATCGAACGTGCCCGACGTGGCGAAGGTCGATGTCGCCGCGAAGGTCTCCGGCGAACGCATCGGCGAAGCGACACTCCTGGTCCGCTACCAAGGCAAGTACTCCACCGTCCCTGTGACGATTCTAAATCCCAAACCCGGCTTCGCCTGGAAGCCCCTGCCGCAAAACAACTACGTCGACACCCACATCGATGCGAAGCTGCAGAAGCTGAAAATTCAACCTTCTCCCGCTACCGACGACGCCTCCTTCCTGCGCCGCGTCACGCTCGATCTCACCGGCCAAACGCCTTCGCCCGATGAAGTGCGCGCCTTCCTCGCCGACGCCACGTCGCAGAAATTGAAGCGCGCGAAAGTCATCGACAAACTCATCGCCCGCCCATCCTTCACCGACTACTGGACCATGAAGTGGGGCGACCTCCTCCAGACGAACCGCAAGTTCCTCGGCGAAAAAGGAACCTACGCCTTCCGCGAATGGATCCGCGAATCCATTGCCGCCAACAAGCCCATGGACAAAATCGTCCGCGAACTTTTGACCAGTTCCGGCTCGAGCTACGAAGCCCCCGCGTCCAACTACTTCCGCGTCACGCGCGACGCCAAAGCGACGATGGAAAAGACCACGCAAGTTTTCCTCGGTGTTCGCATGGTCTGCGCGCAATGTCACGACCATCCCTTCGAGCGCTGGACGCAGAATCAATACTTCCAGATGTCGGCCTTCTTCTCCGCCGTCGGCGTGCGCCCCGGGTACGAAATCGGCGAAGAGATCGTCTTCGATCAACGCCGCGACTACGAAATGAAGCACCCCAAGGACTCGCGCGTCGTCGCGCCGGAGTTCTTGATCGCCTCGACCGCTCCCGTGAAAATTCCCAACGATCCGCGCCGTCGCGACGCGCTCGCCGACTGGATGACCTCGAAGCAAAACCCGTTCTTCGCCAAGTCGATCGTCAATCGCATTTGGAGCTACTTCCTCGGGAAGGGAATCATCGATCCCGTCGACGACATCCGCGCCTCCAACCCGCCCGTCAATCCCGCGCTCCTCGACGCGCTGACCAAGGACTTCATCGATCACAACTTCGACCTGCAGCATCTCATCCGCACCATCGCCAATTCGCGGACCTATCAAGCCTCCTTCACCACCAACGAATGGAACGAGGGCGACGCCGAGAACTTCTCGCACGCCATGCCCCGCCGCCTGACCGCCGAACAGTTAATGGACGCGGTCGCCAGCGCCGCCGGCGCGCGCCCGGCGTTTCCCGAAGTGCCCGTCGACACCGCCGCCACGCAACTGCCCGACCCCCACGTCGGCAAAGATGGCTTCCTCGATTTGTTCGGCCGGCCCACACGCGAGACCGCTTGCGAGTGCGAACGCCGCGCCGATTTCTCGCTTCCGCAAGCGCTCAACCTCGTCAACGGCAAGACCATCTCCGACGCCGTCGCCGATCCCAAAGGCCGCGTCGCTAAACTCGTTCTCGGCGGCAAAGCCGACAGCGCCATCGTCGACGACCTCTATCTCGCGTCGTATGCGCGCCTGCCAAATAAAGACGAAGCCGCGCGCGGCGCAAAGTATCTCAGTGGTGGACCGAAGACCCAGCGGGCGCAGGACCTACTCTGGGCCCTTCTCAACAGCAAAGGTTTCCTGTACAGTTACTAACAAGGAGCATCATCCATGTTCAACCTCCCCGGCCATCCCGCTCAGACCTGTGAAGGACCCACGCGCCGCGAACTGATGCGCATCGGTTCGCTCGGACTCGCGGGCCTGCATCTGCCCGGTTTCCTCGCCTCGCAGAAGGCCGCCAACGCCAACCCCGCGGTGCTCGAAAGGTACAAGGGCGCGCGCGGTTGGGGCAACGCAAAGAACGTCGTGATGATCTTCCTGCAGGGCGGCCCGTCGCACATCGACATCTGGGATCCCAAGCCCGAAGCGCCCTCGAACATCCGCGGCGAATTCAAGCCGATCAAGACCAAGATCCCCGGCACGTTCATCGGTGAGCACATGCCGATGATGGCCAACACGCTCGACAAAGTGACGCTCATCCGCTCGATGAGCTACACGCCCAACGGCCTGTTCAACCACACCGCGGCGATCTACCAGATGCTCACCGGTTATCCGCCCGACAAAGTATCGCCCTCCGGCCAGCTCGAACCGCCGACGCCCGCCGACTTCCCAACCGCCGGCTCGCACATCTCGAAACTGAAGCCAATGAAGGATGCCATGCTGCCCTTCGTCGAACTGCCGCGCCCGCTGCAGGAATCGGGCATCATTGGCAAAGGCGGCGCCGCCGGATTTCTCGGCAAGGCCTACGATCCCTATCGCCTCTATCAGGACCCCGCCGAAGACATCAAACTCGAAGACCTCGCGCTGCGCAAGGAGATTCCGCCCGATCGCCTCCGCGACCGCTTTGAACTGCTCAAGGGCATTAACGGTTCGATGCCCGAGTTGGAGAAGGCGCTCAACAAAGCCGCCGTTGATGAATACTACGGCAAGGCCTACGACTTGGTGTTGAGCGGCAAAGCGCGCGACGCCATGGATCTCAACAAAGAGACCGACAAGATGCGCGAGCGCTACGGCCAGCACACGTTCGGCCAAAGCGTGCTGATGGCCCGCCGCCTCATCGAAGCCGGCACAAAATTCGTGCAGGTCAACTGGCCCAGCGTCGCCAACGGCGATCCCGAAAAGACAGCGTGGGATACCCATGCCGCGAACTTCGGCCCGTTGAAAAATCTCCACTGTCCGAAATTGGATCGCTCTTTGTCCGCGCTCTTGGAGGACATGGATCAACGCGGCCTGCTGAAAGAAACGATGGTCGTCGCCATCGGCGAATTCGGCCGCAGTCCGCGCATGGGTGTCTCGACCTCGGGCAATTCCAACTCGCCCGACGGCCGCGATCACTGGCCCTACTGCTACAGCGCCGTCGTCGCCGGCGCCGGCATCGGCCGCGGCGTGCAATACGGCGAATCGGACGCCACCGCCTCGTCGCCCAAGGAAAAGCCGGTGCACCCGAACGACCTCCTAGCCACCATCTACTACGCCCTCGGCATCGATCCCGATATGGAAATCCGCAATCACCTCAACCAGCCTCGCGAACTCGTAAAGGGCAAGGTTGTGGCGGACCTTTTCGCGTAAACCGCTCACGTGTCGTAGCCGGTGTTGATGCACTTTGATGCACCCATGCTAAGCTGAAGCCATGGCCGTTTCCCCTACAAACCGGCGAACCACTTTAACGCTTCCGGCTTCCACCTTGGACACCGCCAAACGGCTGGCGTCCAAGCGGAAGGTGCACGTGAGCGTTGTAGTGAATGAGGCGCTGGAGGAAGGGCTGCGGCAGAAGTTGGCTTTGGAGCGGGCGGAGAATTTCGTTCAGCGCATGAGCCAAGCGTTTGCGGCCCTCACGGAGGATGAACTGCTACTGGTAAATGGCATCCATCTGACGGAAAAGAAGGTTCGTCGAGGCCGGTGAACGGCCCGTTTGTCTTCGATACCAGCGCGGAGAGTTGGCTGTCCCGTGAGCAGGCTGGGCGGCGGTGGCTCCTCCAGTATGCAAGTCGTCACTTGGTGTACGTTTCGGCTGTGACTGTGATGGAGCGGCTCACGGGCTTTGGCATGGCGATCGCGCAGGCGCCGCCGGATCGTGTAGGCCTCCTCACTGTCATGCGGGATGCCTACGATCAGAACCCAAATCGTGTGTTGCCCGTTCATCAGGGAGTTGCTTGGGCAGCGGCGGAACTTATGCTCCTTCTCCCGATGCCGCCAAGTCCAGCGATCAATTCGCATCGCCGGATGGAATCGAGGTCAACTCGGGTGGCGCGTTGGCGGTTCGACATAATTATCGCCGCGACCGCGCTGGTTTGGGGAATGCCGTTGGTCCATGAAAACGCCCGCGACTTTGAGAGCATCCGAGAAGCGACAGCTCGCCACGCGGACCGTTTTCGGGGTTTGGGAGAGTTGGCGCTGGTCCGTTGTAGTTCGGTCGTTTGAACTTCGCAACTCTAGAAGAACATCTTCAACGCAAACCGGATCTCCCGCTCCCCGCTCGCCCCCAGCACCTCGGTATACCCGCCAAGCGACCGGATCGAACCATCCGCATTCCGAATCAGATTCGACGCATTCGCGCCCGGAACTGCAACTTCGAACTCTCCGTAGGTTACAAGCTCGCGCCAAGTTGGAACGACTCCCGCCGCGCGGACTCGTAAGAGACATGGTCGTCGCCGGCTTGTTCGCAAAGGGCCAAAGATCAGAGCCCCATTAGCCGCAGTTCAACGCGCCGCGGTGCGTTCATGTTGAGCAAACGCGCCGTCGAGCGTCCGGTCGGCGCACGGCCGATGATAACCCCCCCTGGAGCTCAACATGAACGCCCCAATTGAACAGCACGACAAGCCCGCCCGTTTGTATGTCGATGTTCGTACGATTCGGTCCTTTGAATGCGTTGCAGCGGTCGCACGCCAGTGTAAGCTCCGCAAACTCCCCGCAGCCTCCGTGCTGCCTCGCAACGATATGTTCAACATGAAACGTAATGAGCGGGGCGCCCCATTCGGCATGCGGCAATACTCGCACGAATTATTGGCGCGCTTTAGACCCGCTCCTCGCAGATCGCTGTCCATGCGACGCGCATTGTTTGGCGAGGAAGCGCCGCGCGTTGGCCTTCATGATCGATACTAATTCGACAGCCTCGACAAGCTCTTTGTATTCCGCATCCTCTTCCGCCGTGAGCGTCTCCAAGTTGGCCTTGCGGCGCAAGGCCCCGATGCACGCTTCCAGTTCGGAATCGACCCGGAGTTCGAGCAGGCCCGCGGCCATGGAAGAATCAAAGCCGTTACGTACGGTGTCTCCTGGAATCCGCACGTAGGTCAGCCCATCTTGAAACGAGTCGGAAATTCCCGCCCTCAAATTGCGCTCAATCGCAACGGCGGATTTCGCACGGGTCTGTTCGACCCGGGCGGCCAGATGAAGGTGTGCGCCATCTTCTCTCGACGCGCTTGATCCCAATTCTCAAAACTCTATCGGAGCGGTTTTTGGCTCTCACTGGGCCGGTCAACAAAGCGAAGGAATTCAAGAATCAGGCTATTGACTGCCGTCGGCGCTTCCTGCTCGATCGAATGACCGACGCCTGGAAGCAGTAACTTTTTCCAAAGATTAGGAGCGGCCTTTTCCAGGTTGTCAATGCCTGCCCGGCCCACTTGGGCGATCCACGGGTCATCGGAGCCGCCGATAAACAACACCGGTTGCAAAATCTGGCGGCCGACCAGGAACGGGGTTTCCGACCAAAACGTGTCCTGTGCCCGATACCAATTCAAAGCTCCTCGAAACCCGGTGCGGGAGAACTCCGCGGCGAAGTAGTCTAGATCCTCCTGTTTCAGCCAAGATGGAAGTTTCTCAGGCTCCGAGCGGCCGTCTAACGCGGTTTCGTTCAGGCCGAACGTGTAACGCGCCCTATGTTGCGGATCCGCGCCGCCGGAGGACGAGTACAGCCACATCCGCAATGTGCGTTTCGGATCGGCGTCCAACACCTTTTCCGCCTCACCCGGCGCTTGGTAGTAAGTGATATAGAATTGCGATCCCACGGGCGCACGCCTTCGGTTCGCCTCGCTGGGCCGGGGTGCGTCTTTCACGCGAACGGAGTACGGTACGCTCAATTGCACAACGGCGCGGAACATGTCGGGGCGCAAAAGGGCTGAGATGGCGGCCGTTGACGCTCCTATATCGTGGCCGATGATAACAGCCTGTTTGTGACCCAACGCATGGACGAGGCCAACCATGTCGCCGGCGGCTTGCGTCTGGGAATACGCGACGATGTCAAGTGGCGCATCGCTTTGACCGTAGCCTCGCATGTCCGGTGCAACCGCGTGGTACCCGGCAGCGGCCAGGGTCGGCAGCAAATGACGCCAGTTGTACCAAAGTTCAGGGAATCCCTGCACCAGAATAACCAGCGGGCCTTGCCCCTGTTCGGCGACGTGCAGTTTGATTCCGTTGATCTGAACGAACCGGTGCTTGACCTCACTGGTCTGGGCGAGACCTGGCACAATCGATGCCAACGTCAACAATGCGGCGTACAAGTTCATCGGGCTACCGCCATCGAGTGTAGCGCGACAGCGCGCTTTTGGCGAGTTTCCTGTACAGATGCGCTCTACGTGCGAGTTTGCTTAAAAGAAGAGTTTGAGAGCAAACCGAATCTCCCGCTCCCCACTCGCACCCAACACCTCGGTATACCCGCCAAGCGACCGAATCGATCCATCCGCGTTCCGAATCAGACTCGACGCATTCGCGCCCGGGTTCCCAAATCGCGGCGTGTTAGTAATGCTGAACGACTCCGCCCGGAACTGCAACCGCAACTTCTCGGTGATCTGAAAATTCCGGAACAAGCTCGCGTCAAGTTGGAACGACCCCGGCCCGCGCATCGCGTTGCGCCCCGACGTGCCAAACCGCACCGTCGTAATCGGCGCGAACGCCTCCGGATCAAACCAGCTCTGCCCCGGCCCAACACGCTTGCCCTTCGTCACGTCCGCCTTCACCTGATCGGCCGTCTGCCCATTGGCCTGCGCATTCAACGACGTCCCCGCCGCCCCAACCGTAAACGGCGTGCCGCTCAGGATCGACATCAACCCATTCGTCTGCCAGCCGCCCAGTATCCATGCGGCCGCGCCGGAGGTCGCATACTTCTTGCCCTTGCCGAACGGCATCTCGTAGACGCCGTAGACCTGCAAGTTATGCGGCCGGTCGAACCCGGCGACTGCGCGGTTGCGCGCCCAGAACTCCGGCGAGTGCCACATCAAACCGCTGTCGTTGTTGTCGGCGAACGTAATCGCTTTCGACCACGTGTAGCTCACACCGAACATTCCATTTCCAGCCAACTGCTTGCGCAACTGCATCTGCAGCGAGTTGTAGTTCGACGTGTTGAACGGAGTGTACATCGTAATGTTGCCGAGCCTCCCCGGATGCCGCAAGTTGAGTGCCCGGCCCGGATTTCCAGTTCCTGGCAAGCTCGCGTTGATGTTGAGCAGCGCCGTCTGGCGAATCGCGCGCGTGCCGACATAACCAACTTGCAAGGTAAAGCCAAAACCCATGTCGCGTTGAACCGTCGCGTTAAACGATTGAATGTAGCCGCGATTGAATTTTGTCGGCACCGTGTTGGTGTTGACCGCCGACGGCAGCGCAATCACGCCGGATTCAAGCGACGGCACGACGATCGCCGGAATACCCGTACGCAGCGAGCCCGGCGATTCGAACGTCGACGGCGCGTTGAATGTCGTCGACACCGTCGCCGGATAGTTATCGCGCAACCGCCGGAACGAATCCGGATCGATCGAGATTCCGTAGCCCGCGCGCAGAACGGTCTTTTCGTTCGCCCGATACGCGATGCCCAGCCGTGGGGCCAGTTGGCCGATTCCGACGTCCACCCCTTGATCCTTCGGCGTGCTGCCAAGCCCACCGATCAACACACGGTCGAGGTCAACATCGTAACGCTCCGCGCCGCGGTGATCGCGGTACGCGTAGGGATAACGCTCCCAGCGTGTGCCGTAGTTGAGCGTCAGTTTTCGGTTCACCTGCCATTGATCGCGAATGTAGAAACCATAGGCGGGCATGCGCACCGCTGACGGATTGATGTACTGAACGTCTTTTCCAAATGCGTTCGGCGTGCCGAGCAAGAAGTCGGCGAACCCGTTGTATTGGTTTGGCGCTAAGCCGCCGCGCAGCGCCGTCAGGCCGCCCGTGAAATTGAAACCGCCGCGCGGACCAAACGCCGCTTGCGGCTGGAAGTGGTTGATCGTCTAGTAGGTGTACTCGCCGCCCATGCGGATCGAGTGCGCGCCCTTCATCCAACTCAGATTGCCGGTGACAACGTATTGATGATCGCGGAATAGAAACGGATTCGACACGTTCGGATTCCCAATCGCCGAGAAGCCCGAGATGTTGAACCGCGGATAACCGCCCTGCAGGCGATCCGCGCCATTGGTGCCGGGGATCTTTAACTCATCCAGCCCGTAGTTTTTGTCGATGTCGATGTTTTCCGCCGACAGCCGCTGCCGCGTAAAACCAATATTGCCGTCGAAAAGGATGCGCGGAGAAATCGTATAGGTGCCGCCGACCGACGCCGTCTGAATCAGTCCGGGCGCATTGCCAGGCTGCCCACCCGCGAGCGCATCGCCCAGCGCCGGCCCCAGCGATGGCGGATCGAAAATATCGCTCGGTGAGAAGCTGTACCGCGTGAACAGCGAGGTCTTCTCGTTCGGGTTGTAGTTGACCTTGAAATCTGAGTTATCGCGATTGAACGAATACGTGCCGAGCGCCAGATAGTTCGACGGAAACACAGGCTGATTCGGCGCCGGAATCAGCGACGTCATCGTCACCGAGGCCGGGTCGAAGCGGCTTGCCGGTATGCGATTGCCGGGAAAGATCACGCGATTCGCACCCGCCGTCGCGCCCGAGGTCATGCCCGTCAACGGATCGAAAATGTTGACCCCCGTCGCCGAAAAATCGCCCTGCCGCAACGCCGGCTGCGGCACCGTGCGGAAGGCCGATGCGAACCGCCGCCGCGTCGTGCGTTCCCAGTCGGCGAAGAAGAACAGCTTGTTCTTCACAATCGGTCCGCCGATCGTACCGCCAAACTGATTCAACAGGTTCTTCGGCAACTGCGGCGCGGTGAAGAAGAAGTTACGCGCCTGCACTTTCGAATTCGTGTGATACCAGTGGCCCGAACCATGAAACTCATTGGTGCCCGACTTGATCGACACGTTGATCGCGCTGCCCCCGGCCATGCCCTGTTCGGCATCGAACGAGTTCGACACCAGGTTCACGGTTTCGATTGCCTCGGCCGGCGGCACATAAGCCGTGATGTGCGGCAGCCACGGATAGCTGATCGTCGCGCCATCCAGCCGCGTGTTGTTGTTCGAATACGACGCGCCGTTCACGTTCGTGCCGAGCGAGCGCTGCGGATTGCCCGCGTCCGAGTGCAACTCCGCGGGCGGCGAGAACCCGGGAATCAGCTTGTAGAGGTTCTGAAAGTTGCGCCCCTGGTTGCCGGCGAAGGGAAGGTTCATCACCTGCGTTTTGGTGATTTGATTGTTGACGTCGGCGCGGTCGGATTGCAGCGAAATCGCGGGCGCGGTGACCGTGACGCTCTCACTCACCGAAGCCACTTGCAGCTTCACGTCGAGCCGCTGCATCGTGTTGATCGCGATCGCGACGTTTTCCTGATTCAACGTGCTGAACGACGGCGCCGATATGGTCACCTTGTACGGCCCAGCGCCCAGATCGTTGAACGAGAACGCACCGCGTTCATCGGTCGTAGTCTGCCGGCTCACGCCGTTCGACGTGTTCAAGGCTTCGACCCTGGCCTTCGGAACGGCGGCGCCGGAAGGATCGGAGACCGACCCGACAAGCGAACCATAAAGAACCTGCGCCACAATCGTGGCGGGGCAGAGAATCGTTGCGAGCGACAGAGCGAGCAAACGCATGACAAGAACCTCCCTGGTTTGTCTCATGGTAGCTCATCCCCACAGGCTCTTCGCGCGAAACTTCCGCGCCAGCCCGCGCGCGATCTGCTCCATGCCCGTTCCAAACGGCATGTCAACGGAGAGATACGTCCACGTCGCACCCCGGCGCATCGGAGCCGCCTCGGCCGCCACTTGCGACACCTCATCCCAAAACGCCTGACACAGCGCATGCACCTGCGGCAGGTACTCCGCGAACGGTTCGCGCCCGCCAAGATTCAAGAACGGAAAGCCGGTCTTGATGTGTTCGAGCTCTTCGAGAAACCGCGCCCAGCACTCGTCAATCGCCGCGCGCTCGATCTCACCCGCGGACTCGCGCCGCTGCAAAACATGATGCCGCTGGCCCTCCACAATCTGTTCGTATTTATTGAGGAACATCCTCGCGTCGAGATGCCGGCCTTCCGCCCGCCTCTGCAGCGAATCGCAATCGGCCGCCGATCCAATCTGCTCGCCAGGGTCGAGGTTCTTGCGAAACAGCTCATCGTCGAACGCCAGAAAGAACTGCGACGAACCGGGATCTCCCTGTCGCCCCGCGCGCCCGCGCAGTTGATGATCGATCCGCCGGCTGTCGTTGCGCGACGCGCCGATTACATGCAGCCCGCCCAGCGCCGCAACACCTTCGCCGAGCAGAATGTCGACGCCGCGTCCCGCCATATTCGTCGATATCGTCACCGCGCCGCGTTGGCCCGCGCGCGCAATGATAGCCGCTTCGGCATCTTCGTTCTTCGCGTTCAACACGTGGTGATCGATCGCGCCAAGGCGCGCACTAAGAGCCTCCGAAGCCGCCACGCTAGCCGTGCCCACAAGCACCGGCCTCCCCGTCCTGTGCACATCGTAAATCTCTTGCACAATGGCGTCAAGCTTCGCCTCGTGCGTGCGGAAGAACCGGTCGGGTCGGTCTTCGCGAATCATCGGCTTGTAAGTTGGTATCGTCTCGACGCCGAGTCCGTAGATCCGCGCGAACTCCTCGGCCTGCGAAACCGCGGTGCCGGCCATGCCGCAGAGATGGTCGTATTGCTGCACGAAGTTCTGCAGCGTAATCGACGCCAACACGCGGCCGGGTTCACGAACCGTCAAGCCTTCCTTGGCTTCCAACGCCGCATGCAACCCAGCCGGCCAACGGCGCTCGCGCGAGCCCCGGCCTTTGTAGGCGTCGATCGGCACGACCCGCCCATCGGCCACCATGTAGTCCACATCGCGATGTAGCAACCTGCGCGCATGCAACGCATGCAGAACCGCGGTGATGACGGGCGCGCCCTCTTCTTCGTAGGCGTTGTCGATCCCGAGCAGACGTTCCACCTTCTCTGATCCGGCGACCGTGAGATTGAACGATGTTCCCTCGGGCGCGCGCTCGAAATCGATGCCCTCGTGGAGATGTTGCACAGCCGAATCGGCCAGCACAGCCGCGGCGGCCAAACCGGATGACTCCCCGGCAAGCACCAACGGAATGCGGGCCTCGTCGATGAGGACGCAATCGGCTTCGTCGATGATCGCCGAATGCAGCGGCCGTTGCACGCGTTCATCGTCTTGCAAGGCGCGGCAATCGCGGAGATGGTCGAAACCCGCTTCGGTCGCCGAGACATAGGCGACATCGGCGGCGTAGGCCTCCTTACGCTGTTGAGGTGTCGAAGCCTGTCGCACCCACGCCGCGCGAAGTCCAAGTTCCTTGTAGACCGGTGCCATCCACTCGGCATCGCGCTGGGCAAGGTAGTCGTTGGCGGTGAGAATGTGCACGCCGCGGCCCTCTCGGGCCAGCGCGGTGGCGGCGGGCACAGCGGCGAGCGTCTTGCCCTCGCCGGTTTGCATTTCGACAATACGGCCGTTTAGCAGCGCCTCGGCGCATCGCCATTGAGTAGGAAAAAGAGAATAGCCGAATACTCGGCGCACGGCTGCGTCAGCCGCGGAAAAGTTCGCGTTCATAAAGTGTCCTCGGGTTCGTGGTGTCGCCTGCCCTACAGAGCCGCGACCGCAAGGGAGCCCCCATGGCCCGCCGCGGGCCGCACAAAACGATGAAAGTCGCCACCACCTCCCCACCCCCAAACGCCCCAATTACGCCGACAACCCTACAGAGCCGCGACCGCGAAGGAGCGGACCTTCCCCAACCGATAGCTCCCACAAAAAGTCAGGAAGGTGCCGCAATAGCAAGCTCGAACGAGCCTAAACGACAACAAACGGAGGAGGACGCTGAAACAACGCAAACGCCAGATCGACAGCAACGAACTGCACCGCCGGCGCGCGCGTATCGTCCACGGCCCGCCGTCGCGACGGTCGCGCAATCCGCGGGGCCTCTTGTTCATCCCGCGACTCATCGGAGCAATAAACAACCGCCGCTGCCAGGCGAATCGAGATCGACGAAGAAACCACTGGCGCTGCTGGCAGCAAGGCCGCAAACAGAACCAGCAGTGTCGCTACGCGTGAGATCACACTTCCATAGTAGCCCGTGTTACCTTAGAAAAGTACCCGCTGACGTGCCGTTATCCCCTGCTGGTGAGGAGTTTCAAAGGTTAGTCGATCTGATGGCGCGGCTTCGCGCACCGGATGGTTGCCCGTGGGACCGCGAGCAAACTTTCGACACCATCAAGCGCTACACGCTGGAAGAAACCTACGAAGTTATGGAAGCGATCGAGGATCGCGACTGGCCCGCCTTGCGCGAAGAATTGGGCGACCTCCTCCTGCAGCCCGTCTTCCACGCCCAAATGGCCTCCGAGCAGGATCTATTCCGCATCGAAGACTCGCTACGCTCCATCAATGAGAAGTTGATCCGCCGCCACCCGCACGTCTTCGGTGATGCCAGCGCGGAAACCGCCGACGACGTAAAGACCGTCTGGGATCGCGTGAAAGCGGAAGAAAAACCCGCCACGAAGGGCATTCTTGAGGGCATCAACAAAGCGCTGCCCGCCCTCCTCGAAGCGAAAGAAATTTCAAGCCGCGCCGCCAAGGCCGGATTCGACTGGGATAGCGTCGAGCAAGTCGTCGACAAGCTCCACGAAGAGTTGAACGAGTTGAAGACAGCGACAACCCCCGACGAGCGCGAAGGCGAAATCGGCGACCTCTTCTTCGTTCTCGTCAACATCGCGCGTTTCTACAAGGTCGATCCCGAGCAAGCTCTTCGCCGCACAAACGCAAAGTTCAAGAAACGTTTCAAACATCTCGAACGACGGTTGGAGGAACAAGGCCGCGCCGTTGAAGGCACACCAATTAGCGAGTTGGAAGAACTATGGCAGGAGGCAAAACGAGCGTGATAGAAGTTCGAACCATCACCGAGACCGAAGACCTGCGGGAAGCCGTGCGGTTGCAGAAAGAGATCTGGGGATTTGAAGATCTGGAACTGCTGCCGGTCCGCATGTTCGTCGTCGCCAACAAAGTCGGCGGGCAGACGATGGCCGCCTTCGACGGCGCGCGGATGGTCGGGTTTCTCATCGCCGTTCCCGGCATCAAGACCGACGGCACGCACTATCTGCACAGCAACATGATGGGCGTCGTCGCCGATTATCGCAACGCCGGCGTCGGCCGCACTTTAAAGCTCGCTCAACGCGAAGAAGCGCTCTCGCGCGGTATCGACATGATCGAATGGACGTTCGATCCGCTCGAAGTGAAGAACGCTTTCTTCAACATCGAACGGCTGGGCGCGGTCGTCGAGCGTTACGTGCTGAATCAATACGGCGTGACCACCAGCAAGCTGCATGGTGGCCTGCCCACCGACCGCTGCATCGCCTCGTGGCGTCTCAACCGCCCGCGCGGCGAGCGAAAACCCGTGGTTGAGCGCATCGAAGTGCCTCACGATCTGTCCTCGGGCAAACGGGAAATCCAAGCCTCGGTCAGCGAACGTTTTCTCGAATACCTGCGGCGCGGTCTGGTCGCCACCGGATTCGAGCGCGGCGAAACCCAGAGCGCCTACCTGTTCACGGAGAAATAGAATGTCATTCCAAATCGAAGAGATCCGTCTGCGCCAGATCGGCATGCCGCTCGTCAAGTTTTTCGAGACCAGCTTTGGCCGCACCTACGAACGCCACATGGTGCTGGTCGAGGTTGTTTCCGAAGCCGTGTCGGGCTGGGGCGAAGTCACCGCGGGTGAGAATCCGTTCTACAACGAAGAGTGGACCGAGTCGGCCTGGAGCATCGTCAAGGACTACGTCGCGCCGCGCATTCTGAAGACGCCGTTCACCACCGCCGCTGATGTCGCCGCGCGTGTCGCGCACATTCGCGGACACCGCATGGCCCGAGGCGGCGCGGAAGTCGCCGTCTGGGATCTCGAAGCGAAACGCGCCGGTGTACCGCTGTGGAAGTTGATCGGCGGCGGCGCGCGGCCCGAAATTCCAAGCGGCGTGTCGCTCGGTATTCAAGACACCGTCGACGATCTGCTGAATGTCATCGAGAAGGAACTCGCCGACGGCTATCAGCGCATCAAGATGAAGATCAAGCCCGGCCGCGACGTCGAAGACATCCGCGAAGTGCGCAAACGGTTCCCGTCCATCAAGCTAATGGCCGACGCGAACTCCGCCTACACGCTCAACGACATCGATCGGCTGAAAGCGCTCGACGAATTCTACCTGATGATGATCGAGCAGCCGCTCGCGCACGACGACATCATCGACCACGCCGAGCTGCAAAAACACCTGCAAACGCCGATCTGTCTGGACGAGTGCATTCGCTCCGCGCATCACGCCGAACAGGCGATCCGCATGCACGCCTGCGGCATTATCAATATTAAACTCGGCCGCGTCGGTGGCTTCGCGGAAGCGAAGAAGGTCCACGATGTCTGCCAGGCCGCCGGCATTCCCGTGTGGTGCGGCGGCATGCTCGAATCAGGCATCGGCCGCGCGCATAACGTCGCGCTCGCCACACTGCCGAATTTCACGATTCCAGGCGATGTCTCGGCGTCGAAGCGCTACTGGAAGCGCGAACTCCTGACCGAAGAGATCGTCGCAACGCCGAACGGCACGATCAAGTCCAACGATCGCCCCGGCTTCGGCTACGACATCGACATGGACTTCCTCGACTCCATCACCGTCCGCAAGGAGACCATTCGTTGACCGACGGTGCGAGTCAATTCCGAATCTATCTGCTCATCACAGTTGTTTATCTGTTTTGGGGCAGCAACTTCGTGATATCGAAGTTCGCGCTCAACGAAATGCCGAGTCCGCTGGCGGCCGGTATGCGGTCGTTGCTAGCCGGAGCGCTGCTGTACGTGGTGTATCGATTGATGCAAGGCGAGGACCGCCCGCCGCTTCGCCGCGATGAAATTCCGCGCTTGGCTTTGCTCGGCGTCCTCGGCATCAGCGTAAATCAAGTTTGCTTTCTCGCCGGGCTCTCGATCACCAGCGCGAGCCATGCGGCGATCGTGATCGGCATGACGCCGTTCATGGTGTTGTTCCTCGCATGGCTGCGCGGTCAGGAGTCGTTCACGTGGAAGCGGGTTCTCGGCCTGTGTGTCGCGGTCGTGGGTGTGTTGATTTTGCAGAAACCATCGCCAAGCACCCAGTCGGCATCGCTGATCGGCGACCTGCTGATCCTCGGCGCGGGCGCCTCGTTTGCCTACTACACCGTGTACGGCAAGGAACTCGCCGTCGAGCACGGCGCGATGGCCGTTCTCTCTGTTTCCTTCCTCACCGGCGGCATCCTGTTATTACCGGTGACCCTGTACTTCGCCAAGGGCTTTGACTTCGGCAAAGTCAGCACAACCGCGTGGCTGTCGTTTGGATATATGACGGTTGTGTCGTCGGTCTTGTGTTCCATCGGTTGGGCCATTGCGCTAAAGCGCGTCACAGCCTCGCGCATCTCGGCGTTTTCGTATTTGCAGCCATTCGTGGCCACGCTGATGGCGATCCCGATGCTCGGCGAGCCGATCACCGCGTCGCTCGTTGGCGGCGGCAGTCTGATCATGGCTGGCGTCTATTTGTCGGAGCGCGCCTGATGGCCGGCTTCGGCGCACTGCTGAAGAACAACCCGAACTATCGCTACACGTGGATGGGGCAAGTGGTCAGCGAAACCGGCGATCACTTCAACACGATCGCCGTCTTCAGCCTCATTCTGGAACAGACGAATTCCGGGCTCGCCGTCAGCGGCGTCATGCTCGCGCGCGCGATCCCGATGTTGCTCGCTGGGCCGCTGGCCGGAGTAAGTCTCGACCGCTTCGATCGCCGCCAGATCATGATCGCGAGCGATCTGGTTCGCGGCGTGTTGGCCGCGCTCTTCGTGCTCGGCATACCGGCCGGGCGTTCGTGGCTGATTTACCTGCTGAGCGCGATGGTCATGGCGGCATCGCCGTTCTTCACCAGCGGCCGCGCGGCGATTCTGCCGTCGATTACGACCAAGGACGAACTGCACACCGCCAACTCGATGACACAGACAACGCAGTGGACAACGACCGCGCTCGGCTCCTTCCTCGGCGGCGCCAGCGCCGCGGCCTTCGGCTACGAAGCGGCGTTTCTGTTGAACGCGCTGTCGTTCTTCTTCTCGGCCGCGTGCATCGCCAAACTGCGCGTCCCCGCCGGCGCCTTCACCGCCAAGCGCAATGCCCTCAATGAAACGAAGGTCGTCAAGCCGTGGCACGACTACCGCGAAGGCCTGCGCTACATCGGTTCGGTGCCGCTGCTGGTCGGCTTGTGCGCGGTGAGTGTCGGATGGGCCTCCGGAGGCGGCGCGGCGCAGATCCTCTTCCCGTTGTTCGGCGAGCGCGTATTCCATCGCGGGCCGCAAGGCATCGGCGAAATTTGGGGCATGGCCGGCGCGGGGCTTGTTGTCGGCGCAATCTTCGCACACCGCCTGATGCCGCGGCTTAGTTACACCGGATACAAAAGGACGATCGCGATCGCTTACGCGGTGCACGGCGCGTCGTATGTTGCCTTCGCGCTCGCGACGCCATATTGGTTGGCGCTGGCGATGATCGCCCTGTCCCGCGCATCGGTCGCCGTGAGTTCGGTGATGAACATGACCCAACTCCTGCGCATTGTTCCGGACGAGTTCCGAGGCCGCGTGTTCTCCACACTGGAAACGTTGACGTGGGGCGTGATGATGCTGTCGATGACCGGCGCGGGACTGGCGTCCGATCATACCGACGCACGCACGATCGGCGTCGTCAGCGGCGTGTTAAGCAGCTTAACGGCGGTATTCTGGACGTGGGCCAACGTGACGGGGAGATTACCCGAGCCCCCGTATTTACAGGCGAACGAAATGGAAGAGGTCGAAGTGCACGGAGAGACGAATGGCTGAGTTGGAAGGCAAAATAATCCTTGTGACCGGCGCGGCCAAGCGCATCGGCCGGGCGATCGCGTTGCGTCTTCATCGCGAGGGCGCTCGCGTGGCTATTCATTATTCGACTTCGCAGGCGGAAGCCGAAGCGACGTCGAAGGAATGCGGCGACGCGCCTTTGTTTCGGGCGAATCTGGAAAACGTTGCGGAGATCGAGGCGATGTTCCGCGATATCGACGAGCGATTGGGCCGCATCGACGGGTTAGTCAATAACGCCGCGCGATTCACGCGCTTCAATCCGCTCGAAGTCACCGAAGCCGATTGGGATTTTATTCACGATGTGAACCTGAAAGCCGTATTCTTCTGCTGCAAGGAAGCGGGCCGCCGCATGCAGCGGCAAGGCGAAGGCCGCATCGTCAACATCAGTTCACTCGGCGGTCTCCGCCCGTGGGCGGAGCATTCGCACTACTGCGCATCGAAGGCGGGTGTGATCATGATGACGAAAGCGCTCGCAAAATCTTTCGCGCCGTGGGCGACGGTGAACTCCGTCGCGCCGGGGGTGATCCCCTTCGGCGAGTGGAACAACGCGATGGCGGCGATGCTCGACGCAACGCCCGCGCAGCGCGTTGGGACCGGCGATGAGATCGCGGACGCGGTCGTCTACTTCTTGCGCGCTTCGAATTTTGTGACCGGCCAGATCATGGCCGTCGATGGCGGGCTAAGCCTGCGTTAACGCCGCCGACGCGCCGACCCAATTTAGACCTTTGTTGTGATCGACGCCCATCATCTTTCCGCGTCCCATG
>Ga0194131_10003400_pt1 | contig 25118 bp, 22 predicted proteins | sample TA2KigO120mmetaG_FD_148631 | JGI IMG/M metagenome (GOLD analysis project Ga0194131, IMG submission 148631) | Freshwater microbial communities from Lake Tanganyika, Tanzania - TA2015053 Kigoma Offshore 120m | ecosystem: Environmental > Aquatic > Freshwater > Lake | place: Tanzania: Lake... | reverse complement strand
CCGCGCGAGGGCGGCGGCACGACGGCGGTCGTCACGCTGCCGCGCAAATGAAACGGGGCGCCGCGGCGCCCCTGGGTTGTCATTCCCGCCCCCACCCGGGGAGAGGGCGGGCCGAAGCTCACTCAGGCAGATAGTCGGTGATGTTCACCCACTTGCCGTTCTGGATCTGGCTGACGCGCGACTGCTGGTTGCCCAGGTGCTGGGTCGCGGTGAACTTGTACTCCGGGCTGCCGAACATGTCGCGCGGGAAGGGCGCGCTCTCCAGCGCCTTGACGAAGCTGTCGGTCGTCAGGTTCGGGCCGGCGCGCTTGGCGGTCTGGTAGAAAAGGTCGGCGATGACGTAACCGTAGGCGGAGAACAGGCCGGGATCCTCCTTGAACTGGGCCTTGTAGGCGGCCGCCCAGTCGCGCAGGTTCTTGGAGGCGTCGTCCGGGTATGGCACCGCAACCTGGTTCATCGAGTAGAAGCCGTTCATGGCCGGGCCGCCGAGCTTGTGGATGAGGTCGGTGTAGGAGGCGGTGGTGCCGATGAAGTTCGGGTTCCAGCCCATCTTGCGCGCCGTGCCGATGGTGCCCAGCGTCTCGCGGATGATGGTGCCCATCACCACCGTGTCGCAGTTCGAGCCCTTCATCTTCGCCACTTGGGCGGAGAAGTCGGTGGCGCCGCGCTTGAAGGTGGTCTTTTCGACGAAGCTCTTGCCGATCTGCTTGAGGCCGTCCTCGGCGCCGCGCATCACTTCCAGCCCGAACTCGTCGTCCTGGTAGATGATGCAATAGCTGCTGGCGCCGCGCTCCCTGGCCATCCACTTCACGCCGGAGCGGATCTGGTAGTAGTAGGGCGAGGCGAAGGAGAACTTCAGCTTGTGCAGCGGCTCGTACATCTCGCGCGCGCCGGTGAGCGGGAAGACGTGCGGGATGTTCTTCTCGAAGAGAATCGGCATGGTGGCCATGGCGACGCCCGTGCCGATGGTGCCGGCCATGGCGAAGATCTTGTCCTGCCCGACCAGCTTCTGCGCGGCGAGGATGCCCTTCTTCGGATCGTAGCCGCTGTCCTCGACCACCAGCTTGATCTTGCGGCCGTGCACGCCGCCCAGGGCATTGATCTCGTCCACCCGCATCTGCATGCCATTGCGGGCCGGCTTGCTGAAGCCGGCGAGCGGGCCGGACAGATCCTGGATCGAGCCGAGGACGATGGTGTCCTTGGTGACGCCCAGCTGCTGGGCCTGGGCCGACCAGGCCAGGGTCGTGGCGGCCGCCAGGACGGCGGCCTTGATAATGGTGCGCTTCATGGTCAAGTCTCCTCTCCTTGTTATTTCGCCTGCTGGCGGTACATCGATTCTATAAGGTCTGCATATTTTTGGTTAACGAATTTTCGCTTCAGCTTCATGGTCGGCGTCAACTCCTCGTCCTCGGCCGTAAGTTTCTGTTCTATCAGGCGGAATTTCTTGACCTGCTCGACGCGGGCGAACTCCTTGTTCACCCGCTCGATCTCCCCCTCGATCAGGCGCTGGATCTCCGGCGCCCGGCACAGGCTGGCGTAGTTGGAGAAGGGGATGTCGTGGTCCTGGGCGAATTTCTCGACGTTCTCCTGGTCGATCATGATCAGGCAGACCAGGTAGGGACGCTTGTCGCCGATCACCACGGCGTCGGTGACGTAGGGCGAGAACTTGAGCTGGTTCTCGATTTCCGAAGGGGTGATGTTCTTGCCGCCGGCGGTGATGATGATGTCCTTGAGGCGGTCGGAGATCTTGAAGAAGCCGTCGGCATCCACCAAGCCGACGTCGCCGGTGTGCAGCCAGCCCTCGGCATCGATGGCCTCGGCGGTCTTTTCCGGCTGGTTGAGGTAGCCCATGAAGACGTTGCCGCCGCGGATGAGCAGTTCGCCGTTGTCGGCCACCTTCACCTCGCAGTAGGGCACGTTGGTGCCGATCATGCCGGGCTTGATTCGGCCGGCCGGGGTCAGGGTGGCGCCGCCGCTCGATTCGGTCATGCCCCAGCCCTCCAGCATCGGCACGCCGAGCGCCATGTACCAGCGCACCAGGTCCGGCGAGATCGGCGCCGCGCCGGTGACGAGCACGCGGCAGCGGTTGATGCCGATCAGGCGGCGGATGTTGTTGAGCACCAGGAAGCGCGCCAGCCAGAACTGTGCGCGCAGGCCGGGGCCGACCGGCTTTCCGGCCTCGTGCAGCGCCACGGCGCGCATGCCGACGCCGATTGCCCACTTATAGGCCAGCTTCTCGATGAGCAGGCCCTCAGCGATGCCGATCATCACCCCGGAGTAGAACTTCTCCCAGATGCGCGGCACGGCGATGAACACCGTCGGCTGGATCTCGCGCACGTTCTCGGGAATGGTCTCGGGGTTCTCGACGAAGTTGAGCACGGCGCCGGTGTACAGGCCGAAATAGGCGCCAAGCACGCGCTCGACGACATGGCACAGCGGCAGGAAGCACATCCGCTCGACTGTCTCGTCCTGCACGAGGATGGTGTTGAATCCGTGCAGGGAGTAGATCACGTTGTGGTGCGAGAGCATGGCGCCCTTGGGCCTGCCGGTGGTGCCGGAGGTGTAGATGAGGATGGCGAGGTCGCCGGGCGCGCGGCTGTCTATGCGCCCCTGCCACTCGGCCTCGGCGGCGGCACCTAGCTTCTCGATTCGTGCGCGGCCGACCTCGCGCAGGGTGTCGAGGCTGATCACGCTCGGGTCGTCCAGCCCGCGCAGGCCTTCCATGTCCCAGACGACGATCTTGCGCAGCAGCGGCAGATGCTCGCGCGCCTCGAGCGCCTTGTCGAGCTGCTCCTCGTCCTCGACGAAGAGATAGACCGAGCGCGAATCCTCCGAGAGGTACTGCACCTGGGAAGCCGAGTCGGTGGGGTAGATGCCCGAGCTGATGCCGCCGGCGCAAAGGGCGCCCAGGTCGGAGTACAGCCATTCCTGGCGCGTGTTGCCGAGGATCGAAACCGTTTCGCCCGGCGCGAAGCCGAGCTCGATCAGGCCCATGCCGATCTCGCGCACGATGCGATCGAGGCCGTTCCAGGTCGTCGTCTGCCACAGGCCGAAGGACTTCTGGCGGAAGATGACCTGGTCGCCGCGCGCCCTGACGGCGTTGGCGAACATGCGCGGCAGGGTCTCGCCGGGGACGACGATGCCCTGCGGGGCGATCATGTTGGCGAATTCGGGTTTCCACCACATAGGGCCGCGCTTCCCTTCCTATCTCCAGGTCTTCTTCTTCTTCCAGCGCCGCGTGCCGCGCACGCCGCTGTCCTTGATGCCGAGGTAGAATTCCTTGACATCCTCCTTCTCGCGCAGCACCGAGCAGGGATCCTCCATGACGATGCGGCCGACCTCGAGCACGTAGCCGTAGTCGGCGTACTTCAGCGCCACGCGTGCGTTCTGCTCCACCAGCAGGATGGTGACGCCGCGCTCGCGGTTGATGCGCTTGATGATTTCGAAGATCTCGTGTGTGAGCTTGGGCGACAGGCCCAGACTCGGCTCGTCGAGCAGCATGATCGTCGGCCTGGCCAGCAGCGCCCGGCTGATGGCGAGCATCTGCTGCTGGCCGCCGGAGAGCTGGCCCGCCGGCTGGCCGGCGCGCTCCTGGAGGATGGGAAAGTAGCCGTACACCTGCTCGATCTCCTGCTCGACGGCGGCCTTGTCGCCGAGCGGCCGCGTGTAGGCGCCCATGAGCAGGTTCTCGCGCACGGTGAGCAGCGGAAAAATCTCGCGGCCCTCCGGCACGTGGGCGATGCCCTGGCGCACGATCCAGGCCGGGTCCTGCTTCTGGATCGGCTCGCCGTGGTAGAGGATGCTGCCCTTCTGCGGGTCGATGATGCCGGAGATGGTTTTCAGGATGGTCGACTTGCCGGCGCCGTTGGCGCCGAGCACGGTGACGATGCTGCCCCGCGCCACCTTGAGCGAGACGCCGCGGATGGCCTTCACCGGGCCGTAGGCCGACTCGACGTTGTTCAACTGGAGGATCACGTCAGTCATCGGCCCCTCCGAGATAGGCCTCCACTACGGCCGGGTGCGACTGCACCTCGATCGCCGTACCCGTGGCCAGCTCCTCGCCCTGGTTGAGGGCGAAGACGCGGTCGGAGACGCGCGAGACCAGGCTCATGTCGTGCTCGACCATGATCACCGTGATGCCGAGGTCGTGCTTGATGTCCTCGATCCAGAAGCCCATGTCCTCGGTCTCCTCGACGTTGAGGCCGGAGGAGGGCTCGTCGAGCAGCAGCAGCTTGGGCCGCATGGCCAGTGCGCGGCCGAGCTCGACCACCTTGCGCACGCCGTAGGGCAGCCCCGCCACCATCTGGTCGCGGTAGTGCTGCAGGTCGAGGAACTCGATCACCTCCTCGACGGTTCGGCGGAACTGCAGCTCGGTCCGGCGCACCATGGGCGTGAACAGCAGGTCCTGCCACCAGCCCGTATGGCGGTGGCAGTGGCGGCCGACGAGCAGGTTCTGCAGCACCGTGGCGTGCTCGAACAGCTCGATGTTCTGGAAGGTGCGGGCGATGCCCAGCCTCGCGATCTCGTAGGGCGCAAGGTGGGAGATCTTCTCGCCCTCGAAGGTGACGAAGCCGGCGGTCGGCCGGTAGAGCCCGCTGATGAGGTTGAAGATGGTGGTCTTGCCGGCGCCGTTGGGGCCGATGAGCGAGAACACCTCGTTCGGCCACACTTCGAAGCTGACGTTGTTCACGGCCTTGAGGCCGCCGAACTGCACCGACAGGGTGTTGGCGGTGAGAAGCGGTGTCACTTCAGCCTCTCGGACTTCATGTAGCTCTTCTGTCGTCTGAACAGGCCCTTGCGGTAGAAGGGGAAGAGCTGGAAGAAGGTGCGGATCTTCAGCCAGCGGCCGTAGAGGCCCATCGGCTCGAACAGCACGAAAGCGACGAGGATCAGGCCGAAGATGGTCGGCTGCAGGCCGGTCTGCTGGCCGATGCCGGGCGGCAGCCAGTCCTTGGCCAGCACAATCAACTGCTGCACGACGATCCAGAAGGCGGCGCCGAAGATGGCGCCGTAGATCGAGCCGACGCCGCCCACCACCAGGATGATGAGCAGCTCGATAGACTGCAGGAAGGTGAACTGCTCGGGCGAGATGAAGCGCAGCTTGTGCGCGTAGAGCGCACCGGCTAGCCCCGTGATGGCGGCGGAGAGCGCAAAGGCGGTGGTCTTGTAGCGCGCCAGGTTGATGCCCATGCTCTGCGCCGAGATCTCGGAATCGCGGATGGCGACGAAGGCGCGCCCGGTCGGGCTGCGCATCAGGTTCATGACGCCGAGTACGACCAGCGCCAGCACGATCAGCGTCAGGAAATACATGCGCAGCTCGCTGTCGATGGGGATGCCGAACACCTCCAGGGCCCCCAGCATCTTGCCGGCGTTGCCACCGGTGATGTGCTCGGCGCGCGCCACACCCTCCTCGACGATGAAGCCGAAGGCCATGGTGGCGATGGCCAGGTACATGCCCTTCACGCGCAGCGCCGGCAGGCCGACGATGATGCCGGTGACACCGGCCACCAGAGCCGAAAAGCCGAGGGAGAGCACGAAGGGCCAGCCGTGGGCGTGCAGGTAAGCCTCGGTGTAGGCGCCCATGGCGAGGAAGGCGGCGTGGCCGATCGAGACTTGCCCGGTGAAACCGACCAGGATCATCAGGCCGAGGCTGACGATGGAATAGATCCAGATGAAGACCAGCTGCGAGATCCAGTAGTCGCTCAGCAGCCAGGGCGCGGCGAGCAGCGCCACCGCCAGCGCGGAATACCAGAACGCCTGGCCGCCATGCTTGAACAGGCGGATGTCCTGCTGGTAATCGGTCTTGAACAGGAATCTCATCAGACCTTCTTCCTGAGGTTCTCGCCGAACAGGCCGTTCGGCTTCACGGCGAGCATGATCAGCACGACGATGTAGGCGGCGACGTCCTTGAAGCCCTCCGGCAGGTAGAAGCCGGCCAGCGTCTCGACCACGCCGATGATGAGGCCGCCGACCAGCGCGCCGGGGATGCTGCCGAAGCCGCCGACCACTGCGGCCGGGAAGGCCTTCAGGCCGATGAAGCCCATGTTGGCGTGCACGAAGGTGATCGGCGCAAGCAGAAGCCCCGCGCCGGCCGACACGGCGGCCGAGATGCCCCACACCAGCATGTTGATGCGCCGCACCGGGATACCCATGTAGAAGGCGGCCAGCTGGTTCTGCGAGGTGGCCTGCATGGCGATGCCGATCTTGGTGTGCTTGAAAAGCAAGTAGAGAGCGAGGATGAGCATCGCCGTGACGGCAACGATGACGATGTGCTCCATCGACAGCACCAGGCCGCCGACATGCACGACCTGGTCCTTGTAGGGCACCGGCAGGACGTGGGTGTCGGTGCCCCACTCCGGGATCATGGTGACGATGCCGCGCGCGAGGAAGCCGATGCCGATGGTAGCCATCACCACGGTGAACGCCGGCTGGCCGAGCAGGGGCCGAAGCACGGCGCGCTCCAGAGCCATGCCGAAGAAGAGCATGACGACGAGGGCGGCGAAGAACGCCGCCCAGAACGGCATGCCCATCGCCAGGGTGCCGGTGAGGCCGAGGAAGCCGCCCACCATCATCAGGTCGCCCTGTGCGAAGTTGACGGTCTCCGTCGCCTTGTAGATCAGGACGAAGCCGAGCGCGATCAGGCCGTAGATGCAGCCTTGCGCGACGCCGCTCGCGACGAGTTGCAGGAATTGCAGCAAGCCCTCTCCTCCGACTGCCTTCTTTATTTGTTCAGGACGTTCCGCAGTGCAAAACGGCCTTTCGCTATTTCGATGTGCGGCGATTATGACTTAAACCAGGAAGAATTGTGCACCCTCTGCAGTTTTTTTGCGCAGACTTTCGCTCGGGCGAAAACGCTCGCCGCATTGTTCCGCCAGGCGGTCGCAGGCGGCGATGAAATTGGCCACGCCCATGGTGTGGATTTGACCGATCGGGCCGCCGCGGAAAGGGGGATAGCCCCAGCCGAGGATGGCGCCGACGTCGGCGTCCTGCGGCGAAGTGAGCACGCCCTCGTCCAGGCAGCGCACGGTTTCGAGCGACTGGATCAGCATCAGCCGTTCGACGACCTGTTCGAGTGAGGGCTGTTCCGTACGTGCCGGAAAATGCTCGACGAGGCCGGGCCAGAGATGCTTCTTCGCCTCGGCGGGATATTCGTAGAAGCCGTGGCCGCTCTTCCTGCCGAGGCGGTTGAGCTTTTCGACCATCAGCGCGGCGACCTGGTCGGCGGCGCGCGGCACGTACTGGTCGCCGAGGTCGGCCCGGGTCTGCCTGGCGATCTTGTGCACCAGCTCGAGGGAGACTTCGTCGGCCAGCGCCAGCGGGCCCACCGGCATGCCGGCCAGCCGCCCGGCGTTGTCGATCAGCGCCGGCGTGACGCCTTCCTGCAGCAGGGCCATGCCTTCCGACAGGTAGGTGCCGAAGACGCGGCTGGTGTAGAAGCCGCGCGCGTCGTTCACGACGATCGGCGTCTTGCCGATGGCGCGCACGAAGTCCATCGAACGCGCCAGCGTCGCCGGCGAGGTCTGCTTGCCGAGGATGATTTCCACCAGCGGCATCCTGTCGGCGGGCGAGAAGAAATGCAGGCCGATGAAGTTGGCGGGACGGCCGCTCGCCTCGGCCAGCCCGGTGATGGGGAGCGTCGAGGTATTGGAGGCGAAGATGGCGTCCTTGGAGATGACGGCTTCCGTTTTCTTCGTCACGTCGGCCTTGAGGGCGCGGTCCTCGAACACCGCCTCGACTACCAGCTCGCAGCCGGCGAGGTCGGCGTAGTCGGTCGTGGGCCGGATGCGCGCCAGGATGGCTGCGGCGCCGTCCTGCGTGAGCTGACTTTTCGCCACGCGCTTCTGCAGCAGCTTGGCGGAGTAGGCCTTGCCGCCCTCGGCGTTCTCCTGCGTGCTGTCGAGCAGCGCCACCTCGATGCCGGCGCTCGCCGCGGCGTGGGCGATGCCGGCGCCCATCATGCCGGCGCCGAGCATGCCGATCTTCGTGAACTTCTGCGTCGGTACGTCCTTGGGCCGGCGCGCCAGCTTGTTGGCGTCCTGCATGAAGAAGAACAGGCTGCGGATCATGTTCTTCGCTTCCGGGCTTCTCACCAGGCTGACGAAGTAGCGCGTCTCGATGGCGAGCCCGGTGTCGATGTCGGTCTGCAGGCCTTCGAAGACGCAGGAGAGGATGTGCTTCGGCGCCGGGTAGTTGCCCTGCGTCTTCTCGCGCAGCATGGCGTTGCCGGCCATGAAGGTCTGCATGCCGCCGGGCGTCATGACGCCGCCGCCCGGGATCCTGAAGCCCTTCTGGTCCCAGGGCTGCAGGGTCTTGCCGCCTTTCCCCGCCTGCTCCAGCAGCCAGGCGCGCGTCGCCTCGCGCTCCGTGCCGGCGGGCACGACGGCGTGGATCAGGCCCTGCTTCAGCGCGTCCTGCGCCTTGATGCGCTTGCCTTCGGTGAGGAACAGCAGCGCCGCCTGGATGCCCATCAGGCGCGGCGCGCGCTGCGTGCCGCCGGCGCCCGGCAGCAGGCCCAGCGTGACTTCGGGGAAGCCGAAACGCGCCTTCGGATTGTCTGAAGCGACGCGGTAGTGGCAGGCCAGCGCCAGTTCCAGGCCGCCGCCGAGGGTGGTGCCGTTCAATGCCGCCGCCACCGGCTTGCCGGACGTTTCCAGCGTGCGGAACAGCTTGTGCCACTCTTTCAGGTTGTCGCTCATGACCTGCGCGTCGTTCGCTTTCAGCAGCATCTCGAGGTCGCCGCCGGCGATGAAGTCGGCTTTCGCCGAGGCGACGAGTATGCCCTTCACGGCGGGGTTGGCCAGCGCCTTCTGCGCGGCCTGTGCGAAGGCCGCCATGCTCTGTTCGTTCAAGACGTTCTGCGAGCGTCCCGGCAGGTCCCACTCGAGGGTGGCGATGCCTTCTGAATCGATGTTGGTGTTGATCATTGCCGTCTCAGATGCGTTCGATGATGGTGGCCGTGCCCATGCCGGCGCCGACGCACAGCGTGGCGAGGCCGGTGGACAGGTTGCGCCGATCGAGCTCGTCGAGCAGCGTGCCGAGGATCATGGCGCCGGTGGCGCCGAGCGGATGGCCCATGGCGATGGAGCCGCCGTTGACGTTCATCCTGTCGTGCGCGATGTCGAGCAGGCGCATGTAGTGCACCACCACCGCGGCGAAGGCCTCGTTCAATTCGTAGAGGTCGATGTCCTTCGTCGACATTTTGGCGCGCTTCAACGCCTTCTCGGTGGCCGGCGCCGGGCCGGTGAGCATGATCGAGGGTTCGGAGCCGGTCGAGGCGAAGGCACGGATGCGGGCGCGCGGCTTGAGGCCGAGCCTTTCGCCCATTTCCTTCGTGCCGAAGAGGATGGCGGCGGCGCCGTCGACGATGCCCGAGCTGTTGCCGGCGTGGTGCACGTGCTCGATGCGCTCGAGTTCGGGGTAGCGCTGCAGGATCACCGAGTCGAAGCCGTACATCTCGCCCTGCTCGGCGAAGGCCGGCTTCAGCGTGGCGAGCGATTCCAGCGTGGTCTCCGGCCGCATGTACTCGTCGCGGTCGAGGATGGTGAGGCCGTTCACATCCTTCACCGGCACGATGGACTTTTTGAAGCGGCCCTCGTCCCAGGCCTGCTTGGCGCGGCGCTGCGATTCGGCGGCGTAGGCGTCGAGTTCGCCGCGCGAGTAGCCCCACTTGGTGGCGATGGTGTCGGCCGAGATCCCCTGCGGCACGAAGTAGGTCTTCGCCGCCACCTGCGGGTCGGTCGGCCAGGCGCCGCCGGAGGAGAACATCGGCACGCGCGACATCGACTCGACGCCGCCGCCGACGACGAGGTCGGACTGGCCGGACATGATCTGCGCCGCCGCCTGGTTGCAGGCTTCCAGCCCGGAGGCGCAGAAGCGGCTGACGGTGACGCCGGAAGCGGTCAGCGCGTAGTCGGCGTAGAGCGCGGCGACGCGGGCGATGTCGGCACCCTGCTCGGCCACCGGTTCGACGCAGCCGAGGACGACGTCGTCCACCAGCGCGGTGTCGAGACTGTTGCGGTCGCGCACGGCGCGCAGCGCCGTGGCGGCCAGCGCGATCGGCGTCACGCCGTGCAGCGCGCCGTCCTTGCGGCCCTTGCCGCGCGGCGTGCGCACGGCGTCGTAGATGTAGGCATCAGCCATGGTCAAAGCGTCCTCGAGATGATCTCTTTCATGATTTCGTTGGTGCCGCCGTAGATGCGCTGCACGCGGGCGTCGGCGTAGGCGCGCGCGATCGGGTATTCCCACATGTAGCCGTAGCCGCCGTGCAGCTGCAGGCAGGCGTCGATCACCTTGCACTGCAGGTCGGTGGTCCAGTACTTCGCCATCGAGGCGTCGACGGCGTCGAGCTTGTTCTCCAGCAGCAGCTCCATGCAGCGGTCGACGAAGACGCGGGCGATCTGGATTTCGGTCTTCTGCTCGGCCAGGGTGAAGCGGGTGTGCTGGAAATCCATCACCTCCTTGCCGAACGCCTTGCGCTCGTGGCAGTAGGCGACGGTCCACGCCAGTGCCGCCTCGGCGCTCGCCACCGCGCCGATGGCGATCTGCATGCGCTCCCAGGGCAGCTCCTGCATCAGGTACACGAAGCCGGCGCCCTCGTCGCCGAGCAGGTTGGCGGCCGGCACCCTGACGTTGTCGAAGAACAGCTCGGCCGTGTCCTGCGCCTTCATGCCGAGCTTCTTCAGGCGCTTGCCTTTCGAGAAGCCGGGCATCGTGGTGTCCACGACGAACAGGCTGATGCCCTTGTAGCCCTTCGCCGCGTCGGTCTTGGCGACGACGATGACGAGGTCGGAATGCCAGCCGTTGGTGATGAAGGTCTTCGAGCCGTTGAGCACCCAGTGGTCGCCTTCCGCACTTTTTACCCGTTGCGCCGTGGTCTTGATGCCCTGCAGGTCGGAGCCCGCGGCCGGCTCGGTCATGGCGATGGCGCCGATCATCTCGCCGCTGGCCATCTTCGGCAGGTAGGTCTGCTTGATGTGCTCGCTGCCGTAGTGCAGCAGGTAGGGGGCGACGATCTCGGAGTGCAGGCCGAAGCCGAAGCCGGAGTCGGCGATGCGGTTGTGCTCCTCGATCAGCACCATGCTGTAGAGCTTGTCGGCGCCGGCGCCGCCGTACTGCTCGGGCATCGAGGGGCAGAGGAAGCCGGCCGCGCCGGCCTTCAGCCACACCTCGCGGTCGACGTAGCCCTGTTCCTCCCAGCGCTCGCGCTGCGGCTGCACCTCGGCTTCCATGAAGCGCCGCACGGCGTTACGGAACAGGGCGTGTTCTTCCTTGAACAGGGTGCGCTCGAACATGGGGAATCCTTTCGACCGGGCATTGCGACCAGTCGCGAAGGGTAGTAAAGTGCCTTCTCGCTGTCAAGCAAGCAATTGCTTTGTAACCCTGACCAGGAGAATCCGATGCGCAATAACCTCGTTTCGATGTCCATGATGCTGGCCGGCCTGCTGGCGGGTGGTGCTCAGGCGCAGACGCCGCCCAGCTTTCCCGATGCCGCGGCATCCGATCCCGTGAAACTCGGCCTCATGCAGGGCTCGCCGCCCGCCGCCGACAAGGTGGTGCGCTGGGCCGACGGCAGCGCCTACAAGTTCCCCAACACGCGTTGGAGCTTTTCCAACTTCCGTCAGATGGTTCCCACCAGCAGTGTTTCGCGCGGCAACGGCGCCGTGAGCGAACTGCCGCGCGTCGAGCGCGCCGACATCGATGCCGTGAGCTTCGTTCCCCTCGGCAAGGACCAGCCGATGAGCTGGGCGCAGTCGCTGGCCGCCAACTACACCGACGGCATCGTCGTGCTGCACAAGGGGCGCATCGTCTACGAACGCTATTTCGGCGTGCTGAAGCCGGAAGGCCAGCACATCGCGATGTCGGTGACCAAGTCCTTCTTCGGCACCATCGGCTCGATGCTCGTCGCCGAAGGCCTGCTCGACGAGAAGGCGACGGTGGCGCAGTACGTGCCCGAGTTGAAGGACACCGCTTTCGGCGATGCCACCGTGCGCCAGGTGCTGGACATGGTCACCGGGCTGAAATACACGGAGAACTATGCCGATCCGAACTCCGAGATATGGGCCCACGTACGCGCCGGCAACGTGCTGCCGCGCCCGCCCGGCTACAACGGTCCGCAGACCTTCTACGAGTTCCTGCAGACGGTGAAGAAGGACGGTGAGCATGGACAGGCTTTTGCCTACAAGACAGTGAATACCGATGCGCTCGGCTGGGTGATCCGCCGCGTCACCGGCAAGTCGATCGGCGAGAACCTGCAGGAGCGCATCTGGAGCAAGCTCGGCGCCGAGCAGGATGCCTATTTCACGATCGACACCGTCGGCAACGAATTCGCCGGCGGCGGCCTCAACACGGGGTTGCGCGACCTGGCCCGCTTCGGCGAGATGATGCGTCTCGACGGCCGCTTCAACGGCCAGCAGATCGTGCCGAAGACCGTCATTGACGACATCCGCAAGGGCGGCGACAAGTCGCAATTCGCCAAGGCCGGCTACAAGACCTTGCCCGGCTGGTCCTACCGCAACATGTGGTGGGTGTCCCACAACGAGCATGGCGCCTACAGCGCGCGCGGCATCCACGGTCAGACGATCTACATAGACCCGAAGGCCGAGATGGTGATCGCGCGCTACGCCTCGAACCCGGTGCCGAGCAATCCGTTCAACGACCCCGTTTCGCTGCCGGCCTACCACGCGCTGGCCAGGCACCTGATGAAATAGGGAGGTCCCATGCAACCGAGTCACTCGCCGCTCGCGGCCACGCACGAGGTCATCAACCAGGCCCATGCGCTGGAGAACTACAACGCCTACGCCCGCAACCTCCCCCTGCAGGAGGCCGCCGCGCGCGAGGGCGCCGGCTGGGCGCAGGACTGGCTGATGGCGCGCGGCGTCGAAGTCGGCAGCGCCGAGTGGATCGAGCACGGGCGGCTGGCCAACGTGAACCCGCCGCAGCTGCGCCTGTTCGACCGCTACGGCAACCGGCGCGACGAGGTCGAGTTCCATCCCTCCTGGCACGCCTGCCTCGGCTGGCTGAAGCGCCACGGCTGCGACACCGGGCCGTGGGCCGAGCCGAAGCCGGGCGCCCATGTCGCCCGCGCCGCCGCTTATGTACTGTTCGCCGAGATCGAGGACGGCTCGCTCTGCCCGACCACCATGACCTACGGCGCCGTGCCGGTGATCCGTCGCGTGCCGGAGATCGCCCGCGACTGGATGCCGCTGCTGCTCTCGCGCGAGTACGACCAGCGCTTCATCCCGGCGGCGCAGAAGCGCGGCGTGCTGATCGGCATGGGGCTGACCGAGAAGCAGGGCGGTTCCGACGTGCGCGCGAATACGACGAGAGCAGAGCCGCTGGGAGGTGACAGAAATGCGGGCCCCTGGCGCATCGTCGGCCACAAGTGGTTCCTCTCTGCGCCGATGTGCGACGCCTTCCTCGTCACGGCGCAGTCGCCGAAGGGCCTGTCCTGCTTCTTCGTGCCGCGCTGGACGCCGGACGGGCGCCTCAACGAGATCCGCATCCAGCGCTTCAAGGACAAGATGGGCGATCGCTCGAATGCCGGCACCGAGGCCGAGTTCTGGGGCTCGACCGGCTGGCTGGTCGGCGAGGAAGGGCGCGGCATTCCCACCGTGCTGGAGATGGGCGTCTACACCCGTCTCGACTGCGCCATCGGCAGCACCGGCATCATGCGCGCCGCGCTGTCGCAGGCGATGCACCACACTTCGCTGCGCGCCGCCTTCGGCAGGCTGCTGCGCGACCAGCCGCTGATGATGAACGTGCTCGCCGACATGGCGCTGGAGACCGAGGCCGCCACGGCGCTGAGCCTGCGCCTGGCGCGCGCCTTCGACGCGCAGGAGGACGAGTCCGAAAGCCAGCTGCGCCGCATCCTCACGCCGCTCGCCAAGTACTGGGTGTGCAAGCGCTGCCCGACGCTGGTGGCCGAGGCCATGGAGGTGCACGGCGGCAACGGCTACGTCGAGGAAGGTCCGATGCCGCGCCAGTTCCGCCAGAGCCCCTTGAACTCGATCTGGGAAGGCTCGGGCAACGTGATGTGCCTCGACGTGCTGCGCGCCATGGGCCGGCATCCGCGCAGCCTCGACATCCTGATGGCCGAGATCGAGCCGGCCGCAGGCCGCAGCGCGGTGTTCGACCGCTGGGTGTCCTGGCTCAAGGATGAACTGCAGGACCAGGATGCCATCGAAAGCCGCGCGCGCCGCCTCGTGCAGGACCTGGCGCTGGCGCTGCAGGGCGCCCTGCTGCTGCGCTTCGCGCCCGACCACGTGTCGCAGGCCTTCTGCGCGACGCGCCTGGCCGGCGACTGGGGCTACGCCTTCGGCACGCTGCCGAAGAACACGGATTTCGAGGCCATCCTGAAGCGCGCCTGGCCCGAATGAAAACCGTCCGTGTCGGCGCCGGCCTCGGCTTCTACGGCGATTCGTGGAAGCCGGTCGCCGCGAGCATCGAGCGCGGCGGGGTGCAGTACATCGGCTCCGACCACCTCGCCGAACTGACCCTGGCGATCCTGCAGAAGGACCGCCAGCGCGACCCGGCGGCGGGCTACACGCGCGACCTGGTGCCGATGCTGACGGCGCTGTGGCCGCTGGCACAGAAGCACGGCGTGAAGTTCCTGCTCAACGCCGGCGGCCTCAACCCCGAGGGCGCGCGCGATGCCCTCGTCGCGGAATTCGCCAAGCGCGGCTGGAAGGCCCGGATCGCCACCGTCACCGGCGACGCCGTGATCGACCGCATCGACGCGCTGCGCGCGGCGGGCGAGCCGCTAGCCCACCTCGACAGCGGCGCATCCATCGATACGGTGCGGGAGCGGATGCTCTTCGCCAACGCCTACCTCGGCGCGCAGCCGCTGGTGCGGGCGCTCGAAGCCGGCGCCGACATCGTGCTCACCGGCCGCGTCGCCGATGCGGCGCTGTTCCTGGCGCCGCTGATCCACGAGTTCGGCTGGGCGGCGGACGACTGGAACCGGCTTGCCCAGGGCCTCACTGTCGGCCACCTGTTGGAATGCTCCGGCCAAGGCAGCGGCGGCAACTTCAATTCCTATCTGGAGAACGGCTGGGAGTCGGTGCCCGACCTCGGCCACATCGGCTACCCGATCGCGGAAGTCAGTCCCGACGGCACGGCGGTGATCACCAAGGCGCCGGGCAGCGGCGGCCGGGTGGACTTCGACACCGTGCGCCAGCAGCTCCTTTATGAAGTGCACAACCCGCATGCCTACTATTCGCCCGACGTCGTGCTCGACATGGGCACGCTGCGGCTGGAGGACCTCGGCAGCGACCGCGTGCGGGTGTCTGGCGCCACGGGCCGGCCGCGGCCGGAGAAGCTGAAGATCGTCGCCGGCTACGACGACGGCTGGGCCGGCACCGCCACCATCGGCTATTCCTGGCCCGGTGCCATGAAGAAGGCGCGCGCCACCGAGGCCCTCATCCGCCAGCAACTTGCCGAGGCGAAGCTCGCCTACGACGAGATCCACACCGAGTTTCTCGGCTTCAACTCGCTGCTCGGCCCGCTTGCCGACGATTCGAAGCTGGATGATCTCAACGAGGTGTACCTGAAGATGTCGGTGCGGGCGAAGGACCGGCGCCTGGTCGAGGCCTTCCCGCGCCAGTTTCCCTGGCTGGCGCTGTCCGGCCCGCCGACGGCGAGCGGCTTCTCCGGCATCGAGGCCCCGCGCCAGTTGCTCGGCCTGTGGCCGACGCTGGTCAAACACGAATTGATAGAGCCCGAAGTAAAAGTCAGCCTGCAGGAGACGGCGTGATGAAACGGAAACTGGTCGACATCGCCCACGCCCGCAGCGGCGACAAGGGCGACCGCTGCGATCTCGGCCTCTTCGCGCCCGATGCGGCGACCTATGCCGTGCTCAAGCGCGAGGTGACGCCGGCGCGCCTCGCCCGCCACTTCGCCGGCATGGCCTCGGGCCCGGTCGAGCTGTATCCCCTCGACAACCTGCTGGCGCTGAAGATCGTGTTGAACGGCGCGCTCTCCGGCGGCGCGGCGCGTTCCCTGCGCAGCGACAATCTGGGAAAATGCGCCGCCGCGGCACTGCTGCGCATGGAGATCGACATTTGAACGTCCGCATCGAAAGGAAGGACCGCGTCACCACGGTGATCCTCGACCGCCCGGAGAAGCGCAATGCCGTAGACCGTGCGACGGCGACGGCGCTGGCCGAGGCCTTCCGCGCCTTCGAGGCCGATGGCGAATCCGACGTCGCCGTGCTCTGGGGTGCCGGCGGGCACTTCTGCGCCGGTGCCGATCTGCAGGGCTTCGCCGGCGAGGCGACGCGCAATGCGCTCTCGCCCGAGGGCGACGGGCCGATGGGACCGACGCGGATGCCGCTCACCAAGCCGGTGATCGCCGCCGTCTCCGGCTACTGCGTCGCCGGCGGGCTGGAGCTGGCCTGCTGGTGCGACCTGCGCGTGGCGGAGCAAAGCGCGGTCTTCGGCGTGTTCTGCCGCCGCTTCGGCGTGCCGCTCATCGACGGCGGTACGGTGCGCCTGCCGCGGCTCATCGGCCAGTCCCGCGCGATGGAGATGATCCTCACCGGCAGGGCGGTCGGCGCCGAAGAGGCGCTGGCGATGGGCCTGGCCAACCGCATCGTCGCCGACGGCACGGCGCGCGAAGCGGCCGAGGCGCTGGCGGCGGAACTCGCCCGCCATCCGCAGGCCTGCCTGCGCCACGACCGCCTGTCGAGCTACGAACAATGGGGCCAGCCGCTGCCGCAGGCGATGGCGAACGAATTCACGCACGGTCTGAAAACGCTGGAAAGCGGCGAGTGGCAGCAGGGCGCCGCGCGATTCGGCAAAGGGGAAGGCAAGCATGGCGCGTTCTGAGAAAAAACCGGCGGTGCGCAAGGCTGCGGTCGCCGACGAGGGCAACCGCCGCGCCGAGCTGATCCGCGCCGCCGGCCGGCTGTTCGTGGACAAGGGCTACGACGCCACCACCATCCGCGACATCGCCAACGCCGTCGGCATGCGCTCGGGCAGCCCCTTCTACCACTTCAAGAGCAAGCAGGACATGCTCAAGGCGGTGATGATCGAGGGCCTGACGGCGGCGCTCGAGGCGCAGCAGGCGGCGGTGGCCGGGCTGAAACACCCGGAGGAGAAGTTCCGCGCCCTGGTGAAGAGCCACCTGCGCATCATCCTCGAGGACCACACCGAGTTCCCGGTGCTGCTCTACGAGTGGCGCGCCCTGTCGGACGAATCGCGCGCCGAGGTGATTGCCGTCAAGGACCGCTACGAGGCGGTCTGGCAACCTGTGCTGCGCGAACTGAAGAAGGCCGGCCGCCTGCGCGACGACGGCAAGGTGGCGCGCCTGCTGCTCTTCGGCGCGCTCAACTGGGTAGTGCAGTGGTATCGTCCCGGCGGCGGCATGAGCGTCGAGCAGATCGCCGACCGCGCCCTTGAACTATTTTTATGCGATAAATACTGATGCTCTTCGCGCTCTCCCTGCTGCTGCCGCTCATGCTCATCGTGGTGTGGATCTTCTGGCGGCTGACGCCTTCGCGTCCCGATCCGCGGCCGTTGCGCCTGTTCAACATCGGCGCCATCCTGCTGGGCATCGTCCTGGCGGCGGTCATCGCCTGGCTGGTGCGCGCTTACCTGGCGGGCTCCACCGACAGCGGCAAGTGGCCGGGCGTCACCGCCTACTACGTGGCGACGCTCTTCCCGCTCTGGATCGCCATCGCCGGCGGCATCCGCCGTCTGCTCTTCGGCGAGCGCGGGCCGGACAAGCCGCTGGAGATCTCCCAGCAGGACCTTTCGAAAACCCGTTTCTAGCGCAGCGCCGGGCTGACCGGCAAGGCGCAGGCGGCGCGGTATTCGGCGGCCAGCCGCGCCACGAGTTCTGCCGTCGTCGGCACGTCGTGGATGGTCGCCACGCCGTGGCCGGCGCTCCAGGTGTCGCGCCAGGCCTTCGCCCCCGAGCCGAAATCCTCCTTCGCATCGGTGGAACCCAGCATCTCCTTCCTGTAGCCGGCCTTCTCCAGGCTCGGCCAGAGGAAGTTGGCGTTCGTCCCGGTGATCGCCGGGGTGTAGACGATGTCCTTCGCCGCGCAGTCGAGGATCATCCGCTTGTAGTCGTCGCTGGCCATCGATTCGCGCGTGGCGATGAAGCGCGTGCCCAGGTAGGCGAAGTCGGCGCCCATCACCTCCGCCGCGCGCACCGAGGCACCGTCGGAGATGGCGCCGCCGAGCACCAGCGCGCCGTCCCAGAACTCGCGGATCTCGCGCACCAGCGAGAAGGGGCTCTGCGTGCCGGCATGTCCGCCGGCGCCCGCCGCGACGCAGACGATGCCGTCCACGCCGGCGTCGATGGCCTTCTTCGCGTGATAGGCGTGGATGACGTCGCTGAACACCACGCCGCCGTAGGCATGCACCGCCTTCGCCACCTCGCCGGGATGGCCGAGGCTGGTGATGACGAAGGGCACCTTGTGCTTCACCACCAGTTCGAAGTCCTGCGCCAGGCGCGTGTTGGAGTGGTGCAGGATCAGGTTCACGCCGTAGGGTGCAACGGGGGCCTTGGGGTTGGCGGCCATCGCCGCGCCCAACTCGGCGTTGATCTGCGTCAGCCACTCGTCGAGCACCTCGATCGGCCGCGCGTTGAGCGTCGGGAAGGTGCCGGCGACGCCGGCCTTGCAGGCCTCGATGACGAGGTGCGGGCCGGAGACGAGGAACATCGGCGCGGCGATGACGGGGACCGTCATGCGGCCGCGGAACAGGTTCGGCAGGCTCATGTCAGTTGCAGAAAAAACGCTGGTTGACGTAATCGATGACGGCCTCGGGCTTCAGGTAGGCCTTGAAGGCCCAGCCGGCGGCGAAGGAGGCGAACGCCACGCCGACGACGATGAGGACGATCCGCGTCGCCTTCATTTCGCCGGTTGCGGGGAGAGCCGCGCCAGCGGCCGTTCGTCCACCGGCAGGTTCACCAGCGCGGCCAGCACGCCCAGCGCGATGGAGATGATCCAGACGATGTCATAGGCGCCGGTCATGTCGAAGACGATGCCGCCGAGCCAGACGCCGAGGAAGCTGCCGAGCTGGTGGCTGAAGAAGACGAAGCCGGAGAGCATGGCGAGATATTTCACGCCGAAAATCTGCGCGACGAGGCCGTTGGTGAGCGGCACCGTGCCGAGCCAGAGCAGGCCCATCGCCGCGGCGAAGATCGCCACCGAGAGGTGCGACAGCGGCGCCAGCAGGAACAGCACGATGACTGCGCTGCGCGCGAAATAGATGACGGCGAGCAGCTTCTTCTTGCTCCAGCGTCCGCCGGCCAGGCCGAAGCCGTAGGTGCCGAAGATGTTGAACAGGCCGATCAGCGCCAGCGCCAGCATGCCGGTGTTGGCGGTGAGGCCCTTGTCGAGCACGTAGGAGGGCAGGTGGGCGCCGATGAACACCACCTGGAAGCCGCAGACGAAGTAGCCCAGCGTCAGCAGCCAGAAGGCGCGTTCATTGAAGGCCTCACGCAGGGCTTCGCCCGCCGACTGCGCGACGATCTGCGCGCTGGCCGGATGCGTGCCGCGCTCGGCGGTGCCCAGCGCCAGCGGCGCCATCAGGGCGGCGGCAAAAGTCAGTCCCGTCAGGGCGGCGAACCAGCCCATGTCGCCGATCAGGTGCTGCCCCATGGGCACCAGCAGGAACTGGCCGAAGGAGCCGGCGGCGCCGACGATGGCGAGCGACATGGCGCGCTTCTCCGGCGCGACGGCGCGGCCGACGGCGCCGTAGATCACCGAGAAGGTGGTGGCGGAGAGGCCGAGCCCCACGAGCACGCCGGCGGAGAGGGCGAACATGAAGGGCGTCGTCGAATACGCCATCAGGCCGACGCCGGCGGCGTAGAGGATGCCGCCGCCGAAGACCACCTTGCCGGCGCCGAAGCGGTCGGCGAGCCAGCCGGTGACCGGGCCGCCGGCGCCCCACATCAGGTTCTGCAGGGCGATGGCGAAGGAGAAGGCCTCGCGGCTCCACGACAGATCCTGCGTCATCGGCTGCAGGAACAGGCCGAAGGTGTGGCGGATGCCGAGCGAGAGCGACACCACGATGCTGCCGCAGAGCAGGATCAGCGTGGCGGTGCGCGGCGCGGCGGCGGCGTTCATTGAAGGTACAATCGTTGGGTGACCAACTTCGGACTATACACCGCCCGGCGCGGGGAGAAACCCTGCCGCAGGGGCGTGTTTTCGCAGCCATGAAACTCGACGATCTTGCCTTGTATCGCACCCAGGCCTTCATCGGCGGCGCATGGTGCGACGCCGACAGCGGCGCCGCCTTCGACGTGGCCGACCCCGCCAGCGGCGAGCGCCTGGCCCGCGTGCCCGACATGGGCGCGGCCGAGACGCGCCGCGCCATCGCCGCGGCCGACGCCGCCTGGCCGGCCTGGAGAAACCGGACCGCCAAGGAGCGCGCGGCCGTGCTGCGCAAGTGGTTCGAACTGATGCTGGCGCACGGCGACGACCTGGCACTGCTGATGACCAGCGAGCAGGGCAAGCCGCTCGCCGAGGCGAAGGGCGAGGTGGCCTATGCGGCGAGCTTCGTCGAGTGGTTCGCCGAGGAGGCCAAGCGCGTCTATGGCGACACGATTTCCGCCACCCAGGCGGACAAGCGCCTCATCGTCGTCAAGCAGCCCGTCGGCGTCTGCGCCGCCATCACGCCATGGAATTTTCCGGCGGCGATGATCACGCGCAAGGTCGCACCGGCGCTGGCCGCCGGCTGCACGGTGGTGGTGAAGCCGGCCGAGCAGACGCCGCTCACCGCGCTGGCGCTGGCCGAGCTGGCGAGCCGCGCCGGCTTCCCGGCCGGCGTCTTCAACGTCGTCACCGGCAGCGCCGCCTCGGCGCCGAAGATCGGCGGCGAGCTGACCGGCAACCCGACGGTGCGCAAGCTTTCCTTCACCGGCTCGACCGAGGTCGGGCGGTTGCTCATGGCGCAATGCGCGCCGACGATCAAGAAGGTGTCGCTCGAGCTCGGCGGCAATGCGCCGCTGATCGTCTTCGACGACGCCGATCTCGACGCCGCCGTGGAGGGCGCGCTTGCTTCGAAATACCGCAACACCGGGCAGACCTGCGTCTGCGCCAACCGACTGCTGGTGCAGGACGGCATCTACGACGCCTTCGCCGCGCGCCTGGCCGAGGCGGCGCGGAAGATGAAGGTCGGCGCCGGCACCGAGGCCGGCGTGGTGCAGGGCCCGCTCATCGACGAGCAGGCGCTGGCCAAGGTGGAAGAGCACATCGCCGACGCGCTGGCGAAAGGCGCCAAGGTGCTCACCGGCGGCAAGCGCCATGCGCGCGGCGGCACCTTCTTCGAGCCGACGGTGATCGCCGACGTCACGCCCGACATGAAGTGCGCGCGCGAGGAGACCTTCGGTCCGGTGGCGCCGTTGTTCCGTTTCAGGACGGAAGGCGAGGCGATCGCGCTGGCCAACGCCACCGAGTTCGGCCTGGCCGCCTATTTCTTCTCGCGCGATGTGGCGCGCTGCTTTCGCGTCGGCGAGGCGCTCGAGTACGGCATGGTCGGCGTGAACACCGGCATCATGTCCAACGAGGTGGCGCCCTTCGGCGGCATGAAGCAGTCCGGCATCGGCCGCGAGGGCTCGAAGTACGGCATCGAGGAGTATCTCGAAATCAAGTATCTCTGCTTCGGGATTGGATGAGTACGGCAATTGGTGCGTTGGCAAGCGCTAACCAACATAGTCATTTGTCATTGACTCGCAACTGCAACTGACAGAAATTACCCGTGGAATTATAAATAACTTGTTGTTGTAAAACGGCAGAGGGGGCGACCGACACAGAGAAGCGTGGTATGCCCGTTCGCGAGAGCGGGCATATAGGGTGAAGCAGGCAGCCCGAAACGCCTGAGTGAAGGGACAAAACCGGAAACGGTTTTGTCCCCCACCCCCACAATCAGGGTGGTATGGGGCGCCGAACAGTCCCGGCTCGAAAGCCGGTGCTAGGCTGGTAACCGCAACCCATACTCCACAACAAACCCTGGGAGAATCCCGGCGGATAGCATCTCTCTTTGCCGAGGGACAGCACTGGCCGCGGCCCAGGTAGCACACGAGTCGTAGCAACGCCATGCAACCCCGAAGATGCAAGGCGGGGAGACAGGCTGTCCCCCTTGGCGCGAAGCCAAACCTCTCTTGGTGAAGGAAGGCTCCCCCGGGGGCAAGACATGGGGTAGTCAGTCTGTCTACCCATGAAGCTGTCCACCACCATACCGGCCATCCGTTCATTCTATTGAGACGTTCACGAATAATGAACAAAATACAATCATGAACATCCTGCTTGACTCCACAGGTTTTTTGTTCAAAAATCTCAGACGTTCATTAATTGTGAACTGAAAATATATTGAACAACATGACCGCGAACAACGTCCCCGCACCCCTCCGGGTCCGGATACCGGAAAACCTTCCGGAACAACAGGATGCCATGGTTCAAGGGGCGCAGGAAGCGCTCGCCCGGACGGCGGGGCCTGCCCTGGCCCGTGCACTCGGAATAGAGCGGCCTCCCTATAACCTCATTCCCTGCGATGTCCTCGATGCAGCAACCCTGGCGCGGATCATCCGCCAGTGGCCGGAGCAACCGCAGCCCGCCCTGGTGGTCGCGCCTCATGTCGCCCCGGCCCGGGCGGAACGCCTGCGGGAAGCGGGCATCCCCTTCATCGATGCCGCCGGCAACGCCTACCTCGAAGCCGGCACGATCTATGTATTCGTCATAGGACGCAATCCGCTGCCCGGTACCGCCACCGCCGCGCCAAAGAAAATCCGCGCGTTCGCCGGCACCGGCCTGCAAGTCCTCTTTGCCCTGCTTTGCGCGCCGGAATACGCGACCAAGCCGTATCGGGAAATCGCCCGCGCGGCAGGGGTGGCCCTGGGCACCGTCGGATGGGTGCTGGCCGACCTGAAGGCGCTCGGCTACCTCCGCGCCCCGGTGCGCGGCGACAAGACGCTGCGCCGCCGGGAGGAACTGCACGAGCAGTGGGTGACGCAATACCTTCGGCAGTTCCGGCCGCGCCTGAAGACCCGCCGCTTTCGCGCCGCGAATCCGGACTGGTGGCAGGACGTCGATATCCGGGACTACGGGGCCTGCTGGGGCGGAGACGTGGCCGCCGCCAAACTCACGGGCCATCTGAAGCCCATGCAGATCACCGTGTGGCACCACGGCGACCCGGCGCCGCTGCTGCAGGCGCAGCGCATGCGAGCCGATCCGGCAGGCGACGTCGAGCTGATCGAGGCCTTCTGGCATTTCGGGCAGGATGCCGAAACCGCCCCGCCCTTGCTCGTCTATGCCGACTTGCTGGGCACCGGCGATCCGCGCGCGATCGAAGCGGCGAAACTGATCCAGGAAATGCATCTTGTCCGTGCAGATTGAGCCGGTGCAGCGGGCCGCGCTGCAGGCCGTTGACGCGGCGGCGCGCGCGACCGGGGCGGATTGGTTCGTTGCCGGCGCCACCGCGCGCGACTGGCTGCTGCAGGGCCTGTACGGCATCGATACGCTGCGCGCCACAAAGGACGTCGATTTCGGCATCGCGGTGCGCGACTGGGACGCGTTCCGGCGCCTCCGCCAGGCCATTGCGGAGGCAGGCGAATTCGCGCCAGATCCACGCGCTGCCCATCGCCTGAATCATCAGCGGGTGCGCGGATTCCACATCGACCTGGTGCCCTTCGGCCCGCTTGCCGGGCCGGGCGGCGAGGTCGCCTGGCCGCCGGACAGAGCCATAGTCATGGATGTGACCGGCTTCGAAGAAGCCTTCGAGTCGGCAATACCGATCGCCCTCGACGTCAATTTCGTCGTGAGGGCGGCTTCCCTGCCGGCATTGGCCATGATGAAGCTCTTTGCCTGGCGTGACCGCCGGCACGAGGCGTTGCACAAGGACGCCTGGGATCTGCGCCTTCTGCTGACAAGCTATGAATCGGCGGGAAATGCGGAGAGAATTTACGACGAAGGCGTGATGGCGCTTGAGGAATTCGTTGCATCCCGCGCCGCCGCCCGCCTGCTGGGCCGGGATGTCTCGCGATTATTGCGACCACGTTCGCGGGCCGCGCTGCTGTCTTTGCTCGAAGCCGAGCTGAGCGACCCGGACTCCTCCGCGCTAGTCGAACAGATTGCACGCGTGAGCGTGGCCGGCGGGATCGGCCAGGCCAACCTCGATGGCGGGCTGCAGGAAGCGCATGCACTGGCAATGCTGACTTGCTTTCGTGCCGGCTTGGACGACTGAAACAGAAGAGCCCGACTTGAAACCGGAGAATCGAACATGAAAATCCGCGCCGCCATCCTCGACGAGATGGGCCGCCCCGGCCCCTACGCGCAGACGCGTCCGGTCGCCATCGAGACCGTCGAGCTCGACGCCCCCGGGCCGGGCGAGGTGCTGGTGAGGATCACCGCCGCCGGCCTGTGCCATTCCGACCTGTCCATCATCAACGGCGACCGGCCGCGCGTCATGCCCATGGTGCTTGGCCACGAGGCCGCCGGTGTCGTCGAGGAATGCGGCCCCGGCGTCACCGACCTCAAGCGCGGCGACAGCGTCGCGCTGGTCTTCGTGCCGAGCTGCGGCCATTGCGTGCCCTGCATGGAGGGGCGGCCGGCCCTGTGCGAGCCGGGCGCCGCGGCCAACGGGGCTGGCACATTGCTGAACGGTGGGCGCCGTCTGCATCGCGCCGACGGCTCGCTCCTCAACCATCAGGTCGGCGTCTCCTGCTTCGCCGAGTATGCCGTCGTCTCGCGCGGCACGCTGGTGAAGGTCGATCCTGAACTGCCGGCCGACGTCGCCGCGGTGTTCGGCTGCGCCGTGCTGACCGGCGTCGGCGCGGCCATCAACTCGGCGCGCATTCCGCTCGGCGCCACGGTGGCCATCATCGGGCTGGGCGGCGTCGGGCTCGCCGCCCTGCTTGGCGCGCACGCCGCCGGCGCGCGCCAGATCGTCGCCATCGACCGCCTCGACGAGAAGCTCGAGCGCGCCTATGCGCTGGGCGCGACCCACGCCTTCAACGCCGCCGATCCGGATCTGGTGGCGCAGGTGAGGGCGGCCACCCACGGCGGCGTCGAATACGCCATCGAGGCGGCGAGTTCGGTGGATGCGCTGGAGACGGCCTACAGGATCACGCGGCGCGGCGGCACCACCGTGACCTGCAGCCTGCCGCATCCC
>Ga0194131_10003399_pt1 | contig 25121 bp, 26 predicted proteins | sample TA2KigO120mmetaG_FD_148631 | JGI IMG/M metagenome (GOLD analysis project Ga0194131, IMG submission 148631) | Freshwater microbial communities from Lake Tanganyika, Tanzania - TA2015053 Kigoma Offshore 120m | ecosystem: Environmental > Aquatic > Freshwater > Lake | place: Tanzania: Lake... | reverse complement strand
GCGGGGCGCGCCAGCCGGCCGTCGTGCGCGTCGACGTGCCGGTCGCCGGGCTCGATCCGCGCCTCGAGGGCATCAAGATCGTCCAGGTGTCCGACCTTCACGTGGGGCCTACCGTCGACCGCGCCTTCCTCGAGGGCGTCGTCGACAAGGTCAACGCCGAGGGCGCCGATATCGTCGCCCTGACCGGCGACATCGTCGACGGGACGGTGGAGCAACTCGCGTCGGCGGTCGAGCCGCTCGGCACCATGCGGTCGCGACATGGCACGTACTTCGTGACGGGCAACCACGAGTACTATGCGGGGGCGCCCCAGTGGTGCGCGCACCTCGCCGGGATGGGCATCCACGTGCTGCGCAACGAGCGGGTGGCCGTGGAGCACGGTGGCGCCACGCTCGACGTGGCCGGCATCGACGACCCCTTCGCCATGGCCCCGGGCCACGGGCCCGACCTCGCCCGCGCGCTGGCGGGACGCGACCGGTCGCGACCGGTGGTGCTGCTCGCCCACCAGCCCGTCGCCGCCGAGGACGCGGCGCGCCAGGGGGTGACGCTGCAGCTCTCGGGCCACACCCACGGGGGACAGCTCTGGCCTTTCGTGCACCTGGTGAAGCTGGTGCAGCCCTTCGTGGCCGGTCTCCATCGTCTCGGCGACACATGGGTGTACGTGTCGCGCGGCACGGCCTGGTGGGGGCCGCCGATGCGGCTCGGGGCGCCCAACGAGATCACCGTGCTCACCCTGCGAGGGGCGCCAGTCCTGGCGCAGGCCCTCGCCGCGAAGTGGGCGGCGCCCGGCGTCGATCCCGAGTAAGCCCCCGGCGTGGACGACCCCGAGTACATGGCCTTCGCCTCGTGGCTGCGCGCCGGCGAGGTGCCCCCCTCCCTCGATCGCTTCGTGGCCGGCTACATCCGCGAGCAAGGCTGGGTACGCGAGCCCGCTCGCGCCGCCGCGGTGGTGCGATTCCTCGACGACGCCGTGGCCTGGGGTACCCTCGCCACCCTCGCCGAGCAGGCCCGCGGCAAGCTGCCGTCGGCGCTCCAGGCCTTCTGCGCCGCGCACCGTCGCCCGCGGGAGCTCTTGCAGAGCTGGCGCGCCGCTGGTCCCGACTTCGCGGCCCGCGTCCGCGGCTGGGCGAGCGGCGCGGATCCCCTCGGCCTGCGCGCCGGGCTCGACGAGATTGCGCGCCTGCACCACGACGAGGACCTGCGGCTCTGGGCGCGCATGGTGCGTGGCGGCGTTCCGCCATGGCACGCGCCCTGCGTGCAGGCCCGGGCGGTGGCGAGCGGCGAGGGCTGGGTACACCGTTGGATCGACCGGCAGTCTTCGCGACCACCCACCTGGGTGCGCGTGGCCGAGCCGCGCAAGTTGCCCACGGTGCGCGGGCTGCTCGAGGGCGAGGGGCTCGTGGCCGTGGAGCGCGTCGGCGCGGCGCTCGCTGTGCGGGGCGACACCCCGGTGATGCGCACCCGGGCGTGGAGGGAGGGCCGGATCGAGATCCAGGACCTCGGCAGCCAGCTCGTCGGCGAGTCTGTGCCGGTGCGTCCCGGCGAGCACGCCTGGGACGCCTGCGCCGGCACCGGTGGCAAGACGCTCCAGCTCTGGTCGCGCATGGAGGGGCGGGGGACCATCCACGCTACCGATGCGGCGCCGCCCCGGCTGGTGGAGCTGCGCAAGCGGCTGAAGCGGGCGGGTGTCCACAACGTGCGCGTGGCCTTCTGGGACGGTCGCGTCACGCCGCCGCTGCCGCCCGACGTGGCCAGCCGGGGCGGCTACGACGCGGTGCTGGTCGACGCGCCCTGCTCGGGGTCGGGCACCTTCCGCCGGAGGCCCGACGCGCGCCTGCGCACGCAGCCCTCCGCCAACCGCAAGTGGGCGCGGCAGCAGGTAGACCTGCTCGACGCCGCCTCGCGGTCGGCGCGCGTGGGTGGGAGCGTGACCTACGCCACGTGCAGCCCGTGGGTCGATGAAGACGAGGCCGTGGTCAGCGCCTTTCTCGAGCGGCGCAAGGAATGGAGCCTGTCGCGACAGGTGCTCGTGGGCGCCCCCGACCACGATGCCGATACGCTCTTCGTGGCCGTGCTGCGGCGGCAAAGGTAGAGCCCGGCCGTGTCCAAGAACCCCCTGCGCGCGCGCCTCGACACGGTGGTGCGTGCCCTCGTGGAAACGGCCATCGCCGACGAGCTCGGCCGCGACGATCTCGACGGCGTGCCCTTCGTGGCCGAGACGGCCGAGGTGATGACCCGTCGCCTGCTGGGCATGCAGCGCTACCTCGGGGGCGGCTTGATGATGATGAGCCTCGCCTTCGACGCCGGTACCCGCGCTACCGATGGCGCTGCCTTCCACGCGCTCCCTCTGGCCAGGCGCCGCCGCGCGCTGGCCCGCGTGCGCGGCCTCCAGTTCGGCGTGGCCAACAGCTTCGCCGACTTCTACGGCAAGCTCGGCGGCTTCACCTTCTGGTCGCACCTCGAGGAGAACCACGCGCTCGACGCGGTGCTGGGGAAAGGCTCGTGAACCGCACCAGCGCCGACCTCGTGGTGGTGGGCTCGGGCCCTGGCGGCGCGATGACCGCCGCCCTCGCGGCCGAGGCCGGTCGCGACGTGCTGATCGTCGAGGAAGGGTCGAACTACACCATCGACTCCGCGCCCAGCTTCTCGCTGGCCGAGATGGACCAGAAGTACCGCAACGGCGGGCTCAACGTCACCTTCGGCCAGACCAACATCACCTATCTGGAAGGCCGCTGCGTGGGCGGTGGCAGCGAGATCAACGCCGGCCTCTACCATCGCCCGCTCGCGACGACGCTCGAACAGTGGCGCGAGTTCACGCGCATCGCCGACTTCGCGCCGGCGCAGCTCTGGCCGCACTTCGAGGCGGTGGAGCGCGAGTGCCAGGTGGCCAGCTTCCCGGGGGGCAACGGCCCCGCCTCGGCGCTGTTGCGCATGGGCGCGGGCAAGCTCGGCTGGTCCACGCGGGAGATCGCCCGCTTCTGGCGCTACGACCAGGGCGCCGACGGTGCCTTCGCCGGGCGGCGGCAGTCGATGAGCGAGACGCTGGTCCCCCGCGCGCTGCGGGCGGGCGCGCGCTTGCTCGCCGACACGCGCGTGTTGCGACTGGACCACCGGGGTGGGCGGGTCACCGGCCTCGTCGTGCTCCGGGGCGGTCGACGCGAGCAGATCGAAGCGAAGCGAGTGGTCGTCTGCGCCGGCGCTGTTCAAACTCCGCGAATCTTGCGACGATCGGGCCTCACCCACAACGTGGGCGACTCGCTCCGGCTCCACCCGATGATCCGGGTGACGGCCACCTTCAGGGAAGAGATTAACGATCCCGCCTTCGGCGTCCCCACCGAGCAGGTCGACCAGTTCAAGCCCGACCTCACCCTCGGCTGCAGCTACAGCTCCATCCCCCACCTCGCCCTGTGGATGGGCGCCGAGCAGGGTGGCAAGCGCGACCGCCTCCGCGACTACCGCCGCACCGGCATCTTCTACGTGGCCGCCGTCGGCACCGGCGTGGGCACGATCCGCGACCTGCCGGTGCTCGGCGAGCCGCTGGTCCGGCTGCCGCTCACCGGCGACGACCTCGCGCGCATCGGCGAGGGGCTGTCGAAGCTCGGGCAGCTCCTCTTCGCCGCCGGGGCGGTGGAGGTGAGCAACCCGGTGGCCGGCGAGGCCGCCTTCCGCGACGCCGCGGCGCTCGAGGCCACGGCGCGCAAGCTCCCGCAGGGGCGCATGGCGGTGTCGACCATCCACCTGTTCTCCTCGTGCCCGATGGGCGACGACGACCGGGTGACGGCCACCGACAGCTTCGGCCGCGTACACGGCTTCAGCAACCTCTACGTCAACGACGCCTCGCTCTTCCCGATGTCGCCGGCCGTGAACCCGCAGGGGACGGTACTGGCCATCGCCCGTCGCAACGCGCTGCGGATGCTAGGGGGCTAGCTCGCCGCGAACTTCGCGGCCAGGGCGCGCACCGATGGCCCCATCTCCGGGTGGCGGGTACCAAAGTGCAGCGCCGCGCCCAGCAAGCCCACGGGATTGCCGGTGTCGAAGTGCGCGCCGGAGAACACGTGCCCGTGGGCGCGCGGCATCCTGGCCAGCGCGTCGGTGAGCTGGATCTCGCCCCCGGCGCCCGGTTCGGTGCGGCGTAGCTCCTCGAAGATCGCGCCGGGCAGCACGTAGCGCCCCACGATCGACAGGTTGGACGGCGCTTCTTCTGGGCGCGGCTTCTCCACCATGTGGTCGATACGCATGCGGTTGGGGCGCACCATCGGCCCGGCGCAGATGCCGTAGCGGCGCGTGTCGGCGCGAGGGACTTCCTTGAGCGCCACCACCACGCCTCCGGTGTCGGCGTGCACGTCGAGGAGCTGCCGCACCACGGGAACCTCGGCGTCGACGATGTCGTCGGGCAGGATCACCACGAAGTCGTGGTTGCCCACGGCTGGCGCGGCGGTGAGCACGGCGTGGCCGAGGCCCTTCATCGCCCCCTGGCGGATCGACACCACCTTGGCGAGCCGCGCCACGCGGCGCACCTCGTCCAGCAACTCCCGCTTCCCGGCGGCCTCGAGCGTGGCCTCCAGCGCGGGCGCCTGGTCGAAGTACTCCTCGATGGCGCCCTTGCCGCGGGCGGTGACGAACACCAGGTCGTCGATCCCGCTGGCCACCGCCTCGGCCACCACGTACTCGATGCACGGGCGGTCGAGGATCGGCAACATCTCCTTGGGCACTGCCTTGGTGACCGGGAGAAAGCGCGTGCCGAGCCCCGCCACGGGCAAGACCGCCTTCATGGTCCCCACGCCCTACATGTCCCGGCTGCTGCGCTCGAGCTGCTCCAACTCCGTCTTGCAGTCGATGCAGTGCGTGGCCACCGGGCGCGCCATGAGCCGCTTCTCGGCGATCTCGTTGCCGCAGCTCACGCAGATGCCGTAGTCGCCGCTGTCGATGCGGGCGATGGCTTCCTTGATCTTGTGGATGAGCACGCGCTCGCGGTCGCGGATGCGGAGCTGGAAATCGCGGTTGGACTCCATCGACGCGAGGTCGATGGCGTCGGCGAGATTCTCCTTCTCGTCGGTGAGGTCGCCGAGCGTGGCGCCAGCCTCAGATAGCAGCGCGCGGAGACGATCATTGAGGAGATTACGGAAAAACTCGAGACGGTCGGCTTCCATGCTGCTCCCGGCCTGTGACTACGGGGTGAAAACGTGACGGGGTGGACGCTTGCCCTCCCCTGGAGGGTTCTTTACTTACTTCCAACCATGGCGCTTCGCAAGCTGAGCTTCGTCACCATCCTGTGTTTCGCGTCATCGCCCGCCCGTGCCGACGACTGGCTGGGTGCCCGCAGCGCGGGCCGGGGCGGGACCGGGCTCGCCGACGTCGGCGACGTCGGCGCCGTGTCGGTCAACGTCTCGGCGCTGGCGCTGGCGCCTCGCTACGACCTGGTCGCTGGCGGCGTGCGCGGTCCCGACGACACCTGGCTGGGCCGTGTCGCGGCGGTCGACTCTCGCACGTCGGCCGTTACCCTTGGCGCAAACTACAGTTACAAGATCGATAATGTTCCACCGGTCGGCGCTGCCCTGCCCGGCTGGGTGCTCGCGGGGGATGAAGTCGACAACCCCACCACCCACCAGGCGCTGAGCGTGGGCCTGGCCTATCCCTTCCTCGGCAACCGCCTCGGCCTCGGGGTGACCGGGCGTTACGACTGGCGCGTGGCCCAGAACGAGGGCGAGGACGACGGGTTCAACTTCGGCGTGGGCCTCGCGGGCCGGCCGTCGGAGGCGGTGACCCTCGCCGCCGGCGTCCAGAACGTGGTCGATCATCGCTACGCGGACACGCGACGCCTCCTCGACCTCGGCGTGCGCTGGCAGCCAGGGCAGTACCTCGCGCTGGAGGTGGGCGTGAAGACCGAGTGGATGGGCGACCCCTTCGAGGAATCGCTCGCGGAGCTCGCCGGGATCGACCTGTTCGCCACCGAGTGGCTCGCCTTGCGCGGCGGCTGGCAGCACGAGAACGGGCTGCACACCGTGGGCGGGGGGATCGGGCTCGTCTCGGCGAGGGCCGACCTGGACTACGCGCTCACCGGCGAGGTGGGTAGCGACCCCGCCCGCCTCTGGCACGGGCTCGACCTGCGCGTTCACTTCTGATGTTCACGGTCACGACGTGGAACGTGCTCCACCGCGTTCACGCGGAGAACTGGAACGAGGATCACGTGGTGGCGACCTGGCCCGACGAGGCGGTTCGCGCGGCCAGGATCGCGAGATGGGTGGCGATGGCGTGTGACCGCGACCTCGCGGTGGCCTTGCAAGAGGTGAGCGGCGACCAGGTAGCGGCCCTGCGGCGCGAGGGCCTCGAGGTGGTGACGCACTCGTACGAGCGAGTGCCGCGCACGCGGGGAGCGAGGGCCGCGCTGGCCGATTGTTCCGAGCAACTGGTGATTGCGTCACGACGGCAGCTCGAGCGGCTCCACGGCGAGAGCGCCGGCGACGACCCGGGAAAGGGCTTCCTCGCCGCGCGCGCCGGGGGTGGACCGGTCCTCGTGTGTACCCACGTGAGCTCCCGCGAGAAGGGCCGGGCGCAGCTCGACCGCCTCGCCTGCTACGCGCGCGGCTTCCACGATGTGCTGATCCTCGGCGACTTCAACGCCGCGGCGTGCGTGGTGGCGGCGGCGTGCGAGGGCCTCGTCCTGGCGGCTCACGACGGGGGGCGGCCCACGCGGCTCTCGAGCCCGTATGGCGAGGGGCGCTGGATCGACCACGGGCTGGCGCGTGGCCGGCCAATCCGGGTGGCGGGCGTGGAGGACTGCGGCTTCTTGTCCGACCACAACCCGGTTCGCTTCGAGGTCGGCGCCTAGCCCAGCTCCGGGGGCAGGGGGATCGACAGGCGGTCGAGGAGCGTCACGATCTCGGGGCCCGGCGGCGCGATGACCTGCACCGGGGCGCCGGTGACCGGGTGCGCGAGGCCGAGAAAGAAGCAGTGGAGCGCCAGCCGGTGGAAGTTGTAGTTTTCCCGGAAGTGGCGGTTGTGATCGCCCTTTCCGTAGCGCACGTCGCCGATGATGGGGTGGCTCGCGTGCTTGAGGTGGCGCCTCACCTGGTGCACGCGGCCCGTGCGCGGGATGGCCTCGTAGAGCCCGTAGCGGCCGTGGTGACCGAGCAGCCGCAGCTCGGTGACGGCGGGTTTCTTGTCCTGGCCCTTCTCCTGCGCCAGCGGGTGGTCCACGAGGCGAAGCGCCGGGTCGTGGCCGCGACAGAGCGCGAGGTACTTCTTGGTCACCGAGCGCCCCGCGAACTGCTCCTGCAAGCGAGCGGCCGTTGCCGAGGACTTGGCGAACAAGATCGCGCCGCTGGTGGCGCGGTCGAGGCGGTGCGCCGGGTACACCCGCTGGCCGATCTGGTCCCGGAGCCGCTGCAACAGCGGCAGCTCGTCGAGGCCCCAGCCGCGGTGGACGAGCATCCCCGCCGGCTTGTCGACGGCCACGAGATGCGCGTCCTCGTAGAGGATGTCGAGGGGCGCGGGGGGGCTGGAGGCGGGCGTGGCGGCGGCGGGTGGGGCGCGTCCCCGGGTGGCCCAGGTCTCGGCCACCACCTCGCGAAACAGGCCCATCAGCGCCGCCTCGACCTCGGCACCTTCCACGGTCCCGAGAGCGCGGGCGATCGCCTCGCAGGTGGCGAGACCCCCGTCTTTGGTTTCCCGGCGGATGCCCCACTCGGTCGGCGCCCCCGGCGCGAGGACCACGCAGGGCGCGTTCTCGATGCCCGGGACGCGCCGCGCCGCGCGCCGGGCCTGTCGCCAGCTGCCGTCGGGCACCACCAGCGTGATGGGCCGCGGGTCGTCCTCGGCAGCCACCTCGGCGAGGGGGCGGGCGTCGTCGCTCGGGTAGAGGCAGTACACGCGGCGACCCGGGCTGAACTCCGGCGCGAGGTCAACCTGCTCGTCGCGACGCCCGTGGACGTACAGCTGCGCGTTCTGGAGCGCCAGCAGGGCCAGGGGGCCGGTGGCGCTTGGCCTGGGCACCTCGCTGGCGTGCATCACCAGCACGATGCGCGTTTCCAGGCGCAGGCTCGGCGCGGTCGCGCAGGCGCAGCGAGCGAGATGAAGTCGGCACCGCGCGCAACGCGGCACCCGGCTGCGGGAGCGGTGGCCCACTGTCTAGGGCCGCCACGGGTAGCAGAGCTTCGCGAAGGCCATGTGCGCGGTGCCATGGTTCTCGACTCGGGCAAGGAGCAGCGAGCGATCGAGCGTGTTGCCGAGGGTATCGACCTCTTCCACCGCTCGGATCGCGAGCTGTCGCGCCAGCGAGGGCTTGACGGTCACGCGATCGATCGCCCCGTCGTGGAGCGCAGCGCCATCGGGATCGCGGAACTGGCAGCACGCGGCCTCGCCATCGAGTGACAGGCGGCCGAGGGTGGTCACCGAGGCGCCCCAGCCGAGGCCGAGGAAGGGATCGCCGGGGTCGTGACGAGGCTGCGGGCCCAGCGCCCAGCCCGCCCGGGAGTTGCTGGCGGCGGTGCGGTTGCAAGCGAATAAGCCCTCGGTCGACCAGCGGTCGAGGTCGTTGCCGAACACGCGATCGCGCGCGTAGTTCACCTGTCCCTCGATGTAGCCGCGGCCGGGCACGAGGGGGAGCATGTAGCAAACCGGCTAACTTCGCGCGTGCCGCCGACCATCACCCTCGACGCTGCCGCCTCGCCGGAAGCCAAGCGCCACCTCGACGCGATGTTGCGCGCGTTGCAGGACGCGCTGCGCAAGCCGCCCCGCTGGGAAGCGGCTCGCGACGACGTCGAGCGCGCCTTCCTCGCCTACGAGGCCTACATCGCGCATGTCGTCTCGCGCCACCCGATGAGCTGCCGCGAGACGTGCACCGCCTGTTGTCACGACAACCCGCGCGGCGTGTCGGGCGTGGAGCTGCGGCGCCTCCAGGAGTCGATCCTCTCGCGGCCGGGCGCGGGCTCCACGATGATGCGCTTCGCGCAGCTCGCGACGCAGCGCGGCGACCCGTCCACCTGGCGCGCCCGGGGCGTCCCCTGTCCCCTGCTGAAAGATGGGCGTTGCTCAGCCTACGTTGCCCGTCCCGTGGCCTGCCGCGCCTTCTTCGCGCTCACCCCGCCCGAGTGGTGCTCGCCCGGTCACGAGCGGCACGGCGAGCGCCTCAACCCGCATCTCGAGCCGCCTGCGGTGCTGGTCCAGGCACTGCGGGTGCTCAGCGATCGGCTGGGCCTCGCCAACGCCGACGACCTGCACTCGGGGATGGCGCGGCTGGGCTGAGGGCCTGCGTTCGCTTGATCCCGGAGGCCCTCCCCGCGTGTTTCGACGACAGGCTCACGCCGCGGCAGATCTTTGCCTCGCATCCCTTCCCGCCGGTGCGGCCGGTCTCCAACCACGTGCAGAACGGCTTGCTGCTCACGAAGGAGTGGCATGCCCTCTACGACCGCGGGCTTGTCACCGTGACGCCCGACTACGAGGTGCGCGTCTCGCAGCGCATCCGCGACACCTGGAACAACGGTCACCGCTACTACCGCTATGATCGCAATCCATTGCGGCTTCCCGGCAACCCCGCGCAGCGACCCTCGCGCGAGGCTCTCGACTGGCACGCCTCGAAGTGGCGTGAAGCGAGCTGAAACAGGAGATCGAGGCCACGCCGGGCCCGCCCGCAGCGGGGTCGAGCAAACGTGATCGAGGTGCCCGGAGCCCGGCGAGAGAGGCGGGTGACGCGCCTGGTGAGCCGCCTCGCGGAGCGCAGCGGAGCCGAGGCGGTCACCAGGTGCGGCAGGACCCGCCGGCCGCAGGCCGGTAAGAGTTTCCGGGCACCGGATCGCCTGGAGGCCGGGGGTCCCCGCGTCGCGAAATAGGGCTCGGCTTGGCCGCCCGTAGCTACACGCTCCGCCGGTACTCCCCGCCCACCGCGTACAGGGCCCCCGCGATCTGCCCGAGCGACGCCACCCGCACGGTGTTCATCAGCTCGGCGAAGATGTTGCCGCCGTCGAGCGCCACCTGCTGCAGGCGCCGCAGCGCGGGCCCGCTCTCGGCCGCGTGTTTCACGTGGAACGCGCGGAGAGCCGCGATCTGCGCGTGCTTCTCGGCGTCGCTCGACCGGCGGAGCTCCACTGGCGGCGGCTCCCAGTCGTCGCCGAGCGTCGCGGGGTCCTGGAAGGTGTTGATCCCCACGATCGGCAAGCTGCCATCGTGCTTCTTCTCCTCGTAGTGCAGCGACTCCTCCTGGATCTGCCCGCGCTGGTACTGGGTCTCCATCGCGCCGAGCACGCCCCCGCGGCTGTCGATGCGCTCGAACTCGCGCAGCACCGCCTCTTCCACGAGGTCGGTCAACTCGTCGACGATGAAGCTGCCCTGGAGGGGATTCTCGTTCTTCGCCCAGCCCAGTTCCTTGTTGATGATCATCTGGATGGCCATCGCCCGTCGCACCGACTCCTCGGTGGGCGTGGTGATCGCCTCGTCGTAGGCGTTGGTGTGCAGGGAGTTGCAGTGGTCGAACAGCGCGAGGAGCGCTTGCAAGGTGGTGCGGATGTCGTTGAACTGGATCTCCCGCGCGTGCAGCGATCGTCCCGACGTCTGCACGTGGTACTTCAGCTTCTGGCTCCGCTCGTCGGCGCCGTATCGATTCTTCATCGCGACCGACCAGATGCGCCGGGCCACGCGGCCGATCACGGTGTACTCGGGGTCGAGGCCGTTGCTGAAGAAGAAGCTCAGGTTGGGGGCGAAGTCGTCGATCTTCATGCCCCGCGCCAGGTAGTACTCCACGAAGGTAAAGCCGTTTGAAAGCGTGAAGGCGAGCTGGCTGATCGGGTTCGCGCCTGCCTCGGCGATGTGGTAGCCGCTGATCGACACCGAGTAGTAGTTCTTCACGTCGTTATCGACGAAGAAACTCTGGATGTCGCCCATCATGCGGAGCGCGAACTCGGTGGAGAAGATGCAGGTGTTCTGGGCCTGGTCTTCCTTGAGGATGTCGGCCTGGACGGTGCCGCGCACGATGCACAGCGTGGTGGCGCGGATGTCGGTGGCCTCGGCGGGCGACGGCTCGCGACCGGTGTTCTGCACGAAGCGGGCCACCTGCTGGTCGATCGCGGTGTTGAAGTACATCGCCAGCAGGATGGGCGCCGGGCCGTTGATGGTCATCGACACGCTGGTGGTGGGCGCGCAGAGGTCGAAGCCCGAGTAGAGGATCTTCATGTCGTCGAGCGTGGGTACGCTCACGCCCGACTCGCCGATCTTGCCGTAGATGTCGGGGCGCTCGTCGGGGTCGGCCCCGTAGAGGGTCACGCTGTCGAAGGCCGTCGACAGGCGATGCGCCGCCTCGCCCTGGCAGAGGTAATGGAAGCGCGCGTTGGTCTTCGCGGGCCCACCCTCCCCGGCGAACATGCGCTTCGGGTCTTCCCCCTGGCGCTTCAGCGGGAAGACCCCGGCCGTGTAGGGGAAGAAGCCGGGGAAGTTCTCCAGCGCGGTCCAGCGCACCACGTCGCCGTGGTCGGTAAATCGCGGTGTGGCGATGCGTGGAATCTTGAGTCGCGACAAAGACTCGGATACGAGTGGCTGCGTGATGTCGCGCCCGCGCACCTGGTAGGTGTAGGTGTCCTGCCGGTAGCGCTCCACCAGCCGGGGAAAGGCCGCGAGCGCCGCCTCGGAGGACTCGGTGAGCTTGATGCTGCCTCGCCGGGCGACGAGCGCGGCGGCCACGTCGCCGTCGAACTCGGCGGCGGCCCGGTCGAGGGCCTGTCGACGGCGCGCCAGCTCGGCCTCGGCCTCGGCGACGCGTCGGTAACTGCGGCAGGCATCGGCGATCTCGCCGATGTAGCGGCCGCGCTCGGGGGAAACGATGCGGCGGCGAGGCGGCGAGGCCCGCACGCCGGGGTCGGGGATCGAGGAGGCGAGCGCCCGTCCCGACTTGGCGGTGACGAGGCCCAGCAGGTGACGGTACGCGGCGTTGACCCCTGGATCGTTGAACTGCGAGGCGATGGTCCCGAACACCGGCAGGTCGTCGTCTTGCAGGTGGAAGGCCTCGCGGTTGCGCTTCACCTGCTTCCGCACGTCGCGGAAGGCATCTTCCGCGCCGCGGCGCTCGAACTTGTTGAGCACCACCATGTCGGCGTGGTCGAGCATGTCGATCTTCTCGAGCTGCGAGGGCGCGCCGAACTCGGGCGTCATCACGTATACGCTCACATCGCTCACCCCGACGATGCCCGCGTCGGACTGGCCAATGCCGCTGGTCTCCACGAGGACGATGTCGGCGCCGCCGGCCTTGCACACCATGATGGCGTCGGCCACGGCGGGCGACAGCTCGCCCTTCTCGCCGCGGGTGGCGAGCGAGCGCATGAACACCCGCTCGCCCCGGATGGCGTTCATGCGGATGCGGTCGCCGAGCAAGGCGCCGCCGGTCTTCTTGCGGGTGGGGTCGATGCTCACCACCGCCACGCGGTCGGCGGGGAAGTCCATCGCGTAGCGCCGCACCAGCTCGTCGCAGAAGCTCGATTTCCCGGCGCCGCCGGTGCCGGTGAGGCCCACGACCGGCACCACGCGCCTCGCCATCGACTCGAGCGCCTCCCGCTCGGACGTCGCCAGCCGTCCCGTCTCCGCCAGGGAGATCGCCCGGGCGATCGCCCCCGGCTTCCCGGCCTTCACCCCGCCGAGGTCGAAGCCCAGCGCGGCCGGGTCGAAGTCGGCGCGACGCAGCAGGTCGCTGATGATGCCGACGAGGCCCATGCGGCGCCCGTCTTCCGGCGAGTAGATGCGCTCGATGCCGTGGGCCTGGAGCGCGCGGATTTCCTCGGGGATGATGACGCCACCGCCGCCGCCGAAGATCTTCACGTGACCCGCGCCGCGCTCCACGAGCAGGTCGCGCATGTAGCGAAAGTACTCGTTGTGACCGCCCTGGTACGACGACACGGCAATCGCCTGCGCGTCTTCCGCGATCGCGGCGGTGACGATGTCGTCGACGGAGCGGTTGTGGCCGAGGTGGATCACCTCGGCGCCGAGCTGCTGGAGCAGCCGTCGCATGATGTTGATGCTGGCGTCGTGGCCATCGAACAGCGACGCCGCGGTGACGACGCGGACCTTGTGCTGCGGGTGGTAGCGCTCGGCGGACATGCCCGGCTCCTGGTCGTGGCGCCGCTATCCGCTTGCGGGCGCCTCGGTGAGTTCTACCCGCACCAGCCCCGCCGGCCGGAGCTCGAGCACCAGGCGATCCGCGTTGACGGCGAGCGTCGCCAGCTCGGCCTCGAAGATGAGGCGCCCGACGCGGAAACTCTGCCCGGGCGTGAAGTGGAGGGTGAAGTTGTCGAAGCCGCGCTCGATCGTCCCCGAGAGGAGCGAGGCGATCTCGAGGTCGGCAGGCACGCCGCGAAGCCGGACCTCCCGCCTGATCGCCGGTCCCTGGTTGTCGAACTGCTCCCCGGCGAAGTGCAGGTCGCCTCGGTCGTCGATCTGGGCCTGGAACTCGGGCGTCACCCTGACGCCGAGCATGCGCACCAGCTGCCCGACCGGCAGGAGCAGCTGGCCGTCGGCATGGCCGTGGCAAACCATGCCGATGAGCTTGCACACCTCGGGCCGCAACTGCGGGCGGCGGACTTCGAGGGGACCGAGTGGGAGCACGGGCTGAGTCGGTGACGGGGCTATCCCAGCGGCCGCTACTCGGGTGCGCCGCTGTCGGGGCGGCCGGTGTCGTCGGGCATCGAGGGCGGCGGCGAGCAGGCCCACAGGCCACGGACGTCGGCGCCGATGGTCGCGGTGCTCTGGGTGGCGCCGTCGGGGCCGTAGGCGATCACCTTGCTAGCCGACCCGTTGCCCTCGGCTGAAAGGAAGGAGGAGGCCAGGACCGCGAGCCCATTGGTGATGGTGTTGGCGGGAACGGTGCTGATGGCGCTGCCCGCGCGGTCGTAGCGGATGATGTTGATGGCGCCGGCGTCGTCCTTGATGGCGGTCGACACGGTGCCGTCGGACGACGATATCGTCGTGGCAACGCGCTGCACCCCGGTGAAGTCCAGGAGGGTGCCGGTGGACGCCCAGGTCGACACGCTGAAGCCCTCCACGCCCCCGTCCTCGTTGGTGGTGCTGCCGGTCTTGGTGGGTTCGAGCACGACGGTGACACCGTCGGGACCGTAGGCGACGTTGCGTCCCGCGTTCACCCCGCTGAGCAGGCCGTTGCCCTTGACGGTGCCGTCGATCGTGTCGATCAGCACCACGCCGGACTGGTCGTAGCCGCTGCTCGACACGCGCCCCAGCACGGCCACGATGCCCTCGGGGGCGTCGGCCAGGGCCATGACCTCGGGGCTGCCGTCGCTGTCGGCGTAGGCGGTGAGGTCGACCGTGGAGGCGAGGACGCCGTCTTCCCCGTAGGTCGCCACGCCGCTGAGGCCGCCCACGACAAGGGCATTGCCCTTGGCGATCAGGGCCTGCGGGCCGAACAGCGCGCCGAGCTCGAGGGTGGTGGTGAGCGCGCCGGTGGCCGCGTCGATGCCGTAGGCGTAGTCGCTCTCGGCGGCGCTATTGTTGGACTCCAGGAGCCACACGAAAGAGGCGCCGCAGGAGCCCACGCTGTCGGCGCGGACGGCGAGGTCGGCGACGGTGGTGGTGCTGCCGTCGGAGACGTTGATCACCCACACCGCCACCTCGTCGCTGTTGCCACTCGCGCGGTCGCCGACGAGGGCGAAGCCAGCGGGGGGGCCGTAGTAGGCGCCGCTCGGCGGGGGGGTGCCGGTGTCGCCGCTGTCGGGTGGGCCGCTGTCGGGTGGGCCGCTGTCGGTGTTCCCGCTGTCGGTGTTCCCGGTGTCGGTGTTCCCGGTGTCGGTGTTCCCGGTGTCACCGTCGCCGCTGGTGTCGCCGGGTTCCTTCTCGGCGCCACTGTCGCATCCAGGGCCGACCGCGAACATGAGAACGTGCAGGGTCACGAGTGCTCCTCGGGGAGCACCCCCTAACCGTCGCTGCTGGACAACCTCGTCGCGCGCTTCCCATCGTGCAGGTCGAGGAAGCGCTCGACGCCTTCCATCGACTGGGCGGCGCGCCGTAGATCTCCGAGAATTTCAGTGATTTGTTCGCTGGCCCGCTGGATCGCCGACGCCGCTCGCTCGCGATGCTCCGCGGCGTCGCTGAGCGCGAGAATCTCACAGTACCCTTGCAACACGTTTGCGGGCTGGCTCAGGGCGTGGGTGGCCAGCGGCACGAGTTGCGCGAGGGCCTTCTCGTGGGCCGACGGCAACTCGACGCGCGCGGACTCATCCGCGGGGCCGGCGGTCGTGGGGGCGGTGGGCGACGATCCTGCCATCCGGCTTCGATTGTACCCCGCTTCACGCCCGCCGCCGCGCGCTGCCGCGCGGGAGTTGACGCCTCCTTGGCGCGGCAGGCCGAGAGAGGGTAGGGGCGGCTCCCCGGGAGGGTCATTGGTCGCCAACCGTCCGGAGTGGCTACGTGTCCGGATGCCCGGGGGCGAGCGCTATTCCCGCATCAAGGCGCGGGCGCGCACGCTCAATCTGCACACGGTGTGCGAGGAGGCGCGCTGCCCCAACATGGGCGAGTGCTGGGGCGGCGGCACGGCCACCTTCATGGTCCTCGGCGACACCTGCACCCGGGGCTGCCGCTTCTGCGCCGTCGAAACCTCGCGCAAGCCCGCGCCCCCCGACGTCGACGAGCCCCGCAACGTGGCGGTCGCCGTCCGCGAGCTCGAGCTCGACTACGTGGTGCTCACCAGTGTCAACCGCGACGACCTCCCCGACGAGGGCGCCGACCACTTCGCCGCCTGCGTCGAGGCCTGCCGGGCGGCGAGCCCCTCCACCCTGGTGGAGACGCTGATCCCCGACTTTCACGGGCGCGAGGCCCTGCTCGACCGCCTGCTCGCCGCCCGGCCCGACGTGCTTTCCCACAACGTCGAGACCGTCCCGCGCCTCCAGCTGCCGGTCCGCGACCCCCGGGCGGGCTGGGCGCAGAGCGTGGCGGTCCTCGCCCACGCGAAGAGGCGCGGGTTCCTCACCAAGACCTCGATCCAACTCGGCCACGGCGAGACGCTCGACGAGGTGCGCGAGGCGATGCGCGCGCTGCGGGCCATCGACGTGGACTTCATCACCCTGGGACAGTACCTGCGCCCCAGCGAGAACCACCTTCCCGTGCAGCACTTCGTACCCCCTGCCGACTTCGACGCGCTCGCTGCCGATGGCCGCGCCATGGGCTTCGCCTTCGTCGCGAGCGGCCCACTTGTACGCTCGTCCTACAAGGCCGGCGAATACTTCATCCGCGATTACCTGCGGGCGCGCCGCCCGGGAGCTGAAGCATGAGCACCGGGCGCGCCGCGCTGGTCGAGCGACTCGCGGCCCACGCGGCGAGCGACATCGTCGTGGGCGAGGCCGTGGGCGCGGCGGGCCTCTGCGCGACCGTGGGCGGCAACCAGCTGCGCACGCCGCTCTCCGAGTCGAGCGCCGTGGGCATCGCCTCCGGGCTCGCCCTCGCGGGCAGGCGCCCGGTCGTGGAGATCATCGATCCCCGGGGGCTCGAGCGGGCGGCCGGGGTTCTCTCCGACGCCGCTGGGCGCCCCTCGACCTTCTCGGGCACGCTGGTGGTGCTGCTGGCCTTGCCGGTCGAGGCCGACCTTCCCCGCGTTCCCGCCGGGCTGCGCTGCCGCGTGGCCGGCGTGCCGGGCGACGCGGTGGCCCTCTTCGACGCTGCCCTGGCCGTCGGCGGGGTGTCGGTCCTGGTGGTGACGGCGGCGGCGCTCGACGGGCGGGTCGAGGGCGCCGACGCCGGCGACGCCCCGGTGGTACGCCGGGCCGGGGGAAGGGCCACGATCCTCGCCGAGGGGGCTGGCGTGCCGCTGGCGCTCGAGCTCGCCGGCGACGCCGAGGTGGTCGACCTGCGGGGTTGTCGCGACCTCGCGACGATCTCCCCGCACCTCGCCCGTACGGGGCGGGTGGTGCTCGTCGGCCACGGCGATCCCGCCCCGCTCCGCGCCGCCCTCGGGCCCGCCTTCTGGCGTCTCGAGGCGCAACCGCTCGCCGTGCACGCGTGCGACGGTGCCTCGGCCCTGTCACGGGCCCTCTCAGAAACCCTGTCTGCCTAGGTGATCCGATGTACGTGTTCGAGCTTCCCGAGATCGGCGAGGGCGTGGTGGAGGGGGAGATGGTGCGCTGGCTGGTCAAGGTGGGCGACACCGTGGCCACCGACCAGCCCATCTGCGAGATCATGACCGACAAGGCCACGGTGGAGATCAGCTCGCCGCGGTCGGGCAAGGTGGTGGGCCTCAACGGCAAGCCGGGCGACGTGATCAAGGTTCACTCGCCGCTCATGCACCTCGACCTCGGGGGAGGCGCTGCGGCCCCCGCGCCCGAGCCCGCCGCTGCGACCGCGCCGGTCGCCACGCCTGCGCCCACCGCTGTGAAGCCCGCCCCCGCGGCCGCTGCCGTGCTCGCGCCCGTGGCCCTCCACCCAGCCGTGGCGGCGAAGATGCCCCGTCCACCCGGCGAGAAGGCGCTCGCGTCGCCGGCGGTCCGCCACGACGCGAAGGCGCGCGGCCTCGACATCGAAGCTGTCCCCGGCAGCGGGAGAGACGGCCGCGTCACCCGGGCCGATCTCGAGGCTTACGTCACCCCAGCCGTCGAGCCGAAGGCGCCACCGGCCTTGTCGTCGCCGGCCCCGGGCCAGGGCGACGAGCGCGTGAAGATCATCGGCATTCGCCGCAAGATCAGCGAGAAGATGGTGCAGGCCTGGCGCACGGCGCCCCACTTCACCTACGTGGACGAGGTCGATGCCAGCAGGCTGGTGGAGATGCGCAAGTCGCTCTTGCCTCTGGCCGAGTCGCGCGGCGTGCGCTTGTCGTACCTGCCCTTCGTCATGAAGGCGCTCTGCGTGGTGTTCCGCGAGTTCCCGACGCTGAACGCGGTGATGGACGAGGAGGCCTTCGAGCTGGTGGTACGGCGCGACGTGAACATCGGCATTGCGACGGACACCCCGGCCGGCCTGTACGTGCCGGTGCTCAAGCGAGTGCAAGAGAAGAACGTGCTCGAACTTGCCCGGGAGATCACCGAGATCACCGAGCGCACCCGCTCGGGCAAGGGGCGCATCGACGACTTTTCCGGCGGCAGCTTCACCATCACCAGCGTGGGCAACATCGGGGGCCGATTCGCCACCCCGATCCTCAACCACCCCGAGGTGGCCATCCTCGGCGTGAACCAGATCCACGACCGGCCGGTGGCGGTGAACGGGCAGGTGCTGGTTCGGCCGATGATGTACCTGTCACCCAGCTTCGACCACCGCGTGATCGATGGCGCGGTGGCCGCTCGCTTCGTCAGCGCGCTCAAGGCGGCCCTGGAGAACCCCTGGTCGCTCGTACTGGAGTTGCGGTGAACGGGGGCGAGGGCGAGTTTGCCCGGGCCTTCCGGGACTGGTGCGCGGCGCAGCCGGTGTCGGCCGGCACTCGCGGCGTCGAGCCCATCGTCGAGGGCGTGGTGGCGGCGACCCCGCGCAAGACCTGGCTGCTTCCTGGGCGCCGCGAGCGAGGCGCCGCCATCCTCCGGGGTGCCGACCCGGCGCGGCTCGACGAGGCGCGGCCCTACAAGGTGCTGCCGCCCGGCGAGTCGCCGGCTGCACGCGCGCTCGCGGCGGTGGGGCTCGGCCTCGCCGGCGAGCCGAGCGTCGTGTTCCTCGGGAGCGGTAGCCTCGCGTACGGGGAGTTCCACGAGGCCCTGCACCTGGCGGCGGCGCATCGCGCCCCGGTGGTTTTCGTGGTGAGCTGGTACCTCGGCGAGGGGCCCTTCGCGCCGCAACTCGCCGTGCCGCCCGACGTCTTGTCCGCCGCCCTCGGCCTCGCCACCGCCTCCTGCGACGGCGCCCGCGCGGAGTCGGTGGCGAGCGCTCTGCGTCCGCTGCTGCCGGGACCGGCGCTGCTACGCTGCGATCTCCGGGGGAACTAGGGCAGAAACTTCCGCTTGCCGGGGGTGTTCTTCCACGCGTCGGCGTCGGGCGGCGGCGACTTCTGCGCGCGGATGCTTGGCCACTGCTTGGCCAGTCGCGCGTTGATGTCGACGAAGGCGGCCTGGTCGGCGGGCACGTCGCCGTCGGCGTAGATGGCCTGCGCGGGGCAGGCGGGCACGCAGGCCTGGCAGTCGATGCACTCGTCGGGGTCGATGACGAGCATGTTCTCGCCCTCGCGAAAGCAGTCGACCGGGCAGGTGGCGACGCAGTCCGTGTACTTGCAGCGGATGCACGACTCGGTGACGACGTGGGCCAAGGCGACGCTCCCTGGCCCCATCCTACCGCGGGGGGACGACTCGCAGACCACGTGCTTCCCGTCTTGCCTGGCGATCCCGGTCATGCCGCAGGTGACGGTACAGGCCGCGCCCTGGGTGCAGTTCTGCACCGTGCCGTTGGTGCCGGGCAGGGTGACCGTGCAGTTGCCGACGTCCTTGCAGTCGACGGTGCAGGCCGAGGACTGGCTGCACTCCACCTGGCAACTCTCGGAGCCCGAGCAGTCGACCGTTACCTCGTCGCTCCCGCCCTGCAGGTCGCAGTCGGGGCTGTCGGTACACCCGACGTTGCAGGCCGCGTCGGCGCAGACCACCTCGCAGGTGTCGCTCGCCTCGCAGCTCACGTCGCACTCCTCGGGTCACACGCACTCGTTGCCGTCGCGGGCGCCTTCCTTCAGGGCGTCGTCCGTCAGCGAACCGAGGTCGCAGGCAACGAGGAGGAAGGCGAAGAAGTGGGCCAGCCGCCTGGGACTCCAGCTGCTCGCCCCCCGCCCTATCGCGCGAGGCCCCCGCTTCCTTCAGTTCTGGCGCCCCTCGATGGCCAGGAGCAGCACCACCAGCCCCACGGCGAGCCTGCTGTCGATGACGCCCGCCTTGTCCATCTCGAAGTCCACGTCGTAGGTGAGGCGGAAGGGGTTGAAGCGCTGCTTGATCACGCCTACGGTGTCGCCGCCGCCCGCCTTCACGGTGAAGGTCTGCGGGATCCAGCCCTTGAGGAACACCCGGCGCACCATCGCCATCAGCATGCTGTCTTCCTCGAGCTTCGCGATCTGCTCGTCGTCCTTGCCGAGCAAAAGCCAGCTGTCGCGCAGCATCGACTTGAAGCCCTCGCGCTTGGCGGCGCCGAGCTTGGTGCCGTCGACGTCGTTGACGTCGTAGGTGCCGGCGAAGTCGGCCCAGCTACGCGCCTTGATGTTGAGCTTGAGGTCGGACTGGTTCTCGTCCGAGAACACGTTGATGTCTTCCTTGAGCTTGAACGCCTTTTGCTTCACGAAGAAGCGCAGGTTCCCCTCGGGACCGTAGATGCGAAATGCGTTGCCGAGAAAGGAGAAGATGGCCTTGTTCGCGGTGAACTTGCGGCCCCAGGTGGCAATTTCAGTAGACATGACGCTCCGGTGTGGTGCGGGCATGTATCGCGCGACGGCGGAGTTAGAACGCGCGGGATGATCACCCGCCTCGACCACGTGGCGATTGCCGTCCCCGACCTGGACCGCGCGATCCGCCGGTTCGCCGACGACCTCGGCCTCCGCTACGCGGGCCGCGAGGACGTGCCGGCGCAGGCCACCGCCACCGCGTTCTTTCCCGTCGCCGGCACGCGCATCGAGCTGGTCCACCCCATCGAGGGGAAGGGGCCCATCGCCAAGTTCCTCGAGAAGCGTCCCGGGGGAATGCACCACCTTTGCTTCGCCAGCGACGATCTCGACGCCGACGTGGCCCGCCTGCGCGAGAAAGGCTGGGAGTTCCTTAGCCCGGCGCCCACTGCGGGCGCCCACGGCGCCCGGGTCATCTTCGTCCACCCGCGCTGCAACGACGGGGTGCTGGTCGAGCTCGCCGAGTACCCGGGGGAGCACGCGTGAACGTCGTCGGACTCACCACCACCACCGCCGACCGCAAGCGCCGCGCGGGCCAGCGGCTGGTCGTCGGCCTCGCCGGCGCCTCGCTCGACGCCGACGAGCGGGCCTTCATCCGCGACGCGCGCCCCGGCGGATTCATCTTGTTCGCGCGCAACGTGGAGGAGCCTCGGCAGGTGCTGGAGCTCAACCGCGAGCTGAAATCCTTGCTCCCCGGCGAGCTGCCGCCCATCCGCTGCGTCGACCAGGAAGGCGGCCTGGTGCAGCGGGTGAAGGCCCCGGCCACGGTGTGGCCGCCGATGCGCTTCGTGGGCAACGTGGGCAAGCTCGAGTTCACCCGGGCCGTGGGCCGCGCCCTCGCCCGCGAGGTGCGTGCCGTGGGCTTCGACCTCGACTTCGCCCCGGTGGCCGACGTCGACAGCAACCCGAAGAACCCCATCATCGGGCGCCGAGCCTTCGCCACCTCCCCCGAGGGCGTGTCGCGACACGTTGCGGCCTTCATCGAGGGCATGCAGGACGAGGGCTGCATCGCCTGCGCCAAGCACTTTCCCGGCCACGGCGACACCGCCACCGACAGCCACCTGGAGCTACCGGTGGTGGAGAAAGACCCCGGCGAGATCGAGCACGTGGAGTTGCCGCCCTTCGCGGCCGCCGTCGCGGCCGGGGTGGGGACGGTGATGACCGCGCACGTGCTCTACCCGGCCCTCGACGAGGATGCGCCCGCCACCATGTCGCGACGCATCCTCGACGGCATCCTGCGGCGTCGCATGGGCTACGGCGGGGTGATCGTGTCCGACGACCTCGAGATGAAGGCGGTGCGGGGCCGATACCCGCTTGAACACCAGCTCGCGAAGGCGTCCGAGGCCACGGTCGACGTGTTCCTGGTGTGCAAGGAGCTGCACCTCGCCCACGAGGCCTGGGAGGGGCTCATCCGCCTCGCCGAGACCGACAAGCTGGAAGACGACCGGGCGGTCGCCGCCTGCCGTCGCTGGCACGCCCTGCGCGAGCGATTCCTGCGTCACCTCGCGCCCACCCCGGGCCTCGACGAGCTGGGCTGCGCCCGCCACGCGGAGCTGGCCCTGCGCGCAGCCGCCGAGGGCGCCCAGTCGTGATCGCGGCGCTGCTCGGGATCGCGCTGGCCTGCGAGCCGCTCCAGCCCATCCCCGACGCGCTCCAGGTGGCATGGGTGAGCAAGCTGCCTGCCAGCGCCGGCAACGAGACCTGGCTGCAGGTGGTCCGGCTCGACGCGCTGCGGGCGCTCGTCCAGAGTGGCGGTCGCGACAGCGCTCGCGTGCTGCGCGGCCTCGGCCTTCTCGGTCGCACGCAGAAGTTCCCTGCCTCGCCCTACAAGGTGACGGTGTTCGAGGTGGACCGCGGCCAGTTGTGTCGTCCCGTGGAGGGCGAGCCGGGGAGCGACAGTGGCGGGGTCGTCACCTGCGACACCCCCGAGCAGCGCGCGGGCGCGGGCACCAGGCCCGCCTCCTACACTGGCTGCGGCTACCTCACCGACCTCGGCGCCGGCACCCGTGGTCCCGACGTCTTCCGCGTGCGCTGGGCCGACGCGGTGCGGAAGGGGTTTTGCGTGTTGCCGTGGGAGAGGTTTCTCGCGGAAAGCTAGCGATATGTCGGCCCGAAGCTCGCCCCGCCTGCACCAGGAGTCCCCAGGTATGGATGTCGCCGGCGTCGCCGCCGCCTTCCGCGAGGGCGTTGACCCCGAAGCCCTCGTGGCGGCTGGCCTCGACGGCAAGCAGGTCGCGCGTGGCGCTGTCGAGAACGGGGCGCCAGGACGGGCCACGCGGTTCGATAGCCGCTGCCCCACCTGCACGCCGCCGACGCTGGCCTCGGCCACCGTGTACGCGTCGTCCTCGGTGAACTCGGGGAAGGCGCCCCAGGCCGCCGAGAGTTCCGACGTGAGCGGCATCGTCGCGTCGGAGCGCAGGCCGATCACCGAGGGCGGCACGCGAGCGGCGAGGAGGAGGGTCGCGCGCTCCGAAATCGTAGCCGAGCCCGCGCTAGGGGGCCCGCCCGTCCTGCGCGATGAGCGTCCAGTCGTAGGGAATGATGGCCACTTCCTTGTCGGCGGGCACGTTGCCGCCGTGGGCGTTGATGTAGGCCACCGGCCCGCCGGCGGCCTTGAAATCATCGGCGTACCACTCGAAGATCTGGGAGACGTGGACCTTGCCGTCGTCGCGCTGCTCGACCTTCGCCGGGTTGTTGACGAACTCCTTGGTCATCGCCTCGAGCTGCGCGTCGAGGGCCTTCGGGTCGAAGATCTCCGCCGGCAGCCGGGGACAGCCGCCTGACTGGCAGTTCAGCGCGAAGTGCACCCGAGCGTCGTTGAAGCGCTTGCGCACGACCTTGTTCTCGAGGTCGTACAAGCTGATCTTCTTGCCGCCCATCTTGTACTTGGTGAGGTAGAAGAAGTCGACGATGTTGTCGTTGACGCCCTTGAGCCCGGGGCGGTTGATCACGCCCGAGATGGCGAAGGCGTTGTAGGCGTTGATGTAGTAGGCGAGCTGGTCGTCGCGAGTGGGGAACAGGTCGGGGTGCTTGTCCGGCGAGGTGGCGGCCAGGTAAGCCACGTAGAGGTCGAGGTCGACGCGCTCGGCGGCGATGCCCTTGTAGTCCACCTTGCCCTCTGCGTTGACGTGCTTGGCGAGCACGCGGCCCAGGATCTCGTGCGGAAAGGCCCCGGCCGCAGGCAGGGCGTCGATCTTCGCGGTGGACGCCGGGGCGGCGTGGCAGGCGAAGGAGAGGAAGAAGCTCAGCAGCATGGCGACGAGAGAACGAAGCATAGGGCGGGCTCTCGGGGTGCGGGTCGGTTGTATTATCGGGAACGGCCCCGGTACACCCGTACGAGCCAGCTCTCGGGGAGGCCCACCCGGTAGCCCGCGCGCACCGCCCACATGCGCAGCATCGTGAGCGACTGGCCGTTGGCCTGCCAGCGGCGGGCGCTCGTCCCGAGGCGGAGCGGGACCACCGCCCAGGGCTCGACCTGCCGCAGGCGATCCGTGAGGTCGAGGTCCTCGCAGATGGCTCGCGCCCCGAAGCCGCCGGCCTCGTGAAACAGGGCGCGGCGACACCAGATCCCCATGTCCCCCGTGGCGCTGCCGGTGCGCCGGGCGCGGAGCGTCATGTAGCGGCCGCACCAGCGCAGGCGCGGGTCGGCGCTCTCGACTCGAACCGCGAACGAGCCCCAGCAGTGCGTCGCGGCGGCGTGGCGTAGGGCGGCGCCGGCCCCCGGCGGCACGGTGGTGTCGGCGTGGACGAACCACAGCACCTCGCCGGTCGCGGCGCGGGCCCCGGCGTCGAGCTGCGGTCCTCGTCCGCGGGGGGCGGACACCACGATGGCGCCGGCCTCGGCGGCGAGCGTCGTCGTGCCGTCGACCGAGCCACCGTCGGCCACCACCACCTCGTCCACCTCCACGCGAAGTCGCGACACGAGGTGCGAGATGGTCGCCGCCTCGTCGAGCGCAGGCACCACCGCCGAGACCCTCAACTATTCACCGATGAACTCGGGGTTCTCGATGGCCTCCGGCGTGCACTCGGCAGGCGCCGTGACCGGGTTGCAGCCGCTTGGCGTGCCACCGGGGACGGCCACGACGTAGCCGGTTTCCTCGTGGGGCACGGGGAAGTCGGTCGACACGAAGTGGGCGCCCACCGCGAGGGCCTGGTCGCGGTCGGCGGTGTCGTTGGCGCGGGCCTGGTCGCCGTCGCTGTCGGCGCGGGTGCGCACGAGGTGGCCGGCGGCGAGGGCGGCGGCGATGTTCGCGGCGTCCCAGGGGTCGTTCATCGAGGAGGTGGCGGCGATGGGGAGCGAGGTGTCGCCGTAGGCGTCGGGGAACAGAACCCGGCCCTCGGTGGTGGTGTCCAGGTCGGTGTAGAGCTGCCGGTAGTCCTCGCCCGCGTGCAGCACGAAGAGGGCCTGTCCCCGCAGCTCGCCGAGGGTGGGCCAGCCCTCGGCCACCGCCTCGGCGAGCGTGGCGTGGTCGCGCTGCACGTCGTCCGGCGACACGCGGCGATCCTCGGGCCAGCACGCGTCTACCTCGGTTTCCAGCGAGCGGAGCAGCTCGGCGGGGTCGACGGCGTCGAACTCGTCCTTCACCTCGAGGAGGGTGTAGAGGGGGTGGTGCGCGGGGTTGTCGTCGCTCCAGCGGCGCATCGTGTCGAGGCAGTCGCGCAGCGTGGAGCAGGTACTCGTCGCGTCGACCGCGTGCACGTGGAACACGTCGAAGCCACCGTCGCCGTCGTACCAGATGTCGAGCTCGAACTGGCGCACGCCTTGCGCGCCGAGCTGCTCGTCGAGAGGCGCGTGCTCGTAGTCCCAGGCATCGACCGCGA
>Ga0194131_10003397_pt1 | contig 25125 bp, 19 predicted proteins | sample TA2KigO120mmetaG_FD_148631 | JGI IMG/M metagenome (GOLD analysis project Ga0194131, IMG submission 148631) | Freshwater microbial communities from Lake Tanganyika, Tanzania - TA2015053 Kigoma Offshore 120m | ecosystem: Environmental > Aquatic > Freshwater > Lake | place: Tanzania: Lake... | reverse complement strand
GGCGGGTGGCGGGGCCGGCGTGGCGTCCACGCCGATCGCCGCCACTTCGCAGCGGCTCCCGCGCTGCGCCTCGCGCCCGCTGGCGTGCTTCCAGCCGGCGCTCCAGCAGTCGCGGTGGTCGATGTGGCGCTTCACGCCGGCGATGAGCTCGGCGGCCGTCTTGCCGAGTCCGAGCGCGAGGCAGCCGGCGCATTGCGGCGCCTGCTTGAAGCCGAGCACCCAGGAGAGCACGACCTCGTGGCCGCACAGCGGGTTGCGGCAGCGCGCACACGGCGCGCCGTCGCCCTGCTCGACGGCGGCGACCACCAGCGGCGTCTCGGTAGCGGAATCGGGGGCGGAGTCGGAATCGGACAAGGAGATCGAGCGCCTCGGGAGGTCGGCGCGGGAATCAAGCGCCGCGGCGGCCGGCGCGGATCGCTCCGCTCCGGCCGCCGCATGTCGATCATCACCGCGGATCGGTCACTTGACCTCTTTGAAGGTGAACTTGCGAGTCCACTGCTGCTTGCCGTCGGCCGACTTCTCGCCGTAGGGCTTGCCGTCGATCTCGACGTAGGCCTTCGCCATCGCGTTGACCTTGCCGGCGGCAGCAGCCGGATCGAGCGTCAGGTCGCGGCCGACCGACCACACCACGCGTCGCTCGTCGATGCTGCCGAAGTAGTAGTCGACCATCTTCTCGTCGGGGCCGGTGTACGGCGTCGCGATGGTCAGGCGCACCTTCTCTTCGTTCTCGGCGTTGAGCTCGTAGGTGCCGCGAAAGATGTCGGCGACCGCCACGTCGTGGCTGATCCAGCCGAGGCCGGAGGCATAGAACTCCGGCCAGCAGTGGTAGCTGCCGTCCTTGTCCTGGCCATCGAGCGCCGGCTTCATGATCGAGCCGTAGACGATCCGGGTCGGGATGCCCGACGCGCGCGCCAGCGCCGCCCACAGCGAGTGGAAGTCGGTGCAGTTGCCGGTCTTGGTGGTGAGGCAGTGCTCCGAGCTGCCGGTGCTGGACGCCTTGCGCGTGGCCGGTGTCTTCACCCAGTACTCGATGTTGTCGAGCGTCCAGTCGTAGAGCTTGCGCGCCGCGATCACCGGGTTCTTCTCGTCGCCGACCACGGACGCGGCGATGGCGCGCACCTCCGGCGTGATCTTGATGTGGACGTTCTCGCCGAGCTCCCGGGCGAACTTCGCGGCCTCGGCGGGCGTCAGCGGCCGCGCCTTGGTGGCGTCGACCTGTCCGAGGATCTCCTCGCGATCGACGCGGAAGCTCTCGGTGATGGCGAGCTCGGTGCCGGCCGCGGCGCCGGTGCTCTCGGCGTAGAGCATGCGATTGCCGTGATCGTCGGTCACCTCGCGCACGGCGAGGCCGTTGGCGCCGCTGAACGCGAGATCCGAGAGCTTGGTCCAGCTGTCGTCCTGCGGCAGCGAGAACCAGATGCGGACCGACTTCGCGCCGTCCGGGACGGCGAGCTTGAAGTCGTGCTTCACGTCGAAGCGGGCCGACTTGCCCGGCTTCGCGACGGAGCCCATCGCGGCATCGGCAGCGGCGCCGTGCTCGGCGGCGCAGCCGGCGGCGGCAAGGGCGAGCAGGAGGGATGGCAGGCGGAACGACTTCAAGGTGTTTCTCCGAAAACGGCGCCGCGGGGGAGAGCAGGAGCGGCAGCCGGGACAGGGGTCGATCGGATCGGGCCAGAGACGCCGTCGAGGAGGAACGGTCGGCGGCCGGATCGCGGCGGCTGCCGCGATCCGGCCGCGCGCAAGGTCAGAACGAGTACTGGAGGTAGGCCTGGACGCGGTTGTCGGTCCCGTCGTTGAAGCCCTGGTAGGTGGTGTTCCAGCGCAGGAAGTGGATCCCGAACGCCACCGGCTTGAAGTCGAACGTGGCGGCGCAGTAGGCGATGGTGTTGCGCTGCTTGATGTTCGTTCCGCCGCCGAGGTCTTCGTTCTCGGGATTGTCGAACGACCAGCCCGTGTGCAGCTTGCAGTGATCGTTCAGCTTGTAGCCGAGCTCGGTGAATCCACCTTCCGAGCGGATCTCCTGGCCGCTCGGCCCGAGGTCCTGCAGCACGCCGCCGCGGACGTCGAAGAGGTTGCGCCCGTTCCAGAGCTCGCCCTTCAGCCAGAGCACGTCCCCGTGGAGGGGGAGCTGGAAGTCGACGCCGTACGCCGAGCTGACGAAGTGACTGTGACCGGCGACGGGCGTGTCGGTCTCCTCCTTGGCGCGATGCGCCCACGCGCCGAGCTCGAGCGCGCCGCTCTTCCAACCGACGCGTGACTGCAGCGTCGGCACCGCCGACTCGTCGCCGTCTCGGTAGGTGTTGGCGTCGGAGTCCTGCGCATCGACCGCGCCGGTGGCGCCGGCCATGCCGGTCACGGTGAGCTTCGAATCGCCCATGGCCTGGCTCCATTCGCCGCGCACCTGCGGGCGGCGGTCAGCCAGGTTGCCGGCGCCCCACGACACCATGTCGGGATTGACGATCGGCATCAGCGGCGAGATCACGTCCCACATCTGGCCGCCGTACAGCGCGAATTGGTCCCACTTGAGCTGCAGATACGCGACCCGGATGCGCAGCGCCTCGCGCGACTCGGTGGCGGTGGCGTTGTAGAAGTCGGTCTCGAGCTTGCCGGTGACCGCGGCATTGCCGAGCGAATCGATCTTGCCACCGTCGAACTCGAGGCCGACACGAGTCAGCTTCGGGTGGATGTTGAAATCCTCGTCGTTGCTGCTGGCGCGGACCCCGGCGGGGGCGGACGGATCCTCCGAGCGGATGAAGACCGGGAGCTGCGTGTTGTTCGGCCGCGCGGTGTCGTACATGGCATCGACGCGCAGGAAGCCGTAGAGCTTGAACATCGAGCCGAGCGACGACGTGCCGCTCGTGCCGCCCTTGGGCAACTTCGCCTCGATCTCGGCGAGGCGCTTCGAGAGCGACTCGACCGTGTCCTGCGCGCTCGCGGAATCGGCGGCGCCGATCCAGAGAGAACCGGCCGCAAGCAGAGGGAGGGAAACCAGGCGCGATCCGTTCATGCGTTCTCCTTGGATGGGTCCGCGGCCGCTAGGGACCGGCCGAAGGCGGCGGAGGATCGAAATCGTTTATTGGAATGTCCAGTAGTCGACTTTCGAATAATCGGAATGGGTCGGTTTCCGCTACATTCGACGTTATTCACTACGGGGTGGTGCCAGATCCATTCGGATCACGATGGTCGACCATCCGAAACCGACCACCCTCCTTCACCCGGTTCCGGGAGCGGAGCGACGCGGGTCAGCCGCGCTGCAGCGAGCGGCTTGGCGGGTTGCGCCCGAGGCGCCGGCCCTCGCCGTCGACCGCGGCGCGATGCTCGGGACGGCTCGGCTCAGTAGCGCCGCACGCTCGCATCGACCTCGCGCGACCAGGCATCGATGCCGCCGCGCAGGTTGGTTAGGTGCGCGAACCCCTGTGCCTGCAGATGGGCGATCACGTGGGCCGAGCGGATGCCATGGTGGCAGTAGACGATCGTCTCGAGGTCGGGGTCGAGTTCGGTGAGGCGCCGCGGCAGCTCGCTCATCGGGATCAGCGTGCTGCCCGGCAGATGGCAGATCGCGTGCTCGTCCCGCTCGCGGACATCGAGCAGCACCGGCCGCTCTCCCCGAGCGAGCCGGTCGGCCAGCTCACGACACGAGATCGAATTCATGCGCAGCACCGTCCGCCCTGGAGCACCCGATCCGGAACAACTGTTCCTGGATCAGTTGTTCCGCTTACGGGGCGGCCTGGTGGGGGTAGCGCCAGTCGGTGGGGGGGACGAAGTTCTCCTTGATCGTGCGCGGGGAGAGCCAGCGCAGGAGGTTGAGCGAGGAACCGGCCTTGTCGTTGGTGCCCGAGGCGCGCGCGCCGCCGAAAGGCTGCTGGCCGACGACGGCTCCGGTCGGCTTGTCGTTGACGTAGAAGTTGCCGGCCGCGTGGCGCAGCCTTGTCGCCATCCGCTCGAGCTCGGCGCGGTCGCGCCCGAAGATCGCTCCGGTCAGCGCATAGGGCGAATCCTCGTCGCATCGCGTCAGCGCCTCGTCGAGCTTCGCGTCCTCGTAGACCCACACGGTCAGCACCGGCCCGAACAGCTCCTCGCACATCGTCGGGTACTTCGGCGTCTTCGCCAGGATCACCGTCGGCTCGATGAACCACCCCTTCGAGCCGTCGCACTTCCCGCCGACCACGAGCTCCGCCTCGCCGCCGCCGCGCGCGCGATCGATGTGCCCCTTCAGCTTCTCGAACGAATTGCGGTCGATCACCGCGCCGAGGAAGTTGGTGAAGTCGGTCGGATCGCCCATCCTGAGCTCGCGCACCATCGCGACGAGCTTCTCCCTCACCGCCGGCCACAGGCTCGCCGGCACGTAGGCGCGCGACGCCGCCGAGCATTTCTGCCCCTGGTACTCGAACGCCCCGCGCACCAGCGCCACGGTGAGCGCCTGCACGTCGGCCGTCGGGTGGGCGAAGACGAAGTCCTTGCCGCCGGTCTCGCCGACCAGCCGCGGGTAGCCCTTGTATTCGCCGAGCCGCGCGCCGACCGTCCGCCAGATCCCGTTGAACACCTCGGTCGAGCCGGTGAAGTGCACGCCCGCCAGATCGCGATGGGCGAGCGCCACCTTGCTGACGTCGGCGCCGCTGCACGGCACGAAGTTGACGACGCCCGGCGGCAGCCCCGCCTCCTCGAGCAACTTCATCAGGAACCACGCCGAGTAGACCGCGGTCGACGCCGGCTTCCACAGCGCCACGTTGCCGCACAACGCCGGCGCCGTCGGCAGGTTCCCCGCGATCGACGTGAAGTTGAACGGCGTGATCGCGACCACGAACCCCTCGAGCGGCCGGTACTCGAGCCGGTTCCACATCTGCGGACCCGACAGCGGCTGCTCGCGCTCGATCCGCGCGAGGAAGTCGACGTTGAAGCGCCAGAAGTCGATCAGCTCGCACGCCGCGTCGATCTCGGCCTGGAACGCGGTCTTGCTCTGGCCGAGCATCGTGGCCGCGTTCAGCACCTGCCGCCACGGCCCGGCCAGGAGCTCCGCCGCCTTGAGGAAGACGCTCGCGCGCGCCTCGAACGGCAGCTCGCTCCAGGTCCGCCACGCCGCGTTCGCCGCCGCGATGGCCGCCGCGATCTCGTCCGGCCCGCCCTGATGGAAGCGCGCCAGCACGCGGCCGTGGTCGTGCGGCTCGACGCAGCTGCCGAGCTTCCCGGTGCGCACCTCCTTCCCGCCGATCACCAGCGGGATGTCGAGCACCTGCCCGCGCAACTCCTCGAGCTTCGCCTTCAGCGCCGAGCGCTCAGGCGAGCCGGGCGCGTAGCTCTTGACCGGTTCATTGACGGGCGGCGGCGGCGTGAAGATCCCATGGCGCATGGCGTGCGATCCCGGAAGCGCGCGAAGGCGCGCGAAGGGCGGGGAGGATAGCGGCGCCGCGGCGGCTCACTTCTCCTCGAGTCCGTACCGCTTCGCCAGTTCGATCAACGCGCCGCTGACCTGCCACGAGCCGTCCGCCTGCTGCCGCGCCATGAGCGGTTCCCCCAGCAGCGAATCGCGCCGCTCCGGCGCGTTCGCGCGCGCGGCTGCCTCGGCCAGCAGCGAATCGCGCCGCGTCACTGCGTGCAGCCACTGCACCAGTCCCCACTCGAGCCCTTGCGCGCGACTGGCGACGTACAGCACGAAAAAACGGTCGATCCACTCGCGGTCGGACACCAGCAGGCGGCCGAGCGGTCCGTCGCGCTGGGGCGGCACCGGGCGGTGCTGCCCCTCCAGTTCTTCGAGTCGCGCGAGCACGGCGTCGAACCGCGCCGCGAGCGGGACTTCGGGCAGCGCCAATTGCTGCTCCAGCCGGTCGAATTCGGCTTGGAGTCGCCGGAACAGCGGATTCGGATCGGCACGAGCGAAGACGACCATCGCCGTCGTCATGTCGCCGGCCTCGATGTCATCCGACGCCTTCACCCGTTGTTGAACGTGGATCAGTTGCATGGTCGCTTGCCAGCGCTCCAAGCGCAGCGCCTCGAGCATGGCCGCCTCGCCGTCGAGCCGATCAGGCGGCGAATCGAACAACGGGAACAGCTCGTGCACCGGGAGCGCTTCGCGCGCTCCGCCGCCGTTCAGCAGGAGTTCGAGACACGTGGCCTGCCGCGTGACTCGCCGGCCTTGATCAAGGGCGCTGGCGGGATAGGGCACGAGAGATGCCAGACGCCATGCCGTCACGGCGCTCTCGCGCGCAGCGGCGGTCTCACCGCGCAGCCCGCGTTCGACCGCATGACACGCGAGCGCCTTGATCAGATCGTCGAGCGCGGAGAATCGGCGGCTGTACGGATCGACATGGACCATCGTGCCGTCGTCGCCGGTGCCGACCCAGAGCTGTCCGGTCGCGGCGGCGACGCGAGCGCGCTCGAACACCGGCGCGCAATGGTCGAGCCAGGGCAGCACGAGCGCGGCGGTTGCCAAGTCGAAGTTGCCCGAACGGATCGTCTGCAGGCCGTCGTCGAGGTTGGCACTGAGCGAGAAGTCGCTGCCGCGCCCCGGCAGGAGCCGGATGGTCTCCTCGACGCCTGTGAGCAGTCGCAGCGCCTCGTCCAGCGCGGCGCCGCCATCCCGCTCCTCGCGCCACCCCGCCGCCACCGCCTCCGCCTTCACCGCCGCCGTCCAATCGAGCGACCCGTCCGGCGTCAGCGGCCCGGTGAACCAGGTGGCCCCCTTCGTCCAGGCCAGCTTCGGCGGCGGTTCCGGTGTCCAATCGCCGGCGATCACGAACGCCGCGATCGTCCCCGCCACCAGCACGCCGACGCCGCCGAGCAGCCACAGCGCAAGGCGCTTCGCACCGCGCGCGCTCATCGGATCGCCACCGCATCGAGGAACGCGTGCTCGAAGTTCCACGCCTCGCCGCCACCGGCCGCGCACTCGATCACGATCAGCCGCTCCTGCCCGGCGTGCGCCGAGAGGTCGACGACGACGTCGCGCCAGCCGCTCGCGTCGGGGGCGGCGGGTTTCGGCGATGGTCCGATCACCGTCTCCTGCAGCCACGCGACCTCCATCGCCGCGGCATCGAACACGCCCACCTTCAGCGCGAAGTCCCCCTTCGCCGGGTTGCCGAACGCCTCGGAACTCGTCCGCAGCACCAGCTTCGGCGTTCCCGCCGGCAGCGCCGCACGCAACAGCACTCGCGTCCCGACCTTCTCGCCCGGCGGATGGAGCGCGACGATGCCGCGGCCACCCGGATGGGGCTGTCCGTCGCGCTTCTGCGGCGTGTCGATCCACTGTGGATAGAGGTCGCCGGCCGAGATGCCGTTGCGATCGAACGCCAGCGGCTCGAGTTCATTCGCCGCCTTGAAGTCGAGCGTCCGCTTCGGCAGCAGCGGCAGCGTCGCCGCCAGTTCCGCCAGCGTGAACAGCCCCGGCATCGCCAGCGCCGTCTCCGGCAGCTGCGGATCGCGTTTCGACAGCGACGGTCGCAGCTGGCGCGCCGGCTTGCCGTCGCGGTCGGCGAATCGCAGCGTGAACCACGACTCGCCGCTGTCGTTCTCGAGCTTCACCAGCAGCCGATGGACCCCCGGCGCGAGCTGCACCGCGGCGGTGGAGCGGTCGCGCGGGGTCGGCTGATGGACATGCCGCTCGATCACGGTCTTGCCGTCGAGCTGCACGACGAAGCCGTCGTCGCCGCCGACCCACAGCGCCCCGTCGAACGGCGCGGTCACGTGCAGCCACGCGAACGCGTAGTGAAGCGTCCGCTCGCCCGGCCCCCTGGCGTCGCCGAATTCGACCCGATCGCCGAGCGCCCGCAGCTCGCGCCACGGCTTGCCGCGGAACGTGGCGCCGGTGCTCGGCTCGACCGTCGCCTCGCCGGCGTAGGGCTCCTGCAGCAGCGCATCCTTGGGATCGGCGTGGGGCCCGCAGACGTGCCAGCGGCGCAGGAACGGCACCAGCAGCCCGGGCCGCACCGGCTCGTCCGACAGCGGCCCGCCGAGCGGCTGCTCGCCGTCTTGCTTCTTCATGCCGGTGAAGGTGGCGCGGCGCAGGAACAGCAGCGCGAAGCTGGTGGCGTCGGGGCTCGACCACGCGCCGCCGTCGCGTTGCACCTTCACCAGGTGGCGCGCCCCCTCGGCGTACCAGTCGTGCGGGCCGATCAGCTTCCGCTCGCCGATCGCGCCGACCCGTTCGAGGCCATAGAGGTAGTAGAGGTGGTTGCCCGGGATCACCTCGCGCGTGCCGAGCGGGTTGCCGGCGACGGTGAAGTGGTCCTCGAGCCAGCTCCAGGACTTCTCGAGCAGCTTCTCGCCCTTCTGCCGCAGCCAGCCGTGGCGCGAGTCGCCGGCCAGCGCGTCGATCGCGAGCTGCGCCATCGCGATCGCCGCGGTCGTCATGCTGCCGGTGGTGACGTCGCCTTCGTGGTAGCCGAAGCCGCCGTCGGCGGCCTGCAGGCGCAGCAGTTCCTTCAGCAGCGCGGCCCAGGTGTCGCGCCTGGCGGTGAAGCCGTGGCGCGACGCGATCCAGAGGCCGAAGGCGGCGTACTGGCTGTTCGATAGATCGGGCTGCGCCCACGGATAGGCGAAGCGGCCGCTCTCGTGCTGATTCTGCTCGATCCAGGCGGCGGCGGCGCGGATCGGCTCGGCGAGGTCGACGCCGCCGTGCGCGTCGAACAGCGCGATGCGGCACGAGGTGGCGTAGATCGAGCGGAACGGCTCGTAGCGCAGCGCCGCCAGCGCCTGCACGATCGCGGGGTCGCCATTCGGGACGCCCGACTTGAGCAGCGCGAAGGCGCAGAGCGCCGTGGTCCCGTCCTGGAACGGGTGGTCGCAGGGGAAGTGGCCGTCGTCGCGCTGGATCGACTTGAGGTGGGCGACGCCGGCGTCGATCGCGCGATTGACCCGTTCGGCGAGGGTGGCGGCGGGGGAGGGCGGCGGATCCTGCGCCGGATCCTGCGTCGGCGCGGGCGCAGGAGCGGCAGGGGCCGCCACGAGTGCGGCGGCCAGCACGGTCGCGAGCAGGGCCGCGAGCGCGGTCGCGGCCGGATGCGGCGGGCGTGGCGGACACATGCACGGCATCATGGCGTGGCGAGGAGCAACCCGTGTCCCGTTACGTCGACGGCTTCGTGATCCCGATCCCGACCCGCAACCTCGGGCGCTACCGGAAGATCGCGCATGGCTTGCCTGCTCTGGACGGAGCACGGGGCGCTCGACTATCACGAATGCGTGCTCGAAGATCCGGCGACGCCGAGCGCGCCGCCGTTCCCACAGGCGATCCGCGCCAAGCGCGGCGAGACGGTGGTGTTCGCGTGGATCGCGTTCAAGTCGCGGGCGCATCGCGATCGCGTCAACGCCAGGGTGATGGCGGATCCGCGGCTCTCGACGATCTGCGATCCGCGGAAGATGCCGTTCGATCCCAGGCGCATGCTCTACGGCGGCTTCGCGCGGTTCGTCGGCAGCGATGAGATGCGGCGGCGCCGGTAGCGCGCGGCGAGGAAGCGGTTTCGCGGGACCTTCTCTTTCCGGATCAGGATGAAACCATGCGAGCGATCGTAACGGTCCTGCTGTTGGCGGCGACGGCGCGGGCGGAGGTGCGGCTGCCGAAGGTGATCGCGCCCGGGATGGTCGTGCAGCAGCAGAGCGAGGTGGCGATCTGGGGGTGGGCTGGCGTCGGTGAGGCGGTCGAGGTGACGGCCAGCTGGGGCGCGACGGCGCGCACGTCGGCGGGCAAGGACGGCCGCTTCTCGCTGCGGCTCGCCACGCCGAAGGCGAGCGAGACGCGCCACCGGATCGAGGTTCGCGGCAGCAACACCCTGCACCTCGACGACGTGCTGGTGGGCGAGGTCTGGCTCTGCGGCGGGCAGTCCAACATGGAATGGGCGTTCGCCTACGGCGGCGTGAAGGACGCCGAGAAGGAGCGCGCCGCCGCCGCCGATCCGTGGGTCCGCCTGTTCGACGTGCCGAACGTCGTTGCGGCGGCGCCGAAGGACGACTGCGACGCGGCGTGGCAGCCGGTCACTCCCGACACGGTGAACGGCTTCAGCTGCGTCGGCTGGTTCTTCGCCCGCGAGCTGCGGCGCGAGCTCGGCGTGCCGGTCGGGCTGATCGGCGTGAACTGGGGCGGCACGGTGGCGCAGGCGTGGATGCGGCGCGAGGCGCTGGCGACCTTCCCGCGACTGCAACCGGAACTCGAGCGGGTGGCGGCGGAGGCGGCGGCGGCCCGGGCGGGTGCCGACGCCGTGACGCACGCGTGGGCGGGCTATTGGACGGCGCTCGACGCGAACGACCTCGGCGCGAGGAACGGCTGGGCGGCGCCGGGCTTCGACGATTCAGGCTGGCACGAGGTGACGGTTCCCGACGCGTTCGCCGGCATGGAGAGCCTCGACGGTGCGGTGTGGTATCGGCGGACGTTCGAGACTCTCCCGCACGAGTGGGTCGGGCAGGAGCTCGAGCTCGCGCTCGGTGCGATCGACGACATGGACCAGGTCTTCTTCGACGGCAGGAAGATCGGCGGCATCGAGGTGCACGGGCGCTGGAGCGAGGCGCGCACCTATCGGATCCCGGCCGAGCTGACGACGCCCGCCCGCCACGTGCTGGCGGTGCGGGTGGTCGATACCGGCGGTGGCGGTGGCATCGCCGGAGCGGACCTCGGCAGCGGCGCACCGCGCGCCGTCACGATCGGTGCGGTCACGAACGGGAGCGTCGCGGCGGTCACCGGCCTCACCGGCGGCTGGAAGCGTCGGCTCGGCTGCGCCGCGGACGGCCTGCCGCCGCTGCCGAGCGGCGGCGGCCAACTCCATCCGAACGTCGCGTCGGTGTTGTGGAACGGTCTGGTCGCGCCCGTCGTGCCCTACGGAATCCGCGGTGCGCTCTGGTACCAGGGCGAGAGCAATCGCGGGCGCGCTGCCGAGTACCTCGCGCTGATGGAGGGGCTGATCGCCGATTGGCGCGCGCAGTTCGGCCGGCCGCAGGCGCCGTTCCTCTTCGTGCAGATCGCCCCGTTCAACTACGACCTGAGCCGTGCCGCCACCGCCGAGCTGCGCCAGGCGCAGCTCGAGACGCTGCGCGTCCCGGGCAGCGGCATGGCGGTCACCACGGACATCGGCCATCCGACCGACATCCACCCCGGCGAGAAGCAGGAGGTGGCGCGGCGCCTCGCGTTGTGGGCGCTCAGCCAGACCTACCACCGCGACGTCGGCGACTGGAGCGGACCGCTGCACGCCGGCCACGCGGTCGAGGGGGACTCGATCCGCGTCCGTTTCACCCACGCCGCCGGGCTGCGTGCGCGCGACGGCCAGCCGCTGCGCGAGTTCGAGGTGTGCGGCGCCGACGGCCAGTGGCATCCGGCGACCGCCACGATCGACGGCGAAACGGTCGTCGTCCGCAGCCCCGCGGTGCCGAAGCCGACCGAAGTCCGCCTCGGCTTCGCCGACAGCTGCAATCCGAATCTCGTGAACGGGGCCGGCCTGCCGGTTTCGCCGTTCTGCCGGATTCCGCGCTGAGGGACGCCTCGGTCACGGCGGTTCGTGTCGGCGTTCACCGCGGCCGCATGGCTCGGCGGGCGCAGCGTCATCGCGTTCGAGCGACCCGAACCGCCGGCAACAGCGGCCGCGCCTACTTCAGCAGCGACTCGAACTCGTTCTTCCCGGAATTCCAGTAGTCGAGGCGGACGCTCTTCTCGAGCCGCCACGTGGTGCCGTCGGCGCGGCGCCACTCGCGCAGCACGTGCGGGAATTCCGGGGCCAGGACGAAGGTTTCGACCTGCTTGTCGACCAGCAACCGCGCCTCGATCCGGCGCGGATCGGCGCCGCCGTCCGGGTCGGTGCCCTTGATGCCGTCGAACCAGATGGCGGCGGCGACCTGCTTCGGCGGCGGGCAGCGGGCGCTGAACAGCCGCTCGCGGATCAGGGTGACCGGTTCGGTGCGCGCGCGCTCCGGGTGGCGCAGCCGGATCCACAGCGGCACCTGCTCGTGGAACAGGGCGTTGGTGGCGAGCTTCTCGATCGGCCAGGTGCCGTCCGCCTCGCCGTCCCAGTAGGAGTGGTACTGCATTCCCTCGCGGTCGCGGCGCCACGAGGCGAAGGTAATCCCGCACCACTCCTGGCTCGAGAACGCCGCCTTCATCACCAGCGCGTCGGCGCGTCGCATGAACAGCGTCGCCATCTGCTGGTACGCCGCGACCCCGGTCGGGATCGACACGGTCCAGTTGCACTTCAGCACCGGGACGACGCCGGGATCGAAGGCTTCGACCTTCACCATCTGCCGCGGGTCGAGCCACTCGGAGACGACGATCGACCAGGCCGTGAACGAACGGCGCTCGCCCTCGACCACCGCCTCGGCGGCGTAGCGGGAGAGTTCCGCCTTGCCGTCGTCCCATTGCGGGTGCTCGCCGGCGGACCGGACCTGGGACTCCGGCTGCGTCCCGGACGAGGCAATGGCGCCGGCCGCCCCGGCCACGGTGCCGGCGAGGAGCAGCGAGACGACGACACGGCGGGATGAACCCATGGGAGAGGTCCTTGCAAACGACGCGCGCGGAAGGGCGGCCGGCACAGTATGCACCGCCGGTCGGTGCAGCGACGCGAGCCCGCCGTTCGGTCGGTGGCGAGGGCATGCCATGCTGGACGGCGAGCAACGATGGGCGACGCCGGCGCGGATCGACGCATGGAGGATGGCACGAAGACGACGGAGCACGCGAAGCCGGCGCGGCGACTCCCGCGCCGACGGCCGCTGCACAAGCGCATCCGCGATTCGCTGGCCCGCGGGCTGGTCGCGTCGATGCTCGGAGTGGCGCGCATCGCGCCGATCGCGCTCACCGTGCGCCTGGGAGAGTGGCTGGCGGTGGTGCTTTCGCGCTTCGATCGCCGCCATCGTGCCGTGGCGTTCCGGAACCTCGAACGCGCGTTCGGGAGCGAACTCGACGCCGCGGCGCGCCGCCGGATCGTCGACGGCGTCTATCGCCACTTCGGACGCCTGCTGGCGGAGTACGCCCTGCTGCTGGCGAAGCCGGCGCTGCTGCCGGCCTCGCAGCGGATCCAGCTCGAGGGCGTGGCGGCGGCACAGGCGGCAGTGCGGTCGCACGGCGCCATCATCATCGTCACGCTGCACCAGGGGCACTGGGAGCTGCTCGGCGGGGCGATCAGCGAGCAGGTTGCCAAACTGCACGCGGTGGTGCTGCCGCTGCGCGATCCGGTGCTGAACGAGCGACTGGTGGATCTGCGGCAGCGCCTGGGGATGGGGCTGATCGAGCGCGAGAACGCCGTGGCGGCGCTGTTCCGCTGCCTTCGCCGCGGCCTCAGCGTCGGCCTCCTCTGCGACCTCGATCAGGAGGAGTCACCGGCGTTCATCGAGTTCTTCGGCACCCCGGCGGCCACCGTCCGCACCCCGGCGGTGCTGGCGCTGCGCACCGGCAAGCCGCTGGTGCTGACGGGTTCGTGGAGCACCGCTCGTCCGCTCGACTACCACGGCGTGCTGATGCCGCCGCTGTTTCCCGACCTCGCGGCCGATCCGGCGGTCGAGGAGCACCGCCTGCTCACCGCCATGAATCGGCAGTACGAGGCGTTCATCCGCGCTCATCCGGAGCAGTGGAACTGGATCCACCCGCGTTGGGAGACGCGACCGGCGGGAGAGCCGAACCGCTGATGGACGTGAACGTCATCGATCCCGGCGGCAGCGGCCCGCTGATCCGCAAGGTCGACGGCGGCGTCGAGATCCGCGCCTGGGTGCGCGGCGTCCCGATCGAGGAGGACGCGTTCCGGCAGCTCGCGAACCTGGCCCGCCTGCCGATCGTCCACCGCCATGTCGCCGCGATGCCCGACGTCCACGTCGGCATCGGTGCGACCGTCGGCACCGTCTTCGCCAGCGAGTCGGCGGTGGTGCCGGCGGCGGTCGGCGTCGACATCGGCTGCGGAATGATGGCGGTGCGGACGAGCCTGGAGGCGAGCGACCTGCCCGACGATCTCCGCGCGATCCGCCACTCGATCGAGCGGTCGGTTCCGCACGGCCGCACGGACGACGGCGGCGCGCGCGACCGTGGCGCGTGGCGCGAGCCGCCCGCGCCGGCGCTCACGGCGTGGGGGAGCCTCGCGCCGCGGTTGAAGACGATCGTGGAGAAGCACCCGCGCACCCGGACGCACGCTCCGGAACGCCAGCTCGGCACGCTCGGCACCGGCAACCACTTCATCGAGCTCTGCCGCGACGAGGCCGGGCAGGTCTGGGTGCTGCTCCACTCCGGCTCGCGCGGCATCGGCAACCGGATTGGCACCTACTTCATCGAGCGCGCGCGCGAACGGCTCGGCAAGGAGCTCGGACCCTTGCCCGACAAGGACCTCGCCTGGCTCGACGCCGGCTCGCCCGACTTCCGCGACTACGTCGAGGCGGTCGAGTGGGCGCAGGAGTACGCCCGCATCAATCGCGAGCTGATGATGGCGGCGGTGCTGCGGACGCTGCGTTTCTGCCAGCTGCCGGAGTTTCGCGCCGACCTGATGGCGGTGAACTGCCACCACAACTACGTCGCGCGCGAGCGCCACCGCGGCGTCGACCTGCTGGTCACGCGCAAGGGAGCGGTGCGCGCGGGTGCGGGCGAACTCGGGATCATCCCGGGCTCGATGGGGGCGAAGAGCTTCATCGTGCGCGGTCGCGGCAATCCGGAGAGCTTCGAGAGCTGCAGCCATGGCGCCGGCCGGCGGCTGTCACGGACGGCGGCGAAGAAGCAGTTCACGCTGGCCGACCACGCCGCGGCCACGCAGGGCATCGAGTGCCGCAAGGACGCCGCGGTGATCGACGAGACGCCGATGGCCTACAAGGACATCGACGCGGTGATGGCGGCGCAGGACGACCTGGTCGAGATCGTCCACACGCTGAAGCAGGTGGTGTGCGTGAAGGGCTGAGGCCGCGGCGCAACGCTGGATGCCGTCTCCGCGCTCGTTTCGTCCGTTCGCGGCCACGTCCGGTTCACGCTGCGGGCGCGCGAGACGCGGCGATCCCGGTGCACCACCGGTGAGCGGCGCGTCGGGAGGCCCCGAAAGCCGTCTCAAGATGGTCTGGATCGGATTCAGAACTTATTCCCAAGTCCATTCCAGAGCGCGAGTTGGGGCGAGAAATCGCCGGGGATTTCACCCACTGGACAGCCCGCGACGCGCGCGATAAGAATCCCGCCCGCGCAACAAGCAGTTGTGGTCCGGCGCGCGAAAAACCACCACGGCTAGCACCTCTGGTCGCTTTTTCGTGCCCTTTCGGAGCTTCGTTGCGGCAGGGTCCTGAGGGGAGAGGGGGCGGGCCGCTGCGGGGGCGGCTCGGCGCTGTCTGCGATTGGTCCTTGGCAGACAGCAATGCGTGTGCGCGCTTTACGCACCACGGGCAGCGTGTCGAGTTTTTGGCCATTCAGGGGAGGGGCGAGCGTGATTCAGCCGGCGGCAGCAGCGATGGGTGCAGGCAACAAGACCGACGGCGTCGATCTCTCGAAGAACGCGCTCACGGTGCTCGAGAACCGCTACCTGAACCGTGACGACGACGGCAAGGTCATCGAGTCGCCCGCGCAACTGTTCCGTCGGGTCGCCCACGCCGTGGCCGCGGTCGAGAGCAAGTGGGGCGTCTCGGCGGAAGCGATCCGCGAGGTGGAGGACGCTTTCTACCGGACGATGACCGAGCGCTACTTCATGCCGAATTCGCCGACGTTGATGAACGCCGGCCGGCGGCTCGGAATGCTCTCCGCCTGCTTCGTCCTCCCGCTCGACGACTCGATCCCGGACATCATGGAGACCGCGCGGCAGATCGCGCTGGTCCAGCGCGCCGGCGGCGGCACCGGCGTCGACCTCTCGCAACTGCGTCCCAAGGGCGCGATCGTCAAGTCGTCCGGCGGCACGACCGACGGGCCGCTCTCCTTCCTGAAGATGCTGTCGTCCGTCACCGACGCCATCCAGCAGGGCGCATTCCGGCGCGGCGCGAACATGGGGATGATGCGGATCGATCACCCCGACATCGTCTCCTTCGTCGACCTGAAGGCCGACCTCACCAAGGTCACCAACTACAACCTGTCGGTCTCGATGACCGACGAGTTCATGGATCGGCTGCGCCAGGCGCCAGACGCGCCGCATACCGTCCGCGACCCGCACAGCAAGAAGCAGGGCGCACTGCGCAAGAGCACCGGCCGGGTGGTCTACGGGGAGATCCCCGCCGACAAGCAGGGCGAGTTCATGTCGGTCCGCGAGCTGTGGGACCGCATCACGACGCGCGCCTGGAACACCGGCGAACCGGGGCTGATCTTCATCGACGAGGTCAATCGCCACAACCAGACGCCGCACGTCTTCGAGATGCGCGCGACCAACCCGTGCGGCGAGCAGCCGCTCGGTCCGTACGAAGCGTGCAACCTCGGCTCGGTCAACCTCGAGCGCTTCTACCGGCCGACCGTGCGCGGCACCCTGAAGGAGCGGATCGACTGGGACAAGCTGCGCGCCACGGTGCGCACCTGCATCCGCTTCCTCGACGACGTGGTCGAGGTGAACAACTACCCGACCAAGGAGATCGACGACGCCTGCCGCGCCAACCGCAAGGTCGGGCTCGGCGTGATGGGCTGGGCCGATCTGCTGTTCCAGCTCGGCGTGCGCTACGACTCCGAGGAGGCGCTGCAGCTGGCCCGCGAGGTCGGCGGCTTCATCCAGAAGGCGGCGTGGGAAGTCGGCGCCGAGCTGGCCGAGCAGCGCGGCTGCTTCAAGAACTGGAAGGGCTCGGTCTGGGACGTGAAGCGCAAGATCAAGGCGCGCAACGCCCACTACGTGACCATCGCGCCCACCGGGACGATCTCGATCATCGCCGGCTGCTCGGGCGGCATCGAGCCGATCTTCTCGCTGGCGTTCATGCGCCAGGTGCTCGACGGCAAGACGCTCTCCGAGGTCAACCCGGTCTTCGAGCAGGCGCTGAAGGACTCGGTCAAGGGCGAGGCCGACGTGCAGGCCGCCATCGACCACGCGTCCTCGAAGGGCTCGGTGCAGGAGTGCGAGCTCATCCCGCCGTCGGTGCGCGAGGTGTTCCGGACCGCGCGCGACATCGCGCCGGAGTGGCATGTGCGCATGCAGGCGGCCTGGCAGGAGCACACCGACGCCGCGGTCAGCAAGACGATCAACCTCCCGCCCGACTGCGACGTCGCGGCGGTGGAGGCGGCGTACATGCTGGCCTACGAGACGAAGTGCAAGGGCATCACCGTCTACCGCGACGGCAGCCGGCCGATGCAGCCGATGGCGCTGAAGGACGAGGTCGGCAAGACGCTCGCCGACAAGACCGGCGGCGCGGCGAAGGCGGGCGACGGGGCGGCGGCCGTCGCGGCGAAGGCGCCGACCGGTCCGATGCGGCCGATCGCGCTGCCCGAGATCATGCCGTGCGTGCGCGTCCGCCAGTTCACGCCGTTCGGCAACATGCACGTGAAGATCAGCGTCGAGCCGCAGACCGGCATCGAGCGCGAGGTGTTCGCGCAGCTCGGCAAGGGCGGCGACCTCGCCAACTCCGATCTCGAGGCGATCTGCCGCATCGTGTCGCTGTTCCTGCGCTGCAACGGCGACTTCATGCTCGCCGTGAGCCAGCTCGACGGGATCGGTTCGAGCCTCTCGGTCCCGACCAAGGAGGGACGGATCAAGTCGCTCGCCGACGGCCTGGCGCATGCGCTGCGCAAGTACCTCGCCGCCAAGCTCAAGTTCGGGATCAAGGGGTTGCTGCTGGGCGAGGTCGACTTGGCGAAGCTCTACGAGAACGAGCCGGCCAACGGCAACGGCCACGGCGCGATGACGGCGAGTGCGCCGGTCAAGCCGAAGGAGATGTTCAAGATCAAGTGCCCGAGCTGCGACATCGGCACGCTGGCGTATCAGGAAGGCTGCGCCAAGTGCCACGGGTGCGGCTACTCGCAGTGCTAGCGTCCCGGCGCTGAAGCGAAGTTCAGAGTCCGGACATCCGGCGCCTGCCGGCGACGGGATGTCGGTGCAGGACGAGGAGGGGAGTCGCGGTTCCGACGATGCGGGTCCATCGACCCGCTGAGGAAGGAACGCGATTCTCCCAAGAAGTCATGCGCCGACAGACCGAGCCGGCAGATCGAGCCGGCAGATCGAGCCGGCAGATCGAGCCGGCTCAGGGCAGCAGGAAGATCCCGGAACTCGATGGATCGAGCAGCGGTGCGGCGCTGACCGCCAGCAGGTGATCGATCGGCGGCAGCGCGTCGCACAGGAGTTCGGCGGCGCCGTCGCCGCCGCCCCAGCCGAGCAGCTCGCCGCGGTCGCTGCCGAGCACGATCTGCCGGCGATCGCGCGCGCTCCAGCTGGTGGCGCAGGTGAGTTCGCCCACCGGATCGCGCACGCGGTCGATGTGGCGCGACGCGACCGGGCCGAAGCGCTGGCCGCCATCGGCGCTGCACCAGACCGGGGAGGGGTCGGTCGGCGCGGGCGGCATGGACCGCGGATGCGTCAGCGCCAGCACCGTGCCGTGCGGCTGGTCGCTCCAGTGCAACGCGCGCGGTCGCAATTCGGGGGCGAAACCCTCGACCTGACGGAAGGTGCGTCCGCCATCGATCGAGCGCAGGAACGCCGACTCGGTGCGCGCCAGCCAGACATGGCCGTCGAAGGGGTGCGCCGCGGCGGACCGGATCGCGGCACCGTCGTGCGACCAGCGCTCCGGCGGCCGACCCGGCTCGACCAGGAGCCAGAGCCCGGCGCCCGGCTGCAGCAGCAGCGCCGAGCGCGGCCGGCCGGGGAGCGCCAGCACCTGGAGCGGCGCGCCGGGCGCCACCCAGCGCGTGGCGATCGCGTCGCCGCCGGCGCTCATCTCGAGCAGGCGGCCGTCCGTGCAGGCCAGCCAGCAGGCGTCGACCGGGCCGGCGATCGCGAGCACGGAAGTCGGGACCGCCGATTCCGGCAGCGCCACGCGGCGCAGCTCGCGGCCATCACGGCCGAGCAGCAGCAGTTCGCCGGTGGCGAGGCCCGCCGCGATGCGACCGCCGGGCAGCCGCGACAGCGACGTGACCGCGACGTCGGCGGCGACGGGCGTGACGGCGCCCGCCTGCCAGCGCAGCAGCCCCTCGCGCGTGCCGATCCAGACGCTGGCAGCGACCTGCTCGCTCATGCGTTCGCGTCCAATCCTGCCACCGCTGCGTAATCTCCGCGGACGCAGAACGTAACGCGCACCTGGCGCGCTGGTTCCGCGACTCCCGGAGAATTCCCGCGATGAGCCCCCCGCATCCCGGCGTCGGCGATGCTCGCATCCGGGCCGAGGTCGCCGAATTCCTCTCCTCGCCGCATGGCGCACCGTTCGCGGCCGAACGCGCCGCGACCGGCGCGATCGCGCGCGAGTTCCTCGACGTCTGCTCGCGGGAGATCGGGGAGCGCATCGACCTGCTCGATGAGGAGCACCTGCGCGAGGCGCTGCTCCAGCGCCTGCCTCGCCGCCTCGCCGTCGGCGATCCGCATGCCCGCACGGCCCCGGAAGTGGTGCGCGCCCTGCTGGCGTTCGCCTACGAGCGGCACCCCAACGCGAACTCCTGGAAGCTCGATTCGCTGCTGGACGAGCTGGCGCCGCGCTTCCCGGCGGCGCTGCGCGCGCTGGGTGGCAGCGCGGTGGCGGCGCCGACCGCGCCGATCACCCGGCCCGGCAGCAAGCTCGGCCGCAACGACCCGTGCCCGTGCGGCTCGGGGAAGAAGTGGAAGAAGTGCTGCGGAGCGGACGCGACCGGGTGAGCGGCGCGGCGCCGGTCAGCGCGTCTGCGCCGGCGCCGGTCGCAGTCCGAGCGCCCCGTGCCGCTGCAGCGCCTTGTCACGCAGCGGGCTGCCTTCCGGAGCCAGCTCCGCCGTGCGCGCGTACGCCGCTTTCGCGACGTCCTTCCGGCCGGACTGTTCCGCCGCCTGGCCGAGGTAGTAGTGCGCCATCGGCTGGTCGGGGAAGAGCTGCGTCGCCCGCGTCAGCGACGGCACCGCCGCCGCCGGCTTGCCCGCATCGAGATCGAGCAGGCCGAGGAAGAAGACCGGCTTCCAGTGCTCCTTGCCGGGCGTCGCCTTCTGCTGCAGCGACCGCGCCGCGGTGAACGCGGCGCGCCCCTTGTCGCCGCGGCCCTCCGCAAACTGGATCTCGCCCGCCAGCGTCGCGCACGCCGGATCGTCGGGCAACGCCTTGCGCGCCGCGTCCGCGAGCTGCCGCGCCTTGCCGAGCTTCGCCGCGTCGCCGTCCTCGAGCAGCGCCTGCGCCTGCGCCACCTTCTGCCGCGCGGGCGCCTCCTGCCGCAGCCGGGCGACCATCTGGGTGAAGCGGTCGCTCGGACCGGGCGGCGAGCGGAACGCGGCGGACGGCTTGCCCATCACCTCGGGGCAGACGCGGCGGATGGTCGCGTCGATGTCGGCGATCCGGGTGGAGTTGGTCGGGTGGGTGCGCAGCCAGGAGAAGGTCGCGTTGCCCGCCTCGGCCTCGAGCCGGGCGAAGTACTCGAACGTCTTCTTCATCTCGCGCGGGTCGTAGCCCATGGCATGGGCGAAGTGGACGCCGCGGACGTCGGACTCGCTCTCCTGGTCGCGGCTGAACTTGAGCAGCGCCACGGGCGCGGCGTAGGTCGCCAGCGTCGAGACGTAGGCCGGCTGGTCGGGGTCCTTCTTCAGCAGCTCCTCGCCGACACCGAGCAGCACGAGGCCGATCTGGGTCGCCAGCGCGCGATTCTGCTGCAGCATCGAGTGCTGGTGCTCGACGTGGCCGAGCTCGTGGCCGAGGATGGCGACGAACTCGGCCTCGGAACCGAGGTTCTCGAGCAGTCCGCGGGTGATGTAGACGTAGCCGCCGGGCAGCGCGAAGGCGTTCGGCGCCGCCGAATCGAGGATCTGGAACTTCCAGGCGAAGTCGTCCTTGCGCACCGAGTGGCGCGTCATCTCGGTGACGATCGAGCCGAGCCAGGCCTGTGCCGCCGCGTCGGGGAACGGTCCACCGAACTGCTGCTCGAAGTTCGGCGCCGCCGCGTCGCCCTGCTGCTGCTCCTCGGCGTTCGACCATTGCATGGGCGCGAAGCGCCGCTCGCCGGTCACCCGATCGGTGATGCAGCCGGCGACCGCCGTGGCGAGGAGCAGCGCGGCGACGAGGGGGCGCGGCGAACGGCGGCGGCGCTCGGGGCCGGCGTGCCGGCACGGGGAAGCCATGGGGGAGGCGGGGCGCGGACGGTCGTGGTCGGCCATCGGGGGCTCCTGCAGCCTGCCGTCTTCGGGGCGAAGCGGGCGCGCGATTGCAGCCGCGCACCCAAGGGGCGAGCATACGGGGGGAGCAGAGGCAGGAGAGCCGCGATGGCGTTGCAACGACCCGTGTTGTTCGCACTCTCCGCGGCGTGCGCGACGGCGGCTGCGTGCCGAGCGCCGGCGCCCCAGCCGCCGCCCGCGCCCGATCGCTCCAACGTCGCGCTCGAGACGGTGGTGGTGCAGCAGGCCGAGCTGCGCGCCGAGCTGGCGCGGATGCGCAACGACCTCGCCGTCCTGCTCGCGCGCGGAACGCCGGCGCTCGACGTCGAACCGGATGGCGCCCGCGCGGAGGCGGCGCCCGCCGCGACCGAGCCGCGCGGCGACGCAGCGGCCGAGCAGGACGCGAGCGACGAGCCGATCGTCGCCGACGCGCCGCCCGAGCGTGCGCCGGCAGCGGACTGGATCGTGGTCGCGCAACGGCTGATCGAGGACGAGGACTGCGCCACCGCGATCCGTGTGCTGAACGTCGCCGCCGCGGTCGACCCGACCAGCGCCGAGGTCCGCTTCCATCGCGGCGTCGCCCGCCACCTGCTCCAGAGCTACGCCGACGCGCTGACCGACTTCGAGGCGGCCGTCGCGCTGACCGCCCGCCCCGACCTCGCGCTGATCTGCCGCTACAACCAGGCGTGCTCGCTGGCCCGACTCGGTCGCGCCGAGGAGGCGATCGATCAGCTGGTCGCCTGCGACAAGGCCGGCTTCCGGGTCCTCCTGCAGCAGATGAACGTCGACCCCGACCTCGACTCGCTGCGCGACCTGCCACGTTTCCGCGACTTCGTGCTGGAACTGCGGACGCGGTGAGCGCGACGCTGCCTGCTCCGCCGGCGATCCGCGCCGATCGGGTGTGCTGGTCGTGGCGCCGCTTCCCGTGGTCGCGCCCGCGGTCGGCGCTGGAGGACGTGTCGTTGACCGTGCCGCGCGGCGCGCTGCACCTGCTCGCCGGCGCCAACGGCGCGGGCAAGAGCACGCTGCTGCGACTGCTGGCCGGGGTGGCGGCGCCGTCGAGCGGAGCGGTTGAACTGCTCGGCTTTCCGGCCGGCGCCGCCGAACTGCGCGGTCGCGTCGCGTGGCTGCCGGAGGCGAGCGGCGCGGAATGGGCGGCCACCGTCGAGGAACTCGCCGGGCTCGCGGCGGCTTTGCACGGCGGCAGCCGCGCGGCGCGCGCCGAGCGGGTCGAGGCAGCGTTGCAGGAGACCGACCTGGTCGCGCTCCGCCGGCGCCGCTTCACGTCCCTGTCGAAGGGCGAGCGGCGGCGGGCCGCGACGGCGCAGGTGCTGGCGACCGGCGCGGAGCTGCTCCTGCTGGACGAGCCGCTCGATGGCGTCGATCCCGAGTCGGCCGAGCGGCTGCTCGAACGGCTCGCCGCGCGGGCGCGCCGCGGCGCGACCATCGTCCTCTCGTCGCATGTTCTGCTCGACGGCGCGATCGGCGGCGACCGGCTGACGGTGCTGGCGGGCGGACGGATCGTCGCCGACGGCACGCCGGCGCAGCTGCTGCGCGATGAGACGGGCGCGCGGCGCAGCTTCGCCGCATTGCTGCGGCAGGCGCGGGGCGGTCGATGACCGGCGCGCTGCGGCGGGTGGCGGCGCTGGCGTGGGCGACGGCGCGCGAGTCGTCCTGGGTCCGTGCGCTGGCGCTGGCGCTGGCGTTGCTCGCCGCGTTCGCCGTGACCGGCATCGAGGTGCTGCCCGAAGTCGCAGCGGCGCCGCTGCGGTTCGAGCGGCGGCTCACTTTGCTGTGCTGGCTGGCGAGCGGAGCCGCGCTTCTCGCCGGCGCGCACGCGGTCGGCCGCGACCGGCGGGCGGGACAGCTCGACGCATGGCGTCTCTCCCATGCGCGTGCCGGCGAGATTCTGCTCGGCCGCGCTCTCGGCGCCGCCGCGCAGGTCGCGCTGGCGGTCGCGCCGCTGTTCGCGTGGCTGCTGGTCTTCGATGCGTCCGGTCCGTGCCGGCAACGCGATTCGCTGGCGCCGCGCGAGCAGGTCTCTCCGGTGCGGGTGGAGCGGGGCCTGGTCGACGGCTCGCGGCGGGCGTGGCGGCGGGGACCGGTGCTGCTCGATCCGGGTGAGCGACTCGAGCTGCAATTCGCGGCGCTGCCGGCGGGCGAAGCGGAGCTGGTGCTGCCGTGGCGCGGCAGCCTCACGCCGAGCAGTCCGCCGGCACGCTTCACGCTGCGCCTCGACGGCGACCCGGTCGTGGTCGGCAAGGGCGGCGAGGTGACGGGCTTTCGCCTTCGCCGGCACTGGGCGCAGCCGCCGCGGATCGAGCTGGCGCTGGCGCCCGAGTCCGGCGTCGTCCGGGTCGACCTGCCGGCCGCGATGTTGCGCGGGCCGCCCCGTGCACTCGCGGCGACGTTCGCGCGCCTCGCGTCGGGACATGTCGCGGAACTCGTGCTGGCGGCACTGCTCGGCGCCGCGCTGGCGACGGCGATGGCCGAGGGGCTGGCGCTCGTCCTCGGCGGCGTGCTGCTGCTGCTGTGCAACCTGCGCGCGCTGTTCGTGGACGCCGCCGACGTGGTGCGCGAGGTGCATGGCCACGGCTGGGTCGATCCGGCCCTGCGTGCGATCGCGGTCGCCTACGAGCGGCTGGTGGCGCTGCTCCCTGACGTGACGGCATTGCGCGGCGTCGGTCGCGCGGCGCGGGCGCTGCCGCCGTGGGGCGCAGCCGATGGCGCCGCCTTCCTGGCGGCGAGCGTCGCGTCGCTCCTGATCGCGCTGCCGGCGGCGCTGTTGCTGGCGCGGCGTCCGCGGGGGGCGCGATGAGCCGGCGATTCCTGCTGCTGGCGGCCGGTGCGGGGCTGGCGGGCGCGTTGGCGCTCGCCCCGCGACCGCGCGACCTGCGGTTGCCGGGTGCCGGTGCGGCCAGCCTGCTCGGTCCGCTGCGCCCCGCCGTGGCGACGGTCGTCCGGCTGCGCTTCGAGGTGCGGCGCCGGGACGATGCGGTCATGGCATCGCTGGCGGACGCGTGGCTCGCGCTGTCGCTGGTGCCGGAGAGCGTGACCGACTTCGTCCACTACGCCTCGTGGTGCCTCCACGATGCGCCGGTGGCGGCGCAGTCGGCGGCGGAGCGGGAACGCTGCATCGAAGCGGGACTGGCGATGGTGGCGGCGGGGCGCGCGCTCCACCCGGACCGCCACGAGTTCGACTGGGTGGAAGGCCGCGGCCGGCGGCGGCTCGGCAGCGCGGAAGAGATCGCGAAGGCGCTGCCGTTGCTGTGGCGCGCGTGGGACCGGGCGCCGCGGGCGCCCGCTCGCGAGTTCCTCGCCGCCGAGTTCGCCGACTGCGCCCTGGTGCTGCAGGCCGGCGACGCGATCGCGGCGCTGCTGGCCGATCCGCAGACCACGCCGGCCGTGCGCGAGACGCTGGCTGCGGCCGTGGCGGCGCGGCCCGGAAAGTAGAGTGCGCGGTCATGTCCCTTCCGCTCGCCGTGGCGTGGCCGGTGTTCGTCGTCGCGTTCGGCGCGGCGGCGGCGTTGGCGGCGTGCGCCTGGGTCGGTGCGATCGCGCTGCTGGCGCGCAGTGACGGCGATGCCGAGCTGCGGTCCGCCGCCGCGCGCTGGCGCGAAGACGCGCACGCCGATTGGCGCGGACGGACGCGCTCGATGGTGGTCCTCGTGCTGGCGCTCGGCGTGGTCGGACTGGTGGCGGCGAGCGGCGCGTCAGCGCGCGTGGCGTGGTGCGCGGCCTTGATCGGCAGCGGCGCCGTGCTGCTCGCCGAGTGGATGGCGCTGCGGATGGCGGGGGCGCTGGTGCCGCGGATGGCCGCGGCCGCGACCGGCGGGGCGACCGAGGCGGCCGCGGTCGCCGCGCGCGGCGAGCGCATCGGCGCTGCCACCATCGACGCGCTCCTGCTGGCGCTGGCGGGGGTCGCCTGCACCCTCGGGGTCGACGGTCGCGCGTGGCTGGCCGCCGCGGCGGCGGCATGGGCGACGGCGCTCTTGCGCTCCGGCGC
>Ga0194131_10003392_pt1 | contig 25141 bp, 31 predicted proteins | sample TA2KigO120mmetaG_FD_148631 | JGI IMG/M metagenome (GOLD analysis project Ga0194131, IMG submission 148631) | Freshwater microbial communities from Lake Tanganyika, Tanzania - TA2015053 Kigoma Offshore 120m | ecosystem: Environmental > Aquatic > Freshwater > Lake | place: Tanzania: Lake... | reverse complement strand
CGAGCCATGCACCGACGACGAGGTCAGGATGATGATCCGGACGCTCAACGCGACCTCGGACCGGACACGGGCCCGCGACAAGGCCGTCGTGCTGACGCTCCTGGCGACGGGGCTTCGGCTCAACGAGCTACGCGAGCTGCAGGTCGCGGACACGCACATCGAGCGGCCGATCGAACAGAGCTACGTCTTCGTTCGCGCGGAGACCAGCAAGAGCCGCGAGGCACGGAAGGTCCGCCTCGATCGGCTCGCGGCCCAGGCCGTCCACGAGTACGTCCGCGGCCTCCGCCCGTTCACGGGCACCGGGGGAGCCCTCTTCCTCACCGAGGGAGGCAAGCCATTCAGCCTCTGCGGCTTCAAGAACTACATGGCCCGCCTGAGGGGCGCGTTCGAGGCTGCGGGCATCAAGGACTGGATGGCGCACCGCGCCAGGCACTACTGGGCCACCAGCGCGCACCGCACCGGGATGACGGTCTTCGACATCGCCGCGGAGGGCGGCTGGCGCGATCTCAAGATGGTCCAGCGCTACACGCACGAGCGACCGTTCGAGGAACTGCAGCGACTCCCGACGCCGCTCAGCGCCGCCCTCGGGCAGAGGGCGGTGTAGCAGTCAGCGAACAGTCGAGTCAGGTGAGGTCTCCGGGGATCAGGTGAGGTAGGTCGGACCGGCGGAAGCCCGTCTCGATCAATGACGACGGGCCTGCTGCTGGGGAGGAAGGATTCGAACCTTCAATCGCCTGATCCAGAGTCAGGTGCCTTACCGTTTGGCCACTCCCCAGTGCGGGAGGTCAATTGTCCCACGATCGGCGCAGACTGAGCACCCCATGCGCATCGGCGTCCTCACCGGCGGGGGTGACGTCCCCGGGCTGAACTCCGTCATCAAGAGCGTCGTCTACCGCTCGACCGAGCTCGGCCACGAGGTCATCGGCATCCGCCGCGGCTGGCAGGGCCTCACGCACGTGCGGCCGGGCAAGGAGCTCGACGCCGAGCACCTCTGGCCGCTCGACCGCACGAGCACGCGGACGATCGACCGCACCGGCGGCACGGTGCTGCACACCTCTCGCACGAACCCGAAGAAGATGCGCGAGGACCGCCTCCCCCCGCACCTGAAGGAGCGCGGGCGCTACGCGCAGCCGGACGGGACCTACGACCTCACGCCGCTCGTCCTCGACAACCTGCAGGCGCTCGGGATCGACCACCTCTTCGTCATCGGCGGCGACGACACGCTCTCGTTCGCGCCGGTGCTCGTCGACCGCGGGTTCCCGCTCATCGGCATCCCCAAGACGATGGACAACGACGTCCAGGGCACCGAGTACTGCATCGGCTTCTCGACGGCGATCACGCGGGCGATGGAGTCGATCGACCGCCTGCGCACCACGCTCGGGTCGCACGAGCGCATCGGCATCTTCCGCATCTTCGGCCGCGACTCGGGGTTCACGGCCCTGCACACCGCGTACGTCACGTCGGGCCGCTGCCTCATCCCCGAGGCGCCGTTCGACATCGACCGCCTCGTCCCGATCCTGATGGAGGACAAGCGCCTGAACCCGAGCCGCTACGCGTTCGTGATCGTGGCGGAGGGCGCGATGTGGAGGGGCGGCACGCTCCCGGAGTACGGCGAGCCCGACGCGTACGGGCACCGCAAGAAGGCGGACATCGGCGTGGCGCTCGAGAACGAGATCCAGCAGCGCAGCGGCGAGGACGCGATCGTGAGCGAGCTCACGTACGAGCTCCGCAGCGGCGACCCCGACGCGTTCGACCAGCGCGTCGCGACGACATTCGCGAACATCGCCGTCGACATCACACACGACGGGATCTCCGGCCGCATGGTCGCCATCCGCGACGGCAAGTTCACGCACACGACGCTGCCGGATCCGGCCCTCGGCGCCCGGCGGATCGACATCGCGCGCCAGTACGACGAAGAGCGGTTCCGTCCGCGGTACACGGGGCGCCTCGGGTTCTCGCTCTTCCTCGAGAGCTCCGACTAGCATGACCTCGTGACCCCGCGCATCCCCCGGCCGCGTGACGAGCTGCGCGTGTTCACGCAGTACGGCGCGCGGCAGACCCTGGACGCGATCCGCCTGAACGCGAACGAGTGGCCGGAGGCGACCCCCGCGGGGACCTACCTCACGCAGGCCGACCTCGACCGCGTCGTCCTCAACCGCTACCCGGGCGCCGCCACGGAGATCCGCCAGATCCTCTCGAAGCAGTACGGCGTCCAGCCGGACCAGCTCTTCTTCGGCAACGGCAGCAACGACACGATCATGCAGCTCTTCCTCGTGTTCGGCGGCCACGGCCGCGCGACGCTCCTCTTCCAGCCCACGTACAACCTGCACGGCCGCTTCACGGTCATGGCCGGCGGCACGCTCGTGAACGAGATGGTCGGGCTCCCGTACCGCGTGGAGAAGGAGCGCGCGCTCGCCGCGGCCGCGCGCGTGCGGCCGGACATCGCGGCCTTCTGCACGCCGAACAACCCCACCGGCACGCTCATCGACGACGACGTCATCCTCGCCGTCGCCGAGCGGCACCCCGAGACGCTCGTCCTCGTCGACGAGGCGTATTCCGACATCCCCGGCCGCACGCTCCTGCCCGCGCTCCCGCACCACCCGAACGTCGTCATCAGCAAGACGTTCTCGAAGGTCCACGCGGCCGCGGGCCTGCGCTTCGGGATCCTCGTCATGCATCCGGCGCTCGCCGAGCAGATGCGCCAGGTGGCCGTCTCGTTCAACGTCGGCGTGCTCACGTACGCGCTCGCGGCGAAGATCGCGCGGGACGAGGACGCGGTGCGCGATCGCGTCGCGTTCGTTCGCCGCGAGCGGGAGCGCGTGTTCGACGGGATGCGGAAGGTCCACGGCATCGAGCCGTTCCCCTCCGAGGCGAACTTCATCCTGTTCCGCGCCGGCGGCGATACCGCCGCCGCGCACCAGCGGTTCCTCCAGCACGGCGTGGCCATCCGCGACATGTCGCCCTGGACCGGATGCGAGGGGTGCCTCCGCGTGTCGATCGGCACGCGCGAGGAGAACGACCGGTTCCTCGGCGCGCTCGCCGCGGTCTTCGCAGCGACGCCGGCCTGAGGCGCGTGAGCGCCACGACCCTCCTCATCGACGGGTCGAGCCTCGCGTACCGGGCGTACCACGCCATCCCCGTCGTCACCGCGCCGGACGGCGTCACGGAGACGAACGCCGTGCACGGCTTCATCGGGTTCCTGTCGCGGCTCATCCTCGACCGGCGGCCCGCGCGCCTCTGGGTCGCGCTCGACGCCGACTGGCGTCCGCAGTTCCGCGTCGACGCGCTCGCGTCGTACAAGGCGCATCGCGTCGCTGCCGCCGACGACCCGCCCGACCCGGTCGAGCCGCAGATCGCGCTCATCGTCGAGGTGCTCGCGGCGTACGGGATCTCCACCTCGCGGTCGGAGGGGTACGAGGCCGAGGACGTCATCGCGTCGATCGCGAAGCGGACCGACGGGCCCGTGGAGGTGGTCACCGGGGACCGCGACCTCTTCGCGCTCGTCCGCTACGCGCACGTGCGCGTCCTGTACACGCTGCGCGGCGTGAGCGAGCTCGCCGTCGTCGACCAGGCGTGGGTGAGCGCGAAGTACGGGATCCCCGGCGACCGCTACATGGACCACGCGATCCTGCGCGGCGACCCGTCCGACGGGCTGCCGGGCGTCGCCGGCATCGGCGAGAAGACCGCGAGCGACCTCCTGCGCCGCTACGGCTCGCTCGACGGGATCCTCGCCGCGACCGACCTCTCGCCGACCATCCGCGCGAAGCTCGGCCGCGGCGCGGAGTACCTGCGGGGCGCGCGCACCGTCGTCGCGCTCGCGGAGGACTGCCCGGTCACGGCCGGCGACGGATCCATCCCCGCCGCGTCGCCGGACGAGGCGGCGCTGCGCGCGCTCTCGGACCGCCTCGGGATCGCGGGACCGCTCGACCGGCTGCGGGGAGCGGTACGGCTAGCATCGGCGCCCGCATGAGCGAGCTTCGGACGCGCGCGGTGCTCATCGGCTCGCTCGTGGACATCGGGGGCACGTTCATCGCGGGCTCGCTGCTCATCGCCGCCGTCGCCACGGCCACCGGCGCGACCACGCCGGAGCAGCTCGCGCGCACCCTCGACGCCGCGCCGAGCCTGCAGCTCGCCACGCTCGCGCTCGGCCTGCTCATGACGCTCGTCGGCGCGTACGTCGCCGCGCGGCTCGCGCCGGGGGCGGAGCGGATGCACGCGTTCGCCGTGGGCGTCATCGCCACGCTCATCGGGTTCAGCTCGGTGTTCGCGTCGCCGGGGAGCTCGCCGTTCTGGTCGCAGGCGGCAGGCCTCATCCTGACGGTGCCGGCGGCGTTCGCCGGCGGCGAGATCCGCCGCGCGCAGGCGCGGCAGGGGAGGAAGGCGCCATGATCCTGTACCCCGCCATCGACATCCTCGACGGCCGCTGCGTCCGCATGACGGCCGGAGACTTCGCGACGGCGGAGGAGGTGGCGCCTGACCCGCTCACCGCGGCGAAGCGGCTCGTCGCCGACGGCGCGGAGTGGCTGCACATCGTCGACCTGAACGGCGCGCGCACCGGCCGCCCCGAGAACCTCGCGCACATCCGCGCGATCGCCAACCGCTTCACCGTCCGCATCCAGGCCGGCGGCGGCATCCGCGACTTCGACACGGCCGAGGCGTTCGCCGAGGCCGGCGTCTCGCGCATCGTCGTGGGCACCGCGGCCGTGCGCGACCCCGAGCTCATCGGGCGGCTGGTCGACCGCCACGCCGACGGGATGGCCGTGTCCGTCGACACGCGCAACGGCTTCGTCGCGGCATCGGGCTGGACCGAGACGACGCACGTGAAGGCCTCGCAGCTGGTGCAGGACCTCGCCGTCGCCGGGGTGCCCACGATCGTCTACACCAACGTCTCGATCGACGGCACGCTCCAGGGCGTGGACCTGAGGGGCCTCGAGGAGACGGCGCGCGCGTTCGGTGGCGACGTCGTCTACTCGGGCGGGATCGGCAGCCTCGACGACATCCGCGGCATCGCGCGCCTGCGCCACCGCGGCGTGCGCGGGGCCATCGTCGGCCGCGCCATCTACACGGGCCGCTTCACGCTGCGCGAAGCGCTCGACGCGGCGGGGGACCGGGCCGCATCGGAGCGATGACCGCCGCGGCCATCGAGGTCGACGGCCTGGTGAAGCGGTACAAGGGCGCCGAGCGCAACGCCGTCGACGGGGTCTCCTTCGCCGTAGAGCGCGGCGCCTTCTTCACGCTGCTCGGGCCGAACGGGGCGGGGAAGACGACGACGCTGAACGTGCTCACGACCATCCTCGCGCCGACGTCGGGGAGCGCTCGCGTCGCCGGGTACGACGTGCGCGCGCAGCAGAGCGAAGTGCGCCGGCGCGTCGGGATCATCTTCCAGACGCCGAGCCTCGACCAGAACCTCACCGGCGAGGAGAACATCCGCCTGCACGCCGTCCTCTACGGCGTTGAGCCGTACCGGCCCGCGTACCGGCTGATGTCGAAGGGCTACCGCGACCGCGTGTCCGAGCTCGCGACGCTCCTCGGGATCGTCGCGGACATCTTCAAGCCCGTCCGCACGTATTCGGGGGGCATGAAGCGAAAGCTCGAGATCGTCCGGAGCCTCATGCACCGGCCGGCGGTGCTCTTCCTCGACGAGCCGACCTCCGGGCTCGACGTGAAGAGCCGGCGTCAGCTGTGGCAGTACCTGCGCGAGGTCCGCGAGCGGAGCGGTACGACGCTCCTCCTGACGACGCACTACCTCGAGGAGGCCGAGGACGCCGACGCCGTGTGCATCATCGACAAGGGCCGCATCGTCGCGCAGGGCTCGCCCGCGCGGCTGAAGGGCACCGCGGGCAACGCGCTCAACCTCGAGGACGCCTACCTGAGGATCCTCGCCGACGAGGCCGCGCAGTGAGACAGGAGGTCGGGGCGGTCCTCATGCTCGCGCAGCGCGACCTCACCAAGCTCCTGCGCGACCGCGCGCGGCTCGTCAGCGAGCTCGTCTTCCCGATCATCTTCATCGGCATCCTCGGCGCGAGCCTGCAGGCCGCGTTCGGCCGCGCGTTCGGCTACGACTTCGTGACCTTCACGTTCACCGGCGTGTTCGCGATGACGCTGTTCCAGACGACGGCGCAGGGGATCATCTCGCTCATCGAGGACCGCGAGACCGACTTCGCGCAGGAGATCTTCGTCTCGCCGATCTCGCGCTACGCCATCGTCGCCGGGAAGATCCTCGGCGAGACCCTCGTCGCGAGCCCCGTGGCCATCGGCATCGTCGCCTTCGCCGCGCTCCTCGGCGTGCCGATGACGGCGGAGCGCGTCGTCGCGCTCGCCATCGGCGGGCTCGTCGCGGCGTTCTTCGGCGGCTCCTTCGGCGTGCTCGTGCTGTCGAACCTGCCGAATCGGCGCGCGGCACAGAACGTCTTCCCGTTCCTCATGCTGCCGCAGTACTTCACGAGCGGCATCTTCAACCCGATGGTGGACCAGCCTCCGCTCATCGACGCGCTCTCGCGCCTGTCGCCGATGCGCTACGCCGTCGACCTCGTGCGCGGCCTCTTCTACCGCGAGAGCGGCGAGTACCGCCTCGTCGTGCTCCAGGACCCGGCCACGGTCATCGCGCTCATCGCCGTCGCCTTCGTCGCCTTCATGGTCGTGGGCACGGCGCTCTTCGTGCGCAAGGAGCGCGACCGCTAGAGCAGCAGCGACGCGGCGCGTTCGAGCCGCGCCACGGCGCGCTCGCGCCCGAGCAGCGCCAGCGACTCGTAGACGCCGAAGCCGACGTTCGCCCCGGTGACCGCGAGGCGCGCGGCCATGTTGACGTCCTTCCAGCCGCTCGCCTCGCCCACGCGCTTCAGCGCGTCGGCGATCGCGGCTGGCTCGAACGGCTCGACCGCCGCGACGGCGTCGCGCACGCGCAGCAGGACCTCGCGCGTCTCGCCGGGCGCGCGCTTCTTGGGGAGGTATCGCGCGGGCTCACCCGGCAGGTCGTCGCCGAAGAGGAACGCGAGATACGGGCGCGCCTGCGAGAGCAGCTCCATGCGCTCTTTGATGTGCGGGACGGCCGCGCGGACGACGCGGCGGTCCCACTCGGCGGGGACGAAGGGCAGGATCCGCTCGCAGAGCTCGTCGTCCCCGAGGCGCCGGATCCATACGCCGCTGAACCAGCGCAGCCGCTCGTAGTCCCACTTGCCGCCGGCCTTCTGGACCTGATCGATCCGCCAGCGCGCGATGAGGTCGTCCATGGCGAAGACCTCGTCCTCGCTCCCGGGCGCCCAGCCGACGAGCGCGAGGTAGTTCACGAGGCCCTCGGTCACGAACCCCTCCTCGCGGAACTCCGTCACGCGCGTCGCGCCGTGGCGCTTGGAGAGCTTCTTGGAGTCTTGCCCGAGGACGAGCGGCACGTGCGCCATCGGCGGGGCGTCCCAGCCGAGCGCGCGGAAGATGAGGAGGTGCTTCGGCACGGAGGGGAGCCACTCCTCGCCGCGCATGACGTGCGTGACCCGCATGACGTGGTCGTCGACGACGACGGCGAGGTGGTACGTCGGGAAGCCGTCGGACTTCTGCAGCACCTGGTCCTCGATGGTCTGCAGCGGCCACTCGACGCGCCCGTGGACCAGGTCGTCGATCCCCACGGTGCCCTCGTCGGGCACCTTCAGCCGCACGGTGTGCGCCTCGCGCGCCGCGCGGTCGGCGGCCTCCTTCGGCTCGATCCTGCGGCAGGCGCGGTCGTACCTCGTGATCTCGCGCCGTGCCGCCTGGGCCGCGCGCAGCTGCTCGAGCCGCTCCTTCGAACAGAAGCAGTGGTAGGCCGTCCCCGCTTCGACCATCTGCCGCGCGCAGCGCTGGTAGAGCGCGAGGCGCTCGGACTGGACGTAGGGGGCGTAGGGCCCGCCCTCGCGCGGCCCCTCGTCCCAGCCGATCCCCAGCCAGTGGAGCCCGTCGTAGATGCTCGGGAGCGCGCGCGCGTCGAAGCGCGTCTGGTCGGTGTCCTCGATGCGCAGGACGAGCGTGCCGCCGTTCTGCTTGGCGAAGAGGTAGTTGTAGAGGATCGTGCGCACGCTCCCGATGTGCAGCTCGCCGGTGGGCGACGGCGCGAAGCGGACGCGAACGGTCACGGCGTCGAGAGTATCGAGCCGTTACGCTGATGCGGGGTGAGCAACGTCACGACGCGCCGCGAACGGCGCGAGCAGATGCGCCGTGAGCGGCCGCATCGCCACAGCGTCCCGCCGCCGCGCCGCGGCCCGGTGCGCGGCCCCTGGCTGCCGATCGGCGTCATCGCCGCGGTCGCCGCGGTCGTGTTCGCGATGTACCAGATGGACGTGTTCGCCCCGGGCGCGCCGCCGGTGAACGTCAGCGACCCCAAGTACGACGTCGTGCCGACCGAGGCCGTCGGCGCCCAGCAGCCGGACGAGGGAAACCCGCACGTCCCCTCGGGCCAGCGCGTCCAGTACGGCACCGTCCCGCCCACCTCGGGCGGGCACTGGGGCCAGCCGGCCGGGCCGGTCGCGTGGGGCATCAAGGACATCCAGCAGCCGGACGAGGCGGTCGTGCACAACCTCGAGCACGGCGGGATCGTCATCGGCTACAAGGGGCTGAACGACCAGGAGACGCAGAAGCTGAGGGACCTCGTCGCGCTCCTGCGCCAGAACGGCTACCCGAAGATCATCCTGCAGCCGTACGCGCCGCTCACGGACGCGCGCATCGCGGTGACAGCGTGGCGCTGGCTCCTGAAGCTACCGGCCTTCGACGACGTGCAGATCGTGAAGTTCGTGAAGTCGCACTACGACGGGCCCGACGCCCCGGAGCGCGGCGTCCCCTAGACCGCGCGCGCTAGTCGCCCCAGTAGCGCTCTTCCTTCCACGGATCGCCGGTGTTGTGGTACCCGTTGCGCTCCCAGAAGCCTGGCTTGTCCGTGGCCGCGAACTCGAGCCCGCGGAGCCACTTCGCGCTCTTCCACGCGTACAGCTTCGGGATGACGAGCCGCGCGGGGTAGCCGTGCTCCGGCGTGAGCGGTGCGCCGTTCGCGCGCAGCGCGATGAGCACGTTGTCGTCCCGCGTCGCCTCGATCGGGACGTTCGCGGTGAACCCGTACTCGCAGTGCGCGATGACGAACCTCGCGGAGGGCCTCGGCTTCGCGAGGTCGACGATGCGGCGGAGCGGGATGCCCTCCCACTTCTGGTCGAGCTTCGACCACGTCGTGACGCAGTGCATGTCCGCGGTCACCTGGGTCCGATCGAGCCTCTGGAACTCCTCCCACGCGAGGCGCACCTCGCTGGCGACCTCGCCCCACACGCGGAAGTCCCACCGCTTCGCGTCGAAGGGCGGGATGGGCCCGTAGTGCAGGACCGGCCACTTCTCGGTGAGGTACTGGCCGGGCGGCACGCGCTTCTGCACCTCCGGCGGCAGCTCGGAGCGCTTGTTGAACAGCCTCATTCGAGCCCCGCGGCCCGGCGCAGCATCTTGTACGTGTAGATGCCGGTGTCGTGGCCGTCGCCCCACACCGGCGTCACGCCGTAGCGGCCAACCGGATGGACCTCCGTCATCGTCGTCTGCCGCTCGGTGAACTTCGTCGTCGCGTCCACGGTCCCCTTGAAGGTTCCCTCACCGGCGCAGTATGCGCACGGGCACGCCCGGCGCATCTCCTCCCAGCCGTACTCGGTGACGGCGCCGTCGTCCCACGTGACGACGAACCGCTTCTCCGCGGGCTCGATCTTCCAGTCCCTTGGCCGGTGGAAGACGTCGCTCACCACTCGAAGAACCTCAGCCGGTCGAAGGGCCAGAACCGCAGGATGACCTTCCCGATGATGCGGTCGTAGGGCTGCGCGCCGAACGAGCGCGAGTCCGAGGAGGCCTCGCGGTTGTCGCCGAGGGCGAAGAACTGCCCGTCGGGCACGGTGTAGGGGTAGCGGACCTGCGGCGACTGGGCGTCCGTCGACCCCTTCGCGTCGGCGATCGCGACGACCTTCCCATTCACGTACAGGCTGCCGTTCCGCAGCTCCACGACGTCGCCGGCCACGGCCACGACGCGCTTCACGAAGGGGATGGTCGTGTCCGTCGTGGGGTTGAAGACGACGATGTCGCCCGCCTCCGGCGTCGTGAGCCGGTAGTCGACCTTGCTGACGAGCACGCGGTCGGACTGGAAGAGCGTGGGCTCCATGCTCCGCTGCCGAACCTCGGTGACCTGGACCACGAACAGGTTCAGGAAGACCGAGATGACCACCGCGAGCGCGAGGGCCTGGACGATCTCGAGGATGGCCCGCCAGGAGAACCCGTCCGGCGGCTCCGGAGCCTCCGCCCCCTCGGCCGGCACGACCTCGTCCGGCCGTGGCTCCTTCACCGCGCTCACCGACCTGAGCGTACAGGCCGCTCACTCGGCAGACTGTCGGCGTGCCGGCGAAGAAGACGGCGGTCGCCAAGCGGAAAACGACGCGCAAGGCGACCCGACGCCGCGGACCCGCCGAGCCTCGCGGGCCGCAACCGGCCGAGAGCGCCATCGATCCCACCGACAAGGCCACCGCGGCGCTCGCCGAGCAGATCCGCCGCGCCGATGGCGCGGTGCTCGCCGCGTTCAGGGATCCGTACGCGGGATCACCCCTCGTGCTCGCGAGCCTGCCGCTCAAGGCGGTCGAGCCCACGCCGTTCCAGCGCGACCTCTCGCGCACGCACGCGCAGCGCCTGGTCGACGCGATCGGCGCCGCCGGCCTCTTCCTCGATCCCGTCATCGCCGTCCCGCGCGGCGAGCGGTTCTGGTCGCCGAACGGACGGCACCGCCTCGCGGCCGCGAAGCAGCTCGGGCTGCGCGCGGTGACCGCGCTCATCGTGGACGACGAGGCCATCGCCTACCGCATCCTCGCGCTGAACACCGAGAAGGCCCACAACCTGCGCGACAAGAGCCTCGAGGCCATCCGCATGGCGCGCGCGCTCGCGGGCGAGCGGCCGCGCTCGGCGGAGGCCGAGCACGCGACGAGCTTCGAGGAGCCGTACCTGCTGACGCTCGGCGTCGCCTACGAGGAGCGCGGCCGCTTCAGCGGATCCTCGTACTCGTCGATGCTCCGGCGCGTCGACCGCTTCCAGGACGTCGCGCTGCCGAAGGCGCTCCGCCAGCGCGAGCAGTGGGCGCAGCGGCTCATGGACATCGACGACCGCGTCGCGGCGCACGTGAAGACGCTCCAGGGCATGGGCATGAGGAGCCCGTATCTGCGGCAGGTCGTGGTCGCGCGGTGCAACCCGGTGCGCTGGATCCCCCTGAAGCGCGGCGAGACGAAGCCGCCGATGCCCGTGGCCGAAGCGCTCACGCGGATGGCCGCGAGCGTGCGCAAGTTCGACCCGCGCTCGGTCCGCGCGCAGGACCTGGCGCTCGTGGCCGCCGTCGCCCCGGCGCAGGACTGAGAACGCTCGTTCGCCCGCCCGGCGAGCTTGCGATCGAGCTGCCACCAGGGGGGGACATCGAAGGGCTCGCGGTCGCCGAGCTCGTCGAGGTCGCCGACCGCTAGACCGCGGCGAGCACCTCTTCGGCGTGGCCGTTCGCGCTCACGCCGTACCAGGCCCGCTCCACCCTGCCGTCCGCGCCCACGAGGACCGTCGAGCGGATCGCGCCCACGCCGCGCAGCAGGCGCTCGCCCCACGCGCCGTACGCCTCGTGCACCGAATGGTCGGGGTCGCTGAGGAACGTGAACCCGAGGTCGTACTTGACGCAGAAGCGCTGGAGCGCATCCGGCTCGTCACGTGAGACGCCGATCACGCGCACGTCCTTCTCCTCGAACTCCGGTAGGCGCTCGTCGAACTGACGGGCCTCCATCGTTCAGCCAGGGGTGTCGGCCTTCGGGAAGAAGTAGACGACGGCGCGCGTGCCGCGGAGCGACTCGGAGGTCACCTCGCGGCCGTGCTGGTCGCGCAGCCGGAACGGCGGCGCCTGATCGCCGGGACGCAGCTCCGCCACGGTCCAAGCGTACGCTTCGGCGCGTGATCATGCGCTTCGGCTTCGGGTGGGGCGGCGGCCGCGGGAACGAGCCGCCCAAGGAGCACGGCGGCCTGCGCAACCTGCCGCGGCTCATGCGGACCGCGTTCAACATGGTCTGGGAGGCCGACCGCCGCCGGGCGGTCGAGGCGTTCTCGCTGCAGGTGGTCCTCGGCGTCGCGACCGGGGTGCAGCTCCTCATCACCCGCAACCTCATCGCCGCCGTCCTCGACCCGACGGTCGCGGCCGACCCGAGCCCGCTCGTCACGAACCTCGTCGCGATGGTGCTCGTCGAGACGACGTCGCAGTTCGTCTCGCTGTACCAGCAGCAGCAGCAGCAGGTGCTCATGGAGCAGATCCAGCGCCGCGCGGGGCTGCGCGTCGTCGACGTCGCCTCGCAGGTGGACATGGCGCAGTTCGACACGCCCACGTTCCAGGACCGGCTGGCGCGCGCCCAGCAGGCGATGGGCCGCCTCTTCCAGGTGACGTTCAGCACGATCGGCCTCGTGCGGAACGTAGCGACGATCGCGGGCGTGGCGGCTGCGCTCTTCGTCCTCGAGCCGCTGCTCCTCGTCGTCATCGTCATCGGCTTCGTGCCGACGTGGATCACGAGCATGGCCATCAGCCGGCGCGTGCATCAGTTCACGTGGGAGATGACCCCGAACGACCGCAAGCGCGGCTACGTCATGAGCCTCTTCACCGGGCGCGACCAGGCCAAGGAGGTGCGCGTCTTCGGCCTCACGCGCTACCTGCGCGCGCTGTACCAGAAGCTCTCCGACGAGCGCCTCGCCCGCCTCATCCAGCACCTCAAGGACCGCGCGCGCCTCTCGTTCGTCGGCAGCCTCGGATCGTCGGCTCTCCAGGCCGTCGGCTACGGGCTCCTCGCGTACTTCACCCTCACCGGCCAGCTCGGCCTCCCCGAGGCCGGAGCGGCGGCGGCCGCGGCGGGCCAGCTGCGCGGCGGGCTCGGCGGGCTCGTCGGCTCGGCCACCCAGCTGTACGAGTCGAGCCTGTTCCTCTACGACGCCGAGCTGTTCCTCGGCATCCTCGGCACGCTGCGGCTGAGGCGCGGGACGCTGCCGGCTCCCGAGCGCTTCGATCGCATCGCGGTCGAGGGCGTGACCTTCGCCTATCCGAGCAGCCTCCCGCCGGCGCAGGCGAACGGTCAGGCGCCGCTCGCCGCCCCGGACGCGCCGAAGCTGGACGCGAACGTCTTCAGCGGTCCGGTGACGATGGAGCTCCCGTACGGGGGGCCGCCGCGCGGACCCTCTCCCGGCCCCGCGCTCGTCGCGGGAGGCGCGCCGCAGCGCATGCTCGCGCGGCGGCGCCCCTTCGAGCAGCGCGCCGCGCTGCGGAACGTGTCGATGGAGATCCGCGCGGGCGCGGTCATCGCGCTCGTCGGCGAGAACGGCTCGGGGAAGACGACGCTCGCGAAGATGCTCTCGGGCCTCTACCGGCCCGACACCGGAAACGTGCGCTGGGACGGCGTCGACGTCGCCGACATGGACCCCGACGACTTCCACGGGCGCGTCGCCGTGCTGTTCCAGGACTTCGCGCGCTTCATGCTGACGGCGAAGGAGAACATCGGGCTCGGGCGCGTCGAGCGCATCGAGGACATCGAGGCGATCGTCGACGCGGCGCAGCGCTCCGGCGCCGACCGCTTCATCCGCGAGTGGGAGAACGGCTACGACACCATCCTCGGTCCGGTCTTCGTCGGCGGGAAGGACATCTCGATCGGGCAGTGGCAGCGCGTCGCGCTCGCGCGCGCGTTCTTCCGCGACGCGCCGCTCGTGATCCTCGACGAGCCCACCGCCGCGCTCGACGCGCGCGCCGAGCACGACCTGTTCGAGCGCATGCGCGAGCTCTTCCGTGGCCGCGCGGTGCTGCTCATATCGCACCGCTTCTCGAGCGTGCGCTCGGCCGACCGGATCTACGTCATGCACGAGGGCGAGATCGTGGAGCACGGGACGCACGCGGAGCTCATGGCGCTCGGCGGGCGCTACGCCGAGCTGTTCACGATGCAGGCGAAGGCGTATTTCCCAGAGGAGTACTCACAGCCTGCCGCCACTGCCTGACCGCGTCGCTCACCTCGACCCCGCCGGCGCCCTGCCGCTCGAGCCCCTCGGCGATGAGCTGGGGGCACGCCCACTGCCCGGCGTGGCGGGCCATGCCTCCACCCGCGGTCCACACCCCGCTCACATTCCGCTGCGACGCTGCCTCCATCAAGGTCCGAATGGAGGCACAGATGGGCAGAGCGATCGGCTTCGTGATCTCGGTGTTCTTGGTGTTCATCGCCGTGTCGGTGGCGTTCCAGGTGGGGATGGCCGTCAGCGGCCAGGTCATCGGCAGCACGGCGTTCGCGACCCTCATGTTCGTCGCGCTCATGGCCGGGCTGATGAGCGCGTTCTTCCGCGGCCATCACCGCCGCGAAGGCCGCTGGATCGACCACCGCCGGACAATGCTCGAGGAGTGGCACCGCCAGGCGCACGGCGACGGCGCGCGCAGCGACCGTCCGGCCGTGTGAGCGGAGCGGGCGGCCGGCGATGAGGACCGTGCTCGTCGTCGAGGATGAGCCGAAGATCGCGCGGGTCGCCCGCGACTACCTCGAGCGCGCCGGCTTCGCCGTCGCCGTCGCGGGCGACGCGAGGTCGGCGCTCGCGCAGGTGCGGTCGGCGAAGCCCGACCTCGTCCTCCTCGACCTCGGCCTTCCCGATCAGGACGGGCTCGACGTCATCCGCTCGGTGCGCGGCGGCTCGCGGGTGCCCATCGTCGTCCTGACCGCGCGCGGCGACGAGTCCGACCGTGTCGTCGGCCTCGAGCTCGGTGCGGACGACTACGTGGTGAAGCCCTTCAGCCCGAAGGAGCTCGTCGCGCGCGTGCGCGCGGTCCTGCGGCGCGCGACCGACGAGGCGCCGCGCGAGGTCATCCGCGCCGGCGACGTGACGCTCGACCTCGCGAAGCTCCGCGCGACCGTGGCCGAGCGCGTGGTCGAGCTCACCTCGACCGAGTTCCAGCTCCTCGTCGCGCTCGCGCGCTCGCCCGGGCGCGTCCTGACGCGGGCGCAGCTGCTCGATGCGGTGCGCGGAGTGGCCTTCGAGTCCTACGAGCGCGCCATCGACACGCACATCAAGAACATCCGCCGCAAGATCGAGCCCGACCCGCGCAAGCCGAGGTACATCGAGACGGTGTACGGCGTCGGCTACCGCTTCGCGGAGGACGAATGAGCCATCAGACCCCGTGGCAGGGCCCGCCCCCGGCGAACGCGCCGGCGTGGTGGCCCGCGAACGAGTCGTGGCCTCCGAGCGACGTGGTGTGGCAACGGCGGAGGATGCGCCGCTTCATCGGCGGGATGGTCGCGATGTTCATCGCGTTCGTCGTCGTCGTCGGGGTCGCCGTCGGCATCGTCGCCGCGTGGATAGCGAGCCTCGTGGGGGGTGGGGGCCCCTTCACGGCGCTCTTCCCGCTGCCGCTCATCCTGCTCATCGTCTTCATGGTGTCGGTCGGCTCGATCGCGAGCGGCCGCGCGGCGCAGCGGATCGCCCGTGCCCTCGCCGACGTGATGGATGCGACGGAACGCGTCGCGGCGGGCGAGACGAGCACGCGCGTCACGCCGCGCGGCCCGCGCTCGGTCATGCGCATGGGGGAGGCCTTCAACCGCATGGCCGAGCGCCTGGAGGGAGCGGAGCGGCAGCGCCGCGCGCTGCTCGCCGAGGTGACCCACGAGCTGCGCACGCCGCTCACGGTCATGCAGGCCGAGCTCGAAGCGCTCCTCGACGGCGTCCACCCGCGCGACGACGCGCGCATCGCGGGGCTGCTCGAGGAGACCCGCGTGATGTCGCGCCTCGTCGACGACCTGCGCACCCTGTCGATCGCCGACGCCGGCGCGCTCGAGCTGCATCGCGAGGCCACCGACCTCGCTGGCCTCGTCGAGGATGCCGTCGATGCCTTCCGGCCTCGTGCCGAAGAGGCTCGCGTCGCGCTGTCGACGGACGTGCCCGCGGGGCTCGAGCCGATCGACCTCGACCCCGTCCGCCTGCGCCAGGTCCTCTCCAACCTGCTCGACAACGCCATCCGGCACACGCCCGCGGACGGAAGGGTCGTCGTCTCCGCGAGGCGTTCCGGCTCGGGCGTCGAGCTCGAGGTGCGTGACAGCGGCAGCGGCATCCCGCCGGAAGCTCTGTCGCGGGTCTTCGACCGCTTCACCAAGGGCGCCGGCTCCCACGGCTCGGGGCTCGGGCTGCCCATCGCCCGCGGGCTCGTGCGTGCCCACGGCGGCGAGATCGAAGCCCGCAGCGACGGGCCGGGCAGGGGCACGACCGTGCGCATCACCCTCCCCGCGATGAGGGACGCCACGTAGGGCGAGGCGCCGCCAGCGATAATGGAGGTCGTCCCGCGCGCGGGTGTGGCGTAGTGGCAGCGTGCGACCCCTCCAAGGTTGAGGTGCGGGTTCGATTCCCGCCACCCGCTCAGTGACAGAAGGGACGGCTCCCATGAGCGAGAAGATCAGCGTGAAGGACCTCCTCGCGTCCGAGGGGCTCGCGGACCGGCGCCTGACGAGCGAAGGCGCGATCGCGGTCTTCCCGACGAGGTCGTACGCCGAGAGCGCGCGGTTCGTCCAGGCGATCGCCGGTATCACGGACGTCGAAGGCCACCCGCCGTCGATCGACATCCGCCACGACGGCGTGACCGTCCACTTCGTCACGTACACGAACGACTACTTCGGCCCGAGCACGAAGGACGTCGAGCTCGCCCGCGCCATCTCCGCGGTGGCGCGCCAGCAGGGGCTGCGCGCCGATCCGTCGCGCGTGCAGAGCACGCTGATCATCCCCGGCGCCCCCGACATCGCGAAGGTGACGCCCTTCTGGAGGGCCGTCCTCGGCCACGAGCCGCGGCGGGCGGCCGCATGGTGCGAGACGAGAACGCGCCGTCGTGGTGGACGCTCGCCGACGCGGCGGGGAACGAGGTCGACATCGCGACCGTCACGGGGCGCTGACCGGGGGCTACGCCCGGCGCGAGAGCCCCGACCACATGTCGATCGGCCCGTTCGGCCCCCGGCCGCCGAGCCCGGCGGGACCGAGCGCCTGCGCTATCTCGCCGCAGTGATAGGCGTCGTGCGTGATCATGCGCATGATCACCGACTGGCGCGAGTGCAGCTGCACGACGTCGCCGATGCGGCGCTCGGCCTCGCGCGAGAGCGTGTCCGGCGCCCACTGCTCGAGCGCGCGCCGGACGAGGCCCCACGTCGTCCTGAGCGCATGCACGAGCTCGTCGGCGCCGCGCGGGTGCGACGGGTCGTCCTCCCAGCTCACCCCCGGCTCCGGGAGCGGCGTCGTCGCGGCGCCGGGCTCGCCGAAGACGCCGCAGAGCCAGTACACGCGCGCGCCCGCGACGTGCGAGACGATCGACCACACCTGCCACCCCGACGGCCCGACCGGGAGCGCGAGCTGATCCGCGGTCAGGGGCGCGATCGCGGCGATGAGCGACTCGTTCGCGAGGTGCCAGCCCCTGTAGTAGCGCTCGACGCTCACGCCGCGACCCAGCGCGCCGGCCGCCCGGCGATCTCGCGGACCTTGGCGCGGCGCTCGAGGTAGCGCAGGTGCGCGAGCGTCTCGGCGAGCGCGAAGCGCTCCTCGTGCGCATTGCGCAGGACGGGGAAGAGGTCGCGGCAGATCGCGTAGGCGTCGCGCTCGCGGCCGCGTGTGAGCTCGCGCACGCGCTCGAGGCGCACTTCGTGGTGCCGGGCGAGCTCGTCGACCCGCGCGGCGAGGTCGTCGAAGGGCTCCCCGTGCGCGGGGAGCACGCGCTTCACGGGCAGCCTCCGCACCGCACGGAGCGCGCCGAGGAAGTCCGCGAGCGGGTCGTCGCGCGACCACGGATAGAGCGAGATGTTGGAGGTGATGTGCGGCAGCACGTGGTCGCCGCCGTAGAGCGTCCCGTCGGACTCGTCGAAGAGGCAGGCGTGGTGGTCGGTGTGCCCCGGCGTCCACACCACCCGCATCGGCCGGCCCGCGAGGTCGATGGCGTCGCCGTCGGCGGCATGCTCGATCTCCGCGAGCGGGTCGACGCGGCGGCCCATCGCCATCCACGCCTCGCGCATCTGGTCGTCGACGTCGCGCGGCATGCCGTGGCCGGCGAACCACCGTGCCGCGATGTCGATGAGCTCGTTCGTCCCGCCCCAGAGCCGCCGCGCGTGCTCGGCCTCCGGGCCGTGCATGACGACCTCCGCCCCCGCGCGCTCGAGCGTGCCGGCCATGCCGATGTGGTCGGGATGCACGTGCGTCACGAACACGCGCGCGACGTCGCTCAGCTCGACGCTGCTCTCGCCGAGCGCCGAGCGGAGCGCATGCTCGGCCTCTTCGGTGTGCAGGCCGGTGTCGACCAGGGCCCAGCCGCCGGGGCCTTCGATCAGGTACGCGTTGATGATCCGCAGGGCGATGGGAAGGGGGAGCGCGATGAGGCGCACGCCGGGCGCGACGGCTATTCCGAGCGTCACCTATTGGGTACCATAGGTGTTCCGCACGGCCCGTTCGTCTAGTGGCCTAGGACGCAGCCCTCTCAAGGCTGAGATCACCGGTTCGAATCCGGTACGGGCTACAGCCCTCCGCTTCCGCCGCCATCAGTTCGTGACGACGACCTTCGCGCGCGCCTCTCCGGTGCCGACGTAGCGGATCGCCTCCCTGGCCTCGGCAAGCGGATACGTTCGGTCGATCACCGGACGGAGCCTGCCGGCCTTGATGAGCTCGAGCAGGTGCACGAGGTCCTCGGTCCCGCTCTTCTGCACGACGAAGGTCACCCTCTGACCCAGGCGCTTTCGCACGAGCAGGCTGACGATCCGGGCGAAGATCCCGATCCAGCCGCCCTTCTTCGAGGCACCGACCTGGACCAGGATCCCAGCCGGCTTCAGGACGCCGCGGATGCTTCCGACCGAGCGCGTCGCAGCGATGTCGACGACGACGTCGTAACGCTCGCGCCGGCGCGTGTAGTCCTCTTTCGACCGGTCGACGACCTCGTCGGCGCCGAGGGACGTGATGACGTCGACGTTGCGCGGCCCCGTCACCGCGGTGACGTGCGCGCCCATGGCCTTCGCGATCTGCACCGTGAACGTCCCGACGCCGCCACCGGCGCCGTCGATCAGGACGCGCTGCCCGGGCTTGACCTGGGCGTGGTCGCGCAGCGCCTGGAGCGCGGTCGGCCCGGCGACGCTCAGCGTCGACGCCGCCTCGAAGGAGAGGTCCGGCGGCTTCGGCAGCAGCGCGCTCTCCCTCGCGCGCACGTACTCCGCGAGCGATGCGGGAGCGCTGCCGAAGACCTCGTCGCCCGGCTTGAACCTCGTGACGCCGGGACCGACCGCCTCGATCACCCCGGCGATGTCGACACCGCGGACAGGCTGGCCCGGGCTCGGCCACCCGTGCGTGGCGTGCCAGTCCAGCGCGTTCACCGACGCGGCTCGCATGCGCACCAGCACTCGGCCCTCGAGGACCTGGGGGATCGGGACGTCCCGCAGGTGCAGGACGTCGGCCGAGCCTCGGCCCTCCTGCACGAGCGCCTTCATCGTCCCGGTCGTCGTCGGCGCGGTCATGGTGGTCACATCCATCCTCCCTGTCGTGTCGAGAGGGAAGGATGGCGCCGGATCGTGAGCGACCTGTGAGCGCGGTCCAGAGGTCTAGCAGCAGCCGTCGCCGGCCTTGGCGCACGTGTCGTAGCGGTCGCAGGACTCGCACCCGCAGCCGGGACAGCAGCAGCAGCCGCATTCCTTCGCTGCGGCCTGCGCGATGGGGAGCTTGCTCGTCTGAGCCATTGGTTCGCCCTCCGATAGATGAACGTCGATGGGTGGTGTAGAACACCCATCGACGGCTGTCAATGGGTCTGCTAGCCTCGAGGCATGGCCACCGTCGAGCTGCCGGTCCGCGAGCAGGAGAAGGTCTGCTGCACGCCGCAGAAGCTCATGCGCGCCGACCGCGTCGAGCAGCTCACGGACGTTCTGAAGGCGCTCGCCGACCCTACGCGCCTGCAGATGGTCGCCATCCTCCGCGAGGCCAAGGAGTCCGTCTGCATCTGCGACCTGACCGCGACGTTCGACCTTTCCCAGCCCACGATCTCGCACCACATGGCGCGCCTGCGCGCCGCCGGCCTCGTCGAGTCGGACAGGGACGGCAGGTGGTGCTACTACCGGCTGCGGACCGACCTCGCCGCGCCGGTGAAGCGCCTGGTCGAAGCGGTCGTCTAGCCCCCGCGCGCCGCGGCCATCGCCGGCAGCGGCTCGAGGCGCGCGGTGAAGTGCCGCAGCTGCGGCGGTTCGTGCGTGATGCGGTAGCCGCGCATCTCGGACGCGCGCGCCGCGACGTCGAGCACGACCTCGATCACGTAGTCGACGTGGCTCTGCGTGTACGTGCGCCGCGGGATGGCCATCCGCACGAGGTCCATCGCGGCGGGTGACTCGCTGCCGTCGGGACGGCGGCCGAGCATGACCGTGCCGACCTCGACGCTCCGTATCCCGCCCGCCTCGTTCAGCGCTACGGCGAGCGACCGGCCGGGGTGCTCGAGCGGCGGGATGTGCGGGAGCATGGCCCGCGCGTCGATGTAGACGGCGTGGCCGCCGGCGGGGAGGACGATCGGGACGCCGCCGCGGTCGAGCGCCTCGGCGAGGTATTCGGTCGACCGGATGCGGTAGCGCAGGTAGCGCTCGTAGGGCACCGCGCGGGATGGTACGGTCCGCTCGCGTGCCTGCCATCCGAGCGAGCGGGTTGACGAAGGACTACGGCCTGGGGCGCGGGGTCCTCGATCTCGACCTCACGGTGGAGGAGGGAGAGGTGTTCGGCTTCCTCGGCCCGAACGGGGCGGGGAAGACGACGACGATCCGCCTCCTCATGGGCATGATCCAGCCGACCCGGGGCGCCGCCGAGGTCTTCGGGCTCGACACGCACCGGCGCTCCGTCGACGTGAAGCGCATCGTGGGCTACTGCCCGGGCGAGCTCCCGCAGTTCGGAGGCTGGCGCGGGACGGAGATCGTGGCCTACATCACCGGCCTCCGCGGAGGCGTGAGCGACGCCGACGTGGAGGCGATCGCCGGGCGGCTCGACCTCGACCTCTCGCGCCGGTACCGCGAGTACTCGCACGGGAACCGCCAGAAGCTCGCGCTGCTGCTCGCGTTCGTGCACCGCCCGCGGCTGCTCATCCTCGACGAGCCCACGAGCGGGCTCGATCCGCTGCACCAGCAGGCGTTCTTCGGGCTCGTGCGCGAGACCCGCGCGGCAGGCGCGACGGTGTTCCTCTCGTCGCACGTCCTCTCCGAGGTCGAGCAGGTGTGCGACCGCGTGGGCATCGTGAAGGACGCGCGGCTCGTGACGGTCGGCCCGATCGGCGAGCTCGCCGGGATCCGGTCGCACCGGCTCGAGATCGAGTTCGCGGACGAGCCGCCCGTCGAGCGCATCCGCGCCGTCCCGGGGATCGAGCAGGTCGCCGTGAGCGGCCACGCGGTCTCGGGGATGCTGCGCGGGTCGTTCGAGCCCCTCATGGCGGCCATCGCGGGCCACCGCGTCACGAGGCTGTCGAGCCGCGAGCCGACGCTCGAGGAGATCTTCCTCTCCTACTACAAGTGACGCTCCTCGGTCTCGCGCTCCGCTCCCACCTCGCGGGCTTCCTGGCCACGACGCTCATCGCGGTGTTGACCGCGTTCGCGAACGCGCTCGCCTACGGGCAGCTCGCGGGCGACACCCCGCTCGAGCGCGCGCTCTTCGCGCGGCAGATGGAGCTCGTCGGCCGCCAGCTGTCATACCTCCTGCCCCTGCCGTCCGAGCTCGAGACGCTGTCCGGGTTCCTGCAGTGGCGCATGTTCGGGATCACGGCGCTCGTCTACGGCTTCTGGGCGCTCCTCGCGGCGTGCGGCGCCGGCCGCGGCGACGAGGAGCGCGGCCTCGTCGAGGCGTGGCTCGCGACGGGCATCACGCGCCTGCGCTGGATCGTGGCGCGCGTCGTCGCGTTCCTCTGCGCGGCCGCGCTGTCGATCGCGCTCATGATGGCCGCGGCGCTCGCGGGCTCGATGCTCGTGGAGGAGACGCTGTCCGTCCGGGCGCTCGCGCTCCAGGGCGTCGCGCTGCTCGCCGTCACGGCGTTCTGCTTCGCGTGGTCGCTGCTCGTGGCGCAGCTCGCGACGACGCGGCGCAGCGCGGCGGGCATCGCGGGCGTCGCCCTCATGACCGCCTTCCTCGTGAACTCGGCGTCACGGTCGGGGGGCATGAGCGACGTCGCGTGGCTGTCGCCGTTCTGGCTCTACGACCGCAGCGCCACGCTGCTGCGTGCCGGGACGTTCGACGCGCTCGCGGTCGGCGCGCTCGCCGCGGCGACGATCGTCGACCTCACCCTCGCGGTGTGGGCGTTCGCGTCGCGTGACCTCGGCGCGTCGCTCCTGCGGCGGGTGCCCCGCGCCGGTCGCGCCGTGATGCGCCCGTCGGGCGATCCGCTCCTGCGCCTTCCCGTGCTCGCGCACATCGACCAGCAGCGCTGGTGGATCCTCGGCTGGATGGCGGGGCTCGCCGCGCTCGCGTTCTTCCTCACGTCGCTGACGCGGACGATGGTCGACGCGCTCGTCGCCATCCCCAGCTTCCGCGTGTACATCGAGCGGCTCGGCACCGCGGGGTACGAGAGCTTCGTCGCCATCATCTGGGGCTCCACGGCCCTCCTCCTCCTGTCGCTCTTCGCGATCTTCCAGGTGAGCTCGTGGGTGGCCGACGACGCCGAGGGCAGGCTCGAGGCCGTCCTCACCCAGCCGGTGAGCCGCGCGCGCGTGGCGCTCGAGCGCGTCGGCACCCTGCTCGCCGGTGCGGCGCTCATCGTCGCGGCGGGCGCGCTGTCGGCCTGGGCGACGGCGGCCCGCAACGACATCCCGCTGTCCGCCGAGCGCTTCGCCTCGGGATCGGCCCTCATGGTCACCGTCCCGCTCGCGTTCGGCGCCATCGGCGCGGTCCTCTCGGGGTGGCGGCCGCGCGCGGCCGTCCCGGTCCTCACCGTCGTGGCCATCGCGTCGTACTTCATCCAGCAGTTCGCGCCGCTCTTCAGCTGGCCGGCGTGGGCCGAGGGGCTCTCGGTCTACTCGCTCTACGGCGAGCCCATCGCGAAGGGCGTCGAATGGGAGGGCATCACGGTCCTCGTCGCGCTCGGTCTCGGCGGCACGGGGCTCGGACTCGCGCTCTTCCAGCGCAGGGACGTCGGCCGGTAGGGTAGGTCGAGCGAGGATCCGGCTCCGCCGGTCCGAGCGAGTCGATCGGATCGGAGCGGCTCGCCGCGAGCGAGCCCGGAGGGCGAGCCGACGGCGATCAAATGGGGCCTCGACTTCGCCACGTCCAACACGTCGCTCGCGGTGAGCTACGGCGCGTCCGCGCGCGTGCTCCCGATCGACCCGGTCGCCGGCGCGACGATGCCCACGGTCCTGTACATCCGCCGCGACGGCTCGTCGCTCGTTGGCCGGCGCGCGATCGGCTCGTACCTCGCCGACCAGCGCGAGCGCGGCCCGATCCGGCGCCAGGTGAAGCCGCTCGGCATCCGCATGGCCTCGTCCGACAACAAGACGTCCCGCCCGGCGGAGGCGCACCTCCTCGCCGACGTCGGCTCGCCCGGCCGCCTCTTCCGCTCCCTGAAGTCGTTCCTCGGCTCGCCGCTCGACTCGCCGACGTCCGTGTTCGGCAGCGGGATGTCGCTCACCGCCACGATCCTCGAGCACGTGCGCGTGCGCGAGGCGGTGATGACCGGCGGGTCGAGCGGGCTGCCCGCGGCGCGGGCCCTCCTCGCGCGGCGCTTCCCGCTCGCGGCGCGGCGCGACTTCGCGGCCTTCTCGAGCGTCGCCACGGGCCCTGCGCTCGCCTAGCGGCTCAGCTCGCGGCCCGCCTCCCTGAGGCGATCGCCGCGGGCTGAGCCGCTCGCGGATGAGTGCTGGTTACTTGCGCTTGCCGCCCTTGGCCGCGAGGACGGCGTCCTTCGCCTGCTTGGCGATGCGGAACTTCAGCACGCGCTTCGCCGGGATCTGGATCTGCTCGCCGGTCGCGGGGTTGCGCCCCATGCGGGCCTTGCGGTCCACGAGGACGAGCTTGCCGAGCCCCGGGATCGTGAAGCCGTCGCGAGCCTGCTCATAGGAGAGCTTCGCGAGCTCCTCCAGCACCGCCCCGACCTGCTTGCGATCAGCCCCGGTGCGCTCGGACAGCGCGCGTATGGTCTCCGTCTTGGTCATCGCCACCTGTGAGTCCCTCCATCATGAAAGTGCCAAATTTTGCGCGGCCCCGCGGCATTCTAGGCACGTTCTGACCAGCGGCGGCGGGCTAGGCCCGAGCCACCCGGCCGTCCTGGAGGCGGACCACCCGGTCGGCCCGGCTGGCGAGATCCTGATCGTGCGTAACGACGACGAACGTCGCGCCGCGCTCCCGGTTCACCCGGCGCATCAGGCCGACGAGCTCCTCCGCCGCGCCGGTGTCCATCTCGCCGGTCGGCTCGTCGGCCAGCACGATGGCCGGGTCGTTCACCAGCGACCGGGCGATGGCGACGCGCTGCTGCTCGCCGCCCGAGAGCTCGGAGGGCTTGTGGTGGGCCCGGGGGCCGAGGCCGACCTCCTCCAGCAGACGCTCGCCGCGCCGCCGGCCGTCCCCGTTCCCGCCCGCGTAGCGCAGGGGCAGGAGGAAGTTCTCGATGGCCGTGAGGCCCGGCAGGAGGTCGAACTCCTGGAGGACGAACCCGATCCGCCGGGCGCGCAGGACCGCGCGGGCGTCGCCCCCGAGCCGGCTCGCGTCGCCGCGCTCGATGCGCAGGTCGATCCCGTCCACGGCCTTCGCGACCGTCGGCCCGCGGCGGTAGTGCTTCCGCAGGCGGCGCGTCTCGATCGCGGGCGCTCTCACTCGTACCTGAGCGCCTGCACCGGGTCGAGGCGCGCCGCGCGGATCGCCGGGATGAGGCCGGCGAGCGCCCCGAGGCCCACCGAGAACGCGACGGCGAGCGCGATGAGGCGCGGCGTGACGAGGAACAGCTCGAGGTTCTGCGCCGACGTCGACGCGTTGATCGCCGTGGTGATGCCCCAGCCGAGCGCGATCCCGACCGCGCCGCCGATCGCGCCTTTGGCGCTCGCCTCGAGGAGGAACTCGCCGAGGATGTGGCGCGTCCGCGCGCCTTCTTCAGGCCGATCTCGCGGAAGCGCTCGATGACCGCCATGGACATCGT
>Ga0194131_10003387_pt1 | contig 25161 bp, 21 predicted proteins | sample TA2KigO120mmetaG_FD_148631 | JGI IMG/M metagenome (GOLD analysis project Ga0194131, IMG submission 148631) | Freshwater microbial communities from Lake Tanganyika, Tanzania - TA2015053 Kigoma Offshore 120m | ecosystem: Environmental > Aquatic > Freshwater > Lake | place: Tanzania: Lake... | reverse complement strand
GATCCACTAGACAAATTTGAACTAGCCCGCACACGTTGTAAATATTTTAATGATCCCAAGAATTTTGAAAACTTTTATGGTAGAAGCTTTTTTTCTCAATGGGTGCTTAGCTCAGTTGGTTAGAGCGCCTCGCTTACACCGAGGAGGTCGCAGGTTCGACCCCTGCAGCACCCACCATGTGCCAAAACATTCGAACCAAATTTTTTTTAAAAAAAGCAAGCGGCGTTAGAGCCTAGGGCTATTAAAACTTCACTTGCAGTTCTGCCTGTCCGATATGTTTTACGCTGCGGGATCCATAAGTCGGGGTGCTAGCTTCCCTTGATAGATTTTCGTTTGGGAACTCCATGATGTAATTCACTTGGAGATTTAGATTAGCGTTGATAAATCCATTGATCCCTAGCACCGAAGAAGCTAATTCGAAATTCTTATTGTTAGCTTCTCCACCCTGAAGTAGTGTGTACTCCCCACGAAGAATCCCTTGCACTCCACGCGTGTTGTCTCCGTCAATGAACCATCCAAACTGGGTATATCCTCCCCACCAATTCTGTATTTTGTTTGCACTAGAATCAGGGAACCAAAGATAAATGACCTCTGTTTTCCAATTGAAGCGGTCTACACTCCAATCAAAATCTGTCTCGATACCGTTTCTACGACCGGTGATACTCGGCGCCGCAACTGCGACAACGAAGGCGTGATCGTAAAGTTTGTAATTCGCATCTCTGACGTCGTCGGTATCATAGGAAACAGCAAAATAGAAATTTCTATGGGGTTTAAGAGCAATTTTGGCTTGAAATTGCTTAAAGGCATTTCCATCTGTAGGAGTCGATAAGTTGTCACCGTTTCCGTTAACTAGGGTCAAATAGTAATTAAATATCGCTGAGGAATCACGACCAAAAAGCATCAATCCAATTTGAGTATCTAAAATATTATTGGCGATCAAAGAGCCGACCATAGTGGAACGTTCGACAGTGTCGAGTTTTCGAGAAGATCGAGAGTTTTCACCAGAAAAAGGAACGACAAATTTACCAATTCTCAACGCTAAAGCATCCCCAAAGACTGGCGTTGTTCCTCTGGCTTCAACAATACCAATGTCGGACGCCCCGCCTGAACCCAAAGCTTGAGAACGCAAAGGAGTCGACGGAGTTCCAATCTCTACTAAAATGTCCAAATTATCATAAGCCGAGACGTTCATGTCAAAGCGTGCTCGGCGAATACTAAAACCAAATGGCTGGTCTTTTCGCGTGTTGCTGATATCGTAATCTCTGGAAATGGCCGAAAGTAGAAACTGCCCGTATCCTTTTAGGTTTAGACTTAATCCCTTCCCACCGGAAACGATAAAACCCTCTTCCTTATTCTCACTTTGATTCCAATTAGCTGCTCCCGCGGAATTCAGTGACAGCACTAACAAGCCAATAACGAAAAGACCCTTACGACCAAAATTCACTAACGCCATTATTTCCCCCTAAGACTCAGTAATCTTTTGGGGAAATTTTACCTCTAGAGTTCGAATCGTCAATTTTTTTCCTTAGAACAGGGCCTATTAATTTTCGGGAAGTCCAGAAAATGACGCGAAAGAACGAGTAGCCCTGTTTCCTTCGACCATAAACTCATAACTTTCATTATTTTTTGAATAAATTGGAGCTCCGTTTTGAGGCACTTTTAAATTAACACTAACAGAATAGTACCCAGGGTTTTGGGCCGGAATCTCTACCCAATTGTTTTCGTCACTGCGATAGATGACCTGGCAAATCACCTTTTCTTGTGAAATCGAATTCTTGCAACGCATAGAATTTGGATTTGCTAAGAAGGTCACCGGAACCGATTGAACAACCCGCCCCGAACTGGAGAATCTAGTTTCGATTATTCCTTTAATCATTTTGGGAAGACTCTCTCCAAGGGACTGTCTCACTAACCGTTCTTGAGCGCCTCCAGCGACAAGCGTGACCGAAATCTTGGCCTTGGCCGAACCGCCTTTTTGAATTACCTTGTTTCCGGACTGCCTATCCTGGACTGAGACAACCTTGCCCGACAGAACCATATTTAAGGCCGATGCCTGAGCTTCATAATATCCCCAAAATAATAGTAAAAAAATGAACAGCTTCATACGTGCAACCCTCCAGACTTAATGATAAGTGAAGTTACCTTCACCCTTTTTATTTATAAAATAACAAAAAATTGTTAAAGAATTGTGTTGAAAAGAAAGCAAACCAAAAAGAATCTTTTTTTCAGATATTTAGCCGGCCAAATTTCACAATTTCAACGAGAGGCTTATTCCCTTTTTTTACTTTTCCGAAACAAAACGAGTTCGACTCTCTAAAAACTGTTCTGCCACTGTATTTCCGGATTCCACTGCTCCATCCATATAACCCTGTTTTTGAACACTACAATGTTCACCGGCAAATAGCATTCGCGCCCCAAACTCAGGCTCTCCAGCAGCTCCAATGATCGTCGTGTATTGTCCCGCTTTTGGCGTGCTATAGCTTCCCTTCGCATAATCGAGTTTCGGCCACTGCATAAATGATCTATTGCCATCCACTTTAGCAGAAGCGCCCGGGTAAATTTTCTCAAAGTCTGTGAGTGTCACCTCTAAAATGTTGGGCTTGGGGTTTAATCCCTTTTCTCCACCGAAAAGAGCTGTAACAATTCCGTGTGAGCCCTTTTGTAACCGACTCGTTTCCCAAAAACACTGTGTAGGAAAGTCACCAAATACAGCACCACAAGATGGAGGAACTTCGCCATTTTGTTTTCGCCAGAACTTTTCCTTAAAGCCGATCATGAGCTTGGAATCTGTGCCGTATCCCAGCTCTGCGATACTCTTTTTCTTTGCAGGACTAAACTCCAACTTATCTATTCCCTCAACTTCCCTTAAAATAGAAAAGGGAATAGTCATAATGACCCGGTCCGCACTGACAACTTTAGTTTTCCCAAAAGATTTAAAGGTAAGTTCAAACCGTTGTCCTTTGTCGACAACTTTCACGAGTCGGTGCCCCAGGTTCATTTTGGCTTTACCTAAAACCTTTTTTTCTAGCGCCTCAATAAGATTTGAATTTCCTCCGACAACTCTTTTGCTTTCATCAGAAACGCCATAAATTTTAAAGCTTTGATTGGGATCCTCTTCGAATAAAGCTAAAAGGTTTATGGCCGACTGTTGCTCTGCCGCCACACCAAATTCGCTTTCGTATGCCTCTTGAACCAGATCCAACAACCAACCCTCTATGAAATCTTTTTTGGATTGCAAATACTCGACAAGAGTCATGCGATCCAAAGCCTCTACTTTGGGTCCCATCTTACTTTTGTAAGTTGGCGTTTCATAATTTCCATTTACCCTCATTAAACTCATATCTTTTAACATCACCTTCAAAAGAGGTTTCGCGGCAGTCTGTAATTCCTTCTCACTCCTTATCTTCCCGTGAGAAAAATAGATTTTACTAAAGCCCCGATCACTCTTTCTAAAGTCCTCCAGAGGAACATTGAGCTCCCGACAGAGACCAATAATGCTCTGTTGATTGGAATCAATAAGTTCGCCCCCCAGTTCGCAAAACATTCCGTCTTGGTTGAATTTTTTCTGGGTTAAAATCCGTCCCCCCAAGCGCTCATTGGTCTCAAAAATTTGAACTCGAACCCCTTTAAGCACCAATCGATAGGACGCTACTAATCCTGCCACGCCGGCCCCGACAACAACCACTTCATCTTGTGAACGCTTTGATCCCAATACACCTGCCAAAGACAATGACGATTTCATGGTAGCCGCTGCAGTAGCAGACTGAATTAAAAAGTCTCTTCTAGAATATTTCGCTTCTTGTTCAGATAAACAATTTGTATTTGAACTTTGCAATAACGCTTCAGAAACTATCCTCTTAAGACTCTGAAACAAAATTTGTCTCGCCATAGAAAGGGCTCCATCCCCTTGCAGAATGAATCAGTATAATACTTAAATAACCTACTGGTAAAAGACGACCCACCTTAACAATACAAAAACAATACAAATTAAACATCAAGAACAAGGGGAATAAAAACTGGTTTGTGACTGACCTTTTTCTTAAAAAATCTTCGCCCTTCTAAACGCAGCGTTTCTTCAAGCTCACCTGAATGTAGGGCCGCATAATAAACATCTTCAAGATGATCTTCAGCATCTTCAGCTACATATTCCGGTTTCTCTCCTTGGAAATACATTAACCCATAGGCCTTAACGGCCGGAGGAGCTATGAGTTTCAATGTTTTGACGTCTCGCATAAAAACCGCAAACACAACACCAGTTTTGGCTAAATTGTTACGCTGCGCAAAGACATCGGGGCTTCCTTCAACAAAACTTGTTCCCACAACCACAGCTTTTTTAAGCTCGATAGTTTCTACACTTTCTAGCCCTTTGTCAGACAGCTCAACCAACTGGCCGTCCTCAATAACTCTAATGTTTTCTAAAGCAACTCCGGATTCTTCTGCAAGTTTAGCGTGTTTGGACAAATGCCTATAGGCTCCATGAATCGGAATAAAAAATTGAGGGCGGGTAGCTTTCAACATCATTAGAAGTTCTTCTTGTTGGCCGTGCCCCGAAACGTGAACCTGATGAATGGATTCATAGATCACTTGGGCTCCCGACCGATAAAGCTGATCGATCATCTTAGAAATCGCTTTTTCATTTCCAGGAATAAAGCGACTAGACATAACGACTAAATCGCCTTTCTTAATTTGAAAATCCTTGTGAATTCCTTCGGAGATTCTCAGAAGTGCCGATTGAGGTTCCGCCTGGCTTCCCGTCACCAAAACAACAATTTTATCGTCGGGAAACATCCCAATATTTTCAAGCAAAACCAAGGTTTCTGGGGGAATTTTAAGAGAATTTTGCTCAAAAGCTAGCTTGGTGTAGGTGTGCATGCTTCGGCCAGCAAAAGCAACTTTTTTTCCTTGGGAGTGCACCAAGTGCATCAACTTTTCCACTCTCTTAATATTGGACGCAAAAAGGGCAATTACCACTCTGCCCGTTTGTTTGTTTAAAATCTCAGTAAACGAATCTTTAATCTCCATCTCGGACAAAGTATGACCAGGCCTTTCGGCATTGGTGCTATCCGAAAGCAGGAGCTTTACCCCCAGATCACCCCACTCCTGAAACGGTTCAAAACCAATTTTGCCTTGCGATGTTTCGTGAGCATCATGTTTGAAATCTCCCGAATGAATGACAACCCCAGCGGGAGTTTCAATGGCAAAAGCTAAAGCCTCGATGATAGAGTGTTGAACGGGAATTGGATCAAAGGTGAATGGCCCAATCGTAAACCTTTTTCGATTTTCAATTTTGTGAAATCTTATCTCTTTTAAGTCGCTATGTTCTGCCAGCTTCTGACTAATCAAACCCGTGGGAAACGGCGTTGCATAAACATCTAAGTCCCTCTCTTTAAGAAGATAGGGAATCGCTCCAATATGGTCATCATGCCCATGAGTAACCACGACCGCTTTAAGACTATCCAACCGATCTCTTACATAGGAAAAGTCAGGAACCAAAAGATCCATCCCGGGCCAATGACTATCCGGGAACTGAACTCCACAATCAATAAGCACCAAATCGGGACCATACTCAACCACCAAACAATTCATTCCGATCTCTCCTAGACCTCCCAAAGGAAGGAGGCGGAGTTTTTTGTCAGTTTGTCTCTGAGTCTGGGGCATAGGGTAATGTGAAGACTACAACAAAGTTGTTATTTGTTCGAGGATCAATTTAAAACCACGGACAAAAAGGAAACAATTTTCTCATCTTTACTCAAACTTTTGCCGATTACTATATTGGAAAGCCTTTTCATATTGTCTTAACCAAGGACCTTTGTCATGAAATCTCGAGACGTGTTCTTACCTTCTTTAAGCAGCATATTAATCGCTGGAATGGTGGCTTTTTTATCTTGCGCGCACCAAAGCCGAAACTCTGAAGATGTCGATGTCCCTGGCGATGAAGCTTACTCTGAAAACGAAACCGAATCCCAACCCGCCTCATCGGATGAAGCCCTCTTAAGCGACAGCGGTTCGGCAAATGAACTCAGTGGTGACTTGGAATCCGGTGAAAGCTCTTTGGAATCTGGTGAAAGCTCTAAGGAAGGAAAGCTTCAAGCAGAGTCGACAGAAGACCTTTTAGTCGAAGACTCACAAAAGTCATCCCCTAGTAATACGGACCCTTTTGAGGCTGAACTTGAATCTACGGACTCAAAAACCAGCTTGGCACAAAGCACCACTGATAATAGTTTAGGATCCGAATCTAACTCCTCTGAACTCTCTTTTGAAGACGAGCTTGAAAAGGACTCTCTCGATTCCAGCAATAAAGCAGAGTCCCCCGCCTCAGGGTTAGTAGACTCATCTTTAAACAGTGGTTCAAGTGCATCCCTTATTCAACCAAAAACTGATGAGTTAAAATCTAACGAAACTGTTGAACCTGAAATTGAGCCCTTAAAATCTGAAGAGGATAAAACCCAGTTCTCAAATACACGTCGCAACAAAAGCGCTGGTATTTTTGTTGCCGGAAAGATACCCAAGATTCCCGCTCGAGCCATCAACAAAAAGGGACAAAAACTAAATCGATTTTATTTTGTTAGAAAAGGAGACTCCCCCACCAAAGTCTCCCAGCTCATTTATGGTTCCGCTGACAAGGCTAAAGCCCTTATCAAATGGAATGGCAAAAGTTGGACGCCAGGGAACATCATCTATTACGTTTCGCCTCAAAACGCCAAAGACCCCAAAATGGATTCGTTTTATAAAGAGAATGAGATCGTTGCTGAAGAGTACGCCATCCAAAAAGGTGATTGGTTATCCAAAATTGCAGCTAAACAGCTAGGGGATCCGAGAAGCTGGACTGAAATCGCAGTGATCAACGGAATTAAAAGCCCCAGGGGAATTGAAGTAGGCCAAAAAATTGCTCTCTATCCAAATGACCTAACAACTCGCCCGCAGCAGCAGACCATTGCCAACGCTGAACCTGTTAGCCAGTCCCCCGTAGCCGTTCAACCTGTTCAGCCGCCCCCTGCCGTTGAAGCTCCCCCAACTCCGGTTCAACCGCCCGAGACCGAAGCCGAACTTCCGGTTGTTGCATCGCCCAATGAACCGATAAAATCGGCCCCAGTAGGTTTCAATCCCCAAAAATTTATCGAGCAGAATTTATTTGCCGCCTTAATGGGACTGGCCGGTATCTTCTTGGTTCTTCTTCTTCTTGTTAAAAAGAAAAAATCAAAACAAATGGCAGACTCAGATGATTTTGATAACGGGGAAGAGGGCTTTCAACCTCCAACGAAATTAAAACGAAAGTAATGCCCTTGAGACGACTCTAAGAGCTTTACAATGGCGTTCTATGCCAGCATGCCTAATTTATAAAAGCCCAAAAACTTGAATCCCCCAATACCCATCCAGGTTGACAAACCCCTGTTCCCAGCGCAAGTTTATTTAAATTGTTTTCACTTAAGTGGTCGATAATTCAATTAAAAGGTAGCTTATGAAATTAAAAGATTGTTTGTTTACTTCAGAGTCAGTAACCGAAGGCCATCCGGATAAAATAGCCGATCAAATCTCTGATGCTGTCTTGGATGCCATTTTAGCCCAAGACCCTAGAGGCCGAGTCGCTTGTGAAACCTTGGTCACAACCGGACTGGCTATGATTAGCGGAGAAGTAACCACAACAGCGATTTTCAACCCTACCGAAATAGCTCGAAATGTTATTAAAAGAATCGGTTACAACAGCGATGAAATGGGTTTTGACTATCAAACATGTGGCGTGATCACCGCCCTTGGCAAACAGTCACCTGACATCTCTATGGGAGTGACTGAAGGTCAGGGATTACATAAAGAACAAGGAGCTGGCGACCAAGGATTGATGTTTGGATATGCTTGCGATGAAACTTCAGACTTTATGCCTGCGACGATCTCTTATTCCCACAAACTCTGCAAAAGATTGTCGGAAGCTCGAAAGGAAGGAACTTTAGGCTTCTTAAGGCCCGATGGAAAAGCTCAAGTTACTGTTCAGTATGAAAATGGGGCTCTAAAACGAGTCGAGACTGTTGTTGTTTCCACTCAACACAGCCCCGACGTAGCTCACAATGAACTAACAGATGCGGTCATGGAAGAGGTGGTTAAAAAAACTATCCCTGCCAAACTTTTAGACTCGAAAACAAAGTTCCTTATTAACCCTACCGGTCGCTTTGTTATTGGCGGCCCAATGGGCGATTGTGGTCTGACCGGGAGAAAAATTATTGTAGATACCTATGGGGGTCACGGAGCTCATGGCGGGGGTGCTTTCTCCGGCAAAGATCCCTCAAAAGTAGATCGGTCGGCTTGTTACATGGCTAGATATGTAGCCAAAAATATTGTGGCTGCCGGTTTAGCAAAACGTTGTTTGGTTCAAGTAGCCTATGCCATAGGTGTGGCAGAACCTGTTTCTTTAATGATTGAAGATTTCGAGACGGGTACAGTGTCCGCAGCAAAGCTAACTTCGGCCGCACGAGAAATTTTTGGCTTTAAACCTTCAGAAATCATAAAAACGCTGGAACTCTTAAGACCGATTTACGAAGAAACAGCAGCTTACGGTCATTTTGGGAGAACTTCATCCAAAGGTTTTAATTGGGAAAAGACTGATCGGATCGACGCTTTAAAACAAATTGCAAAATAAAAAAAGGTACTGCTTGATCCCAAAGCGGTACCTTTTTCTAAAATTTTCTCTCAACAGAAGCCTCGTCCCAAAGACCACTCCAAAGAGAAAACTAAATTCGGTTTAGAAAACTTTTAAGATTTCTTCACCACAACGGTATTTTTCTTGCTCACAATTGAAGGCTGTGTAGTTTCATTTCCTGTTCGATTTTTTGGGTTTTGATCTTCGTCACATTCAATTTCAAGATCAAAAACCAAATCATCACACTTTATACACACCAACCGATTGTTTAGAACATAATGTGATTTTGGGGCCCCACAGATCTTACAGTTCTTCATAAAAGTCCTCCTAAGACTAACGAACCTCATGATTCAAACTTAAATTAAGCTGCTTGATCAGTGTTGAATACCTAACCAACTGTCTAACTATAGTTTGATCGTAAACAAAATGACGCGGTAAATCAATACTAAACTTATGAAATCATTGGTGTTTGTGTAGACTCTTTGAATACACCCGATCAATTAGCCCGTGGCGATGAAATCTCTGACTTATCGAACGCTTCAGTTTTAACGTCGGCAACAGAAGCTCCCGGGGCTACTCCCACAAACACTTCCTCGGCATCAATGGCTTCTCTTAAGACTTGGTCCATGTGAGAAACTTCGACAACCTTTACACTCTTAAGAATATTTTTGGGAATATCTCTTAAGTCTTTCCCATTTTCTTGAGGAATCAAAATCTTTTTAACTCCCCCTCGATAGGCTGCAAAGACTTTCTCTTTAAGCCCACCAATAGGAAGCACGTTTCCTCTCAAAGTAATTTCACCCGTCATAGCCACATCTTTACTAACAGGTTTCCCAGTCAAGCAACTCACTAACGCTGTTGCCATCGTTATGCCGGCGGAAGGCCCATCTTTTGGGATGGCCCCTTCTGGAACGTGAATGTGAAGATCCACTTTTTCATAAAAGTCTGTCGGAAGACCCAATAATCGCGCTCGAGAACGAACATAACTCATGGCTGCTTGAGCGGACTCTTGCATGACATCTCCAAGCTTTCCGGTAACCGTCAACTTGCCTTTTCCGGGGAGCTGTAGAACCTCAATAGTCAACATGTCACCACCGGTTTCGGTGTAAGCTAAGCCATTGACCAAACCAACTTCAGATTTTTCTTCCGTTTTTTGGTAACGATACTTATGAGGGCCTAACAGATCGACCAACTTTTTCGAGTTGATCACTACTTTGGATTTATGCTCGTTTTTTTTGGTCCACTGCCGTGCAACCTTTCTACTGACCGCTCCCACTTCACGCTCTAAGTTTCTAACTCCCGCCTCTTTCGTATAGTGCCGGACAAGATCCTCAATGGCCTGATCAATAAATGAAATCTTGTTTTCATCAAGCCCATGGCGACGCACCTCTTTAGGAATGAGATGTCGCTTGGTGATTTCCATTTTTTCCTCTTCTGTATAGCCCGAGAGATTAATGACCTCTAGTCGATCTAATAAAGGCAAAGGAATCGTATGCTGTGAATTAGCTGTTGTGATAAACATAACATTCGACAAGTCATACTCAACTTCTAGATAGTGATCAGAAAAGAAACGATTTTGTTCGGGGTCTAGAACTTCCAAAAGAGCACTACTCGGATCTCCTCTAAAATCGGTACTCATTTTATCGATCTCATCTAAAAGAATGACAGGATTGACTGCTTGAGCCTTTTTCATTGCCTGAATCAACTTTCCAGGAAGAGCCCCAATATAAGTTCTTCGATGTCCGCGAATCTCGGCTTCATCTCTCACACCACCCAAAGAAATTTTAACGAAGTTCCTTCCAATTGATCTAGCAATAGAGCGCCCAAGAGAGGTCTTTCCGACGCCGGGGGGACCTACTAAGCACAGAATCGGACCCTGCATCTTTTCCACTAGACTTTGAACTGCCAAATGTTCAACAATTCTTTCCTTAACAGTTTTTAGCCCGTAATGATCCTCGTCAAGAACACTCTCGGCACCGTCAACATCGATTTTGTCATCGGTCTTTTCATTCCAGGGAATGCTCAACATCCAATCTAAATAATTTCTCACCACGGTGGCCTCAGCCGACATAGGTGACATCATTTTTAATTTTTTAATTTCGGACCGAGCCTTCTTCAGAGCTTCCTCGGGTAGTTTCTTTCTTTTTAATTCTTTTTCAAGCTCTGTGATTTCACTTTTAAACTCGTCTCTCTCACCAAGTTCCTTCTGAATGGCTTGCATCTGTTCATTCAGATAGTACTCTTTCTGAGATCGCTCCATTTGTTTTTTTACACGGGTGCGAATCTTTTTCTCGACCTGAAGGATTTCAATTTCACCTTCTATTAAGCCCATTAGACGCTCGAGACGACGGCAAGCATCCATGGTTTCTAGAAGCTTTTGCTTCTCATCAACTTTAATGTTTAGATGCGGAATAATCATGTCTGAAAGCTTACTGGGGTCCTCAATAGAGAGAACCGACATCAAAAGCTCAGGAGGAATTCTCTTGTTCAGCTTTACATAAGTCTCAAAAACACCTTTGATTCCTCGAACAAATGCCTCAGCTTCCACCATAGAGCTCACAAACTCATCAAGAGCATCAGCCTCTACTCTAAAGATCGCGTCTTTCTCAATATATTTTGTAACTCGAATTCGACTCACACCTTCGACCAGAACCTTCAAAGTTCCATCCGGTAACCGAAGCAGTTGAATAATGTTGGCTAAAGTTCCGATGCTATAAATATCTTTTTCATCGGGATTGTTATTCTGCGCTTTTTTCTGGGCCGCGAGAATAATCTGTTTTCGATCCCCCATGGATTCTTCGAGGGCGCGAATTGACTTTTCTCTTCCCACAAAAAGCGGAACCACCATGTGTGGAAAAACAATGATATCCCTTAAGGGAAGAAGTGCATAAAGAGAAGCTGCTTCCTGTTTTTTAGTCATAGCCGCTGACCTCCTCAATATTAATTATACAAAAGTACTGCAGCGAAGATAAACCCGTAAATTTTTATTTTTCTTAACACCGGGCACCAGAGCTCTGAAAAGGGACTGTGCGCAAATAAAAAAGCAACTCGACTCTGCGAGTTGCTTCTTCTTGAAACTTCTTAAGTTATGCCGACTCTTTTTTACTGGCTGTTGCTGCGGCGGCGGCTTGTTCTTCAGGAGAATTATATACTAACTCCGGTTTTCCTGTTTTTAGGATGACATTATCATCGATATTGCATTCCTTTAGATTAGGAATAGAAGGCAACTCATACATAATATCCAACATCGAATTCTCAAGAATCGATCGAAGCCCCCTAGCTCCAGTTTTCGATTTTAGAGCCTCTTTAGCCACTGTGTTAAGGGCCGATTCCGAAAAGTTGAGTTTCACATTTTCGAACTCAAATAATTTTTGGTACTGCTTGATGATAGCGTTTTTGGGTTCGGTTAGAATGCGAACCAACGAAGGCTCATCAAGTTCATTCAATGTAGCCAAAACAGGAAGCCTCCCAATAAACTCTGGAATCATTCCAAATCTGAGCAGATCTTCCGGTAATGCCCTAGTCAGAGGACTTTCCTTAGACTTCTCTTTAGTTCCCTTAACGTCAGCTCCGATGCCCATGCTTCGTTTTTGACTACGCTGTTCGATTACTTTTTCCAGCCCCACGAAGGCTCCACCACAAATAAAGAGGATATTGGTGGTGTCGACTTGTAAAAACTCTTGCTGCGGATGTTTTCTTCCTCCCTTAGGAGGAACATTTGCCCGAGTGCCTTCAAATATTTTTAAGAGAGCCTGCTGAACACCTTCCCCCGAAACATCTCGAGTGATTGAAGGATTCTCTCCCTTGCGAGCAATTTTGTCGATTTCGTCGATATAAACAATTCCTTTTTGAGTTTTTTCGATATCGTAATCGGCATTCTGAAGAAGATATAAAATAATGTTCTCTACGTCTTCTCCGACATACCCAGCTTCCGTTAAGGTCGTGGCATCGACAATGGTAAAAGGAACTTTTAAAAGTTTAGCCAAAGTTTGAGCTAAAAGCGTTTTACCGCTACCGGTGGGGCCAATGAGAAGTATGTTACTCTTTTGAAGCTCGACTTCAGAGCCGGGCCCACCTCGCTCTTTGTTCTGAATTCTCTTGTAATGATTATGAACTGCAACCGAAAGAGTTCGCTTAGCTTGATCTTGCCCGATCACATAATCATCAAGAACAGCTTTAATCTCTGCAGGCTTAGGGATCTTAGTCGTTCCCGTTCGGATATCTTCTTTTTGAGCCTCTTCAGCAATGATGTCATTACAAAGCTCAATACATTCATCACAGATATGAACGGTAGGTCCCGCAATTAGTTTTTTTACTTCCCTTTGGCTCTTTCCACAAAAACTACAGACAAGATTTCCAAAGCTTTCACTGTCTCGGCGACTCATGAGTGCCTCTCTGTTTTTTTGTTCTTACGGATTAAATATCTGAAGCATTAAACAAACTAAAGCGATCTTTTCTACTTCGATCCCCCACCTTTACCCCGCTCCATGACAACATGGTCCACAATACCATAGTCTTTGGCTTCCTCAGAGGACATATAACGATCTCGATCGGTATCTTTCTCTATTTTTTCGTAAGGTTGTCCCGTGTGTTTCACCAAAATGTGATTGAGTTTCTCTTTCAGAAGCAGGATTTGTTTGGCTTGAATTGCAATATCGGTTGCTTGTCCCTGGGCACCCCCCAGAGGCTGATGGATCATAATCTGGGAGTGCGGCAATGAATAACGTTTTCCCTTGGTTCCCGCGCAAAGCAGCAAGGCTCCCATACTGGCAGCTAAACCGGTGCAATAGGTACAAATATCAGGTTTTACGTATTGCATCATGTCATACATTCCCAAACCTGCTGAAACGCTTCCACCTGGAGAATTTATGTAAATATGGATGTCAGCTTCTGGGTCTTCTGATTCAAGAAATAAAAGCTGTGCGATAAAAAGGTTGGCTATAGCATCATTGACCTCAGTCCCTATAAATAAAATTCTTTCTTTTAGAAGTCTCGAATAGATATCAAAACTTCTTTCCCCTCGTGATGTTTGCTCAATCACCATGGGAACAAGATAACTACTCGTAGTTTCTGTCGCGCTTAAGTTGGGTTGTGGGGCTAAAATAGATTTAGAAAGAGAAAGGATGCCGGACATGGAGTGTGCCCTCCTAGTCTTTTAATTAAATCCTTGTTAGCAAAAAATGACAAGACCCGCAGTGCTAGAAGAAGGCTGGTCTTAAAATCGCTTGCTGAGCAGGGAAAAACTTTTATACCAGCTCCCTTAGTTGGAAGTTTTGGCCTGTCCAACCAGAAACTCAAACAACTGATCGGTCAAAATCTCATCTCTTAAACGTTGAGTTATCCCTTTTTCATTTAAGAACTGTTGAGCCTCTTCCACCGATTTTCCAAGCTGCGTCGCAAGTTCACCAACTCTGGTTTGAAGTTTATCGGTGTCCAGCTTGATACCTTCCTTAATCGCAATCTCTTTAAGAATGAGCGTACTTTTAACCATGTTTTCAGCTCTTTGCCGAATAGATTCAAGCTCTTCTGGTTTGGGTTGAGGCATTTTAATCCCTCGTCGTTTAAAATCATCATTCATCCACTGCATCAAAGCAGCCGATTGCTCTTGAACTAAGGATTCGGGAACTTCAAATTTATTCTCGGCAATCAAATGATCAATAATCTCTTGTCGCTGAGCTTTTTTGGCCTCTTCCTGTTTCGATTGTTTAATGTTTTCCCTAACCTCTTTGGTCAAAGACTCTAGAGTCGCCCCTTCTTTTAACTGGGCAGCAAAAGCATCGTTCAACTCAGGCAGAACTCGGTTTTTTAGTTCCAAAAGTTTTACTGTAAATAGGGCCGTCTTGCCTGAAACCTCTTTGTCTCCGTAATCCGCGGGAAACACTTCCTCGACTTCTCGATTCTCTCCCACCTTCATTTCCAGCAAAGCTTTTTCAACATTAGGTAGAACTTTATCGACCCCTAATTCCACCGTGTAACTTCGAGCTTCCTCTTTCTTGCTGGGCTTGTCTTTAAGAGTAAATCCTACTTCAACCACTGCAAAATTTCCTTTAGTAGCTTTCTCAGCCGACAAAGGCTCAAGGGTTGCCATTCTTTCTCTTAAATTATTAAAAGTGCCCTCGACATCCGCATCGGTGGGTTCAGTGTTCTGCTTTTTTAAAGTAATCCCTTTATAACCTTTTAAATTGATTTCCGGTTCGACTTCAAACTCAGCAGAAAATGCAAAGGGTTTACCCTCTCCAATTTCCCTGATTTCAACTTGAGGTCGGCTTACCGGAGACAACTTGGTTTGCTGAAGAGCCTCGCTAAGTCCAGCTTCCAAAAGATGGGAGACGACATCTCGTCGAATCTCTTCTTTAAACTTCTCTTTAATAAGGCTTGCCGGAGCTTTCCCAGGACGAAACCCAGGGATTTTTGCCGACTTTGCATAACGGGTTACCATCATTTGCTCGTGCTTTGGAATCGTGTCCCCGGCAAACTCAATGATCAACTTAACTTTAGTCGCACTTAATCTATCTACGCTCTTAACGCTTAAATCATGGCTCTGTTCTTTTTCGGTCACAAAAACCCCTAATTTCTTTAGTTTAAATAGGGTTGTCTTCTACCATGGCATGTCGCTAGGCACAATAGGCGGATTTTGATACCTGCTCTCTTTGAATAGGCTTTTTAAGAGGTTCAAATGGCCATGAAGTTTGTTTACGGCACAGAATTTACTTAGCCGACTGCGGGGCAGAATTCTTCTGGAAAAACGATTGGATAAATAGATAGCTCACACCAATTACTATCGCTGAATCGGCCACGTTGAAAGCTGGCCAATGATAGATTTCCTTCCAATGAAAATCGAGAAAATCGACCACATAACCAAACCTCACTCGGTCGATTAAATTCCCAAGCGCCCCTCCCATAACTGACGATAGAGCCACACCTGTTAGCTTCTGGTTATCTTTAAGTTTGACTAAAACGGCCGTAATAATGACCAACGCCAATATCGGAATCAAAATAAAAAATGGGTCCCTAAAATAAGCAGGGGCATTATGAAGAATACCAAAAGCAGCCCCCATATTTCGAACGTAGGTTAAAGCAAAAAAGGCGGGAACAATTGTAATACTCTGTCCCCATTGAAATCTGGCTAAAATTAACATTTTTGTCCACTGGTCTAAAACGACAACCAAAGTAACGATAATTAAAACGGTAAGTGTTTTCCATCGGGGAAATAGTTTCATTTCGGAGTCCTATGCTGATTCAGGTTTCTTCGGTGGTTGCGAAAAGTATTAATGAACATTAAAAAGACGCCCGATAAAATCGAAATGTCTGCAACGTTAAAAGCCGGCAAAATGAGCTTCTGCTGCCAATGGAGCTGTAAGAAGTCCACAACGAAACCATATTTAATTCGATCTAAAAGATTGCCAATAGCCCCCGAAAATATCGTTGTTAACGCTATCGAGGTTAACATTTGGTTGTCTTGAAGCTTGATAAAAATAAGAACAATCAGAATCAGGGCAAAAATGGGCACTGCAATGAAAAAAACGTCCTGAAGCTGCTTAGGTGCTTGTTGCAAAAACCCAAAGACGAACCCATTATTTTTCTTCAAGACACCTGTCAAAATTCTCGGAATGAGTTCGATTGCTGCTTGGTTTACCCAAGCAGTAGAAACTATGTGCTTCAATAATTGATCAACAGATAAGATTAAACCGCTAAGCGAAAATAAAATGAGGTACCTTTGTTTCATGTACCCAAAGAATTTTACTACGAACTCATCGAATCTAAGAAAGATTTATTTGTTTTTGTAGCCATAACCTTGTCCAACAAAAACTCCATGCTATCAACTACGTTCATAGGTTGAAGCACTTTTCTCAGAATCCAAACGCGATTAAGAACCTCTTTGTCCATAAGAAGCTCTTCTCGGCGAGTTCCGGACTTGTTGATGTCGATACATGGAAAAATGCGTTTTTCCATAAGCTTACGGTCTAAAGTAATTTCCAAGTTACCAGTTCCTTTGAACTCTTCGAAAATAACCTCATCCATTCGGCTTCCAGTGTCGATAAGCGCCGTCGCAAGAATAGTTAAGCTCCCGCCATTCTCAATATTTCGAGCAGCACCAAAGAATCTCTTCGGCTTATGTAGCGCATTAGAGTCCACACCGCCCGATAGAATCTTTCCGCTAGGCGGAACAACCGTATTATAAGCTCGGGCCAAGCGCGTAATAGAATCTAGTAAGATCACTACATCTTTTTTGTGCTCAACAAGTCGCTTTGCCTTTTCAATGACCATTTCAGCCACTTGAACGTGCCGAGTTGCTGGCTCATCGAAAGTCGAGCTGACGACTTCTCCATCTACGTTTCTTTCCATGTCGGTCACTTCTTCGGGGCGCTCATCGATAAGAAGAACAATAAGAACCACTTCGGGGTGGTTGTGTGTGATGCTATTAGCAATTTCTTGCATCAACATGGTTTTACCGGCTCGTGGAGGAGCCACAATCAACCCTCGCTGCCCTTTTCCAATCGGGGTTAGAAGATCAATGACTCGAGTGGAATATTTTTTTGCATCATATTCCAAATTAAATTTTTCGTGCGGATAGAGCGGCGTTAAGTTGTCGAATAAGATTTTTTCTCGCGCAACTTCAGGCTCTTCGTGGTTGATTTTTTCAACTTTTAAAAGCGCAAAATACCTTTCGGAATCCTTAGGCGGTCTAATTTGACCCTCTACCGTATCCCCCGTTCTGAGCATGAACCGTCTAATCTGAGAAGGAGAAACGTAAATATCATCTGGCCCTGGAAGATAGTTGTAGTCAGGCGCCCTAAGGAATCCAAAACCATCTGGAAGGGTTTCTAAAACCCCTTCGCCATAAATAGAACCATTCTGTTCTGTCTGAGCTTGGAGAATGCCGAAAATTAACTCCTGCCTTCTTAGCCCCCCAGGAGATTCTACTCCCAGAGACTTAGCTAACTCGGTTAACTCGGAGATTGGTTTTTCTTTTAGCTCCTTTAAGTGCATGTTTTACTACCTTCTGTTTGGTTGGATTGAAAATTGCGGAAATATCTAAATTTACTACCTTTTCCTACTTGTTTTGGAAATTTATGGGGCTTAGGTTTCTTAAAGCCCTCTTCTCCATCAAAGGATTTACAAGATGAAACCGTTCTAGCCTACGAAGGAAAAGCCCGGTGTGTCAATAGAAATATTTGGGCCCAGGGATTTAGTCGCCAACTGGGCCCCAAAATCAAACAATACTTATTAAGCGTTTCCGCCCTTGATTTTTAGAACGCGCGTGGCTTGAGGACCCTTGGGACCGTCGGTCATGTCAAACTCAACCTCTTGTCCTTCGGTTAAAGACTTAAAGCCTTCTCCCTCAATAGAAGAAAAATGAACAAACACATCCTGTCCACCTTCTTGCTCAATAAAACCATAGCCCTTGTTGTCGTTGAACCACTTCACGAAGCCAGTTGGCATAAATACAGTCCTCCAATAATAACCCCCTAAAACTCTCTTGCCTGGTGAACCTTCTCGGAAGTTTTTTAATCTCATCACTGAGAGCAAAACTTCTTAAAGAAGGCGGTGTTTACAATTTGTTAAGACCAAAAGAGCTTTAGGAAACCCCACCAATTAAAAACAGGATTTAAAGAAGATTAAAACCCCCCCCTCTTTTTAACCTGTTAACCCACCATTAGCGATGATGTTTGAGCCCTGACTCCGTGTCAAGCGACTTGATTGACAAGGAATGTCACTAAGTTATACTAAATAATATAGAAATCAGTTTTTTTTTGACCCTTCTATCGACGTAAAAGCAGCAACAATTAACTCTCAAAAATCAGCCAAAGATAGGTGAAAGAATGCTCTTTGCAAAAAAGCAACACACACCACAAAAACAACCATCGCCAAACATTACTATGTCCGGGACCAAAACAATTACAAACCCCATCATAAGTGAGATTCACCGATTAATCTGGTTCGCCTCAGCTCTGACTCTTGTTTTGGCTCTTCTGAGCTATTCCCCCAGCGATCCTTCTTGGACTACTTGGAGCTCAAAAAATGAGTTTCAAAATTGGCTCGGACGCTCCGGAAGCGTGGTCTCTGATCTGCTTCTACAACTGTTTGGAGTCGCTAGCTTCCTTATTGCCGCTCTTTTTACTCTTTTTGCTTCGAGGAAAAAAACAACTTCGCAAGATCCTCTCTCAAAATCAAATTTAATGGCGCCACTTTTCTTTCTAATCAGTACGAGCGCTTTGATTCAAAGTATCTTGCCCCAAAGATGGACCCCTTGGAATCTCCCCAACCCCGGCGGGATGAGCGGCCAGATTCTCCATCAGTTTTTATCTTGGACAGCCGGCAACCTGGGTGCTTTTCTCGCTAGTTTGTTTATCACTCTTGCTTTAGCCATGTGGGTTTTTAAATGGAATTTTGTTTCTTTCGCTTCACACAAGATCAAGCTTTGGTGTTTCCAATTGAGAGAGAAAAACATCGCTCTCACTACTCTCTGGAAAGAATCGTTTAAAAGCCGACTAGCGGCCTACAGAGAGCGTTTAAAAAAGAAAAGCGCTCCCCCAATAGGGATCCCAACAACCACAGGTTTGGTTTCTTCCCCCACTGCTCCTCCCCTTGAAATTCCAAAACCCGCCATTCAACTACCACTCCCCCTTGCGAACCCCAATACACACGTTACCGTAGAAAACACTCCTCCTATTTCAACGGAGCGCTCTGCTGAAGATGAGGAGTTGCTTAAAGTATTAAATCCCGAATTAGGGAAAGAAAAACTCCCCTCCACTAGAACAAAGTCACCCAAAAAAATTAACATCAATTTTCAACTTCCTCAGCTTTCGATGCTTTCAGGTAAAGCAGAAGCCAAAACGAAGTCAGTCGACAAAAACTGGTATCTTGAAAAAGCGCAAATTCTCGTGGAAAAGCTAAAAGACTTTGGCGTGGATGGCGAGGTGGTTCACATCTCTCCTGGACCTGTCATCACGGTTTATGAATTTAAACCGGCTAGTGGCGTTAAGATTAAAGAAATTTCAAACCTCTCAGACGACTTAACTTTAGCGCTCAGTGTTCTCAGCGTTCGTATTGTGGCCCCCATACCCGGCAAGCCTGTCGTCGGAATCGAAATTCCCAGCCCTCATCGTGAAACCGTTTTCTTTAAAGACTTGGTTCAGGAAACTCCTTTCTTTAACAGCGAAATTAGAATTCCTGTCGCCTTAGGAAGACTTGCATCGGGGGAGCCTGTCACGGCAGATTTGGCCGCTATGCCTCACTTGCTTGTCGCCGGCTCTACCGGAACCGGGAAGTCTGTTTTTATTAACACTTTGATTGCCAGTCTGCTCTACCGTTTTAGCCCTCAACAGTTAAAACTTATTTTAGTTGATCCTAAGATGGTCGAACTCTCTTTATATGAAGGAATTCCGCATCTCTTACTTCCAGTGGTTGTGGACTCTAGGAAAGCGGCCTTGGCGCTTCGATGGGCCGTCGAAGAGATGGAAAGAAGATACGCTCTACTCCATCAATCGGGAGTAAGACACGTTGATGCTTACAACGAAAAGCTAAGCGAACTCTACGGTGGCCCTTCGGAAAAACACCCTTTCTTGCCCTACTTAGTCGTCGTAATCGATGAGTACGCTGACCTCATGGCAGTGGTCGCAAAAGATGTCGAACTCTCAATTGCTCGATTGGCTCAAAAAGCCAGAGCCAGCGGTATCCATTTGGTTTTGGCCACTCAGAGACCTTCTACCGATGTTGTTACCGGAACGATTAAAGCCAACTTTCCGAGTCGAATTTCATTTCGAGTCGCCTCATCGGTGGACTCTAAGACCATTCTCGATCGAACCGGAGCCGATCGGCTTTTAGGAAGCGGTGACATGCTTTTCCACTCGGCAGGCTTTTCAAGCTTAAAACGAATGCAGGGGGCCTTTGTCTCCGATGCCGATGTAGCTCGAATTGTAGATTACCTAAAAGCCCAAGGGGAACCTGAGTTTGACGAACGAATCTTAAAGTCGCTTGAAAATGCAGATCAAGCAGAGGCCGGAGGCTCGTATGACTCAGAAGCAAGTGACGAAGATGCTAAGCTATTTGACGCTGCAGTTCGCTTAGTATCCGAAAAAGGAGAAGCCAGCATCTCGCTCGTTCAACGCCACCTAAGGATTGGCTACAACAGAGCGGCGACTCTTATTGAAGAGCTTGAAAAAGCAGGGATCATTGGTCCTGCGGCCGGAGCCTCCAAGAGAAGACAAGTCTTAGTAGGGCAAATTTAAAACTTCATTTGATTCTATTCTCAAACTCCTCTATAAGAATACTCACTTTTTTAGCGTTGGGGGTTTGATGCGTTTCTTTAGTTTGGTGCTTTTTATTTTTGTTGGATCTTTTTCCAAAGCCGATCAGGCTCTGTACCAATGCACTTTAAAGATTCACTGTAGTGCGCTTCATAAAGACCAAGTGGTTGTTTTCCCCTATCTAGCCGGGCCAGATAAAAAAGAGCCTAAAACGGTGGATCTTGGCGTGGTACGCGCCAGGGTTTATGGACCAAGCTACCTTTCTCTTTACCTTTTCGATACTCGCCACTCTCAAACCACATGGACTAAAACCCATTCAAATTCTCTAGTAAACGATTTAGAAGTTGCCTTAATCATCCCCGAAGACGATACACACTCCATGGTGGCTAATTTGCGCTGTGAGAAACAACAACCCTAAGTCTGCTTTTTCAGTAGTTTTTGAAGGCCTTTGATAAGTTTGATATAAGTACCTTGAATGAAAACACAAAATATCGTCTGTCTGATCGTTTTTCTTTTAAGCCTCTGTGCCCGAGGCCGAACGCCTCTTACGGATGTTTTAGACAAGCTACAAACCTCTTGGAACCAGACCAAAAGCTACACAGCTCAGTTCCAACAAACCATCTACTCCAAAAAGCTTCACACTAAAGAAGTGACTAGCGGGACAATTTTTGTCTCTAAACCAGGCAAAATCCGATGGGAAATTCCCTCCCAAAAAACCGTACAGATTCTTAACGGCACTCGACTCACCCAAATCAAAGAGAATCGCCGAAGAAAGTCCGTGGTAGTCGATGTTTATAAAGACGTTTCCAAGTCTGTCGACTTAAAAACACTGGCTTTTCTAGCCGGCACAGCCTTATTTAAAGAAACCTATCAAAGTGTTTTGGGGGGAGAAGATACTGAAAAGATTGAATTAAAGTTCACTTCGAAGACCACCCCAGATGAGAGGTATCTTGCGGAAATTGATAAAAAAAGCTATTTTCTGCGCGCTTTAACAACGGAAACGGCCGATTCAAAGGTTCGAATAGAGTTTTCAAATACCGAGCTCAACACCGTGGTAGATCCAAGCCTCTTTGAATATAAGCCGAAGCCGAAAGATATTGTGCACGAAAACCCTTAAGAGGATTTTGATTATGCCGTCATTTGACATTGTAGTGAATTTAAATCTCCAGGAAGTCGATAACGCCGTTAACCAGGCTCAGAAAGAGCTCGCACAGCGATACGATTTCAAAGGAAGCAAAAGCAAAATCGAGTGGGATTCTAAAAAGAAAGAGCTCTCTCTTTTGGGCGATGACGAATACAAATTAAAAGCCGTCATTGATATCGTTCAAGGAAAACTGATTAAACGTGGTGTCTCTGTCAAAAATATCACTTTTGGAAAAATAGAGCCGTCCTTCGAAGGGACTGTTAAGCAAAAGCTTACCCTAGCAGGCGGCATTCCTTCGGAAAAAGGAAAGGAGATCAATAAACTGATCAAAGATTCGAAATTAAAAGTTCAATCTCAAATGCAAGAAGAGCAGGTAAGGGTCACTGGAAAAAGTAGAGACGACCTCCAAGAAGTGATTTCGCTCGTAAAAAAAACCGAGCTGGGAATGGATTTTAACTTTATTAATTTTAGAGACTAATGTTGCAAACCGACTCAAAAACGATTTTCTTTCAATCCCTAGGTTGCCCGAAAAACCTCGTAGATGCTGAAGTTATGCTCGGAATCACCAAGGAACATAACTATCAATTTGTCGAAGATCCCTCTAAGGCTGAGGTGATCGTAGTCAATACTTGCAGCTTTATTAATGATTCAAAAAAAGAATCTATCAATACGGTTTTAGAATTATCCGAAAACAAAAAATCTGGTGTCTGTAACAAACTTATTGTCACGGGTTGTTTGCCGCAGAGATACAAAGAAGATCTAAAGGCGGCCTTTCCTGAAGTCGATGCTTTTGTGGGTACAGGACAGTATGGAAGAATTTTGGATTTCATTGAGGGACAAAAAGAGAGCGAAGAGGGCTTTAAACATCCCAAATATCTTCACAATGAAAACACCCCAAGAATCAACTCTCAGCCAAAACACCGCGCCTATTTGAAAGTTTCCGAAGGCTGCATAAAAAACTGTGCCTTTTGTATCATTCCTAAAATCCGCGGAACCTTAAGAAGTCGCACAGTTGATTCACTTGTTAAAGAAGCGCAAAATCTCGTTGCGACGGGTGTCAAAGAACTTAATTTGATAGCTCAAGACCTCACTGACTACGGTAGAGATTTAAGAGACGGCACCAACTTAGTTTCCCTTCTTAAAGCCTTGGTTAAAGTAGAAGGGCTTGATTGGATTAGGATGCTTTATGTCTATCCAGATGAAATGTCGGATGAACTCATTGAGCTGATTGCTACAGAAGAAAAGATTTGCAAGTACATCGATACCCCTATTCAGCACATCAACGATAGAATGCTTGCGTTAATGAATCGCAAAGTCACTGGGGCCCAAATCCGTGAGCGCCTTGATAAACTTCGAGAAAGAATTCCCAATGTAGCCATTAGAAGCGCTGTTATTGTTGGATATCCTGGTGAAACCGAAGAGGAGTATCAGCAACTACGCGCCTTTGTTCAGGAGGCGCAATTAGACCATTTGGGTGTTTTTGCATACTCCCACGAAGAAAACACAGCTTCTTATACTTTACCCAATCAGTTGCCCGAAGAGGTAAAGCAGGCAAGACGTGATGATCTTATGAAAGTTCAACAAAGAGCGTCTAAAGCCCGCTTAAAAAAATTCATCGGTTACACGGTACCCGTACTTGTTGAAGGGCCCTCTGAAGAATCTGAATTTCTTTGGCAGGGACGCCATCAGGGACAGGCTCCAGACATTGATGGCCATATTTTAATTCGGTCTGGAAAACTTACCCAAGGGGCAATTCTAGATCTTAAAATTGAGCGCGCAATGGAGTATGATTTGATCGCCAGTGCGATCGAATAAATTACATTGTTTTCTTATTTTTATTTTCTCTTCTGCTTATTGCTTTGCCGACTACGCGTGGATTCCTGATTATCATCATCTCAACTTGAAATTTGGAGGAGAATATTTCACCAGTAGCGACAACTACGCGAGTGATGGAACAAAGTCTGTGCTCTTGGTTGCGGGACAACCCAGCGCTTTTAATGAGTATCGATTTGGGCTCGAGGGAGAGTATAGCTTTGCAAAAGATTGGTCGGGCCTTCTCAAAATCCCCTTTGTCTCAAATTTAATCGATTCTCCTGGAGCGACTCCATTTAGTGGTTCGGGCCTGGGAGACCTTACGGCAGGATTAAAATGGAACTTCCTAAGAACACGCCTCTTACTTACAGGGGAGCTTTACACCAATCTCCCTCTTTACTCGACTTCCGATTTATCTGTCGACCAACTTGTCCTGGGGGATGGGAGTATTGACCTCGGTGGTAAGATACATCTGGGATATAGATTCAATCGACAATTTGCTTTTGGTATTTCTCCGGGCCTTGTAGCTCGTTCCCTGAATTACTCGAGTGCTTTTACTCTTACCGCTTTTGCTGGGGCTACATGGAACCCTATCTATTTGAGATTTATTCTTGAGAATTTTTCTTCCTTGAGTAGTGACCCAAACCCGGTTCCAACTGAATTAAACTCAGCAACGGGTTCGGGGGGCAGCTTTGCTAGGCTTTCCTATCATCCCAATGTTTTTTCTTTGGGCGGCAAATTCGGATACTTTGCCGGTCCGAAATATCGCATTGAAGGGACAGTGATGTGGTCTGCAATGGGCAGTTACTCTCCCACATTTTTTCGAGGGGGTTTAGCACTAGTTGCTGATTTCGATCTTTACAATCCTGATCCCCCTAAAACAACAATCAAAGAAATTCCATTTGAAACTGAACAAAAACCCTTCGAGGAAAAGTCCGAGGACCTGGAAGATTAGTTGAGTCTAATAGTGACCGCTACCTTTTAAGCTTACTGGGAGACTGACACCCACTATCTGCCCTGAGGTTGAGAAGTGTCCCACTTTCTAGGGGGTCTTTTTTCCCGACTTTTCTCACGTTTTTTTGGACCTTTAAGGTAATCCGGATCCAGGTTGGATTCTGTATTGCCCCTCCCAAAAAAATCAGTAGAAGCCAACTCCCGTCTCTCTATACTACTAGGGGAACCCGTCGAAGCACCGCCCAAGTTCGATCCACTCGAGTTACTCTCAAAATAATTGGTATCTAAAACTGGACTCTGTACTCCCGGTTTTTCTGCCAAAGCGCTTTTTGCTTTGTTTGCGACAATCGTGAAATTAGGATCTCCAGCCC
>Ga0194131_10003384_pt1 | contig 25173 bp, 46 predicted proteins | sample TA2KigO120mmetaG_FD_148631 | JGI IMG/M metagenome (GOLD analysis project Ga0194131, IMG submission 148631) | Freshwater microbial communities from Lake Tanganyika, Tanzania - TA2015053 Kigoma Offshore 120m | ecosystem: Environmental > Aquatic > Freshwater > Lake | place: Tanzania: Lake... | reverse complement strand
ATCCTGCACAAACCTCAAACTCCTATTACGTAACAGGAATTGCTACAGGCAGCGCTCCAGGATCAAAAGGTGGTGACGGCTATATCTTGTTGGCTTATTCAACAGGCGATATAACCACATATACGACAGCTTTCGTTGGTGTTGGTACAAATTCAATTCCAACCGATTCAAACTTTTTTGTCAGTGGGTCGAAAGGCACAGCAGGCACAGAAAAATCTGTATTTGGTGGTGACGTTGTTGTATCGGGTTCTGTTAAGTCTTTAAATGGTTTTAGTGGATCATTAACAAAATTATCAGATGGCTCATCATACCTCATCGCAGGTTCAAACGTTACGATTTCGTCAGGCTCCACTGGCGCGGTGACTATATCTTCAACAGCTACGTCTACTAGTGGAGCAGATTCTAGCGCTTCATACGTCGTGATGTCTTTAACAGGTTCGCTGCCTAACAATAGAGCGCTGACAGCTGGAACTGGTTTGCAGCTTACTGATGGTGGCGCAGGCGGGGCTGCAACGCTGGGCATCAACAACTCTGTCGTTGCAACAGTCAGTGGCTCTACATTTACTGGTAACGTTGGTATTGGCACCGCACCAGGAACAACTACCTTGTTTGTCTCGGGTTCTTCAACTGCCTCGACGCTTACTGCTTACATAAAAGGTGGAGCTCCAAATCAAACAGGACCGATACTCGAAGTAGACAACAACCTTGGAACAGCGTTGTTATTTGTAAGTGGTAGTGGAAACATAGCCGTAGGTACGACAAGCCTGTCCTCTGCCGTGACAGTGAGTGGTGGTTCAAGTGTTTTGATCACTGGTGGAACGTCTGGCAATGTCCTCTTGAATAACACTGCAACAACAAACACAATCACTTTGGGAGGTACATCCCAAACAGGCACAATTACCATAGGACAATCAACTAGCAGTAATCAAATTAGCATTGGTCAAGGTCTCATTGATAATGGTGCCACTCAAACAGTCAGCATTGCAACAAATTCAACAGGAACAGCACGGTCATTAATAAGCATTGGTTCTGATAATCACACAGGAGCAATGACGTTACGCGCAGGTACTGGAAACATTACGCTCACTGCAGGTTCTACGGGCGGCAACATTATTGTCGGAAATTCAACGGTTTCTAACACAATAAGCATTGCCAGTGGAACGACTGCGGCATCTGCAACTCAAACAGTAAATATTGCTACCGCAGCTACTTCAACGGGTAAAGCTCTTGTCAGCATAGGAAACACAAATGGTGCATCTGGCTTGACATTGTCATGTGGCACAGGAAATATGTCGTTAAATCCCGGCGCAACAGGTACCATCAACATCGGCACGTCAGATTCAGTTGGAACGATAACGTTAGGACAAACAACAGACACCAACACCATTAACATTGGAAATGCCATCACAGCTTCTGGGAAAACTCAAACGATTGCTATCGGAAATAGCACAGCTTACGGCGGTACGCTAAACATTAACATCGGTGCTTCAACTGCCGGCACTAATACGATTACTATTGGAAAATTTGGAAGCAATTTGGTGAACGTAATTTTAGGCGGAGATGCAATAAAGATTGGTGATAATGCAGGAACAGATGTTGGATTCTTCAACACAACGCCTGTTGCAAAACAGTCAGTGACTGATATCACTAATAATATAGCATCGGGTGGAACATCAAATACGTTGACAAATTACACTAACTTGTCGACATACTCCAGCGACGCCGCTGCAATAAGAGGTAATTTCTACCAAATTGGTCTTAAACTTAATGCAATTATCGATGCATTACAAGCTTACGGTCTTTTTTGATTCATAGTTAACGAAGATAGAAAAACGAGACTGACTTTTTACTTTATGTTCTTAAATGGTAATTTCAAATATGAACGAAGAAAAACAAAAACTTTCTATATCAAAAGAAGAATTAGACACAATTAAATCTGCGAAAGAAAAATTATACATCGCAGAAGTCCAACGAAAAATAGCTGAACTTGAATTAAATAATGTCATACTCAGAGTGTATCTAAAAAATAAATTGCAGGATGACGACTCAATAGATGAAGTCACAGGTGTAATCAACAAGAGTTTACGAGGAGAATAGTATGCCAATTCCACTTAATGCACCAACCACTATTACAATTGATAAAATCAGAATTGAAGAGTTCACTGTTAGGCCACAAGAGATGATAGTAACAATACGTTTTTCTAGAGGTTACGAAGACCCACAGGGCAACTTTGTTTCAAAAGAATTCGATAGCGTTGACATTAAAGGCGCAAGTTTCAACGCAAGTCTTTACGAAGAAGTCAAAACTACGTTATATGATCTTCTTTTAGAAAAGCTGTCACATTGAGATCAATTGTAATTCTTCATCCCATAACCAAAAAGTGTACCCCCGACTCAAAGAGTACTCTATGCTTCGACATCCATCCAGGACGATCGTGTGACTCAATCACTACACCAGTAGACCCTTTGTCTAGTTTCAAGATGTCCAGCTTTTGATTGTCGATGCTAAATTGAGACATCGTGTTGTTTCCTCGCTCGACGTTCTTGCTCACGATCACGAGGTCGCCATTTGCTATACGCATGATTCTGAGTCTGTACTCATTAGTACATTATACCTCTCCCGTCTACAATAGAACAAGTGAATATCTTTGTTCTCAATCTTGATCCCGATCTGGCGGCGCGGGACCACTGCGATAAACACGTTGTAAAAATGTGTCTAGAAGCCACACAAATGCTGTGCGCTGCTCACCCACCCGGTGATGCTCCGTGGAAGAGAACTCACTACAATCACCCGTGCACTGTGTGGACGAGAAGTTCTGTGGAAAACTATAAGTGGCTGTCAAAGCACGCGCTGTCTCTCTTCGAAGAGTATACAAGACGTTACGGAAGGCGCCACAAGGCTCATGATGCTGCTGTGTGGTGTGCTGAGAATATTCCGAAAAATCTGCCTGTTATTCCCATGACTCCTTTTGCGATAGCTATTAAAGACAAACAGTACCACCTGGGTGATCCTGTTTCGTCGTACCGTGCCTACTACATCGGCGATAAAGCTCGGTTCGCTCGGTGGCGATTCAGCAAGGCACCTGATTGGTGGGTCACTTCCCAGACATCGACTGCTTGAATGCAGTGCTACCAATTGCGTGATGCTTACCCTCGATCTCGTAGAAGAGGTTGATATTCTTGTCTAAACTCCACTGAACAAGCCAGTTGAGGGTCTTCACATCGAGCTTACCACCGCTTTCAGCGACTTCGTAGTGAGAAAGATCAGCACGAGACGGTAACACAATCTTGCTGATGATCACGCCAATTCTGTCGGGTCTCATCCACGCCGGAAACACTTCAGGTTCAGTCTTCCACGCGCAGTTGTAGACTTTGCACGTATTGGGCCGCGCTTCATAGTCAGTGCACTTGCCGTCAGCCAAGAAGAAACAGGGCTTGCCTGGATGCATCTCGTGTCCGCGAATGTTGGCAGACAACCAGCCTTCACAGCATTTAGTGCACTCTCCGCAAGATCTCTCCTGAATGACGTCCAACCTTGTCATAGTGTTTATGGAATTCAACCAGAATAATTTGTAAAATTAAAATGATAAAATCTACAATTTAATTAGTTATTTAAAGAAACATGTCTGCTACGCTTCTTCGAAAATTCATTAGAGAATCAATAGAAAAAGAAGTCAAGAAAACCCTTAGAAAACTTCGTGTTTTTGACTTTGATGATACGTTAGTGAAGACTTCATCATTGATCCATGTGTCAGACGCTTTAGGTAGACAGTTCGATCTAACACCCGGTGAATACGCCGTGTACGAGCCTAGAATGGGTGATAAGTTTGACTACAGCGACTTTTCTAAGCTCATAAATCCCAAAGAGATCAAGTGGACTGTAAAAATTCTTCGCAATGTTTTGACCGCAGGTGGTGAAGCTGTTATTTTAACGGCGCGAGGGGACGCTGCACCGATACAAGAGTTTCTTAATGATGCCAAACTTCCTGTGTCACAAATAGTTGCACTAGGTAGCTCAGATCCTCAAGCCAAAGCTGATTACATCGAGACTAGGATAAATGAGGGGATTAATATTGTAGAATTTTTTGACGACAGCCAAAAGAATATAGACGCCGTGAGTCGCCTCAAGATCAAATACCCAGACGTTAAAATAATCACACGACACATAACTCATTAATGTCTTTAAGGCAGTCTTCATGCACGTAACCTAAAAATCCATTGTGTGTCAACACAATCGCATAACCCTTAAAATACGGGCTATGAGATATACACAAACACACGTCTCCATCCTCAAGACTGTCTACTATATCCACGTCTGGATTGGGCACGTAAGACATCGACCAGACGTGCGCGTTGCGTCCATCAAAAGTTTTTACGACTAACATGTCTCCTTTGTTAAATTTTTTACATTGAATTTTATTCTTCACAGTTAGCGTTAAAACAAGCCTAAACACTTAGTAGGCTGTATATTTATGTCAAGATTATATTTTTTCTTCAAGGAATTACATGAGACTCACAGCAAAGCAATTAAGAAAATTAATAAGCGAAGCTGCAGCTTCGAACCTTAGTGATGACCACAACTTTGAACACTACGACGAATACCTAGACGACGAAGATGATTCAGAATTTTTTTTGCATGGACATGAAGATGGTCATGCAAACGATGCTGAAGGTTTAATGGCAAAATCTCAGCTGCATAGAGTAAAAGAAATTTCTATCATGCTCTGCGACATGTTAGATAATGATGATCAACTTCCTGCTTGGGTTCAAGCTCACGTCACAACAGCATATGAAAATTTAAATCAGGTTTTATCATATATGGAACCAAAGATGCATATGTATTGTGACGAAGATGATCTTGAAGATGGCTTTGAAGAAGGTTTTGTTGATTACGAAGCAAAAGAAGAAGATCTAGACGAAAGTCTCTGGCGTAACATTCACGCCCGCCGACGCGCAAATAAGCCGCCGCTGAAGCCGGGTCAAAAAGGTTATCCAAAAACATTAAATGTTGGCAAGAAGAAAAAGAAGAAAAAATAAATAAATCTAAAAGATAGGTAAAATTAAATTAGGGCCTCGAAGTTGTTTCGAGGCTTTTTACTTTTCTTTTTTTGACATTATTTTAACCCATATGTCTACCCTTAATGATTTCTACAGCCAATTACTTGCAAAGAGAAGCGATGAACTTAATCAGCACGTCGAAGAGTTAAAGAAGCTCGAAGCCTATGCTGTTTGCGCTAAAGATACGCTGCTGTACATTCAGAGATTCGTCAGCACTCAAAGCGCTGAACTGCAGAATTTGCTATCTTCTGACAAGATCACAAAAGAGTCATGCGATGTGGGACACCAAGTTCTCAACAACGTCATGAGTTCTTTGCGGTCAGTAGAAGAAGAATCGATAAAGAACTATTACGTAAAGTTAGGAGCTGCAGAATTCATCAAGAAAGACATGACTGACATGGTGAATTCTCGGGCTCACGCTCAAGAGGCTGCTCAAGAAGCGCCTGCTTCAACTCCTGAACAGCAGGAATAAATGCAGAAAAGGCGAGGTAAAAAACCTCGCCCCTATTTAAGGGATTAATCTGGGCGGCTTAGATCAGCGCCATGCACCCTTAGCTTCTCCGCCGTCCTGCATCGAGATGGTCAGCTCGGAGGTGTTGAAGTGGAGCTTGCAACCTCGACCGAGGACCCAACCGCGCTTGACTCGAGACGGACCGGGAGCATTGCACTCTCCGTCGGTGAGGATGAGCATGCCGTCCCAGCGGCCGCGGTTCTTGGGATCGTTGACCACTGCAGTGGGAGCATTGAAGTCAGTGCCTCCGGCTCGGAGCCGCTTAGCTGCGACGTTCGAACCGCGTCGCCACTCGTAGACATCTCGAACGTCAGCGTCGCAGTCGAAGGGTAGGACGTCGATGGTGACTTTCTTGGTCAAACTTCCAAGTTCGGCAAAGAACTCGGCAAGCATCTCGTTGTGAACAGAACCCGACTGGTCGATGGCGACGAGAAGCTTTGCTTCGTAGCCACGCTTCGTGCCTGGATGAATGTAAGGGTAGCGTTTGTTGATGCGCTTCATCGTGCTGGTCCGACCTCCTCGAACTAGCTGACCCACAAATTGTCGAAGCACCTTGCGCCAATTGATGACATTTGACACCGACTTTCGGATAGATTCGACCAGCTCACTGGGAATGTTACCCCAGCCGTTAGCTTGAGAATCAGCGGTCTTCACGGCCTTCTCGACGACCGACTTGACCTTTCCTTCCACGTACTCCTTGACCTCGTCGGGAAGCTGGTCCCAGCCTCCATGGTCGTCCATGGAACCGATCGAATCCATCGCATCCTCGAAGTCCGGGTCGTCCTTGGTCTTGTCGTAGATCTTCTCAAAGTACCACTCTGAAGCTTGCATGGGCGGAAGCTCAGCAATGATCTGAGAGAGCTTCATGGAAGCCTTCTCGTCCTCGGACCATTCGCGACCCTCGGGATGCTTGAGAACCTTGCCAGGAACAAGAGCGAAGTCGGGTAGAAGCCGTTCACCTTCCAAGTGGTTCGAGCCGGCGCGATTTGGGTCGAGGATGATGGAATTGATGGCTAGATCAGTAGCAATATTCCACAGCTGCGGAGGAGTGCGCTTGCGACCGTACAGGTGCCCGAACACGAGATGGTAGAACTCGTGGATGAGAACACCCCGAATCTCTCGCGGTGAGAGGCTCGAGAAGAACTGTGGGTTCCAATAGAGCACGAGGTCGTCGCGCTTCTGATCGAAGGCCACAGCCGCCGTGGGCATGTCTTCCGTCGGAATCTTGGTGATGTGTCGAGAGAGCTCCGCGAAGAAGGGGGAGTCCTGCAGGAAAGACACCAGGTGACGGTCCAGGTTGAAATCGGTTTGGCAAGCCTTGAACATATTCATATACTAACACGTCCTCGCGCAATATTGCAAAATTGTTTTTTCTAATGATTGCAATAACTTAGACATCTTTTCTGTCGAGATAATTACGTCCTGCCTGAACGACCTTACTATCAACGTCATTATCACTACGGAACCTGACGAATACCGGGAAACGGACCTTGCCGTCACGAGTGAGTCCATCGTCAGTAAGCGGGTCGGGCTGTCCTTCCACTTCCACAATTTTACCGATGTACATGTCTGGCTCAATTCCAATCTCTGCCTTCAGAACGTCGGTGTAACCGCCGCCCACACGTGTCACCACGCCATTGGGCATCACTACATTGAAACCGCCCCAAAGACCTTCTCGCTTAGAACCCACATTTCCAAGGTAGTGACCCACGATCACACCCTCGTAGGTGGTGACCGGTTTCATCTTGAGAACTGCCTTAGACCGCTTGAACGCATACTTCGCGTTCAGTTCTTTCAACATGATACCTTCGTAACCATCTTCCATAGAATCATTATAGAACTCAAGAAGTTCTTTTAGATTGTTGACAGTCTTGCCGGGGACAGTGACCACGCAGGCATTGTTGACTTGTGAAACAAGTTCATCAGCAAGTTCAATACGATCTTGCAGATCTAACGTAGAATCTTGGTCGCGCCAATCGTCAAACGTCATAGCGTCAAAGACGTGGAGAAACATGCACGAGTCATCTTTGCCACGTTTATAAGACATCGCAACAGAGGCCGTCTCATTCCAGTCTGCACCCATCACTTCGGCATCAAGGACAAAATTGTCCCAAGGTGCTGATTCGATGTAAGACTTGATTCGAGGCAGCGTCTCGAGGACAGAGCCGCTTCGAGTGAACATTGTAACTTCACCGGATTTCTTTACCACAATACAGCGGAGTCCGTCGAGCTTGGGTTCGATTCTAACCGGATAAGTGATTTCATCTTCGATGATGATTCCCTTGCCTAGTTCGTGCCGAGTCTTCAAAGATTCTGCAAGCTGCACAGAGAAACCGACGATTGTTCCCGGCCACAGCTTGTTTACTGTAGTAGTCGAAACACCACATCGTAGATTCTTGAGTAGAATGCGCTGGCACCACTTCTGCTGCGGTCCTGTCATGTCAGCGAATAGTCGAGCTACAAGGTCCTTCGCTGCGTTGCCGGTCACTTTGCGGGTGGAGAGTTTTTCATGGATATCCTCTAGGAAATGTTCTAGAACAAGATCGTCGGCGCCATTTCCTTCGGCCTTGGGCATCTTGAACTTACTGATGTAAAAATTTGTGTATGGATCACCAACAATCTTGAAGACCTCACGGAGAAGTTTATTCTTGCCATGGACCTCCAAGATTTCCTCTTTGAAGAGACGTGAATTGTCAGATTCAAGAGCTTCGAGAATATCGATAACTGTCGTCATGTGTCAAATTTAACATGTGACGTCGAGCGATTGCAACTTACTTCTTTTTCTTTTTCTTAGATGAATTCTCTTCGTTTGTGGTATCTGCGCTCGACTCATCTAAGACAGGCTCAGGCAGCTCTGCCAAAGGATCGATCTGCGGCATTTCTACTTCTTTACCAGTTAATTCATTAATGATCTTTGGAGGATCCAGAACGATCAAGCCTTCAGCAGGTGAAGACACTGAAGCGGTACCAGTGTAATCTGCTTCAATTGTGTCAAGAAATTCTCTCTCTTCTGGCGGGATTACTCCCATTGAATTACATCGTGACTTGAGTAGTTCATATGTAACAATTCCAGTTTCTGCTAAGAATCTCTTTAGATCCGATTTTCTTCGCTTAAGAACATTAAGCAACGTGACTTTTGAAATACTTCTTTGATGCAGTCTCATTTTGCGTTAATCTCCGCTCGATTTAGCGTTCTATTTGCTTCAATTTCTTGAAGAATATCACTAATGCCCTCTTGAAATTGAGGATCTTTGATGATTTGATCGAGTCTATCGTCTGATAGATCAATATTCCAATTCTTGGTGATTGCATGCGCAAATTTTTTCATGACACGCAATACGTAATTTCTTGCTGAAGAATGATTCATTTTGTAACCGATCGTGGTCATCATGTCAGCGATTTCTCTATAATTAGTTCCATCTTCTGTGACAGTGGCATATTGTGATTTTTCTTTTTTACAATATAATTGATTCAAGTTTAATCTCCGTGATTTTTAAAATAATTTGAAAATCTTGTACGTTGAACGTCACCCAGTCTTGTCATCAACGATTGCATGTAGTCATGTTCAACATCTTTACGCTTTGTCAAGCATTCACGTACACTATCAATTTCTTTTAATTGTTTATTAATTTTATGTTTAAGAATGATTAACAATGTCAGCGTAAGAAAATTTGACACAATTAAAAAAAAGTCTATGTAGCGCATCTATTTACATTTTAGAATTTAAAAGGTTATCTATGTCTGATTCGTTAATTACATAGTCTGTAGTGTCCATGTTCTCGTCAAAAAGACCAAATCTCAATCGCAAAATTGCAGACTCTTTTTCTGACAGCGTCTGAAGAACTTTTTGCACAATACATAAGAGTTCCTTAGAAGAAGTGACGTGAAAAGGATTGACATTTTCATCTTCATCTTTAATCTTTTCGTCTATGGTGCCTGAATCAGGATCAGAAGACAAAGTTTGATTAAGAGATACAGTGTTTCTTCCTGAAGCGATGGTCGCCTTCACAACAGTCTCAGACGCATCGATCAAGTCCAACAATTCATCATTTGAAGGTTCACAGCCCATCATTGAGCGATATTCATCTGCAGCTTGTACGATCTTCTTCTGTACTGATGCAGCATGTGCCGGCAGGCGAATCATTCTTTTTCTTTTAAGTATATGCTGAGAAATGGCCTGCTTAATCCACCAAGTTGCGTAAGTAGAGAACTTAAAACCGCGCTTATAATCAAAGCGATCAATCGCTTTGAGTAAGCCTAAATTACCTTCTTGAATAAGATCTTCAAGAGGAATGTTGTGCCCCTTGTGCTTCTTGGCAATTGATATGACTAGTCGAAGATTACTTTCAATTAGCTTTTTCTTTGCTTTTTTTGCAGACGCAGAATCACCTTCGACGTAATCTTTAAAAAGAGTTACGACTTCAGGATGTTTGAGTAGTGAAAAAGATTTTAAGTCTTTAAGATAATCTTGAATGATACTATCCATAAGCTACTTTCAATAATTTAGTTATTTTGATCTGCAGGAGCAGGCACCGCGTGTTGTTGTGTCTCCTCAGCGAGATCGACGTAGCCGCTAAGTTTTAAATAGCTTGCATGAGCGCACCGACGCTTTTCTCTGATGCTAAGTTCGCGCTGTACGTAGCTGATAGAGTCTTCAACACTACGAGAATCATGATCTTCTCGGAGCGTCATGTCTCTCTCGCGCTGAAGAGAGTCGTGAAGACTTCGAAGCTCCTCATCGGGCGAGTAAGCTAAGCTGTCAGTGTTGAGTTGAAGTTTGTGGCTGTAAAAGTTATTCTTCTTCTTGTTAGACATGTTTTTTCTTTAATTAATTACTGTTTTTCGAGGCGTGAACCCCTATAGTTTTATAATTTCTCTACGCGTCAATTTGCATCCATCACAATCATCTCAAATCCTTTTGAGACCTCAGACATAAATCTCACAGATTCAAAGAAATCAAGACAGATAGCATCTTTCTGATCCTCCCTGAATGAAACCTTTAAGTATCCGCGAGATGAAACTGTGACATTAAATTCACCATTTGGTGAAGTGTAGACGTGACGCCAACGTTCAAGTCGATCAACTAGAGAGATGATATTGTCTTTTTTCATTTGAGAAATTTTGAATAAACCTCGACAAAAGGAATGTAATCTGCATCAAAGCCTGCGTGGCATAGCTCATCATACATCTTTTGTCCACCGGCCGGATTCATGGAATGAACTATGATTTTCAGTGCAAGTGGTTCGTCTACCCGATCGACCAGCCATCTTACGACGTCGAGCCCATTGAACTGCACTGCTTTGCCCCATCCATCAACCCTCATGTCAGGATCGCCAATTTCTTCACCCAAGTCGTGGTCAAGATGTACGATATCCCAACCGCCTAGCTTTAGATTCTTAATGCAGTCGCTGTAGCGGTAAGTGTGCGTTATGGGTGCGTATGCTCTATAATAATTGTCAAATGCTTGATGTCGCACAGCGTCATCATCTAATATTAAAATGTTCATCGTCTTGTTTCCTTTAAATCTATGACGCCCCACTCATCGGGCGCAAGAGTGTATACGACTCGGGAGACACCCGCCATACGTAATTTGCTTTGACAACTTGAACATGGTCTTGCCATGGCCCACTCGCCATTTTTTCTAATTCGTGCCACCCAGACTTCAGAGCGCGGCGTAAGTTTGCGCGATAGACGCGCTTCAGCATGGTGGCTCAGAGCTACGTCGCGTGATGCAACATTTCTTGAGGCGACAAGAACGCCATCATTTCTTAGGCCGACGCAGCCAAGAAAGAAAGTCCTAATGTCGCTGCCCCTCTCGTCATTTTGCAAAGCCGCGAGCGCCGCCACTCTCAGCATCTTTTTGTCGATAGACATACTGTATTAAGATTTTATACAACAACGGGTCGCTGAGTTGCAAAAGAGATATTTATTAGTAATATGAATGATCATCTAAAAATCTCCGCACATGGTCTAGAACACATCACAAAATGGGAAGGATTGGTGCTTAAGCGTTACATCTGCCCGGCCGGCAAGCCCACAATCGGAGTGGGACACGTTATTCTCCCGGGTGAAAATTATCAAGAAATCACAAAAGAACAAGCACTGGCTATTCTCGCAAAAGACGTAGAGCGATTCGAAAGCGCTGTCAAGAAACACATAACTGTGCCCCTCAACCAGAACCAATTCGACGCGCTAGTTAGTTTCATCTTTAACACAGGCGAAGGTGGAATCGTCAACACGGGCGTGCAAAAGGCTGTTAATTCAAGAGATTTTGCTAGCGTTCCTGCGAAGCTAGAAGCGTGGTGCAAGTTTCGCGTCGGTGGTGTCATGAAGGTCAACAAAGGTCTGCTGAGCAGAAGAAAATCAGAATCTCAACTATTCATGAAGACAATCGACGCTGCTAAACCAAACGAGGATGACTCTGTAATATGGGATAAAAATTCGCTTAAAGAAGCACAAGAATATTTAAAAAAGATTTGTCTGTATGATAAGAGCATAGACGGAGTTTGGGGCCCGGGCACTTTAAGCGGTTTAACTCAGTTTGCAAGTCAAAACTGTCTTTCTTTGGGTGATGATCCTAAGACAAAAGTTCCACGTGAAGTGTTTGAACTCTTAAGGACAAAAGCTTCTTAAAGATCGAGGTACTTCTTTTTGATGACCTTGTGCAATCCTGGATTGACCCGCAGCGCTTCGGGTAAGATTCGATGCCTGATCAGGTTGCGCATGAACCGCAGGTCACAGTTCGAACCGTCCTCGATCCACCTCAGGTTCTTCCTCTCGCACCAAGAAACAAACTCACCCTTCGGCGTGATGAGGAACGGATGAACCACATTTCCACTTGTGTATGGAATCAATCGCGATTCACCGTGTAGGGACGTGAAGATCCAGGTCTCAACTGCGTCATCTAGGTGATGGGCAGTGATGATAGGCTTGTCGAAGGTGGCGAAGAACTTATGCCGTTCGTTTCGCCAGTATTCTTCTTGCGATTCTTCGGGCAACTTTTCTCGAGTGATCTTTCCGATGCGAAGATTCAGGTTTCGTTCGGAAGCAAAACACTCTGCAAAAAACTGAGCTTCATCCGATGTCTTCGTGCCGTGATGAAAGAAAACCAGGTCGACTTGTTTTCTACCGTTCAATAGAAAGTCGACTACTGCGACGGAATCGACTCCACCTGAAAAAGCTACCGTACATTTATTAGGAATCTTTCCGAGAAAACGGATCATGATATCCTCGTTTTTAGTGCAACGGATGGGACTCGAACCCACAAGGGGATTTCTCCTTCAATTTATGAGATTGATGTCTGCCACCGATACGACTTCCGTTGCGTGTCTTATCTGTTGGTTTGTTTCCTTTCCGCCAGATATTAGCAATACTAATCTAAGCCTTTAATTCTTTACAAGCTAATTTTTCTCTTGTGATCTAAGTCTTAGAAGACGAATAGCTGTCTGCGGCCCACCCGGTTCCCTTCAAAGTGAAAGAAGTTCCCTTAGAAATGAGTCGATTGCAGGAGAATGTCTTGCAGTGCGGACACTCAGCACCCTTTTCGTCTTTGATTGATTGTTGAACTTCAAACTCTTTGTTGCAAACTAAGCAACCGTAGTCGTACGTTGGCATGGTTCACCTATACAGCGGGACAAGAAGCAGGAATTCTAAAAGGCAGAGTGAGCTTGCATCCTGTGTAGAGTGCAGTACCGGGCTGTCTGTCGAATTTAAGAGCACCCGTATGTGATACTAGCTTGGCAAGCTGTGGATCTTTTACGACATCAGAGAAGCGCTGCTCAGAGCCATTGATCCAACAGCGCTGAGAAACTAGCTGACACACTTGAGAGTAATCTGTGTGTAGGGCATCGTGGGCGATCGCGTTAGGCTGAATCACATTTGCAAGCTTGCTTGCGATCTTCGATGCGGCAGGATACCCCTTAATTCCCTTGTATGTTGGACCCGTGAAGTGCCAGCCGTAATTACACGCTCTTTTCGGATTAAGTTCAATCTTCTTGTCTAAAATCCAATGCTTGCCGGTAGTAGATACAAGACCTATCTGTGAGGTCAACTGTTTTGTTACAGCATTAGAATGAGTAGTCATTGCGCTCACAGTAGATGAGATAGGCATTGGACACGGCCCAATTTTTCTAATGGCAGATAAGTACATCATGTCAGCTACCATCGCGGTGGGCAGAGATGCGTCGAAAAGATCAGCAATTTTTTGCTCAAGATTTGCAGACACATTGACTCGGACACCACCCACAAAGAGCGCGTCTTCCATTACGTGAAGTTTGACTTCTTTACCGTCTACGTAGTGGGTGATCTCGGTCCACATCGCCTCAAAATTGCCTGCCAAGATCTGATCAAAGATGAAGATCTCTCTACTCTTTAGATTTTCTGGGAATTGGGTCGTTGTCATAGCAAGATAAGTGGGTTACTTCTGAGGGCTTCATCCTCAGTTTCACCTGCGCATATAATATATTAATTAAGTGTAGATATGAAGCATCCTGCGTCTTATTAGATGTTAATACATTTTTTAAGATAGATAGAATCTACAATGCCCATGCAAAAACTTGCATCTAAAATTGTCAATTTAAAATACGCAGAATAAATAAAGATGCATGATTTCAACATTAGCAGCTGGTTTCTTCATTGTCTCAACTGCGTTTTTTATATTCATTGGAACGCTGAGCATTGATGGAACCATGAAAAAATCTAAAAAATAGAACACAAAAAACCACGTCTTAATTAAGAGAATTTAATAGATAGCTGCTAGACAATCTCGTCGACACAGCCCCATTTGAGCGCGGTTTTTGCGTCGATGTACCAGTCCTGCTTTCTCTTGTAGACCTTTTGTAATTTTTCTTTAGTGATCTTTGTGTTACCGAGTGTCATCTCTTCAATTTGTTTCTGAAGGCGCTTAGTTTCAATCAAATCCTCTTCCATCTCTGCAACTTTCCCCCAAACAGCCGAACTCACTTGGTGGTACATCATTGTGCCGTACTTATGAATTGATCGATGCGCGCCGTGAATTGCGATCATAAATCCACAAGACATGGCACATCCTGTAACAACAGTATTGACTGGTGTTCCGTTTGACTTCATGATAGACAGCAGACCAAAACACTGATAGACTGCGCCACCATACGAGTCGATGTGTATAATGATGGGCTTCGGCTTATATTCTAAATCGTGTAACTTAAAATACCCTTCAAGATGCACGTCGTGCTCACGAATCTCCAAAATCGATTTTGATAGCACGTTCATTGTGTCTTGGTCGACTTGTTGCGCTAAAAATAAATTTCTAGGAATCGGTTTCTCAAGATTAGTCATGCAGTCTATTAAAAGCTTTGAAGAATTAAAAGTATAAACTTCAAAATCAAATTAATCTTCTGGTTCTTCTGGTTCTTTTAGAGAGTCTAGTTCAATGATCAACTCGGTCATGAGTTTCATCAGACGAGATTTTTCTTTAGCTTCCTTGCTGTTTTTTGAAGCAACTTTTCTTAATTGATTTATCTGAGCACTGATGATCTCAAGCTGCTCAACAAGTTCTTCTTTTCGGGATGACATACGTGCGTCTTCCGAGCTCTAAGTATGTCTAACACAAAGAGATTTAGTCCTAAAAAACATTAAAGATTTTTAAGATTATGACTTTATTCAGAAAATAATTTGAAGGCAACCTATCCAAATTTCTTTTAGCATCGTGCCGTCGCAGGACAAGAGGTCGCAGAGTTGATAGACATCATTAGACGAGACTCTAACTACAGTCATAATAATTTGTTCATCTAAATTTTTAGGATAAAGAACTAAATCACCCACAGCGACCATGTCTTGATTATTACATATTTACATGAACTTGGAAAAGATATTTCAAAATTTATTCGACGTGTTTCTCGAGTTATTATTTAAGATTTTTCTTGGACTTGCTCTAGCTTCTGCATTTATGCGGTGGCTGTACGTCAAAGATTAATCTTTTCTGTAGCACCAACTTCATATTGTTTAGAGGGATCTTCTAGATCAGGATCGCAAACAATATCTACAGGTTCGTCTACACATTCGAGCGGCACGACAATGATAGTCTTGGTTTTATCAGGATTATCAACAACTATCTCTTGATAACCACAGTCATCTAAGCGCCGTTTCTCTTCTTGATGAGCGGAGGAAACTGAAGATTTATCTACAGATTTCTCATTGTCGTCTTGAAGCGGCACAGTGCCGAGTTGAGTTATGCAACCTGCTGCTGTAGCGATAAATAGTGTTGTTGATAATCCCTTTAATAGTCTCATGTTATTACTTATCAAACTGGCGTGCTTCTGTTGATTCTTTAAGCGCTAGAGTTGAAGAATTACCACCTGAAATTACTTTTGATACTTCATCAAAGTAACCTGTTCCAACTTCACGTTGATGTTTTGTAGCAGTGTATCCAAACTGTTCAGAATCAAATTCCGCTTGTTGAAGCTCTGAATAAGCAGACATTCCATGATCTCTGTACTTTCTAGCTAGTTCGAACATTCCATGGTTAAGTGAGTGGAATCCTGCTAATGTCACGAACTGGAATTTGTAGCCCATGGCTCCAAGCTCTCTTTGAAACTTTGCGATGGTTGCATCGTCAAGATTCTTCTTCCAATTGAAAGACGGCGAGCAATTGTATGCTAAAGGTTTACCTGGAAATTTTGCATGAATGCCTTCCGCGAAGGCCTTTGCTTCTTCGAGATCGGGAGTTGAAGTTTCCATCCAGAGCATGTCAGCGTAAGGAGCATATGCTAGACCTCTTGCAATGCATCTTTCCATTCCTGTCCTGCAGAGGTAATGGAACCCTTCAGGTGTACGTTTGCCTGCTTCGATGTAGTCATGATCGTATGGATCAGCATCGCTTGTGATTAAATTTGCAGACTCTGCATCTGTTCGCGCAATGATGACTGTGGGAACATCCATGACATCAGCTGCTAAACGAGCTGCAGTAAGAGTCCGAATAAATTGTGATGTTGGAACGAGGACTTTTCCTCCGAGGTGACCGCACTTCTTTTCAGATGCAAGTTGATCTTCCCAATGTACGGCCGCAGCACCAGCTTCAATCATAGCTTTCATTAATTCAAAAGCGTTCAATGGTCCTCCGAATCCTGCTTCTGCGTCTGCTACAATCGGAGCTAACCAGTGTTTATCGCTGTTCTTGTTTTCTGCGTGATCAATTTGCTCTGCTCTTAGCAATGCATTATTGATTCTTTTTACGATGGATGGAACGCTGTTTGCAGGATATAAACTTTGATCTGGATATGTGTTTCCTGACAAGTTAGCATCAGCTGCGACTTGCCACCCAGAAAGATAGATCGCATCCAGCCCTGCTTTTACTTGTTGGACAGCCATAGCACCTGTTGATGCGCCTAGAGCGTGAACATAAGGCTTTTCATTTATCAATTTCCAAAGCCGTTCTGCACCCAATCTTGCCAGGGTATGCTCTACTCTAGTTTTTCCGCGGAGGCGTGCAACGTCTTCGTTACTATACAACTTTTTGATTCCGGTAAATCTGTCTTTCATGTTGTTGAATACTATCGCATTAGTTTAAAAATTATAACATTGATAGAAAATAATTATGAAGCAAACCCACACTGGTGTGAAGATCAGTGAGCCTAACTTGACGCTTGGGTGATTGCTTGCACAGATAGACCTGAGCAATTGTGTCATAACATATCAAGCGTTCTGAACTCTGTCTTTCCAGCGCTGTTGTGTCCTTGTCGATTTGCTTAATCATTACTCTTTAACTTTTTGCTCGCTTGTGAATACTCTTAAAAATTCTAGAAGCTTTATTTTCATCATCCACTCTAATCAGCCAGCGATGTGGTAACCAACCGACTTCGCCTGAGTTAAATAATAATTTACAGAATCCTGATGAATAAAAAGATTCTGGTGTTGAGATTATTCCGATGACCAATCCCACATCATTTCTGCAAAATTTAGGTCCGTCTCCGTGAAAAGATCCCTGCTGCGTCTCTGCAGCTCTTGAAAATGTATAGATAAAATCATTGTCAAAATCTCCCTTGACTAAGTCGCCAAGACAAAAATTAACACTAAAATCTTGTCTTCTTCTCTTCACTCGTCAAATTTTAAGATATCGCAGAGATTATTCATCACACTTCTATGAATTTCATCCATGATCTGATCTTTTGTGGGGCTATCAGTGTACTTAAAAGCTCTTGAGTAGCCATAGCTAATAGCATTTTCAACTGCAGCATCAATGACACGATATGCATCGATCTTTACGGTAGCATCTACATTTAGTAATTCAGATTGGTCCGCTGTCATTGTATCTTCTTATTAAACGAACATGCTTGCATTTTCTACCAGCGCACACGCATCTATCACAAAATCCCTTGACACGGGTGTATATAGTTATACTAGGTCAGACTGATTCTATTTGAACTTCATCAGATGTATCGTCAGTAACCTTAGGTGCGAATAGTTCCATCTTAGAGAGTTCTTCTCTTGCAAGATTCATCATGTCTTCAAGCGAAGATTTTTCTTCCTCGACAAATCGCTTAAATGCTGTGAGAAGAGAAAGTTCAACGTCGACAACTCTGCAAAGCAATTCTTGTCTCTGCGTGTTTGTCTGCGGCTCTTCTTGTAATGTTTTTTCTTCTAAATTATCATTTGACATGTAAAACCTCTTGAAAGTATTGTACACAGACTTTTTCACCTGTTCAATTAAAGTTTTTATTTCTTGTTAAAGTATAATTAAAGTTATGGACGACATGATCTTAAGCACGCTTAGTGATATACGATCGATAGTGCAAAAAATTTTAGTAGAAAATAAAAATAAACACCCGAAACAGTATAAAGCACCTGAAGGTAGCAAACGGGATAAACAACTCGACATGACTAAAGCTGACCTTGAGAGTGGCGATCCCGAAAGAATACAAAGGGCTTATAATCGTCGCGAAAAAATGGAAAAAGGCGAAAGAGAAAAACCCGGGTGGGAAAATAGACCTCGATCTGATTCAAAATCAGCTAAGCGTGAATCGATAGAAGAAAATAACTTGTTGCCACTCATCGCCGAATTAATAAACGAAATACTACAAGAAGAATTAAGCGCAAAAACGAAAGCTACGTTAAAGAAAAAAGCGAAAAAGAGAGGTCTGACTCCAGGTTCTGTAGAATCAGAATACAAAAAAGGTTTAGCAGCTTGGGCATCGTCCGGATCAAGAAAAGGCATGTCGCAACACCAATGGGCGATGGCCCGCGTAAACTCTGCAAACCCGTCTAAGAGTTGGGCAGTCGTAAAGAAATCAAAGAGCAAAAAGAAGTGAAAACGAAAAGAATTCGCGAAGAAGTAGCGATCGTCTCACCGGCTACTAATGTTGTACTCGACAATTTAGTTAAATCGATGTATGATGCCGCAATGAAGTTACAAGAAATTCAATCGTCTTTTTCTACACCCGTATCGCGAGCCGCCGTACTTGGCATGTCCGCTGATATTTCTAAAATGTTAATGCGATTTAGAAAAATTACCAGCGCAATTAAAACAGGCGACGATAAAAGAATAGAAAAATCTATCGAAGAATCAAAACTACGTAATCTAATCGCTGAACTTATTGCTGAAGAATTAAATAAACGTTGATCGTTACGTCGCTTCGATTCACGAGTAACCGAGTTCCAAGGTCATGGCCTTGTGCCGCGACTATTTGACTACAACGACAAACTGTCGTTCTTTATGAGCCTCACGTAGAACCTTCGTCTACATCTTCTTCGTCAAGAATATCATCAGCTTTTTTCTTTGACATTTTTACAGGAAATTCTTTATCTCCTACTTTTACTTTCTTTTTTCCGTCTTTTGCAGCCTTCGCAATTTTCCAAGTAAATTCACTTTCTTCAATAGCTTCTCTTATCAAAGATCTTAGCTGTGAAATCTTGATTCTCATCATGTCGTTCCTTTGATGGGTAAGTATCTAGCTTTAGAAACAAAAAAGCCCCGGTAAAAAACCGAGGCCTGTTTAATTGAGCAATTTTATTGTGTCACTTACCGCCTGCGCCACCAGCTGTTGCAGTGCTGGCATCACCACCCTGGCCTGCGCCACCTTGACCGGCCGGACCACCAGCTGTTGCAGTCGAACCACCCGTACCTGGTGCACCGCCTGAAGAAGCGGTCGAGCCACCTTGCCCCTGTGATCCACCAGCAGATGCGGTTGAAACAGAAGTGCTGCCTTGCGTCTCTTCCTTCTTGTCCTCGCATGCGACAAGTGCGGCAGACAAACAAACGATTGCGAATAGATTCTTGTTCATACGTACCTTTCCTTAAAAGCCGATCGGCTAGAAGTCCCAGTATACTACAAAGACTCGCGAGATTAAAAAAATTTACCGTCTAGGAAAATAACGATTGACAGCAACTATGTTACCTTCTTCTACACCGAGAAGATCCCAAATAATTTCTTTAGCCTTGTTGCCATCAAAATCCTTGCACGAGAACACATCCATTGAGAAACACTTGCGGATTGGCCAACAGTGGATGGACATGTGAGACGTGGAGATGACACACATTCCGGTGATTCCGCCCTCATCTTGGAAGACGTCTGACTGAAGCTTTGAAGGATCAAGATCGACTTCGAGAAAGTCCGGTCCCATGATGATCTTCATTTCTAGTTCTTCAGCAAGTTTTTCAAATGCATTCTTCAGAGATGGTCCATTGAAAACGCTTGGATCTTTGACGTAACCGTCCAGGATGATGTGAAGGCCTGCGCCGTGTTTCATTTTCTTCTTGGTTCTACCGCACTTAAGAATCTTAAGTATAACAGTTATTTTACGAATTTTAACATTATTGGGTCTTGAGCAATAAATATAGACATGTCAATTTCTGAAATCAATCTTCGAAAGATCATCAGAGAAGAATTCTTATGTGTCTCAGCACAGCTTAATAAGTCACCGACGGTCTCGAGCGGCGTGAGATGGCACTTGCAGGAAGGTGTTGCTTTTGACAAACCTGTCTACAGAGCTGGATCTGAGAAATACTTCTCTCTCATGAGAGAAGCTAGGGCGCTTTACACGCTCGGTTCATATGAACCCACTAGCGATTTTGAAAGAGATTTACTTGAATCTAACATCGGAGAATGGGCTTTGTATGAGGGTCAAATAGTGCCTCTCGACTTTCCCATGAAAGAAGAAGATAGTTTAAGCGAAGCGAAGTACCGTGGACGCGAGGTCCAACTAGGTAAACCCAAACGAAGCTCAGGTGGAAAAGCACACGTTTACGTTAGGGACCCAAAATCAGGAAATGTGAAAAAAGTTTCTTTTGGATCGTCAATGCCAGACGCTATGGGAGACTCCGACGCCGCTCGAAAAAGAAGAAAATCTTTTGGAAACAGGCACGACTGTGCTAATAAAAAAGACAGAACAAAACCTGGCTATTGGGCTTGTAGATCTACTAAGTTTTTTGGTAGAAATATACCGGGCTGGTGGTGATGCTTCCCTTTGATGAAAGGGAAGTTGACAAAAATATTAAGATTAGAACTTTTAAAGCTTCAGCACACACTGAAGAACTGATCTGGCACCGCGATGCAGAGGACCGATCTATTCGTGTACTGAAAGGTGATGGGTGGTATTTTCAAAGAGACAATGAACTACCCCTGCTGATGGTACCGGGTGAAACCTACATTATTAAAAAGTGCACGTGGCACAGAGTCATCAGAAAAAAAGAATGTAGTGAACTAGTGGTCGAAATAACTAGACTACCTTGACTTCTTCTTTTTCTTAGGCTTGCTCTTGCTCTCAGCGCGATCTTTCTTTTCCTCAACAGGCGTCTCTCTGGCTAATTCAGACGTAGTCAAGGACAGATTTTCACACGCAGGTGTGTACACTTCACCTCCTGCATTTTTAATGTGCTTGATAAAATCACCAAGTGCAGTACCAGAATGAATGGGAGACAACTCTTGATCGGCCCATGGGGATGCACTGAGCCATGGAACATTGCCTCGATTAATTGATTTTGCAGACCAACTTGATTTTTCTTCAAGCATGTCAGGCGTGATGTATGGCGCTTCCCAGAAGACTTTTACGACAGTATGAGACTGCTTTTTCCCGTCTTTTGTCTCGTGAAACGTGTAAGGATCACCAGCGCTGAATTCATAGGGAGCATCATCCCAATCGTCACCCCGCTGATAAGCGATCGGACATGATGTAAACCAGGCAAAATTTCTCTTGACAAAGCAGAGCTTAAGATTTGGATCTAACATGTTGTTCATAATAGAAAGCGCCCCTTTATTTGTTTCAAATTAAACTCTTCCGTAGTTATCAGCCAATCTAATGACATCATCAAGCTCTGGTGTTGAGACCTCGAAGACGTCGACTTCACCGTGCAGTGCAGACATCCTGTGAATTAAACCCGGCTGTATGTGGTAAACGTCGCCTTCACCTAGCGTAAGAAAATTTCTATTTTCCTCACCACCAACCTCTAGTGTGAGCACGCCCTTCTTCACCATTATTGTTTCTTCTTTGACCTTATGATACTGCAGAGACAAAGAAAAACCATTCTCTATGTGCAAGACTTTGCCAACATAATTGTCAGTGTGCGCCCAGATTAGCTCATACCCCCAGGGTTTGTCTACTTTTTTCATGATGTCAATTATATCAAGAACGATCTTAAGTTAAAGCAGAAGCTGGATAACAGTCGCGCTCGACATTCTTTGGTCCAAGTTCAACGATCTGCCAAAGCGGAGAAATTGTGACGTGCTGTTCTTGAAGAGCGCTTAAGTGACGCTTAAGCTCAATTATATCTTTCCAAGTCTTACCTTTGTCTGACCATACAGCCTCAGAGTGAAATCCTCGCTTTAGATGACCACTTTTCTGATAGAGACCCGTGACCATATCACGAATTCTGTATTTAACTTTGATTTGAGATGTTGTCATAGTAGTTGTAGATGAATTTATGATTTAAAATTACAAAGACCCGCAGGTTTAATTTAGTTTTAATGAGACAGCGGCATTATTCAGAAATTTAAAATAGTTTAAATTTTAGTGAGACAACAAAATTTCTGCATAGTCTCTTTGATCAATCCAGGATTCCCAGATGCTGCCTTCATTTGTGAGAATCTTTACTTGATAGACAGGTCCGGGTTGTAAAGGCTTTGTAACATGTGAAGAATTATGTTCTATAGACAAGACAGTACCGATTATTACTTGCGGCTGGCTCTTAAATTGAAGTTTTATTTTTACCAAATCACCCGTTTTCACGCTATAATTTCCAAATTATTTTAGTCCATTAAGTTAAGTGCGTCGCGTATGTGCTGATAAATCTTTTGCTAACTATATATAGTCCTCACATACAAATAACAATATCTAGATGCTGAGACAGACATGTAATTATCATTTCATGTTTTATGAACTAACTGAAGATGCATGTCGAGGCGATCTAAAATTTTGTTGTCGCTCGTCATTATCTTATAAGAATCGCTTTCTGGTCTGTAATCAACAATCACACCGATGCCCTTGTGAAATTCCCAACCGACTCCGGAAGGATGTCTGGACACGTATTCAAAATGAACTAAATCACCCTTCTTCATTCGACGCCCGCGCTAACTGGTCATAATCTAAAATAGGACTCTCGAAGGCTAGAAGCTGCTTAGAAAAATCTTGTTTTAATTCTTCAGGGGTTTCACCTGATGGATTAATTGGATTTTCTGTCCACCCTTTTATAGTGCCATCTAATCGATAATAAACTTCGTGAATCTCGTAAAATGCGTGCCCCGCACAAGTTTTTTGAAAAACCCTATAATTCCAACTCATGTCACAGCTCCGTGTCACAGCTTGTCATAGGCGCACAATGTCAGCGTCGTTACACCACCACATGCCAGAATCATACAACACTTTCACTCTTCCTGCATTCTTTTGATCGATCTCCACGACTATCGCGGTTTCTCCCCTGCGAAATGATCGCCAATCGTCGGGAGCAAAAATCAGCTTTTTTACATTAGTGCTTTTCTCTAACGAATCGCTCAAAAGATTGATAGCAACCCTGTCGTGCCGCAGCGCGACCATATCGCCTGGTTTCATAATGGATTTTCCGCCTTATACAACATTACTCTATCAACCTTTCCTTGTTCATCGAGAACGTCGCCAAAGATCCAATATTCGTACTCCTCTAGTTTTCTTAGAAGAATGCCGCGATGTTTTGGACCGTCAAAACAAGCGTGCCCCCTAGCACTCGTCCAGGTGATCATGTCACCCACATTTATCCTGTCGATCCTATTATTCTTCACGGTGCCTCGCTCAGAAGAGCTATGTACTCTTCTGTTTCTTCAACAATGAGACCATCATCGCAGAGGACAGACCACCACTTATTAGGACTTTTATAGTGAATTCTCTCTAAGAGGATTCCTTTCACAGCCTTGAATGGCTTGAATGGTGACATATTCCTTATTAAACCATCCGGAGGTTTTCCAACTACCAAATCGCCTGGTTTCATTGGATCTTCTCCAAGTGTTCCGAAGAGACCCAACCCGACTCGTTGGTCCTGAAGCACATCACGTGACAGTACTGGTGCTTGCTAGGATGTGTTAGGTCGCGGACGTCAATTACCAATAAGATGTCCTGCTGCAGCACAATAGATGAGACGCGGACTTCACCGCCCCAATTCAAGACACCGGCGCCGCGATCGTAGAGCGGGTGTGAGCTCCACAGGGCGACGAGATCGGTGAGGAAGTCGCTCTTTTTCTCCGCGACCTTCACGAGATTGCCTCTGCGATATCGCTTGGGCTGTCCCTTCTTCAGGCGAGGCTTTCTCACTATGTCAGTATACACCGTCTAAGTCGTGGATTGCACCGCAATGTGATCACCCGTCCCCGATCTCCTCTACGAACTCCGCGTAAGTCCATCCTGTAACTCCGCCCACCGAGATTCGTACGCCTGCAATTCGCCAGTGGGTATCAATAAAATCAAGCACTAATCCCACATCGTTGAAGGACATTTCTCCGACTTCGTTGATGATGGAGTTCGAGCCCCATGTCGAGTATAGATCCACCGGGAAGTCGATGTCCGATCTGAGCCGCACGAGGTCCCCGGGTTTCATGGGTGTTGCACGGAAGGTAACCCCCGGTTACTCTTTGTGTGGATCAACCCATCTTATTAAGTTGGTAGGGGGCTTTCCGTTGTTTCTTTGGTTTCCCCGCGGATAAGCCTTTTAGTTCCCCGCGGAGTTCCTCGAATTGTTCATTTGGGAGAGTGGTGTAACCCATCTCATCAACCTCAGCGTGAGGAAGGTATTTTTGAGGAACGCTATCCATATCGAGAATCTCGCCGGAATCGCGGTTCACAACACCTCCATCCTTTAGGGGTGATGAGCTCGATTCGGTAAGGTTCTTCTCCACCTCTTCGCGGATGATTTTCCTGAGTTGGTTAACCGTGATCTTCATGATTGGTAAATATATCTCCGCCTGGAAAGAATCACTTGTTCTTCTCTATTTTCTGGATAACCTCCATAAAATTATCCGTGCCGTGATCACCCGCGAATAAATAGTCCGCGGCTCGCATCACCTCGGCCATCTTCCTGAGAACCGCTACCTGTTCCTCCAAGTAAGCCAGGATATCATCTGGAAGATCCGGAGAGTAACCGTACTCATCTTTTTTGGAATTGTTCTGGATGC
>Ga0194131_10003383_pt1 | contig 25175 bp, 17 predicted proteins | sample TA2KigO120mmetaG_FD_148631 | JGI IMG/M metagenome (GOLD analysis project Ga0194131, IMG submission 148631) | Freshwater microbial communities from Lake Tanganyika, Tanzania - TA2015053 Kigoma Offshore 120m | ecosystem: Environmental > Aquatic > Freshwater > Lake | place: Tanzania: Lake... | reverse complement strand
ACCTGGACCAGGACGGTCCACCCTTTGAGATCCGTGATGGTCTCTCTTTCGCTGACGACGCGGTAAAAGGCGAGGTCCTCGACCCGCGCATCGCGGGGGATGATGCCCATGAACACGCCGGGTTGAAAGCGAGACTCACCGCATACACCGAGTGGTGCGCCGGGTGGAACGCGTGCCCGGCAGTCTCGAAATGCGGATAAATCTGGAGCGTGTAGTGCTCCACCACTCCGGCCCATTCGCCCCAGGCCATGAGAGCGAACAACAAGCTCCCGAAAGCGGCGATGCCGTAGCATTGCCAGCGTGAAAGCAAAATGCCTCCGATGATCACGTGGAACAGCATGACCATGGACAGCGGGTTTTCGATGCCGCCGGAGAAATGAAGGAGCATCGTCAGGATGGCGAGATCCACGTACCCCTGCAATAACAAGAGGCCCGGTGTGCCCCGATCCCCCCGAATCAGATGGAGATAGAGGAAGTTGACTCCGGCCAGCGAGGCGACGGTGCCCATCAGCGGCCACCACACGGTCCTGGGCAGCCATCCGGCCGCGTGCACACTGATGAAGACAAGGATGCCCGCGAGCAGCACCGCGATCCAGCGCATGGAAATGAACCACCGCGCGTATATCTTGGCCCGTTCAATCTCCGTGATCCGGATCTGTCTGGCCCAGCCATCCTCCCCAGCCGACGCTCCGAGGAAGGAGGGAGACGCCTGGATGATCATCCAACACACCACCAGGGTCACGACCAGCGACGAGAAGACATCGCGGATCATGTGGAAGAGGTGACGAACCCCCATGTCCACGCCCGTCATCCAGGTGCGCTCCACGACTTCGCCGAGACCGATGATGAGGAGCACGATGCCGAGCGCGTAGAGCAGCGGACTCAAGAGTTGTCCGAAGCGTGGAGCGGGCCTTGCTCGATCCCTATCGCTACGAGATTGGGCTCGGATTGGACCGTTTGTGCTCATAACCTGCGTCAAAGGCTCCTGTCGCGGAGTGGCCTTGAGCTGAAAAATGCCGTCCAGACCGAGGAGCATACTCGCCCTCGCTTGTCTCCACCGGCGCCTGGCCGGTCGAGAGGGCCCCGTGGTTTCGTCACCCGACACCGAAGCGCTCCGGCACGCCTGTGTGGTCGGCGAGGGCGCCGACCACCGCACGCGGGGCGCGGGCGCTCCCCATCTCAAGCCGTGAGTTCATCCGCCATCTGGCAAATGATCTGGTAGTATTCGTCTTTGGAAAGCCCCAGAACGCTCGCCCCAAACGTTTCGGCGTCGTCGGCCGAAGCAAATTCTCCGTAGTTCACCAGGACGAGTTGATAGAGCGCCAGAAAAGGTACCCGGTCCAGTTGCGTGGCAAAATAGGGATGAATGTGAAGAGTGAATCCGTCTTCCGGGCGCTCGGTGCGCGGCACGGGGTGAGCGAATTCTCCCGCCTGCAACGGACCCGCGTCGAACACGATCTCGCACGGGTACCGGACAAACGCGCGATCTCCGAGAATTTGCGCGAGTTGGCGCCAGCCGATGCGAGGCCCGTACTTCGCGCGAATCTCTTCGCCTTTGGCGGCAACGTGCGCGGTCAGGGATTGCCGGGCGTCGTCAAGGGTGAGTTGTTTCGACATGGGTCAAAGATGCTCGTGACGATTCGACCGTGCGTCGGCGCGGAATCGAAGATTGGAGGAGCGCCTCGAGTTGCTCTTCGCTGCCTTTCAAATCGGATCCAGGTTCGTTGGCCTTGGAGAGAGTGCCCAGCAGGATCGGAATGGCCATGCGGAGGAACACGGTGTAGCAGAGCAAGCCGAACGCCCAGATCCCGAAGCAGATGAGCGTTTCGTTGAGAGTGGGCGAGTACTCAACGATCTCCCCAAGCGGCGTGGGAATAAACCCCGGGATGACCAGGCCCATTCCCTTTTCAATCCAGATGCCGACAATGGCCAGCACACACGCTGTCCCGAGCCACCGGAGGCTCTTGGTCAGCGGCAACAGGAGCAAAACCATCGCCGCGAGATTGCAGGCAATCGCGGTCCAGATCCAGGCGTTGAGCGCGCTATAGCCGTGCAGTCCAAAATAGAGGTACTTCGACGACGCCACGTGCAGGCTATCGGTATAGAACTCTTTGAAGACTTCATTGAGCAGCAGAAAGACGTTTATGATCATCGAAATCTGCACAATACTCCGCAGCGTGAGTATCGCTCGATCCGTGATCACGATTCGCTCCGCCATCTTCGAAAGAATACGCCGCTTCATCTCTCGGTCGCGCATGAGTTTGTGCAGGGCGTCCGCCGGCATGCACAGAACTTGCGCATTCTCATCGGTGATGACGTCGGCCGTGCGTGGCGTTCCAGAGATAGCGGCCATCTCACCAAATAAATCGCTGACGCCAAGCGTGCCGAGGTTCCGGTAGCCTCCACTTTCATAACGCCGAACGGTGGTGCGTCCTCTCAAAATGAAGAAGGCGTCTGAATCCATTTCCCCTTGGCGCGCGACCGTCGTGCCTGGCGGGACATCCAACACCGTTGATCCCGGAAGGCTGGCCTGGCGTATTTCAGTAGGGACTGAGGCCAGAGCTGGAATCTGACAGGCCAGCACATCCAGGTCCGCGAGCGTGGCAGGACGGCTTACCCCCAACTCCTCCCTCCTGAGCACCTCGGTTGGTGATCCGCGAATCGCGGTGACGCGACGGGTTATCTGCAGTGCGAGAATGATCAAGGCCGGTCCGGCCGTGAACGCCGAGGCGAGAAACCGGGGGCCGACAATTGCGGAATTCCAGAATGGGCGTCCTCCCAATCCGACATAGAGAAAAGCGGTGACGGTATGAATCGAGATGGCCCACACCATGCCGACAAAGACGAACGGAACATAAAACCACTTGGAGGGTCTCTTGTTTTGGTAACGGCAGTACAGCAGATAGCCGCAGATGTACACGTTCAAGAGCAGATAGCCGTTCAGGACGATCACATCCCAACTGAGCATTGAGCCAGGGAAGTTGAACTTCCCGATCCCTGGAATCAAATGCCAGAACCGGTCTGGACGTCCGAGATCGACCATGACAAATCCCAGGCACATCAGAATGGCGGCGACGGCGAGCAGTTCGCCGAAGATGACCAGGTCGTGCAGGTCTTCGTTTTTGTAGATGTACACCGGGATCACCAGCATAACCGCCGCCGCAGCGACGCCGACGAGAAACGTGAAATTGGCGATATAGACTCCCCAGGAGACCTGGTCGCTCATCCCGGTGATGACCAGGCCGTGCACGAACTGCTTGGCATAGGCGTTCAATCCCAACAAACAGACGATCATCAGGAAGCCCACCCAGAGGTAGTACCGCCAGTCTCCGACAAACGCGAGGCTCGCGGAACGATACAGAAACGTCAGATAACCTTTGACCATTCGCGTCATACGTCGAAGTAGTAAAAGAAGCGCGGGAGCGTGCCGATTTCCTCCTTCAACACAAACACGCGCTTGTTTTTCAGGATGTAGGACACTTCGCTTTCGGGATCGAGAATGTTGCCGAACTTGCGCGCGCCCGTCGGGCACACCTCAAGACAAGCCGGATAGCGCCCGGCACGCGTGCGCTGGATGCAGAAGTGGCATTTCTCGACCACGCCGTGCGGACGGGGGCGATTCCCCAGATAAGACATGTTCGGGTTGAGCTTGTCTTTGGGGATCGAAGGCTTCGCAAAGTTGAACCGGCGCGCCCAGTAGGGGCACGCGGCTTCGCAGTAGCGGCACCCGATGCACCAATCGTAGTCGATCACCGTGATGCCGTCCGCTTCCTGCCAGGTGGCTTTGACCGGGCAAACCTTGACGCAAGGCGGGTTCTTGCACTGGTGGCATTGGACCGGCATGAAGTACGAGCCCTCTTGCGGGACAGTTTCCGGAGCATAATTGTGGTCGGCCTTTTCCATGTCGAATGTCCCGTTTGGCATCTTGAGCACCCGAATGTACTGGATCTCCGGGCTGCGCGATTGGTTGTTCTCCGCGACGCAGGCATGAACGCATTTGCGGCAACCGACGCAGCGCGTGAGGTTGAGGCAATAAACAAACTCCACGCCGTTCATCGGCTTGAGATCGCGCACGTGCGGCCGCAATCCATATTGCCGTTCGACCTCGCGTGCAATCCGCTCCAACACCTTTTCTATCTCTGGCGGCGTCATTTCCTGGTAGTGCTTTTGCAGGAATTGATCCAGCGAAGGGAAATCCGTCAGTTCGCGCAGCGGCGCCAGCACGGCGGCCATCGCGGCAACTCCTGAGGCTGCCACGGCAGTCGTGCGCAAAAAATTGCGCCGTGTCATCGGCGCATCGCCGTCTGGAGCAGGAGACTCGGCGCCAGCAGTTCCTAGGTTGACGGAGTCGGGCATATCAGTGGCCAAAGGACGGTTGAGGGGACCGTGCGTGGGGCGGTGGATGAAGCGGATGCGGGCCGGGCGCTGGCTTGATGGAAGGAAACGCCGGTGAGTGCGGATCGTGGCACGCGGTGCAGTCTTGCTTCGTTACCGGGCCTTGTTTGCGATCCCAGTGACCGCTGACGCGCCCGTGAATCCCGATTTCCCAGTCGCGGTAGGTCGGCCCGTGGCAACTGGCGCAGAGGCGTGAGCTTTCGACGAGCTTGAAGCGATGGCCGTCGCGCGTCAGCAAATGGTCGAGGTTCGCCGGGTCGTGGCAATTGTAGCAGTGGTCGTTGCGCTTGTTTCGTCCGTGTTGCATGACGAGATCATTGTGCTCTTCGGGCAGAACCACGCTGCCCTGTTCGTCCACTTTAACTTGCGGCGGCTTGGCTTTGTCATGGCAGGCGTAGCAATCCTGGCCGGAGGTGTCGCCATTCTGGCGAATCAACTCGGCGGCATTCGTGCGCACGGTCATGGTATTGGTGAAGGCGGCATCAACCAGCGGCACCTCGCGCAGAGGTTCCGGATGGCCCCAGAGGTCTGACCGGAACACTTCAATCAGCGCTAAGAAGGCTGCGGCCAGAGCCACCAATACGATGGACGCTTTGGAATCGGCGCTCATGTTTCGGCAAAGCCGCGTCGTTAAATCGTTAAATCGCTAAAAGGTTATATAGGTTATAGTTGGCGCCGCTCTCAGCGGCATTTGAGTATGACTGGATTTAACCCATTTAACCCTTTTAACGATTTAACGATTCAAAGTTGTGACCCTTCAACGAACTCGCTTGTGGTCTTGCCTCGGGAGTTCACCACGATTTTGCCACCTCTTCGGCGGCCTTCTTCACAAAGGGCGAGAACAAATCGATCGGCACGGGAAGGAAAGTCGTCGTGTTATGCTCGCTGGAAATCTCCCGCATCGTCTGGAGGAAGCGCAATTGCAGTGCGATGGGCTCGGTGCTGATCATGCCGGCGGCCTGGACAAGCTTCTCGGCGGCTTGATACTCGCCTTCGGCATTGATGATTTTCGCGCGCCGTTCCCGCTCGCTTTCCGCTTGCTTGGCCATCGCGCGCTTCATGCCCTCCGGCAGCACCACGTCCCGAACCTCCACTGCCGTCACCTTAACGCCCCAGGGATCGGTCTGGCGGTCGATGATCTCCTGAAGCGTTTGATTGATCTTGTCCCGGTGCGAGAGCAATTCGTCCAACTCCGCCTGGCCAAGCACGCTTCGAAGCGAGGTTTGGGCGATCAGCGAGGTGGCTTTGAGATAATTCTCGACTTTGACCACTGCCGCCACGGGATCGACCACGCGAAAATACACAACCGCATCGACGGTTACCGGCACATTGTCGCGCGTCATCACTTCCTGCTTGGCGACGTCGATGGTCAGCACGCGCAGGTCCATGCGCACCATGCGGTCCACATAAGGGATCAGCACAATGAGTCCGGGGCCTTTGCCTCCGACGAGATTGCCGAAGCGAAAGATGACTCCGCGTTGGTATTCCCGCAGGATGCGGAACGTTTGAGGCAGGATCACGCCGGCGACGACGCCGAGCACGACGATCCACGTCGCGACCGTTAGGATTGTAGAGAAACCTTCCATAACATTTCCTGAGGTTGGTGGCTAAGCTGCGGCGGGCTGTGCCGGACCGAGAACAGGACGGTCACTATTGTGACCCGCGTGTCTTGGTCATGATTGGCCCGCATGCCGATAAGCTAGGCCGAAATCCTTCGCGCTGCCTGTACCCATCTTGCTCTTCTCTTTGCTATTTTTGGCTTGCCGCTGGTTGTTCCTAGCAATTCTCATTTTGTTAGGCTCGCGGCGTATGGTGTTCACCCTTCAGGGTGCCTGTCGCACCCCAAACACGCTAAAGCGTGGACACCAAACGGGCGTCGATTGCCAAATGAGAATTGGTGGGTCGTTCCTCGCTTGTCTTGCCGCAGCGGGCGGCCTAGATTGTTGCGACCTTGGAAGGGCGGAGGATCGCTCCCGGCGCAAGTTGGGGGAGGAAAGTCCGAACTCCACAGGGCGCGATGCCGCGTAACCCTGAATGATTTCGGGGATAAACGCGGGCAGCGACGCCGCGAGGCGTCCTGACGGAAAGTGCCACAGAAAATTAAACCGCCCTGGAGATTTCAAATTTCAAATGTGAGATCTCCGGAGCAAGGGTGAAAAGGTGGAGTAAGAGCCCACCGCCCCAAGAGCAATCGCGGGGGCACGGAAAACCCCATCGGGAGCAAGGCCAAATAGGAAACCGCGGAGTGGCCCGCTCCAAGGCCAGAGTAGGGCAGGCTTCCAGCCTGCCCAGAAGAAGGCGGGACACCCGCCCTACTCTGGCCCGGTTTCGGGTACTGGCCGCTAAGATAAATGATTCTCTCCCCCGGCCTCGGCCGGGGCAGACAGAATTCGGCTTACAGCCCTTCCAAGGTCATCAGGCGTAAAACGTAATTCGTAATTCGTGATCAGTAAGGCGAGTCCCAATTCGTAAGAGATGGGAGACGGCGACTCGGCGAGTTGACTCAGTAAGATCGAACGGCGCTTACGTTTTACGTTTTACGTTTCAGGCTCCGCCGCTACGCTCGCGCTCGACCTCACTCATGCAAACACGACGCAAATTCCTCTCCACCGTTGCCGGAAGCCTTGCCGCCGTTCCTTTCGCTGCGCGCGCCCTGGCCGCCCAACCTCAACGCCGCAAGCGCCTGGCCATCATCACCACAGAATGGCGGTTTCATTCCCATGCCTGGCACATGGGCGAGCGGTTCCTCGTCGGGTATCCGATCCGCGGGAAATGGCACCGGCCGCCCATCGACGTCGTGTCGGCTTACATCGATCAAACTCCGGAGAACGATCTGAGCCGCCAGCGCGCGAAGGAATTTGGGTTTGGGATTTATCCGACCATCGCCGAGGCGTTGCGTTGCGGCGGAAGCAAACTCGCCGTCGATGCCGTGCTGATCATCGGCGAACACGGCCGCTATCCCAACAACGAGATCGGCCAGAAAAAATATCCGCGCTACGAATTCTTCAAACACGTGGTCCACGTTTTCCGGGAAGACGACCGGAGCGTGCCCGTCTTCAACGACAAACATCTTTCCTGGAACTGGGATTGGGCCCTAGAAATGGTCGAGACCGCGCGCGAACTGAGGTTCCCTTTCGTGGCCGGATCGTCGCTGCCGCACACGTGGCGAATGCCGTCGATTGATCTGCCCTACGCCGCGAAAGTCGAAGAAGTGATGTGCGTGGCCATCGGCAGCGTGGACAGCTACGACTTTCATGCCCTGGAAGTCATCCAGTGCATGGCCGAGCGCCGGCGCGGCGGCGAGACCGGAGTGATCTCGTTGCAGGCCTTGCGCGGAGACGCAGTCTGGACGGCGATGAAGGCAGGCTCGTGGGTGTCAGGCGGCTGGGATCCGAAGCTGTTCGAAGCCTGCCTTTCCCGAAGCCAAACCCTCGGGCAGCCGCCGACTTACAGTCATCGCTATCCGACGGACGAGCAGATCCGCCAGTTTGTAAAGGATCCCGTGGTTTACCGGTTCGAGTACGCGGATGGCCTCAAAGCGACGATGCTGTTGATGAACGGGCTGGTCGGCGATTTCAATTTTGCTGCGCGACTCAAAGGGCGTTCGGAACCGCTCTCGACTCTGTTCTACCTGCCGCCGAACCCGAACGTCGTTTATTCCGCAGCGCTCATGGCTCAGGTGGAGAAAATGTTCCTGACCGGCCGCGCAACGTTTCCGATTGAAAGGACGCTGATCACGACGGGGCTTGTGGCCGCGGGCATGCAATCGCTGGCCGCCGGACAGAAGCGCCTCGAAACACCCCACCTGGCTTTGCGTTATCGGGCGCCGCGCGAATCGACCTTCTGGCGAGATTGAGATCGGGACGTTTCAAGAATTGCAGCCTGTTGAGTGATTTCGCGCCCAACTCGCTCCGCTGGGACGCATCTGTTTAGCGTTGGTAGGGACGGATTCCACTCCGTCCCTGACTAACCCTTGAGGCGTCTCTTGAAGGGAGAGACGGACCACGGAAAAGCCAGGAGCCTCCGTTGGCCCATCGCCCGATTGACACTATGGCCCGGGCGGCCCGAAGGCAAACGGACGCATTCCTATTCCATCGGGCCCTGAAATCCTCGCCAGACTCCGCAAACCGCACCCGCGCCTGATAGTTTCCTCCGCCGATGAGTTTGCGCAATTGAAGCAGCGCGTCTCAGAGAACCCAACGCTCCGGAGCTGGCAGACGAAACTGAAGGAACGCGCTCAGCGCATCCTCACGGATCCTCCGTCCCGCTACGAAATCCCGGATGGACTTCGTCTCTTGAGCACGAGCCGGCGCGTGCTGGATCGCAGTTGCACACTCGGATTGCTTTTCCGTCTGGAGAACGATTCGCGTTACGCCGAGCGGCTTTGGAAAGAACTGGAGGCCGCCGCCGCGTTCCCGGATTGGAATCCGCGACACTTTCTCGACACCGCCGAGATGACCCACGCCTTCGCCATTGCTTACGATTGGCTGTTCGACGCCTGGTCGCCAGACCAACGCCGGGTGATCCGGACGGCGATGGTGGAAAAGGGGCTTCAGCCTGCTCTGAAAACGTATCGTGGCACCGGGCCCGGCATAATTGGAACCAGGTGTGCAACGGAGGAATTGGGATCGGGGCCCTGGCGCTCGCAGATGACGAACCGGAACTCGCCGGAGAAATCCTGCGCGCCGGCCTTGAATCCATTCAAATCGCCATGGCCGAGTTTGCGCCCAACGGCGCGTGGAAGGAAGGGCCCGGTTACTGGAACTACGCGACCGCCTACAACGTGGCTTTCCTGGCTGCGCTGGAGACGGCGCTCGGAACCGACTTCGGACTCGCCCACATTCCCGGCTTCGCGGACACGGGTGCCTTCCCGGTGTACCTGACGGGGCCGCTCGGACGCACCTTCAACTACGCAGATGGCAGTGATGGCGCCATTCGCGCCGCGCAAATGCACTGGCTCGCGTGCAAGTTCGAGCGGCCCGCGTACTCGGATTACCAGGCCAAAGTGGCATCGCCCTCGGCCCTCGATTTGATTTGGTTCCGCCCGACGGCGGCGTCCTCTCCGGCGCCAGACCCGCCGCTGGATAAATATTTTCGCGGTGTCGAAGTGGCGACTTTTCGGAGCGCGTGGAACGATCGGGACGCGGTTTTTGTCGGGTTCAAGGCGGGCGACAACAAAGCCAACCACAGCAATCTTGATCTGGGGACGTTTATCCTCGATGCCCTCGGCACGCGGTGGGCTTTGGACCTCGGCGCGGACAACTACAATATGCCCGGTTACTTCGGCAAACAGCGCTGGACCTACTATCGGATGCGCGCGGAAAGCCACAACACGCTGGTGCTGAATCCGGGTCTCTTGAACCTGGTAGGGCCGCGTTGCCGCGCAGCCGGTTTTCAGTCGATGCGGCGGCGCAGCAGCGCCTCCCTACCATCGACGAGTTCAAGGGCCATGTGCATCGCACTGAGGCCATGGCCGCTTCCCATGAACCGTTCCTCCGGACCGTGGCCTTTAGGCCGCTTCAACGCTGGACCTCGGAGAGTGCGCGGAAGCAGCCTGAAGGCTGCGGTCCGCACGGTTTTCAGTTCAAGGGCCATGTGCAGGTCCTTCTGGAACAGGAAGCTTTCCAGATTGACCCGATTCGGACGGATGTTCGGCCTGTTGCTCCTCAGTTTTGTCTGCAATTCAACCCTGGCCGAACTGGCCGTGACCGAAGCGGGCCAGAGCAAGCACAGGATTGTCATTAGCGCCGAGGCCACCCCATCCGAGCGATACGCCGCGGAGGAGTTGCAGAATTACTTGCAGCGAATTGGCGGGGTTAAGCTGCCCATCGTCACCGATAGCGAAGCGTCCGGGTCCCATCAAATCCTGCTCGGCGACAACGCGAGTCTCCGAAAGCTCGACGCCGGCATCGTGCTCAGCAAACTTGGCACGGACGGCTTCGTGCTGCGCACCGGGCCGGATCGGTTGATCATCGCCGGCGGCAAGCCGCGCGGCACCTTGAATGGAGTTTATACGTTGATCGAGGAACGATTGGGGTCCGCTGGTTCACGTCCGAGGTGGAAATTGCGCCCAAGCTTGAGGGCATCAAGCTGCCTGATTTGAATGAGACGCGCATCCCGGCGCTGCAATATCGCGAGGTGTTCTGGACTGAAATGATGCGCGACGCGGATTTCGCGGCGCGTCACCGCCTCAACGGCCAGCATCACAAGCTGGCGGAAAAACACGGCGGACGCGCGGCCGTTTATTTCCCGTTCGTGCACAGCTTCGACCTGCTCATCCCGCGCGAGCTGCATAAAGAGCATCCCGAATACTTTCCGCTGATCAACGGCCAGCGCGCCGACGGCTACGTGCAGCGCTGCCTGTCAAATCCCGACGTGCTCAAGCTGGCCATTGCGCGCGTACGCCAATGGATCCAGGAACATCCCGAAGCCACGATCATCAGCGTCTCGCAGAACGACACCGGCAAATGGTGCCAGTGCGAACCGTGCAAAGCGCTGGACGACGCGGAAGGAAGCCCGGCGGCTTCCATGATTCGGTTCGTCAATGCCATTGCCGAAGCCATCGAGGCTGATTACCCGAAGGTCCGCATCGACACGCTGGCTTACCAATACACCCGCAAGCCGCCGAAAACCCTCCGCCCGCGAAAGAACGTCATCGTTCGGCTGTGCTCGATCGAATGTTGTTTCGCGCATCCGCTGGAGAGTTGCCCGTCGCAGGAGAACCAGCGTTTTCGCGAAGACATCGTGGCCTGGGAGCCGATTGCGCCGTCGTTGTATGTCTGGGATTACACGCCGAACTTCGCGCATTATCAGCAGCCGTTTCCGAATTTCGATGCGCTGCAGGCGAATGTCCGGTTCTTCGCAAAGCACGGCGTGAAGGGCTTGTTCGAGCAGGGGAATTATTCCGCTGGCGGGAACGGCGAGATGGGGCCGCTTCGCGCCTACCTGCTGGCGAAGCTGCTCTGGAATCCGGACACGGATGTGCGGCGTCACGTCGAAGAGTTTCTCCAGGCGTACTACGGCAAGGCAGCGTCACGCATCCACGACTATCTGGAGCACCTGCACCGTTCGGTCCGGGAAGAAGGCTATCACGCGCACATTTTCGAGCCACCGACCGTCCCGTATCTCAGTGCGGAAATCATGGCGGAAGCCGAGAATATTTTGAACGAGGCTGAAGCCCTCGCCGAGAACGAGACCTTTCGCTTCCGCGTGCAGGTGGCGCGGTTGCCGGTGTGGTACGTCAAGATCGCGGCGAAACGCGTCGCGGACTATGAGCGAACTGAATTGGTGAAACAGTTTCTGGCGGCCGCGCGGAAAGCTGGAATCTCCCACATCAGCGAAAGCAAGAGCCTCGACGCCTGGGCCAAGCAGATGGGACAGTGAGATCGACTTAACCTGGATCCGTGGAGCATCTCGATCCGGAGACAAACCGCAGATGGACGCGGACGAACGCAGATTGGGGAGTTGCCTCCTATTCCTGCAAAAGGCGAAGCAGAGTTGATTCGCAGCCCATTCCCGTCTGCGTTCATCTGCGTTCATCGGCGGTTGAACCACCGTTTCCACGGGCGGTCAGCGGTTCGAATCCTCGCGGGACGGTGCCGCTGATGCCGCATTCGAGGAGACGCCGGTTTGCGACTGGGGCTGCGACCACAAACGCACGCCGTTCCGGCTCCGATTCTCGAGCGTCCAGGTGAGGCCGAGCTTTCCGGATTGGAATTTCTCAACGAACGGAGCGCCGTTCTGGATCCAGCGCACGAGCAGCAGAATTTCCTCGGCGCTAAGGCATGGTTTGCCCTCCGGCGGCATAGCCTCGTCGTGGTCGCCTGGCAGCAGGATGCGCCGGACGAGTTCACTGTGCATCGGATCTTTGGGCCGAATGGCCTCCAACCCGCTCTCACCGCCTTTGAAGGCAAGGGCGGTTTGGTCCAGACGGTACGCGCCTTTCTGTTTTTCGGGACCATGGCAAGCGATGCACTTCGCCTCGAAGATCGGTTGAATCGTTTCCACAAAGTGATTTTGCTCCGTGTTGAAAACTATCTCTCGGCCGGGTTCCCCGGATTCCTCGTCCTCCAGGAGCGCCTTGACGAACTGGGGCGCATTTTGGACGAGGTATTTTGATCCGTGCGTCAGGTTTCCTCCGAGGTGACCGCCGATCACCAACGCAACCAGGGACAGAATCAGCAAGCTTCGATAGCCGGCTCGAAGCACGCGGTTGGCCTCGCCGCCGTGCCGCCAGCGGAGTTGGAGGAACAGCGTGAGCAGTGTCAGAAGCGGTATGGCCAGTCCAAAGAGTCGATGCAGCCCCAATCCTCTGGCGTCGTAACTCCCGCTGCCCGCGCGCATCAATCCCAGCAGCGCCGCCGCGACCCCGCTGAGCAGGCTAAGCAGAATCACCAACGAAGTGATCCGCTGGAGTTCGCGGCTGGGACGCCGCACGCCGTAAAGTTCGAGGATGAAGGCCAGAGTCAAGAACCCAATCGGATAGTGCAGCACGACGGAGTGGAACGGCGCCAGAAAAGGGCGCCATTGAAAGATGCGGATGGACACCGAGTGATCTGTCGGCGCAGGAATCCCCCCGCCCGCCGCTGGAGCCGCCGCGAGGCTGACGCCCGCCATCAGGATAAGAACCGCAATCCAAGAACATCTCACCGGCGACATGCAACAAGGGGAGATGAAGATTGGACGAAGCATTGCGCGGACAGTTTCATTTCATCTCCTTCGATCCGTCGCATCTCTGGGGCCCGTGTCTCGCTACAGATTCCAGTAGGCGGGGAGGTTGGGTTTGGTTTCGGCCAGGATCTCGAAGATTGCGCGTTTTGTTTCCGCGGGAAGTTTTTGGTACTCAGCGCTTCGATCCTCCCCGGTCAGGATCGCCCAGAGGCGATGATAGAGATGTTGCCGCATCGGATAGGGAAGACGCTCGAATGCGTCCGAGTAAATCATGTAGCTGCAAGGGAACTTGAAGAGCCGTGTCTTCAAGTCCAGTTGGCGCAGCGAGCGGCCTTGCTTGTCCCTCGGGCCTTGCGCTTCAAACCACGAGGCGAATTCGCGATCCCCTTCGATGCGGCCCGGAATTGGCACTTCATCGGCGAACATCAGATAATTCAAGAAGGCTTCGCTCAAATGGTTTAAGGAGCGGACGTGGCCGGACTGTCGCAAGGCTGCCTCCGACTCGTAGTTGAGGCGGGTGAGCAGATTCTGCATCTGAATCTGATGTTCAAAAATCATCAAGGCCACGATGTCACTGCTCGGACGCGGGTAGAGGGATAGATCACCCGATCGGCCCAGCGCGTTCAAATCCGGCGTGGCGTTGGACTCTGGCTCCCGCTGGATCCGTTCTGCTGGGCTGAACTTGTTTCCGCGATGCACCAAGCCTCCGTAGTCGCCGGTGACGAACCACCCACCCCAGCGCTCGTGCAGGGGTGTGGCATGGTTGATTTGGGGACTTCCGCTCAGGAGGTCCACTTCACCTTCCGAACTGGTCTGGAAAGAGCGAATCAGCGGTCCGGGAACGTCCAGAGTTCGCGGGGAGACATGGCATTCCAGGCAACGATTGTCCCGCTGCATTCGAGTCGCCGGTCGCTCTGCTTGGTCCAGAGTGTAGAACACGGCGCCGAGTTTGGGATCGACCGACAGGATCTCGATCATTGGCGCACCCGGAATCCACGCCACGCATACGGCGTCGTTGAAGAAAATCGCGCGGGGATGCTTGGGGGAAATGTGCGGGCGTTGGAGAGAAGTTTTCGAGAAGACCAGCAATTGGGACGCCGGCGAGACGTTCAGTTCCTTCAGAAGCGACATCAAGTAACCGAACTGCTCGTCACGAGCCAACTTCACCTCACCCCGCTCGATTCGCCTCTGCAGATGCGCGACGGCCGTCGTGGGTTCCAGTCGGGAGTAATTCGTCAACTCGAAGTCGTAAGCCGCCAGCGGCTGCGGGCCTTGATAAGCCTGTGCTTCACCCAGACGAGGAAGGAGGCAGGCGCAAGCAATGACCGTCGCGCAGATTGCTGGCACGCCGTATCGCGGAATTGCATTCCGCAGGCTCCGGACCAGTTCCAAAGCCAAGGGACTTGCCGCCACGCTGCCGACGGCAAACTGGGGATACAGCGTAGCGCGGCGTTGCCGCAACCCAAAGGGAGCGCGGCTGGGGTCGAAGACCCAGCCGCAGCCTGTTCGAACTGTTGGCGTGCTGCGGCTGGTGCTGCGCACACAGCCGCGTTCCTGGAAAAACTGTGGTGGCTTCACTTCTTCTCCCGGTGTTTATCGTGGCAGGCGGCGCATGCTTTCGTCATTTGGTCGAATGCGGTCTTGGCCGCAGCGACATCTTTGGCTTCGATGGCCTTCAACACTTCCGCGCTGCCTTCGCGTAACGTCTTGCCCGCCGCGTTGGCCCAGACGCCATCCGGGCATCGGCCATCTTCCATCAGCAGATAGCTGGCTTCGTTGATCAAGACGGCGTGCACGGCCAGTTCCGCCCAGGTTTCATCCTTGGAGGGCCCGGCGTTCAATCCATCCTTGAGGGCTGTGCAATGCGGTTTCATCACGCCCTTCATCCACTGGGCGGTCTTCATCGGCCGCGTCTTACCCACTTTGACTTGAGCCGTCACCCCGCCGACGGCCAGAAGGATTGTCAACGTCGCGTAGAGGCGTCCTTTTCGATGGAAGCTATGGAGTGTGTTCATGGAAGATAGTGGCTGCGCTTGTTTTGGATTCGGTTGCTGGACCTTTTTTGGTCGAGTGAGATTAGCACGCGGTTAGACATCCGGTATCCACGCTTTTTGGCAAAAGCTCACCCTCTTTTGCTCGACCACCCGATGCATTCACGCCCGGCGGCCGTGGCCAATTTCACTCACCATTCTGTGGGTCAGCCCAGATGCGACCTGCCGCCGACTACTTCCTGAACTCAAGCTGCCAGGCCCCATCCTGGAGCTGCCGGGAACGAACGGAAAAACCTTCGTTCTCCAGCTTGCGCCGCAGCGGAACGGGATCGAACGGCGCGATCAACTGAAAAGACTGGCCCGGAATCAGCGTGGCGACGGCTTCGTCGATCGCGTGGCAAGGCGGCTCGCCTCGTTGAAAGTACGGGCGCGTGTCCAGCACGAGCGGCTGCACAAAATCGATCGATTGCGTTTCCGGCGCTGCAGCGGCCTTCTTCCGGGGCACGAATCCAGGATCTGGAAACAGGCCTTTGCTGATCCGGACGCGCCAGATGTCCGGGCCTTGCGCTTCGTACGACCAATGGAATTGCCCGGCGAACTTGCAGGCAAACTGATAGTAAAGCGGCAGCGGATCGTGGTCGTTGAGGAGGAGCAGCGACTCGCCGTCAGGAAGCTCATTCCAGGCGCCGAAAATGGCCGGGTGCTTTTGTCGCGGCGGGATGATCCGCACGTCGATGGTGTGTTCCGTCGTTTTTGTCATAGTCGAAACAAGTTACAGTAGTGGCGAGTCGCCGAAAGTGCTTTGATGAAAATCAAAGTCCGTGGCTGGCCAGAGAGACTTGAAGTCTTGTCCATCGGGAATCTCGGAAGGAGCGGCTAAAACGCCCGCACCAGTTCCATCATTTCCCGATCCAATTTGTGGCCGCGAAAATTGTCGTAAGCGACGTCCTGCCGGTTGCTGTCCAGGAATCCGAACGAAACCGCGCAAATTCCACATCGCCCAGCCCCAGCCCGCCTCTTTCCACAATTCCAGACAATCGCGCATCCAGGATAACACGACCTTGTGGGGCGTGTGCTGAAACGCGCCCCATTCACCCACGTGAACGCCGACGCCTTTGCACTCCAGTTGCTGCCAGGGATCAATGCGTTCCGCTTTGAGCCGGGCTTTGTCCCAGGTCGATTTTTCGTTCTCAACGAGCGGCCACGTCGGGACAGGCCATTGATCGGATCCGCGCACCCAGGAAGCTTTGTAATGAGAGATGCGCATCGGATCATACCCGCGCGTGCTCTGTCCGACGCCTAAACCGGCCAGCGAAGGCACCGGGTCGCGTCCCCAGCGCAGCCCGTCCGCGATAATCAATCGCTCCGGATCCTCGGCGCGAATGGCTTTGACCAGAGCCCGGACGACCGTTTCATAGGTGGCTTCGGGGATGGCGGCGGGTTCGTTCAAGAGATCGAAACTCACCTGAGAATTCGGGATGCCTTTGTAACGCCGGGCGAAGTGCGCCCAGTGATGCGCGCACGCTTCCAGAGCCTTGGGATCGCTCCAAAGGTCCAAAGGTTCTTTCGGCGGATTGACACAATAGCCGGGCGCCCGATGGAAGTTGATATTCACATGAATCCCGTGCTGCCGGCCAAACTCGACCGCCTGATCGATCTCCTTCAGCGCGGATTCCTTCAGTTGCAGCCAATCGCTCGCATCCGTCCAACAGCGATACGAGAGCGGGAGGCGAACGAAATCAAAGCCCCACTCGGCTATCCACTCGAAGTCCGGCTCGCGGAACGGCGCATGGCGTTCGGCGGTGAACTTTTCCAGAAGATTGAATCCGCGCCAGCGTGGCAGCCTGGACGCACTGACCGGAGTTTCTGCGGGCTGCCCACGCTGGCGTTCTGCGGCGAGCGCGGTCGATAGACCGGTGACTGCTGCGCCCGCTGCGAATTGGAGAAATTGTCGTCGTTTCATAATCGGCCTTCCGTCTGCAAATTCGAATAGGACTCAATCAAGCCGGAACGATTCAGAAAGGATCGGGAGCGCACGCGCCCCCCGCGTGCTGGAGTCGGTGCCCTCGCCGACTCCATTCCATCGACTTTCGATTGGGAAGAATTGCCCCGTAGGACACTCACACGAGCAGGAGTGCCTTCCCATGAACTTGTCTCCCGGCCGGTGGCCTTCAGGCCGCTTCACCGCTCGACCGCGGAGAGTGCACGGAAGCAGCCTGAAGGCTGCGGTCCGCACGGTTGCAGGTTCAAGGACCGAGTGCATGGTAATCAGACCAAAGAAGCTCCCTATGAACCATTCCTCCGGATCGTGGCCTTTAGGCGCCTTTAGGCCGCTTCCACGCTCGACTGCGGAGAGTGCGCGCAAGCAGCCTAAAGGCTGCGGTCCGCGCAGTTTTCGGTTCATGAGTCGTGTGCATGGCACCATGGCCGCGGCAATTTGCGCGGAACAGCCATTACGCCGCGACCAGGTGCGGCGACGTGTACACCCGGAAAAGATCGTCCACATTCTGAGTTCTCCGAGTGACCCGCAGCACGCCGCTCGTCACAATTCTTGCCCGCAAACCGCCGCGTCCCTTCAACGCCTGCTCGGCGCCCGGACAAAAGGCGTGGTCCATCCAGTAGCATGGTTTGCACTCTTCCACGCCGAAGAACCGAATGTCCTGGATTTGAAATTCCTGGCCGATCAAGTCGCTTAGTCGCGTGCCCCGAACCAGAACATTGCGCCGAAACACGGAAGCAGGTTTGTCCTGGATGCCGAACTCGCGGCAGAGCGATTGATAGACTTCCTCATCGAAGAAGGTGATTTGGCCCTTGTAGTTCTCTTTGTAATTGAAGAATCGGTCGCCGTGGATGCCGGCCCCGGCGACGCAATGCACGGACTGGACTTCGAGCATGGGATGTTCTCCCGGCAATTGTCCGTGATGGCCAAAATAGTTGTGCCCCGGCGAGACGTAGAGATGTAACAACTGCATATTCGATAATACGGAAAGTGTAGTTTCTCTGAGCCGCGCTCCCATTGATTCAGGTCAAGCTACCATCCCACGGGTCGAGGCGCCAGATCCTCAGCCGGCCCATCCAGGCTCAGGACGAGAATTGTGTCGTTCTCCCGGCGGAGCCTGCTTGGAAGCTGGATTTCGATGGCCCCGGACGATTGCTGCCACGCGAGACGAGGTCCGTTCAAAATCCGGGCTCGAACGACCTTCGTTTCCAGGCCAGGCAACCGGATCCGTTCGTCTTCATTCTCCTTGAGGAGGTGAACATAGATCGTTTTGCCCCGATGCGTGCTGGCTCCCCACTCCCCCGGCAGGAAGGGCCCGCCTCGTGTGGCGTAAATGCTTTTGCCATTTTCCTTCAGCCAGCCGCCGATTTGTTGAAGGCGCTCCGCCTGGCGCTTTTCAATCTCCCCGTTCGGCATCGGCCCCACGTTCAGCAGCAGATTTCCATCGCCGCCCACCGTCCGGACGAGCATATCGATGCACTCTTTGAGCGACTTGAGCTTGTCGTTGGGTTTCCAGGACCATTGCTGGCCGATAGTAATGCACGACTCCCAGGGGCGGTCATTCCGAAACTTGCCAATGCCTTGTTCCGGCGTGTCGAAGTCGCCCGCGAAGTCGCCTGCGGCCGTCGAGCCTTCCATGCCCGCGCGCCCTTTGCCGACGCGGTTATTGATGAGGATGCCGGGTTGGAATGCGCGGACGTATTGGTACAGGTCAAGGCCGCGTTCCGCAGTCCAGGGCGTTTCCCATTCACCATCAAACCAGAGGATGCCGAGCGGTTGGTAATTCCGGAGCAGTTCCGCGAGTTGGTTTTTCAGATACTGATTATACCGATCCATATTCGGGGCGGGCTTCGGCGATTTCCCGCCCGGGCTGCCCAGGGGATAATCGGGATGATGCCAGTCGCAAATGGAGTGGTAGATTCCGAAGACCAGGCGTTGCTTTCGGCACGCTGCCGCCAACTCCTTCATCACGTCGCGGCCCCAGGGTGTTCGCATGATGTTATAGTCCGTGAATTGAGTGTCCCACAGACAAAAGCCATCGTGGTGCTTGCTTGTGAGCACGACGTATTTCATGCCCGCAGCCTTGGCCGTCCGGCTCCAAGCCGTGGCGTCGAATTGCGCCGGATTGAAGCGCCGGAAAAGGCCGTCGTACTCCTCCACGGGAACCTGCGCGCCGCGCGACCAGCCAATCTCAGTGCCTTTCAAACTCACCGGACCCCAATGGATGAACAGGCCGAACTTGGCGTCGCGCCACCATTGCAGCTCTTTCTCGGTCGCGCCGGGCCTTGTGTCTGCTCGAACGAACGCCAGCAGCGGAAGGAGGGTCAGGAGAAACGCAATCAGACAGTCCCGGCCGATTCCACGGAAAATACTTGTCCTCATGCCGCCCCATTTGATCGGAAGGCGATTCGTCCGGCTTTGATGCAGATCAACGCAAACTTGATCAGGATCAAAGCCCATTCGGACCAAATGCGTCAGGGTTAAGCGCCGGGTGCAATGACGCCTGAAGCGTCAAGCTGGCGCCGCATGAAACGGTTCATCGCCCAACTGATTTCCCTCGCGCTTCACGCCGGAGGCTTGTTCGCCCAAGACGCTCGTCCGCTGCCGGGCGCGTTCGGCCCGTTCACTCACCTCACCGCGGAGGATTTCACGGGGAGCCAAACTTTCCGCGCCCAGGATCGAATCGTTGGGACGTATTATTTCTACTGGTATGACAATGACTCGAAGGAACACATCCTGGACGGCGATGGGACCGACGCGCTCACCACGCACCCGCCGACGCTGGAGGATTTCTCCTACAAATCGGTCCGGTGGCACAAACAACAACTCGCCGACATGATGGCCGCCGGGATCGATTTTCTCCTGCCGGTCTTCTGGGGCGCGCCTTCGGAACACAACGAGAAAGCGCATTTGCATTGGAGCTACGCCGGTCTGAAACCTCTCGTGTCTGCGCGCGAAGAATTGCTGGGCGAAGGAAAAACCCCGGCTGGCATCGGACTTTTTTACGACACGAGCACGCTCCGTCACAACGCCTGGCGCGAGCACGTCGATCTGACGAGCGATTTCGGCAAGCGCTGGTTTTACGCGACCGTTCGGGATTTCTTTTCTCTGATCCCCGCCAGGCATTGGGCGATGATTGATGGAAAACCGATTGTCTTCCTCTACTCGGCGGCTTTCGCCAAGAAACACGGCCAGGAGGTCATTGATTATGCGAAGCGCGAGTTCGCGAAGGAATTCGGCGGCCGCGAGCCTTTCATCGTTCGGGAGATCTCCTGGCGAGTCAAAACGGACAACGTCTATGCGTGGGGCGGCGCGCTGGGATTGAAGAGTCCCGGCATCGCTTCGCTCGGGCCGGGTTACGATCATTCCGCGGTTCCTGGACGGAAACCGCTCGTGGTGCTCCGCGAGCAGGGCAAGTTTTACGAAAACAACTGGCTCAAAGTGCTGCAGCGTCCTCCGCAGATCGTGATGGTGGAAACCTGGAATGAGTTCCATGAAGGCACCGACGTTTGCGAATCCAAGGAGTACGGCAGGCAGTATATCGATTTAACCCGCAAGTACGCCGATCTGTTTCGGCGCGGGTGGAAACCATCGTGGCCGAGCGGAAAATACACGGGTTCAAACTCGGTTACGGCAACGCTCGGCCACGACAACCGGCAAGACGGGCTGCGTCTGATCCGCAACGAGGATGGCCTGACGGAAGCCACGACCATTGAGGGCCGCTCTGGGCAGTCCATCAAGCGCACCGCCGGACGAGGCGCTTACGTGTACTTCGCCGCCGATGATTCGTTCAAATGGGCGGAAGCGACGAGCGTTCGGGTGCACGTTGAGTATTACGCCGCCGCCCCAGGCACGCTGGCCGTCGAGTTTGATGGGAGCGACAAATCCGCCCCGTTCGAAGGCGCTTACAGTCGCAGCGCCGATGTCGTTCGACTCTCGGGGCACAAGGTCTGGAAGACCGCGCAGTTTCGGCTCGGAGCTGCGCGCTTTCTCAATTCACAAAACGGCGGCGCCGATTTCCGATTGGCGGTCGACGCGCCCGAGTTTTGCGTCGGTCGCGTCGCGCTCTCGCGGACGCCTTAAAGCATCTCCTTCGCCCGAACCTTCCCATGAACCGTCTCTTCGGACCGTGGCCTTTAGGCCGCTTCAACGCCGAACTCAGGAGCGGGGCCCGAAGCGGCCTGAAGGCTGCGGTCCGCGCCCCATTTGGCCTGGGCGAGGCGCGACGAACGTCATCGTATTTCTGCCCATGACCACTTCGATATGAACTCATCTCCAAAATCGCCGCAGACCGCGACGATGCCCTCCGATAAAGATAGAGTGCAACTTTGCGCTACGGTGCGTTGCCTTGTGGCGTTGCTGGCCGCGCTTTTCGCTTGGCCGGCCCAGGCGATGGAGTCGCCTCGGCTAAAAACGATTTTTGCTCAACCTCCGCGTGAATACAGCACGGCGCCGCTTTGGGTCTGGAACGACCTCCTCACCGAAGCGCAAGTGACCGAATCGATGCGTGAACTGGCGAGCCAAAACGTCAAGCAGGTTTTCGTGCATCCCCGCCCCGGCTTGATGACGCCGTATCTGTCGTCCGATTGGTTCCGCCTTTGGAAGGCCGCCCTGAAAGAAGCCGAACGGCTGGACATGAACGTCTGGATTTACGACGAAAACTCCTACCCGTCCGGATTCGCCGGCGGGTGGGTACCGGAGCTGATGCCGGAATCGCGCGGGCGTGGCCTCCTGCTGCGCGAATCGAAATCTGCACCCAAACGCGACGATTCCTTTCTGGGCGTGTTCACGCCGGGCGAGGGCGGTTTCGAGAATGTCACAGCCCGCGTTCGATCTGGCGAGTCTTTGCCGGACGCGCGCTACATCCTCGCCACGGTTCAGCGCTCCGGCAATTCGCCCTGGCACGGCGGCCGCAGTTACGTCGATCTGCTTTACCCCGGAGTGACGGAGAAATTCCTAGAAGTCACTTTGGGAGCGTACCAGCGCGAAGTGGGCGGGGAATTCGGGAAGCGCATTCCCGGTGTGTTCACGGACGAGCCTCAAATCCGTCCAGCCGGAGGATTGCCGTGGACGGACGATCTCCCGGACGTATTCCAAAAGAAGTGGGGCTACAGCCTGCTGGACCAATTGCCCAGCCTCAGCCACGAGGTGGGTGATTGGCGAAAAGTCCGCCACAACTATTTCCAGGTTCTGCTCGAACTCTTCATCCAGCGCTGGGCGAAGCCGTATCACGATTACTGCGCGAAGCACGGCCTTGAATTCACCGGCCACTACTGGGAGCACGAATGGCCGCGCTGCTTGATCGTCCCGGACAACATGGCGATGTACGCCTGGCAACAGCGCCCCGCCATTGACACGCTCATGAATCAATACCAGGAAGACACGCACGCTCAGTTCGGAAACGCGCGGGCCGTCAAAGAACTCTCCAGCGTGGCCAACCAACTCGGATTGAAGCGGACCCTTTGCGAAGCGTACGGCGCGGGCGGATGGGACATTCGCTTCGAGGACATGAAACGCATCGGCGACTGGCTGACGGTCCTCGGGGTGAACACACTCGACCAGCACCTGTCCTACGTCACGATCCGGGGCGCGCGCAAACGCGATCATCCCCAGTCTTTCTCGTATCACGAACCCTGGTGGGAGGCCTATCACGTCTCGGCGACTTATTTCGCGCGGTTGTCCGCCGCGCTTTCGCACGGCCAGCAAATCAACTCCGTGCTTGTGCTGGAGCCGACGACGACCGCCTGGATGTACAACACGGAAGCCAGCCGGCATCCGTGTTTGGCCGAAATTGGAAATGCCTTCCAAAAGCTCGTGCTGAATCTGGAGGCGGCGCAAATCGAATACGACCTCGGCTGCGAAGATATCATCGCCCGCCACGGGTCGGTTGAAGACGGCGCGTTCAGGATCGGCCAGCGAAGGTACCGGATTGTCGTCATCCCGCCGCTGACCGAGAACCTCAACGCCGCGACCATGGCGCTCGTCGAAAAGTTCCTGGACCATGGCGGCTCGGTCCTCTGCGCCGGCGATCCGCCGGTTCGTGTCGAGGGCGAATCCTCCGGCCGTGGAACGCGCGCCGCCCAACATGCCAGATGGCAACGTGTGGAGGCCCGAGGCGTTCCGGAGCTTCTCCAACCACTCCAGGCGCGCGACGGTTTCGCCATCCAGCGCGCCGCCGAAGACCGCGGCCTCCTCTTCCACCAACGCCGGCAGCTCGACGACGGCCAACTGCTCTTCCTCGTCAACCCAAGCCTCGCGGCGTGCTCCACCGGCACGGTTGAGACCGCAGCGCGCGGCGTTGAAATATGGGACCCGAATACTGGCCAGGTTGGAGGTTATCCGTTTCGATCCGGCGCGAAAGGCGTGAGTTTTCAATTCGACCTGCCGCCTGCCGGGAGTTTGCTTCTTTTCCTTTCGAAAGATCAACGCGAGCCGCCGAGCGTTGCCACGGGAAGGACGAATACGCTGGTCGCCCTTTCGGCTCCCGAGCTCCGCCGGCTTGAACCCAATGTTCTGGTGCTGGATTACGTCGATATCACGGCGGGCAACGAGACGCGGACGAATCTTTACTTCTACCAGGCGTCGCAATTTGCGTTTCAGAAAAATGGACTGGCGCGAAATCCGTGGGACAGCGCGGTCCAGTTCCGCGACGAATTGATCACGAAGCAATTTCCGGCGTCGAGCGGCTTTGAAGTGACCTACCGGTTTGTCATCCGAGAAGCGGTTCCAACCAACTTGTCGCTCATTCTGGAACGCCCCGACCTTTACCGCATCACCTGCAACGGACAACCCGCGCCCCCGACGCCAGGCCAATGGTGGCTGGACAAGGCCTTTGGTCGAATCGATCTCAGCGCCGTCGCTCAAGTGGGCGAGAATGCCGTGACGATCAAAGCCGCGCCGTTCACGATCTACCACGAGGTCGAGCCGGCGTATCTCCTGGGAGATTTTTCGCTGCGCGCGGCCGAGCGTGGTTTCGCGATAGTCCCGGAGGCGCCGCTGCATCTGGGCCGCTGGAACGAGCAGGGCCATCCGTTTTACGGCGCCGGGGTGGTTTGCCGCGAACAGTTTGAACTGGCCGAGTTGAATGGCCGGTACCTCGCCACGTTGCCCTCCTGGCATGGCAGCGTCGCCCAAGTGATCGTGAACGGCAAAACCGCCGGCTTCATCGCCCATCGCCCCTGGCAATGCGACGTGTCACTCGGTCTGCGGCCTGGATTGAACACCGTCGAAGTCGTCGTGATCGGGACCCTCAAAAACACGCTGGGACCGCACCACGGAAAACCCGCGCTGGGCACCGCCTGGCCGGGCATGTTCCAAAGAGCGCCGAATCCCGGACCGCCAGCCGGGAACGAATATCATACAGTCGGCTACGGTTTGTTCGGGCCGTTCGTTCTGAAGCAAGTGGTCGGCCAGTGATGGCCCTGGACCTTTCAGACCGGCTCTAACGTCAGGGAGGAAGCGCGCTTTGACGCACGCCGCCGGATCGGGTATTCTGCCGACATGACGGATAAACAGCTGAAAGAACTCGTCGCGAGCCTGGCGGTGGCGCAGAAGGAGACCGATCGACAAATGAAGGAGACCGATCGACAAATGAAGGAGACAGATCGACAAATGAAGGAGACAGATCGACAAATGAAGGAGACAGATCGACAAATGAAAGCAACCGATCGGCAGTTGAAGCAAACCGATCTCCAGATCAAAGAGCTCGGCAAGCAGATTGGCGGCCTGGGCAACAAGTTTGGTGATTTCGCCGAAGGAATGGCTCGGCCTTCGTTGATGGAGATACTGAGCAAACGCTTCGGCGTGGAGCAGATCATCGAGACACGGCGTGTGCGCAAGGGCGACGACGAAATCGAGATCGACTTGATTGGCGCAAGCAATGGTGAGGCGAAGACCGTCGTGGCCGCCGAAGTGAAAAGCGTTTTGAACCAGCGAGAATTGGAGAAATTCATTCGAAATCTAGGCAGATTCTTCGAATTCTTCCCCCAATTCAGAGGCTACAAACTTTACGGCGTGCTCGCCGCGGTAGAGAGCAGCAAGGAAATGGACGAAGCCACGTTGGCCCGCGGCATCTGCCTGGCGCGGATGCATGGTGAGGTTTTCCGACTCAAACTGCCCGC
>Ga0194131_10003381_pt1 | contig 25186 bp, 20 predicted proteins | sample TA2KigO120mmetaG_FD_148631 | JGI IMG/M metagenome (GOLD analysis project Ga0194131, IMG submission 148631) | Freshwater microbial communities from Lake Tanganyika, Tanzania - TA2015053 Kigoma Offshore 120m | ecosystem: Environmental > Aquatic > Freshwater > Lake | place: Tanzania: Lake... | reverse complement strand
CACGATCGAGCGCGTGTGGGCGCTGAGCGAGGGCAGCCCGTTCGTCATCGTCGAGACCGTGCGCGCGCTGCGCGACGCGCACCTGCCGGACGCGCGCGACGTGGGCCTGCCGCAGCGCGTGCGCGATCTCATCGCGGCCCGCATCGCACGCCTCAGCCCGCGGGCGCAGGAGCTGGCGCGCATCGCGGCGGTGTTCACGCGCTCGTTCGAGTTCCCGGTGCTCCAGCGCGCGGCCGGCCTCGCGCGACGGGAGACCGCCGAAGCCGTGGAGGAGCTGGTCCGCCAGCGCGTCCTCGACGCGGTCGGGGAGCGCTTCGACTTCACGCACGCGCGCATCCGGCAGGCGGTGGGCGACTCGCTGCTGGCGCCGCGCCGCCAGGCGCTCCATGCGGCGATCGGCGAGGCCGTGGAGACCGTGTACGCCGGCCGGCTCGAAGACAGCTACGAGCGGCTCGCCTATCACTTCTCGCGGGCGGACGAGCCCGCGCGCGCCCTCACCTACCTCGTGCACCTCGCCGACAAGGTGGCGCGGAGCTACGCGCTCGAGGAGGCGGTGCGGGTGCTGCACGACGCGCTGCCGTTCACCGACCGCCTCGTCTCACCGGAGCGCGAGCGCGGCCGCGTCGACGTGGTGTTCCGCCTCGCGCACGTGCTCCTGCTGCTGGGCCGCTCCGGCGAGGCGCGCGAGTTACTGGCGCGCCACGAGGCGATCGTCGCCGCGCTCCGCGAGCCCACCACCAGCGGGGCGTTCCACTTCTGGCTGGCGTACGCGTACGGCAACCTGGGCGAGGGCGGGCCCGCGATGCGGCACGGCCAGCGCGCGCTGGAGGAAGCCGCGCGCGGCGACGACGAGCTGATGATGGGGCGCGCGTACTTCGCGCTGGCCCGCGAGACGTACATGGCCGGACGCGCGCTCGAAGGCATCGCGCACGGGCGGCAGGCCGTGGCGCTCCTCGAGCGCCATCGCGACCAGTGGTGGCTCGGCCAGGCGATCTACATCCTCGCGCTGAACCTCCTGCACGTCGGCGACTTCACGACCGCGCTCGAGGTGGCCGAGCGCGGCGGCGCCCTCGGCGAGACGATCGGCGACACGCGCCTGATCGCGTACGCGGCCGGCATCGCGGCGCGCGTGCACACCGTCATGGGGGCGGCGGAGGCGGCCATCGCCACCGCCCAGCGCTGCGCCGCCCTCTCGGCCGATCCGGTGGCGCGGCTCATCGCGGTGGGCTGGCTCGGCGCCGCCTACCAGGAGGGCGGCGACAGCGTGCGCGCGATCACGTTCCTCGAAGACGCGCTCGCCGATCTCCAGGCGCTCATCGGCGGCGGCGGCTACCGGTACCGTCAGATCGACGCCTTCATGCGGGCGTCGCTCAGCGAGGCGTACTTGAGTCAGGGCGAGGTCGCGCGCGCGCACGACATCGCGTCCGGAGCGTTCGCCGCCGCCACCGAAGGCGGCTGGGCCGTTGCCATCGGGTACGCCGCGCGCGCCGACGGACGGGCGCTGCTCGCCGCGGGCAAGGTCGACGAGGCGGAGGCGGCGGTGCGGGAGGCCCTGCGCGCGCTGGCCGACGCCTCGGCGCACGCGCAGGTGGCGCGTACCCGGCTGCAGCTCGCCGAAGTCCTGGCCGCGCGCGGCGAGATCGGCGCGGCGAGCGCGGAGCTGGGCCTGGCACGCGAGGCCTTCGTCCACATGCGCGCGCCGGTCCTGGTCGAGCGGGCCGAGCGGCTGGCCGCGCTCCGCGGCGTGCCGCTGTCCTGACCCGGCGTCAGCCGCGCCGGATCAGCGCCGCTCGGCGCGCCGTCGGTCGCGCATGTACTCGTCGAACATCTCCCACTCGACCTTGTGGCCCTTCTTGGTGCGCCGGGGAAACCAGACGAGCGCGCCCTTGGAGATGCGGAGGGTGCCGAGCCGGCCGCCGTCGTTGCTGACCACGAAATCGACGTCGGTCTTGCCCAGCTCGCGGATGGGCGGTCGGAAGATCACGTCGTGCGCCATGGGACTCCTCTCGTCGTGTGAGTGAAGTCGCCGCTGGCGGGCGGCGGGGCTGCCCCGATGATACGGGGCAGCCCCGCTCCGGCCAAAGAACTACTCGACGGTGACCGACTTCGCGAGGTTGCGCGGCTGATCGACGTCGCAGCCGCGGCGCACCGCGATGTGGTACGCGAGGAACTGCGTCGGGACCACCGTGAGGATCGGGGAGAGGAGCTCGGACGTCGGCGGCACCGTCAGCACGTGGCTCGCCTTGCCCGCGAGCACGGTGTCGTTGGTGTCGGTGATCGCGATCACCATGCCGTCGCGCGCCTGCACCTGCTCCATGTTGCTCATCATCCGCTCGTAGTGCGCGTCACGCGGCGCGAGCACGACCACCGGGAGCTGGTCCGCGATGAGCGCGATGGGGCCGTGCTTCATCTCGCCGCCGGCGTAGCCTTCGGCGTGGATGTACGAGATCTCCTTCAGCTTGAGCGCGCCCTCGAGCGCGATCGGATACTGCAGGCCGCGGCCGAGGTAGAGGAAGTCGCGCGCCACCGCGAGCTCCTTGGCGAGCTGCGCGATCGGGGCGTCGAGCTCGAGCGTCTGCTCGAGCTGCCGCGGCAGCTCCACGAGGTCCGCGATGCGCTTCTTCACGTCCTGCGTGGTGATCGCCTCGCGCTGGCGGCCCAGCCAGAGACCCAGCAGGTAGCCCGCGACCAGCATCGTCGTGAACGCCTTCGTCGACGCCACGCCGATCTCGGGGCCCGCGTTCATGTACAGCACGCCGGTCGTCTCGCGCGCGAGCGCGGATCCGACCACGTTGGTGATGCTCAGCGTCGGACAGCCGCGCTGCTTGGCCATCTTGATGGAGCCGATCGTGTCCGCGGTCTCGCCGGACTGCGAGACGGCGATCACGAGCGTCTCCGGGCCCATGACGGGCTCGCGATAGCGCAGCTCGGAGCCGAGATCGACCTCGGCCGGGAGCCCGGCGAGGCGCTCGATCATCGAGCGCGTGAGCATCGCGGCGTGATACGCGGTGCCGCACGCCACGAGCACCACGCGCTGGATCCCGCGGATGGTCGCCTGGTCGAGCTTCAGGTCGGGGAGCGTGATCTCGCCGGTCTCGAGCGAGACGCGGCCGCGGAACGTGTCCGTGATGGCGCGCGGCTGCTCGTAGATCTCCTTGAGCATGAAGTGGCGGTAGCCGCCCTTCTCCGCCGCGGCGGCGTCCCACGTGATGCGCTGGGGCGGCCGCGCGACCTCGGCGCCGTCGAGCGTCGAGACACTCACCGCCTGCGCGGTGACGACCGCCACGTCGCCGTCCTCGAGGATCACGACGTCGCGGGTGTGCGAGAGGATCGCCGGGATGTCGGAGGCGATGATCATCTCGCCCTGGCCGATGCCGACGACGACGCTGCCCGCGCCGTGCTTGGCCGCGATGAGCCGGTCCGGCGCCGCCGCGCACACGACCCCGACCGCGTACGCGCCGCGCACTTCGCCGAGGCCGCGGCGCACCGCCTGCTCGAGGTCGCCCGTCTGCTTGAGGTACTGCTCGAAGAGGTGCGCGAGCACCTCCGTGTCCGTCTCCGACTTGAAGACGTGGCCCTCGGCCTGGAGGCGCTCCTTGAGCTGGACGTAGTTCTCGAGGATGCCGTTGTGCACGACGACCAGCGCGCCGCCGCAGTCCGTGTGCGGATGCGCGTTCTCCTCGGACGGGCGGCCGTGCGTGGCCCACCGCGTGTGCCCGATGCCGAGCGTGCCGGCGACGGGGCGTTCGCGGAGCTGGGCCTCGAGGTTCGTCATCTTTCCGGGCGCACGGCGGACCTGGAGCGCGCCGTCCTGCAGCACCGCGACGCCCGCGGAGTCATACCCGCGGTACTCGAGGCGCCGGAGACCCTCCACGATGATGCCGACGGCGTTCTTCTCGCCCACGTAGCCGACGATTCCACACATGTCTTACGCTTCCTTGTTCGTCGAGCCGGACTTCGGCTTCGCCGCATGACGGGCGCGCCAGCGCGCGGCCCATCCGTCTTTGGTGACTTGCTGGCTGCGCTCGACGGCGAGCGCGTCCGGCGGAACGTCCTTGGTGATGGTCGAGCCGGCGCCCACGTACGCGCCGTCGCCGATCGTGAGGGGGGCCACGAGGCTGGAGTTCGTGCCGACGAAGGCGCCCTCGCCGATCTTGGTCTCGTGCTTGTTGAAGCCGTCGTAGTTGCAGGTGATCGCGCCCGCGCCGATGTTGGCGTGGTCGCCGACCGTCGCGTCGCCGAGGTACGCCAGGTGGTTCGCCTTCGCGCCCTTGCCCAGCCGCGTCTTCTTCAGCTCCACGAAGTTGCCGACGTGCGCGCCGGCGCCGACGTGCGACTTCGGCCGCAGGTGGCAGAACGGGCCGAGGATCGCCGCGTCGTCCACCGCGCTCTCGGTGACGACGCAGTACGGCTTGAGCCGCACGCCGTCGCCCAGCGTGGCGTCGGCGAGCTGCGAGCCCGCGCCGAGCACGCACTCCGCGCCGACGACGCTCGCGCCCTCGATCACGACGTTGGGATAGACGACCGTGTCCGCGCCGATCGTCACCGTGTCCTCGATGTACGTGCTCGCGGGATCGAGGATCGTGACGCCGCTCTCCATCAAGCGATCGAGGATGCGCGCGCGCTGCACCGTCGCGGCGGTCGCGAGCTGCTTGCGGTCGTTGACCCCGAGCGCCTCACGCGGATCGGCCACGGGCACGCCTTCGACGCGCGCGCCGCGGCGGTTGAGGATGCCGATCACGTCGGTGAGGTAGTACTCGCCCTGGTCGTTGTCGGGCTTCACCTCGGCGAGCGTGGCCCAGAGCCGCGCCGCCTCGAAGCAGTACACCGAGGTGTTGATCTCGGTGACGCGCTTCTCGTCGTCGGTCGCGTCGCGCTCTTCGACCACGCGCTTGACCTTGCCGCCCTGCCGCAGCACGCGCCCGTAGCCGTGCGGGCGCTCGACCACCGCGGTCAGGATCGTCGCCGCGGCGGCGGTCGCGCGATGGTGCCCGACCAGCCGCTCGAGGGTCTCCGCCGAGATGAGGGGCATGTCGCCGGGCAGGACGAGGATGGTGCCCTCACCGCACTCGGCCTTCGCCTGGAGCACCGCGTGGCCGGTGCCGAGACGCTCGCGCTGCTCCACGACGCGCACGTCCGCCGGGAGCGCCTTCGCCAGCTGCGGCGTCTCCGGCGGCGCGACGACGACGAAGCGATCGGCGAGGGCGTGCGAGGCGCGCAGCGGGTACGCGATGAGCGGGCGGCCGCAGAGGGGATGCAGCACTTTCGGCTGGCGGGACCGCATCCGCTTGCCTTCGCCCGCGGCGAGGATGACGACGGTCAGCCCGTGCACGACGTCGCTCATTCTAGCGTACGGTACCGCAAGGGGCGTGCCAGATTTACCATTTTCGTGGCCATGGCCTTTACCACGCACTCCGTCGCATCGTTGTGGCCGATTCACCGCGGTCCCGTCTCACCGGTGTTGCGGAGGTGACACAGGAGCTCCTGGACGCGCGCCGGGAGAGAAGAGGTGAACTCCTGCACGGCGTGGGTAGCCGGATGCAGGAAGCTGAGCGCCACGGCGTGCAGCGCGAGGCCGTCGAAGGGGATCGGCGGGCGCAGCTTGCCGCCATACACGCGATCGCCGACCACGGGATGGCCGAGCGAGGCGACGTGCACGCGGATCTGGTGCGTCCGGCCGGTTTCGAGGCTCACCTCGAGCCGGGTGTATTGCGGGAATCGTTCCACGACCCGCCAGCGGCTGACCGCGCGCTTGCCCTTGTCGGGCGGGCGAATCGCCATGCGTTGCCGGTGGACCGGGTCGCGCCCGATCGGCGCGTCGACGGTCCCCGAGTCGCCGCGCAGACGGCCGTGCACCACCGCGGTGTAGCGCCGGCTCACCGTGCGCGCGACGAGCTGGCGCGTGAGGGAGTCGTAGGCGCGCTGCGTCTTCGCGATCACGAGCAACCCCGAGGTGTCCTTGTCGAGCCGGTGCACGATGCCGGGCCGCTGGCGGCCGCCCACCGTCGCGATCGCCGGCGCGTGCGCGAGCGCCGCGGCCGCGAGCGTCGCGGTCGCGTGGCCGGCGCCTGGATGCACGACCATCCCGGCCGGCTTGTCCACGACGAGGACGTCCTCGTCCTCGTGGACGATCGTCAGCGCGATCGGCTCCGGGCGCAGGGCGTCGGGCTCACGCGGTGGGATCTCGACGTCGACCGTCTCGCCGCCCTGCAGGCGGTACGCGCGCTTGCGCGCGACGCCGTCGACGCGCACGTGGCCGTCCTCGATGAGCGTCTGCAGACGGGCGCGGGAGACTTCGGAGACGCGGGCCGCGAGCCACCGGTCGAGCCGCTCGCCGGCATCCGCGGGCGCGACCGCGAGGCGGCTCACCGTGGCGGCGCGCTCGGGTCGGCGGTGGGCGTAGGGCGCAGCAGACGGAACGCGAGCAGGACGACGCCGACGCTGATCGCGGAGTCGGCCACGTTGAACGCGGGCCAGTGATAGCCGCGGAAGTGCAGGTCGACGAAGTCGACGACGGCGCCGAAGCGCGCGCGGTCGATGAGGTTGCCGATCGCGCCGCCGAAGATCAGGCCGATGGCCGCGTGATCCACCGCGTTCCCCGCCGGGAGCACGCGCAGCGCGACGCGCGCGAGCACCGCGAGCGCCGCGAGCGAGAGCGCCGCCACCAGCCACCGCCACGCCGGCGGCATGCCACCGAGGAGGCCGAAGGCGAGCCCCGGGTTCATGACGAGCGTGAGGTTGGCGAAGCCGTGGACGACGTGGACGTGGACGCCCGGCGCGAGATACGCCAGCGCGACGGCTTTCGTGATCTGGTCGACGACGATCACGAGGGCACCGAGCCCGAGGACGCGGAACAGGCGGCGCTCGGCGCGCGTGGGCGCCTCGCCCGGCGCGCTCAGGCGCCGGCGACCACCGGCACGCAGCGCTCGCACAGCGTCGGGTGCCGCGGGTCCTCGCCGACCCGCTCGCTCCACACCCAGCAGCGCTCGCACTTCTTGCCGGCGGCGCGGTCGACCGCGATGACGAGCCCGGGGATCTCCTGGCTCTCGTAGACGATGGCGCCGGTCGCGGCGCCCTCCGTCTCCACGCGGGACACGATGAACAACGTCTGCAGGAGCTCGCGCTTGGCGCCGAGGAGGGCGGGCAGATCTTCCGGCGCGCTCGCGATCCGCACCGCGGCCTCGAGCCCGCTCCCGATCAGCTTGCGCGCGCGCGCGAGCTCGAGCGCCTTCGAGACCTCGCGCCGCACCTCGAGGAGCCGGTCCCACTCCGCCTTGAGCCGGTCGTCGACCCACTCGAGCGGGACCTGCGGGAACCGCTCGAGGTGCACCGACTCGCTCCGCGTGCCGGGCACGTGGCGCCAGGCCTCCTCCGTGGTGAACGTGAGGATCGGCGCCATGAGCCGGAGCAGCGCGCCGAGCACGTCGGCGCACGCGGTCTGCGCGGCGCGACGGCGCGGGTCGTTCGGCGCGGAGGTGTAGAGGCGGTCCTTGATGATGTCGAGGTACTGCGCCGAGAGGTCCACCGCGCAGAAGTTGTGCACGGCGTGGAAGACCGTGTGGAACTGGTAGTCCTCGTAGGCGCGGCTCACGCGGTCGATGAGGCGCGCCAGGCGGTCGAGGATCCAGCGGTCGACCTCCTCGAGGCGTGCGTAGGACTGCCGGTCGCGGGCCGGATCGAAATCCGCGAGGTTGCCGAGGAGGAACCGGTACGTGTTGCGGATGCGGCGATACGCGTCCGCGACGCGCTCCAGGATCTCGGGCGAGAGCCGGATGTCCTCGGTGTAGTCCTCGGCCGAGACCCACAGCCGGAGCACCTCGGCGCCGTACCTGTCGATCGACTCCTGCGGCTTCACCGCGTTGCCGCCGGACTTCGACATCTTGCGCCCCTCGCCGTCGACGAGGAAGCCATGCGTCAGGACGTTGCGGTACGGCGGGGCGCCCCGGGTCCCGACCGCCTCCAGCAGCGAGGAGTGGAACCAGCCGCGGTGCTGATCGGAGCCCTCGAGGTACATGTCGGCGGGCGCACGCAGCTCCGGCCGTGTCTCGAGCACGGCCGCGTGCGAGCAGCCGGAGTCGAACCACACGTCGAGGATGTCGGTCTCCTTGCGGAACTCGCCCGCGCCGCACCTCGCGCAGCGCGTACCGGCGGGCAGCAGCCCGGCCGCCGGTCGCGCGTACCACTCGTCGGCGCCCTGGCCGTTGCGGAAGAGCGCGGCCACGTGGTCGACGACGCCTTCGTCGACGAGGACCGCCTCGCACGCCTCACAGTAGAACGCGACGATCGGCACGCCCCACACGCGCTGGCGGGAGATCGTCCAGTCCGGGCGGTGCGCGACCATGTTGTAGATGCGGTCGCGGCCCCACGCGGGGATCCAGCGCACCTCGCGCTCGATCCCGTCGAGCGCGCGGCGCCGCAGCCCGTCCTTGTCGAGCGCGATGAACCACTGCTCGGTCGCGAGGAAGAGCGTCGGGTTCTTGCAGCGCCAGCAGTGCGGATACGTGTGGTCGAACGCGAGCTCCGCCACCAGCGCACCGCGCTCGCGGAGGAACGCGACGATCTTCGGGTTCGCCTCCCAGACCGTCAGGCCCGCGAAGTGGTCCACCTCGGCGATGAACCGGCCGTTGTCGTCGACCGGGTTGTAGATCCGCAGGCCGAGGCTCTTGCCGAGGTCGTAGTCCTCTTCGCCGTGGCCCGGCGCGATGTGGACGAGGCCGGTGCCGGCGTCCATGGCGACGAAGTCGGCGGTCGCCACCTTCCCCGTGCGATCGATCCACGGGTGCCGGTACTCGAGGCCGAGGAGGGCGCGGCCGGGCATGCGCGCCACTTCACGCGCGCCCGCGAGCTTCGCCACCCGCATGACCGCGTCGGCCAGCTTGGCCGCGACGACGAGCGTGTCGCGGCCGACCTCGAGCGCCACGTAGTCTTCGTCCGCGTTCACCGCCACCGCGAGGTTCGCGGGCAGCGTCCACGGCGTGGTGGTCCAGATCACCAGCGAGGCCGGCGCGCCGCTCCCGGGCAGGCCGGCCACGAGGGGGAACTTCACGTACGCGGACGGCGCGCGGTCGTCTTCGTACTCGACCTCCGCCTGCGCGAGCGCGGTCTTGCAGTGCATGCACCAGTGCACCGGCTTCAGGCCCTTGTAGACGAGCCCGCGTCCCACGAAGCGCCCGAACTCCCGCGCGATCACCGCCTGGTAGGCCGGCGCCATCGTGAGATACGGGTTCTCCCAGTCGCCGAACACGCCGAGCCGCTTGAACTCCTCGCGCTGGACGTCGATGAAGCGCGTCGCGTACTCGCGGCAGCGCCGGCGCTTGTCGACCGGATCCATCGCGCGCCGCACGTCCACGCTGGCAGTGTCGAGGCCGAGCTCCTTGTCCACCTGGTGCTCGATCGGCAGCCCGTGACAGTCCCAGCCCGGCACGTAGACCGCGTTGAAGCCGAGCATCGAGCGCGACTTCACGATGACGTCCTTCAGCACCTTGTTGAGGACGTGGCCCATGTGGATGTTGCCGTTCGCGTAGGGCGGACCGTCGTGGAGGATCCACGTCGGCCGCTCGGCGGCGGCCTCGCGCAGGCGCTTGTAGATGCCCATCTGCTCCCACCACGCGAGCATCTGCGGCTCGGTCTGGGGCAGGTTGGCCTTCATCGGAAAGGCCGTTTTCGGCAGATTCAGCGTGGCTTTGTAGTCCATGACCGGAATCGCCATCGTATCACACGGACTTTCCGGAGGACCCGAACGGCGGCCCGGGCGGGCACTACCTTCGCGTGAGCTTCACCACGCCGGCGGAGGGGTCGATGTTGACGTTGAACTGGCCGAGGAAGTCCTGGCCGAGCAGCCCTTCGACGTCCTGCATGTCCATGTCGTAGGAGGCCACGAGCATCCGGCCGACGCGCGCGCTCCCGACCTCGAGCGAGTCGATCGCCACCTGCGTGACCTCGACCTCGGCATCTTTCGCGATCCCGCGCGTCTTCCCCACCCGCGTCCCGCGCGTGAGCGACACGCCCGCCGCGGCGAGCGCACGCGGGCTGATGAGCGTGCCGGACGCGCCGGTGTCGAGGATCAGCTTCGTGCTCGCGCTGCCGTTGATACGCGCGTCCACGATGATGTGGCGGCCGGGGACGAACCGGATGATCGTCTCTTGCCCCGCCGCCTCGGGGGCCGCGGGCGCCGCGGACGGCGGCGCGTTGCGCAGGCCGAGCGGCTGCGCCGACGAGCGATACCGCTGGGGGACGTTGTCGATGCCTTCGGCGTAGTGCGCGTTGCCGCGCTCGTCGAGCCACCGGTAGATCTGCGCGAACGCGGGTGCGGGCCAGGCGGCCGCGAGGACGACGAGGGCCACGAGCAGCGCCCGAAACATCGCGGCGATCATACCGCACACCGCTTCACGCGATATACGACCATTTCGTCCGCGCCGGCGACTTCGTTGCGCTCGAGGCGCACCCGGTACCAGGGCTCGAGGAGGTCGTGGCGCGCGGACAGCGCCGGGAACCACGCGGGGAAGATCACCACGTGGTCGGGACACGTCTCGGCCAGGTAGCGGACCACCCCCGCTTCGCCGTCGCGGCGGTACGGGATGATCGCCGGCGTCACGAGGCCCATGAGGTCGATGATCTCGCGGCGGGAGAAATAGGCGATCGCGCCGATGTCGTTGACCGCCACGCGTGACTTCGGCGGCAGCTCCCGATCGAGCCACCGCCCGAGATGGACCTGCATCGCGTTCATGTTCTGCACGCCCCACGCGTAGCGCGTGGCCGCGGGCACGAGCGCGGGCACCGCGAGCACGAGGTAGACCGCGACGACGGCCGCGCCGACCCGAGCCCGCGCGGCCGGGACCGCGGCGGCGAGCACCACCATCGCGAGCGGCAGCAGATGCATCGAGTAGCGGCCCTCCTGGAACGCCGGGCCGCGATACGGCGCGAGCAGCGCCATCGCGAGCGGATGCGCGAGGAGCGTCAGCGCGGGCAGCGCGAGCGCGCGCCCGTGGCGCCGGGCCGCGACGGCCAGCGCAGGCACCAGCGCGATCGGCATGAGCCAATGCGTGACCGCGAGCCAGCGCGCCCATTCCGCGAGGAAGGCCGCGGGCCGCTCGACGAACGTCACCCGCGCCGGCTCGGAGACGCCGGCCAGCCAGCCGACCAGCCCGCCTTCGATCTTCGCGGCCGCCGTCGCGGGCAGCGGCGTGCCGACGGTGGCGTAGCAGAACGCCACGAACGGCGCGAGGAGCACGACGGGCACCGCCACGTAGATGGCGAGCCGCCGCAGACCGAGGGGCCCCCCGAGCGCGAGCGCCGGCACGAGCAGGATCGCTTCCGGCCGCGCGAGCGCCGCCAACGAGGCGAGCGCCGCCGCCGCCCACGCCCGCTCGCGCGCGTGGGCGAGCAACGCGCCGGCCACGAGCGCGGCGGCGAGCGAGACTTCCATGCCCGAGAGCGCGCCCCACGTCAGCGCGCCGGTGGCGACGAGCGCGACGCCCGCGCCCGCGCCCACGAGCGGGCTCGCGCCCCACGCGCACGCCGCGCGCCCCGTGAGCATGCCCGCCGCGATCGTGGCGAGCACGCCGAGGACTTTCACCAGCGCGAGCGAGGGCCCCGCGACGACGGCGCCCGCGGCGAGCAGCAACGTCCAGACCGGCGCGGTCGAGCCCGCGACCGGCACCCCGGGGTTGTACGAGAACCCCGCGCCGCTCGCCAGGTTGCGCGCGAAGTGGAGGTGGATCCACGAGTCGTCGAGCGGGAAGCCCGCGGCGCCCGCGATCTGCCGCTCGCGGACGAGGAACAGCGTCAGCGCGAGCGCGGCGGCGAGGAGGACGGCGAGGTCAGCGGGCGCGCGGCGCGGGCGCACGGGCACGGCGGGGCGGCTCCTCCTTGACGAAGGTGTAACCCGCGTACTCCACCGGCCGCCGACCGACGGGCAGCACGTAGAGGAACCGTCCGTGCGGGAGCTCGATCTCGATCAGCCCCGGCGGCCGCTCGGACGTCGGGCACCAGTGATCGACGAACCACACGAGCCGCCTGACGGTCGAGGGCACCACGATGTCGCTGCCCGGCACGCGCATCATCGACGCCGAGTGCCGCGGGGCGTAATAGCCGGGCGGCAGCGTGCCGACCTGGACTTCGTAGATCGGATACTCGCGCAGGTAGTAGACCGCGTGCCGCATCCACGGATACGAGCGCGGGTTGCCGAGCTCCGTGATCACCACGGTCTCCTCCGGCTCGTACGATTTGCGGATCGCGTCCACGAACGTCCGCACGACGGCCTCGTGCTCGCGCAGCGCCGCCGCCGTCCGGCTGAAGATCCAGTCGAAGGCTTCGTCCTGCGCGCGCTGCACCCACGCGGGCTTGTTCGCGTCGAAGTCCCTCGGCGCCGGCCGCGCGTTGACGAAGAACGCGCCGTTCACGAGCACCACGCCCACCACGACCGCGGCGGTGACGGCGACGCGCAGGCGCGGACGCGGCGCGAGCGCGGCCGCGGAGCTGAGCGCCGTCACCAGCACGTGCGAGAGGAAGATCACCAGCGCGGGCAGGAACGTCAGCACGTAGCCCGCCTGCCCGAAGTGCACGAGCATGTACACGAGCAGCGCCGGCAGCACCCAGAGTGCGAGGAACCACTCGCGCGCGCCGAGCCCGTGGCGGCGCGCGTACCAGGGCACGAGCACGGCGGCGAGCACGAGCGGCCCGAGACCGACCACGACCGACTCCAGCACGTAGCGCGACATGCGCAGCGTGACGTCGAAGGCGCCGCCGCCGAGGATGGACGTGGGCTTCACCACCGTGTCGGCGAGGTCGCGCGAAGCCGCGAGGTAGCGTTCGAGGCCGCCCGTCATCCAGATCATCGGCAGGAACCACGCGAGGACGGTCCCGGCCATCAGGGCGACCCCGATCAGCACGGGCCGCACGCGGCGCAGGCCGACCACCGCGGCGACGAGCCAGAGCGGGAACAGCAGGAAGAGCGCGGACTGGCGCAGGCCGCCGGCGACGCCCAGGTACGCCGCGGCGAGCCACGCGTCGGTCGCGCTGCCGCGGAGCGCGCGATAGGAGAAATACGCCACGACCGAGGCGATCAACGCTTCGCCCGCGTAGGTCAGCCCGACGGAGCCGTAGAACCAGAAGAGCGGGCTGACCGCGAGCAGCGTCGCGGATGCCAGCGCGGTCCCGCGCCCGTAGATGGCGCGCGCGAGCGCGTACACGACGAACGTCGTGAGACCGCTGAAGGCCACGGCGAGGGCCACGTAGGCGGCGGCGGGCTCCTGGAGCCAGGCGTTCACGAGGCGGCCGAGGCCGACGTACAGGATGTAGCCCGGCGGGTGCGGCTGGTGCTTCACCACGTCGTACTCGCTCAGCGCGAGCGCGAACTGGACCGCGTCCCAGTTGTAGAGCATCCGGGCCCGGTACGGGAGCCGGGAGACCACGGTGAGCACGGCCAGCACGCCGGCGCACGCGTAGTCGTAGCGGTCCATCCGGGACGTCATCGCAATCGGAGAGTATACGCGTGCGTCAGCGCGGCGCCGCGCGCGCGTCGTTCTCGACGATCACCGGCACGCCGAGCATGCGGCGCAGCTCCGCGGCCGGCGGCACGTCGCGCCAGCCGTGGCCGGCGCACGCCACGCCGAGCGCGGACGGCGGGGGGCTGCGGTGAGGTCGGTGGTGGCGCGGCGGAGGGACGGGGCCGGGGCCGACGTCGGCGAGTGTATCCGTGCGGGCGATGATGTGGCCGTCATCCCCGACCGACCCCGCGAACGCAGGTGCCGCCGAGGTCGACGCCGAGGAGAGGGGCTACGCCTTCCTCTCCTCTTCTTCCTTCTTCGCGGCAGCGGTCGTCGTGTCGTCCTGCTTCGCTTCGTCCACGCCCTTCTTGAACTCCTTCACGCTCGAGCCGAGCGAGCGCGCGAGCTGCGGCAGCCGGTTCGCACCGAACAGCACCAGCACGATCACGAGGATGATGAGGAGTTCCTGGTAGCCCAACCCAAACATGCGGTGCTCCTTTCGCGCCTGAGCGTCCACCTTAGCGCGCCGCTCAGCCCCCGCGCAAGACCCGGCGCTCGCCGACGCGCTGGGTCACGCGGCGCCCGTCGAAGAATTCCAGGAGCGGAATCGCGTACTTACGCGAGATCCCGAGCAGGTCCTTGATGTCGCCGGGCCCGACCTCCTTCTTCTCGCGCAGGAACGCGACCAGCTTCTCCTGGATCGCGTCCAGCGCTTCGGCGTGAAAGAACAGCGAGTCCTTCACGCGCACGAGCTTCTTGCCCTGCACGAGGTGCTGGAAGAGCACGTGCTCTTCGTCGCCGCCGACGCCGGCACGCGACAGCGCCTCCTCGGGGCTCGGTGGGGCCGCGGCGGCGGCGCGGAACTCGCGCTCCACCTGCTCGACCACCCGGCGCTGATCGTCGGAGAGGCGCACCTCGTGCGCGCCGAGGCGGACGGTGGCGCCGTCGACACGCACCGCGCCCTCGGCCTCCAGCGCACCGAGCACGTGGCTGAAGAGCTTGTCCTCCGCGTTGGCGGCGCGTCCGCGGAGCTCCTCGCGCGACATGCCGGGGCGCAGCGGGTGGGCGGCGTGAAACGCTTCCAGCGCGGCGAGCGTGAGCTCCCGCACGCGCGCGTAGCTCTCCGCGTGCACGAACCAGTCACGGTCGATCGCGATGACCCGCTCGCCGCCCTGCAGCGTCGCGAGCAGCGCGCGGAGCGCCTCGGGACCGAAGGGCACGCGCGCGGAGAGCGCGGCGAGACGCACGCCGGCGAGCCCGCGCTGCCGGACGTGCTCGGCGACGACCTCGTCGGGCGCGCCGGTCTCGAGCAGCGACAGGTGCGTGAGCAGCGCCGCGCCCTTCCGGCGGACACGCGGCGGGTCGACGTCGAGGACGGTGCCGCCGCCGATGGTGACGATGGGCGAATACGAGCGCACCACGAAGCGGTCGCGCGGCAGCGCCACGACCGGCGCTTCGAGCCGGATCCGCGCCAGCGCGCGGCTGCCGGGCTCGAGCTCGGCGCGGTCGAGGAAGAGCACGCGCGCCATGATCTCGCTGGTGCCGATGTGGAACCGGATACGGTCGCGCGTCTTGAGCGGCCGCGGCGCGTCCGCGAGGAGCTCCAGCGTGCCGTCCACCGTCGACGTCGTGACGAGCGAGCCGGCGAGCCCGACCACGTCGCCGCGCTCGATGGCCGCGCGCTCGAGGCCCTGGAGGTTCACCGCGGTGCGCTGTCCGGCCTGCGCGGCCGTCACCGTCGTGCCGTGCGTCTGCAGGCCGCGCACCTTCGCCTGGAGCGCGCGCGGAAACACCTCGACGCGGTCGTCCACCGCGAACCGCCCTGCCGCCAGCGTGCCGGTCACCACCGTGCCGAATCCCTTGATCGTGAACACGCGGTCGATCGGCAGCCGCGGCAGCTGGTCCGCGGCGCGTTCCGGGATGGTGGCCGCGAGAGCGCGGAGCGCCGCCCGCACGTCGTCGAGGCCCGCGCCGCTCTTCGCGGACGCGGCGACGATCGGCGCGCCCTCGAGGAATCCGCCGCGCACGAGCCCGGCCACGTCGTCCTTGACGAGCTCGAGCCAGTCGGGCTCCACGAGGTCGGCCTTCGTCAGCACGACCAGCCCGGCCCGGATGTGCAGGAGGGAGCAGATCGCGAGGTGCTCGCGCGTCTGCGGCATCACGCCTTCGTCGGCGGCGATCACGAGCATCGCGAGGTCGATGCCGCCGACGCCGGCCAGCATGTTCTTCACGAAGCGCTCGTGGCCGGGGACGTCGACGATCTCTATCGTGAGCCCGGGCTCTTCGAGAAAGGCGAACCCGAGGTCGATCGTGATGCCGCGCGCTTTCTCTTCCGGCAGCCGGTCGGTGTCGATGCCGGTGAGCGCTTTCACGAGCGAGGTCTTCCCGTGATCGATGTGGCCGGCGGTGCCGACGACGACGTGCCGCGCGGCGCTAGCGCTCGGGGATGACACCGGCGAGCGCCCTCGCGAGCGCGGGGACCTGGGCGGCGAGGATGGTGCGGCAGTCCAGCAGCAGGCGGTCGTCCGCGATGCGCCCGATGACGGCGGGGTCGCCGGCGCGGAGCGCGTCGTCGAGCGCCTGCGCCGGAAGCTCGGCGGTGCCGACCGCGACGGCGGCGGTCGGGAGCACCACCGTGGGCAGCGCGCCGCCGCCGACCTGCGCCTCGTCCTGCACGATCCGCGCGCCGAGCCGCGCGCGGACGGTGGCGGGCAGCAGACGCACGAGGCGGCGGGCGCGCGCGCGCACGTCCGCGAGCGGCTCGGTGAGCATGCGGAGCGTCGGGACCGTCTCGCGCGGGTCACCGGCCTCGAAGGCGTACAGCGTCGCTTCGAGCGCGGCGAGCGTGAGCTTGTCGATGCGCAGCGCGCGGTTGAGCGGGTTCTTCTTCAGCCGGCTCATGAACGCGCGCCCGCCCACGATGATGCCGGCCTGCGGGCCGCCGAGGAGCTTGTCCCCCGAGAACGTCACCACGTCGACCCCGGCCGCCACGACCTCGGGCACCGTCGGCTCGTACGGAAACCCATGCGGCCGCAGGTCGACGAAGGAGCCGGAGCCGAGATCCTCCATCACCGGCACGCCGCGCGCGCGGCCGAGCTCGGCGAGCTCGCGTGACGAGACGGCGGCGGTGAAGCCGACCACGCGGTAGTTCGAGGAATGAACCTTCAGGAGCAGCGCGGTGTCCGGGCCGATCGCGTCGGCGTAGTCGCGCAGGTGCGTGCGGTTGGTCGCCCCCACCTCCACCAGCCGCGCGCCGCTGCGCCGCATGATGTCGGGGATGCGGAACTCGCCGCCGATCTCGATGAGCTCGCCGCGGGAGACGATGACGTCCTTGCCGCTCGCGAGCGTCTCCAGCGCGAGCAGCACGGCGGCGGCGTTGTTGTTGACGACCAGCGCGTCCTCGGCGCCGCTGAGCCGGCGCAGCAGCGGCTCCACGTGGCTGTACCGCGAGCCGCGCTCCTTCGTGGCGACGTCGAGCTCGAGGTTCGAGTAGCCGGCCGCGGCGGCGACCAGGCGCTCGACCGCGAGCGGCGACAGCAGCGCGCGGCCGAGGTTCGTATGAAGGACGACCCCGGTCGCGTTCACGACCGGGCGTAGCGAGAACACGCCGGCGCGGCGCGTCACCTCGACCACGCGCGTCGCGAGGACCCCCGCGTCCGCCGCCGTCGCACCGCCGCGCACACGCTCGCGCTCGCGCTCGATCACGTCGCGCACGGTAGCCGTGAGCCGCGCCCGCGGCACCGCGGCCAGCTCGGCGCGGTCGCCGAGCACGCGCAGGAGCTGATCGACCGACGGCAAGCGACGGAGCCCGGCTCCCGCGTCAGCGCTCACGGAGCGAGGCCTCGACCTTCTCGCGCACGCGCGCGATGACCTCGCGGGTCTCCTGGCGCCACGCCTGCGCGCTCCACTTGCCGTCGCCCGGCATCGCCTGGCGCAGCGTGTCCTCGGTGAGCGCGGCCCACAGCTCGTCGAGGTCCCCGTCCGTCAGGCGCTGGCCGCGCAGGGCGCGCGTCCATTCGGTCGCCACGCTGTCGATGAGACGGTCGCGCTCGGTGGAGAGACGGCGCGCGCGGCGAACGAGGTCGGCGAGTCGGGAGGCCATCGCCTTACCGCTTGTGGTGGTCGATCCCGCGATACGCGTCGATGAAGCGGCGCACGCGCCCCTCGTCGAGCTGGTCCATCGTGTCGATGCGCGTCCACGCGGTGAGCGCGAACCTGCTCTTCATGCCCGGATAGGGCGCGAGCACGACGAAGCGGTCGTACTTCGACACGATCTCCCGGAGCTTCGCGACGTCCTCCGGACACTCGCAGTTGTACTGCACCATCACGCCGCCGTCTTCGAGGTTGTGCACCTGCAGCTCTTTCGAGATCGGCCGCGTGTGGATGCCCCACGGCGCGATATACGGCAGGTGCGGCCCGGAGGTCGGCGGATCCGAGTTGTACGGCTCGTGCGGGGTCGTCTCGGTCGCGATGTGCAGGTTCCCCTGGTCGGGCATCTTCACGCCCGGCAGGTCGGCGGCGGCGCGATACGCGAAGTACCCGACGACGACGGCGACGACGACGGCGCCCACGACCATGAGGGTGGCACGATGCCGGCGCGCGACGCGGGCGAGCGGGCTCCGCTGCGGAGCGCGCGGTGCGCGGCGCGACGGCTTGCGATCACGAGCGGCCATGCTGTCCCGTGTTCCTCCGGTGTCGTGGCGGAAGCGTGTGGGAGTCGAACCCACCTCCGGCTTGTCTAGAGCCGGACACCGGATTTGAAGTCCGGGAGGCCCACCGGGTTCCTAGACGCTTCCAGAGCCTCTGGAGTGTACCATCCGGCCGCGGAGCCGCCGGCGAGCGGCGGGAAGATGTCCACCGCGTCGCCCGCGCGGAGCGCGGCATCGTCCTCGACATCGTGCCCATTCACGAGGACGATGCGTGAGAGCTCGGGCGGCAGGCCGACATGACGCACCAGATCGGCGACCGTCGCGCCGTCGCTCAACTCGACCGCGTCGACGCCGTCGCGGGCGGTGGTCGCCACAAAGGTCGCGAAGGTCGCGTGCAGGTGGAGTTGGATCTGCACGGCCCGCCTGGTCTAGCGGGGGGAACGCGAATCGACGATGCGGAGGCGATCGCCCGGCCGGATCGAGTGGTGCTTCTCGAGGCTGTTCAGGCGGAGTACGTCGCCAGCGTTCATGCCGTAGCGCTTCGCGATCGAGGAGATCGTCTCGCGCGGTCGGACGACGTGCACGTCGCCGGAGCCCGCGGCGCGCGTCGCCGTGCCGCCCGCGCGCGCCAGCATCGTGCGCGGCTTCGGCGCGAGCGCCGTCAGGACGGCGTCGCGGTGTTTGGCCGGCACCTTCACCTCGTACGGCGCGCCGGGCGGAGTGACACCCTTGAGCAGGACCGGATTCAACGTGCGGAGCGCGTCGGCCGAGAGACCGGCCGCCGTCGCGAGGTGGCGCAGGTCCGTCGCGGGCGGAACCGGCACGGGCGTGACCGCGGCGAGATCGGACTCCCTCACCTCGAAGCCGTAACGCCCGGGATCGCGACCGATGAGAACGGCGGCCTGGATCTGCGGCACGAAGTCCTTCGTCTCGCGCCGGAGGTGAGTGCCGCGCGTCAGGGGCCAGAAGTCCTTCGCGCCGGTGGCGCGCAGCGCCTTGATGACTTTCACCTCGCCCGCGTTGTACGCGGCCTGCGCGAGCGTCCACGATCCGAAGATCGCGTGGAGATCACGGAAGTACGCGGCCGCGGCGCCGGTCGCCTTTTCGGGATCGAGGCGCTCGTCGACCCACTGGTCCACACGCAGGCCGTAGCGCCGCGCGGTCGCGGCCATGAACTGCCAGAGGCCTTTGGCGCCGGCGCGCGACACGGCGAGGGGATTGAAGCCGCTCTCGATCATCGCGGTGAACGCGAGGTCCTCGGGCAGGCCGTTGCGGCGAAGCACGTCGCGGATCATGCCGAGATACCGCCCGGCGCGACCCAGCCAGAGGTCGATGGCGTCACGCCGCTCGCCCGTGAAGCGGTCGAAGAAGTAACGGACCTGGTCGTTCATGACGAGCGGATACGGGGTCAGGTGCGCGCGGGGCGCGGGGACGGTCAGCCGAATCTCGGCGACGGCGTCCGCCCACGGATCCGACTCGGCCCAGCCTTCCGGCTCCGGCCGCGCGGCCGCGGCGGTGGAACCGCCTTCCGCGACGCCGGGTTCACGTGAGGACACGTCGACTGAAGACACGTCGACGCGGACGGCGTCGCGGGGATCGGGAACTGCGGAATACTCGAGGCCACCGGGATCACGGGGACCGGTGTCCGCGGTGACCAGGCGAGGAACAGCCGCCAGGATCACCGAGAGGGTTACGATCACGACGAGGAAGTACCTTCGAATCGCCATAAAGAAGAACGGTGGACAAGTCATTTTTACCACGGGGGGAAGCGTCGGTCAACGCGCGTTGACAGATTCCTCGTGTTGTCAATCACTTAGATCTCGACCCCGCGCAGGAAAAGGAGCCCTTCCGTGAGAACGCTCACCCCGCTCGTCCTCGCCCTCGCCGTCGTGTCCTTCACCGCCGCGCCCGGGCTCGCGCAATCGTCCGGGGCGCCGGCGCAGGACAAGGCCGCCGTGAAGACGGCTTCCCAAAACGTGAGCGGGACCGTGCGATCCGCGACGAACGACACCGTGGTCGTCGCCGGCCGGGACAAGGGCAGGGAGATGGAGTGGACGTTCGCCATCGAGCCGACCACGAGCATCCGCAAGGGCACGAAGTCGATCATCGGCGCGGATCTCAAGGCGGGCGATGCCGTGCAGGTGCGGTTCTTCGAGCGTGACGGGCGCGCGCAGGCGGATTCGATCCTCGTGAGGTCGTCGAAGAAGGACGCGAACAAGTAGGGCGCTAGCCCGGATGCCGCTCCTCCGGCGGGCGCGTCCGCCAGCGGTCGTGCGACCAGAGCCACTGCTCCGGCGTCGCACGGACCGCGTCTTCGATCGCGCGCGTGCACGCCGCGGTGAGCGCGACCACCGCTTCCGCGTCCACGCTGTCCGGCAGCGGCAGCGCCGGGTGCACGCGGATCTCGTGACGCCCGGGACCGAGCCGCCGGGTGAACGCCGGGAGCACCGGCGTGCGGGTCCGGAGCGCGAGGACCGCGACCGCGCGTGAGGTGCTCGCCGCGCGGCCGAAGAACGGCACGAACACGCCTTCGCGCCGTGCGGCGTTCTGATCGAGCAGCACGCCCACGAGCCGCCCGCGGCGCAGCGCCTCGAGGAGCGGCCGGAGCGCGGCACGCTTGTCGATCACCTCGACCCCGGCGGTCCCCCGCAGGCGCTCTGCCCACGCGCCCAACGCCGCGGAGTCGAGCGCACGCGCGACGACGGTCAGCGGGTAGCCGGTGAGCGCCGGCGCCAGCGTCAGGAGCTCCCAGTTGCCCAGGTGCGCGGTCAGCACCAGCGCGCGGCCGTGCGCCTCCATCACCGCGCGGACGTGCTCGAGGCCCTCGAGGCGGATGCCCGCGCTGATCTCGGGGAGCGGACGGCGCAGGACCGCGCATCCTTCGGTGAACAGCACGCCCAGATGTTGAAAGGAATGACGCGCGATGCGCCGGTGCGCGTGCCCCGGCAGCTCCGGGAAGGCGAGCTCGAGGTTCCGGACGGCGAGCCGCCGCCGTCGCGCGAGCACGGCGTACGCGAGATCCCCGGCGCGCCGTCCGAGCCAGGCCGCAACGGGCGGCGGCAGCGAGGCGACCGCGGCGGCGAGGCCCCGGACGGCTACGCGCTCCTCCGCCTCCGCTCGCGCCAGAGCTCGACGCCGATCGGGATTACCGACAGATCAACGGCATCGCAGCAGCTCCACCGCGCTACTTGCCGCCTGCCACCACGCCCGTAGGCGACGCCGCGCCGAGGACGCTCCCTGCCCCGATCCGCATCCCGTAGAACGACCGCCACACGAAGAACGCGGAGATGGCGAAGAACACCACGAACAGCGCGCGGCTCAGTCCGCGGCCGTGCGTGGCCGACAGCACGACAGCGAGCTCGACGGCAAGGAGACCGAACAGCGTCGTGAACTTGATGACGGGATTCATCGCCACCGAGGAGGTGTCCTTGAAGGGATCGCCGACGGTGTCTCCGACGACCGTGGCGGCATGCAGGGCGGTCCCCTTCTCCTTCAGCTCGGTCTCGACGATCTTCTTCGCGTTGTCCCAGGCGCCGCCCGCGTTCGCCATGAACACCGCCTGGTAGAGGCCGAAGAGCGCGATCGAGATCAGGTAGCCGATGAAGAAGTACGGCTCGAGGAACGCGAACGCCAGCGTGGAGAAGAACACGGTCAGGAAGATGTTGAACATGCCCTTCTGCGCGTACTGCGTGCAGATCTCGACGACCTTCTTGCTGTCCTCGACCGACGCCCGTTCGACGCCCTCGAGGCGGATGTTCGCTTTGATGAACTCGACCGCGCGGTAGGCGCCCGTGCTGACTGCCTGCGTGGCGGCGCCCGTGAACCAGTAGATCACCGCGCCGCCGGTGATGAGGCCGAGCAGGAACGGCGGGTGCAGGAGCGAGAGCTTGTCCAGGTTCTCCGTAAGCCCGTTCGTGAGCACGACGATGATCGAGAAGATCATGGTCGTAGCGCCGACCACCGCGGTGCCGATGAGCACCGGCTTCGCCGTCGCCTTGAACGTGTTCCCGGCGCCGTCGTTCTCCTCCAGGAGCTCCTTGGCCTTGTCCCATTTCACGTCGAAGCCGTAGTCGCGGCGGATCTGCTGGGCGACGTTGGGAATCGACTCGATGACCGACAGCTCGTACACCGACTGCGCGTTGTCCGTGACCGGGCCGTAGGAGTCGACCGCGATGGTCACGGGGCCCATGCCGAGGAAGCCGAAGGCGACGAGGCCGAACGCGAACACGGCGGGCGCCAGCATCAGGACGTCGAGCCCCAGCGTGCTCACCTTGAACGCGATACCCATCAGCAGCACGATCACCATGCCGAGCCAGTACGCGCTGAAGTTGCCGGCGACGAAGCCCGAGAGCACGTTGAGCGAGGCGCCACCCTCGCGCGACGCGGTGACCACCTCGCGCACGTGGCCGGAGCCGGTCGACGTGAAGATCTTGACGAATTCCGGGATGATGGCGCCGGCGAGCGTGCCGCACGTGATGACGGTCGAGAGCTTCCACCAGAGCGAGCCGTCGCCCAGCCCGCCGATGAGGAAGTACGAGGCCACGTAGGTGACGCCGACCGAGACGAGCGAGGTGAGCCACACCAGCGAGGTGAGCGGCGCCTCGAAGTTCATGTGCGTCGCGCGGCCGTACTTCGCCTTCGCGATCGCCTCGTTGATCCAGTACGAGCCGGCGCTCGTGACCACCATGAGCACGCGCATCATGAAGATCCACACGAGGAGCTGGACCTGGACGTCGGGCTCGCGGACGGCGAGCAGGATGAAGGAGATCAGCGCGACGCCGGTGACGCCGTACGTCTCGAAGCCGTCAGCACTGGGGCCGACCGAGTCGCCCGCGTTGTCGCCGGTGCAGTCCGCGATGACGCCGGGGTTGCGGGCGTCGTCTTCCTTGATGTTGAAGACGATCTTCATGAGGTCGGAGCCGATGTCCGCGATCTTCGTGAAGATGCCGCCCGCGATGCGGAGCGCCGCGGCGCCGAGGGACTCGCCGATCGCGAAGCCGATGAAGCACGGCCCCGCGTAGTCGCCGGGGATGAACAGGAGGATGCACAGCATCAGGAACAGCTCCACGCTGATGAGGAGCATGCCGATGCTCATCCCGGCCTTGAGCGGAATCGCGTAGACGGGGAACGCCTCACCCTTCAGGCTCGCGAACGCCGTGCGCGAGTTCGCGAACGTGTTGATGCGGATGCCGAACCACGCTACGCCGTAGCTGCCGCCGATGCCGATGAGGCTGAAGAGCAGGATGATGAACACCTTGAGGGCGTCGAAGTGGAGCAGGACCCCGAAGTAGAGGACGATGATGACCGCGATGAACGCCTCGAGGATCAGGATGAACTTGCCCTGGGTGATGAGATACGTCTTGCAGGTCTCGTAGATCAGCTCCGAGATCTCGCGCATCGACGGATGCACGGGGAGCGCCTGGACCTGCCTGTAGATCACGAGGCCGAAGCCGAGACCGAGAACGCAGACGACGAGGCCCATCATGAGTAACGTCCGGCCGTTGATGCCGAACAGCTCCACGGAATCGAGCGGCGGAATCTTGAGGTTCGCCTCGCCGCCCGCGTGCTGCGCGGGCGCGCCCGACTGCGCGAAGGCGGCGGTCGCCACGAGGACCAGGGCGACGAGCGCGAGCAGCGCGAGCGCCGTCGCCGCGCGCCGCCGCTCGAAAAGCGTGGGGATCATGATCGGCTTGTCCTCCGGGTCGTGGCGATGGGCCGCAGAATCTCTGGGAATTTACGCGGCGCGTCGCGCGAAGTCAACCGGCGCGCCGCGCGTTGACACGCTTCGAGCGCGATGAGTACGATCCGCTCCGTGCCCGCCCCGCGCGCGTCCCGTCACCATGCGCCAGCCGCGCCGGCCGCCGGCCGCGTACGGTGTCCGACGTGCGGCGCCGGGACGTCGTGGCAGGACAATCCGCAGCGGCCGTTCTGCTCCCTGACCTGTCGCCTCATCGATCTCGGGGGCTGGCTCGACGAGCGCTACCGCATTCCCTCCCGCGACGACCACACGGGCAGCGAATCGAGCACGAATGTTCCGTAAGCCCACGGGGGCGATCCTCTGCCCGCGGTGCGGACGCCTCACCCATCCGGACGCCGTCGAGTGCCTCGTCTGCGGCTTGCAGCGGCCGGGACGGTGGCACTGGGCCAGCGGGCTCGGACGGCTGTGGCGAACCGGCAGCTTCACGGGGCTCGTCACCGTCGCCTGTGTCGCCCTGTACGTGCTGAGCCTGCTGCTCGATCCTACGTCGTCGCTACGGCCGCGCGGGCCGTTCGACCTCTTCTCGCCGAGCAGCCGCGCGCTCCTCGACCTGGGCATGACGGGCGCGATTCCGTGGCGGAACGGCGCGTGGTGGACGCTCGTGACAGCAATCTATCTCCACGGCAGCCTGCTCCACATCCTTTTCAACGTCCTGTGGATCCGCCAACTCGGGCCCGCGGTGGAAGAGCTCTACGGCCCCGCGCGTCTCGTCCTGGTCTTCACGGTCTCCGGTGTCCTGGGCTTCGTCGCGTCCAACGCCCTCGGCGTCCCGTTCACCGTCGGCGCATCGGGGTCGATCTTCGGCCTGCTCGGCGCGATGGTCGCCTACGGCAGACGGCGCGGCGGTGCCTTCGGCGCGATGGTGCTGCGGCAGTACGGCCAGTGGGCGCTCGTGCTGTTCGTGCTCGGCTTCTTCATGTCGGGGGTGAACAACCTTGCGCACACGGGGGGGTTCATCGGCGGATTCGTCGCGGGGCTGGTGCTCTCGCTCAGCGAGCGCCGCGAGGAAACGGCCGGCGAGCGTCTGCTGGCCACCGCGGTGATCGGCATCACGGCGCTGTCGTTCGTGTTGGCCCTGTGGACCGCGTTCGTCGGCTAGAGCGCGCGGCGCTCAAAACAGAAAGGCCCGGGTCTTTCGACCCGGGCCTTCGTGCCGAAGCGCATCGCGCTTCGTTGAATTAACCCCGGCAGCGACCTACTCTCCCACGCCGTTACCAGCGCAGTACCATCGGCCCAGGAGGGCTTAACTTCCGTGTTCGGTATGGGAACGGGTGTGGCCCCTCCGGCATCGC